>Ga0255047_10003356_pt1 | contig 10067 bp, 8 predicted proteins | sample JV7_2_1_MG_FD_183640 | JGI IMG/M metagenome (GOLD analysis project Ga0255047, IMG submission 183640) | Seawater microbial communities from Jervis Inlet, British Columbia, Canada - JV7_2_1 | ecosystem: Environmental > Aquatic > Marine > Inlet | place: Canada: British Columbia | collected 2016-10-06 | reverse complement strand
GATTACTACGGAGCCGAGACGCCGCTTCAACAGCTCGCCAGCTTCTCCGTTCCCGAGGCACGGATGCTCATTGTCCAGCCCTTTGACAAGTCATCGATACCCGCCATCGAGCGAGCGATTCAAGAAGCCGACCTTGGCCTCAACCCGTCCAACGACGGCAATATCATCAGGCTGGCGTTTCCAACACTCACCGAGGAACGCCGCAAAGAGCTCATCAAGGTCGTGCACGGAATTGCTGAGGACGGCAAGATCGCCATTCGCAACATCAGACGTCATTGCAAGGATGGGATCGAGAACGAAGATGTCTCTGAGGATGACATCCATCGAGCAGAGAAGGAACTTCAGGTTCTGACCAACAAACATACGGCCGGGATCGACGATGCCGTCGGCCGCAAGGAAGCCGAGCTGCTCGAGGTCTGATCTGGGCGGTTGTGTTCTCCAGCCCACCGTTGCTTGCCCCCTCGGTTATTGCCTTCGTGGTGACATGGAAACAGGTACCGTTGAGCAAACATGAGTGACGACCCCAGCAAGGACCAATCCGGCGGAGGATTCGACGACTGGCTCGATGATGAACCGGGACCCGCGTCTGACCCCTACAAGATGCTCGCCTCCAACGATGCAGACGAGGAGATTGCTGAGTGGATGGAGTTCACTGATCAGGCATCAGATGTCGGGTCCCAGGAGTCAGGCGAAGAGGAGGTGCCGATCACCGACGGCCGAGAGTCGAAGGCCGATGACGGAGAGCCGATGGCTGAAGAGGACGATACTTCGGAGATGGATGTCGTGAGCGACGACGACACAGCGGAGATCGACTCGGTGTCGAAAGCCGAGGAGCCGAAGGCCGATGACGGAGAGCCGATGGGCGAGGACCTCGACGACACGGGTGAGTTGGAAGCCGTGTCTGTGGACGACGAAGAGCCGGTACCTGATACGCAGCTGGGAGCTGACGGCTGGGAGCTGACGGCCGACGACACCGAAACGGACGAACTCGAGTCCGTGGCTTCGATCGGGTTCGGTGAGTTGTGGGATGAGGGGCGCGATACTGATGTCGAGTCCGCCTCGAGTGGGACAACACCCGAACTCTTCGACATGACGCAGGAGGATTACGTCCATACCGCCACGAAGGAGCATGCCGGGCTCGCTGAGTCGATGGCGCTGGCAGACGACGAAGAGACGGAGATTGTTGCTCTTGCTGCACCCATTCCCGGTCTTGACGCAACAGTGGTGGGATTCGAGGATGTTGTCGAAGCCGAGGGTCACGGTCGCGTGCGTGCTCGTACGTCAGGCGACCTCATCGCCAGAGTCATCACTGCCGCTGTTCTGATCGCTGCCCTGGCGGCATCCCTGCTGTGGCAACCGGCGCTTGTGGTGCTTGCGCTTGGTGTCTTCGTGCTCGGGGCGGGGGAGTTCTACACGGCGCTCGCGCGGTCAGGCAGGAGGCCGATCGCTCTGTTCGGCTTCGTCGGCATCATTGGGGCCTCCCTGGGAGCATTCTTCAGCGGTGCGATCTGGATCCCGGTGACGTTCGCCTTGGCCGTCACATTGTTGCTGCTCTTCTATGCGGTCGTGCCTGGCAGGGTCGATCCGATGGCGAACCTGGCTCTGACCATCACAGTGATGGTGTGGGCGGGTCTCGGATCCTATGCGATGCTCATCATCAAGTCAGACGCCTACCGGACGCTGGTGTTCGGCCTGGTGGTGGCCGTTGCCGCGATGGACATTGCCCAGTATTTCTTCGGGCGCGCGCTTGGCAGACACCAGCTGTCGCCCTGGGTATCGCCCAAAAAGACGATCGAAGGTCTTGTTGCGGGCATTGTTGTTGCCTTGGTCGTTGGTGCACTGCTCCATTTCCTGCGACCGTTCGAGTTGACTTCCGGTCTCGCCGTTGGAGTTGCCGTGGCTGTGTGTGTTCCCATAGGTGATCTCGCCATGTCCGCCGCCAAGAGATCCCTCGGTCTCAAGGACATGGGCTCGGTTCTGCCAGGTCATGGTGGCTTCCTTGACCGAATCGATGGCTTGATCTTTGTGATCCCTGTCGCCTGGGCGATCTTCGTATGGGCCGGCATCCTCTGAACCCTCTCGTCATCCTCGGCGCCACGGGATCCATCGGGAGGCAAACTCTTGAGGTTGCGGATCGCGTGGGTGTGCCCGTTCTTGCTCTTGCTGCCAAGAAGGCCTCGCACGAGCTGTTCGACATCGCCGCGATACGACCCGACGCCATGGTCTGTGTGGCCGATCCCGGCGACGGAAGAGAGCGGTTCGAGAGGGCCTTCGGTGACAGGGCCCATTTCGGCCCCGGCGCAATCACCGAGGTGGCTGCCATTCATGGTGTGACGGTGGTGAACGGGATCGTGGGTGCGGCGGGGTTACGCGCCTCCCTTTCTGCCTTGTACGCAGGTAATCGTCTTGCCCTCGCCAACAAGGAGAGCCTTGTTGCTGGTGGGCCGCTCATGGTCGCAGCCCTCGAGGAGGGAACAGGTGAGCTCATCCCTGTCGATTCTGAACACTCGGCGATCTGGCAGTGTTTGGTCGGTGAGTCCACCGACTCCGTGTTCAGACTCGTTCTCACGGCATCTGGTGGACCGTTCTACGGTTTGACCCGTTCCGAACTGGAGCACGTGACCGTGGAAGCGGCGCTCAACCATCCAACATGGTCGATGGGACCCCGGATCACGACAGACTCGGCAACGCTGATGAACAAGGCCTTCGAAGTGATCGAGGCGCACTACCTCTTCGACGTCGGCTACGACAATATCGACGTGGTAGTGCATCCGCAGAGCATTGTTCACTCATTTGTCGAGTTCTCCGATGGCGTGGTCAAAGCCGAGGTCGGGTTCCCAGACATGCGGAAACCCATCCAGTATGCGATTGCAGGTCCAGAGCGTGCAGGGACCGACCACGTGCCGTTCCGCGTTGCAGGCACGTCGATGACCTTCGACGAGCCCGACAGGGACGCATTCCCGTGTCTTGATCTCGGCTACGAAGCGGGCAGGGCGGGAGGAACCGCGACCGCGGTGCTGAATGCAGCCGACGAGGTCGCGGTCGGAGCGTTTCTCGACGGCCGAATCCGGTTTGTCGACATCGCCGAGGTGGTGGCCTCGGTACTCGGGTCACACACGACTCGAACGCCACGCGATGTTGAAGATGTGGCGGACGCCGACGCGGAGGCTCGTTCCCTGGCTATCGAGGTGTGTGACAGGATCGCCGGGTAGACGGTGAGGCATCTGTCATCCTGAAGGATGACAGCGGATCGGCCCTGTGCCTGATGCGCTGTCGATCACGGGATGGGTACGATCGTGCCATGAGGGAATCGGGACTCGATCGAGGCGTCGTGATCGATGTCTTCATGGCCACCGTTCTCTTCTTCGGTTCTTTGATCTCTCTCGCGGGTGTGCCGGATCTCGAAGGTGCTCGCCCTTCGGATCCATGGTCGTACACGCTGATCGCGGCCCAGACGCTTCCTCTGGCTTGGCGTCGACGTCATCCGACCGCCGTCCTTGGGATCGTCACCTTCGCATTCATGGCAGAAAGGGGGCTCAACTATCCGCAGAGCTGGGCGAGCTTCGGCATTGTGTTCGCCCTGTATTCGGTCGGCGCAGAGATTCGATTCAAACGATCCCGCATCATTGCCGGCTCTGTGATAGCGCTGTCCGCTGCCTGAACAGCCATTGGAACCGTGGTATATGAGATCCCACGAACGGTCATCATGGGAGTGCTCCTGATACTCACGTTCCCTTGGCTGGTCGGAGTCGAATCTCGCAGGCGCGAACAGAGAGCGCTGGATCTTGAGGCTCGAGCCATCAGAGCCGAGATGTCCGGGGAACAGGACACGGCCGAGGCCGTAAGGAACGAACGTGCTCGAATCGCACGCGAGCTTCACGACGTCGTCGCACATGAGATGACGGTCATGACGATTCAGGCGTCGGCCGCGGAGCGGGTATTGGATAACGATCCTCGGAGTGCGAGACACGCCCGGGAGGCCATCGAAGCAGCCGGACGCCGAGGGCTCACCGAGATGCGCCGCCTTCTCGGACTTCTGAGGGAGACCGGTGATCTTGAGCTTGGTCCTCAGTCCGGGCTCGACTCGTTGGAATCACTTGTACATCAGATGGGCGTGGCCGGTTTGCCGGTTGAGATGAGGATCGAGGGTACGCCAAGGGACCTCCCGGCAGGCATCGATCTCAACGCCTTCAGAATCGTGCAGGAATCTCTGACGAATACGACTCGGCACGCAGGACCGGGAGCGACAGCCAACCTACTTGTCACCTACCGGGTGGACGAACTCGATATCGAGGTGAGCGACGATGGCAGGGGAGCAGCTGAGAGCTTGGTTTCATCAGAAGCTGGGCACGGTCTGATGGGCATGGAGGAGCGTGTGTCCCTCCTGGACGGTTCCCTCTCGGCCGGTCCACGTGTCGGAGGCGGATATCGCGTGCACGCGACGATTCCGATTCCTCGGCAATGACCGAGCCCATCGGAGTTCTGGTTGTGGACGACCAGGCACTCATCCGCGCCGGGTTCACGATGATCCTCGCAGGCGAACCAGGTATCGATGTCCTTGGCGAAGCGGCGAACGGTCGGGAGGCTATCGACCTCGCCAGGAGTCTCGAGCCGGACGTCATCATCATGGATATCCGCATGCCTGTGATGGATGGGATCGCGGCGACTTCTGTGATCTGCAACCCCGCGCACAGCTCGGAGGCACCACCCCGAGTTCTCATGTTGACGACGTTCGATCTCGACGACTACGTCTATCGCGCGCTTCGTGCTGGAGCCAGCGGGTTCCTCCTCAAGGACGCACCACCTGTCGACCTGGTGCATGCCGTGCGCGTGGTCGCTGCAGGCGATGCTGTGTTGGCGCCGTCCATTACACGTCAACTCCTCGTGGAGTCTGGCAAGTCAGCCGTGGCGACCCAGCCGCTCCCCGGAATGGCCGACCTCTCCGACCGCGAGACCGAGGTTCTCAGGCAGATGGCGAAAGGGCTCTCGAACGCTGAGATGGCCGAGGAGCTCTTCGTCTCTGAGGCGACGGTCAAGACTCACGTCTCCCACATCTTGGCGAAGCTCGGACTCCGTGATCGCGTGCAGGCGGTTGTCGCGGCCTACGAGTCCGGCCTCGTGTCGCCGGGCGCTGAGGGTTGAAGGTCTCGTTCCGAAGCTCGTTCCTAGGGACGAGCCGGTAATCATTCCCTCGGCCGATTGCAGAGCCGCACCAACCTCGTACGCTGTGGTTGTCCAAGGAAGGAAGACCTGTGACCACCGCACCAACAATGACATACGCCGCGAGGCTTGAGAACGGCGTCAAGACGTATGGAGGCGGAGACGCAGCAGTTCACGCCCTGAATGGGGCAACTGCCGAGTTCGAGCGAGGGCGCTTCACAGCCATCATGGGTCCGTCCGGTTCGGGCAAGTCGACACTTCTCCACTGCATCGCGGGCCTCGACAGCCTCACGTCGGGTAATGCCTACATTGGCGATGTCGACCTGTCGACGCTCAAGGACAGAGACCTCACACTGCTTCGGCGCGAGCGAATCGGTTTCGTGTTCCAGGCGTTCAACCTGGTTCCGTCTCTCACGGCTGAGGAGAACATCCTCCTTCCTCTCTCGATTGGTGGCCAGAAGCCGGACGAGGACTGGTACAGCCAGATCCTCGACACCGTCGGCCTTCGTGACAGGCTGGAGCACCTTCCCGCCGAACTTTCCGGTGGACAGCAGCAACGCGTGGCAGCGGCGCGCGCTCTTGTCTCGCAGCCCGAGATCATCTTCGGGGACGAACCGAGCGGGAATCTCGACTCGAAGGCGAGTGCGGAACTCCTTGGGTTCATGAGGAGGGCCGTCAAGGAGTTCGGTCAGACCATCGTCATGGTCACCCATGATCCGAACACCGCCGCGTATGCAGACCGGATCGTCTTTCTCGGAGACGGCAAGATCGTCGATGAGATGAACAATCCAACTGCAGACTCCGTGCTCGACCGACTCAAGAGCCTCGGTGGCTGAATCATGATCAAGACCGCGATCAAATCGCTGTTCGCACACAAGGTGCGGTTCCTGCTCACAGGTGTCGCGATCGTGCTCGGTGTGAGCCTCGTAGCCGGCACCTTCATCTTCACGGACACGATCAATGCCCAGTTCGACGATCTGCTCGACGACATCTACTCGGGTATCGACGTGAGCGTCCGCGCCGACGCCGGTGACTTCAGCGCGGGAACAGAGCCGTTCCCCGCGTCCGTCTTCGATGATGTGAACGCCGTGGATGGCGTCGCGTTCGCGGAGGCGGGAGTTGCGTCCATCACTGTTCAGGTTCTCGACAAGAACGGCGATCCGATCGGCGGTCAGGGCCCTCCAACCCTTGGTTTCTCCTGGGGAGAGGTCGCGTCGCTCAATCCAATGCGGATCAAGGACGACGCCGGCCGAGCGCCCCAGGGGCCCGGCGAGGTCGTTCTCGACGCGAACACCGCGACGAACGCAGATTTCGCGATTGGCGACGAGGTAACCATTGTCGGTTTCACCGGTCCTCAGGAGTTTGAACTCGTTGGCATAGCGTCGTTCGGCGATCAGGACAGCCTTCTCGGGGCGACTCTCGTGATGTTCGAGCTCGAGGAAGCGAAACGGGTGTTTGGTTTTGCAGACGAACTCACGGGAATCAGCGTTCAGGCCGAGGCCGGCGTTGATGCCCAGGTTCTCACCGACAGGATCTCGACCGTGCTGCCGGCCGGTGTCGAAGCCGTGACGGGGGAGACCGAACAGAGCGAGCAGGCAGCCGACATCGGCGAAGGTCTGAGTTTCCTGAGCATCGGTCTGCTTTCGTTTGCAGGAGTATCGGTGTTCGTTGGAGCGTTCATCATTCAGAACACGTTCCGCATCGTCGTGGCTCAGCGAACTCGTGAGCTTGCATTGCTGAGGGCGATCGGCGCCACCGGCAGGCAGATTCGCTCGATGGTCACCATCGAAGCGCTGTTCATCGGAGTTGTGGGATCCATCGTTGGGATCGTGTTCGGGTTCGCGATGGCCTTGGCCATTCGAGGCTTGATGAATGCAGGCGGATTCGGAATTCCCCCAGGATCGCTCGTCCTCTTGCCCCGGACGCTCATAGTGTCGATGCTTGTGGGTGTGATTCTCACCGTGCTCTCGTCGTGGCTGCCTGCGAGAAAGGCATCCCGTATCCCTCCAGTAGCAGCTATGCGAGAAGACGCCGCCAGGACCCCACGTCGCAGCTTGCGCATACGCGCAATCTGGGGAACAGCGATCACCGGCCTCGGAGTACTGCTGTTGGCTGTCGGCCTCTTCGTGACTGTGGGGCGAGCGATCATCTTCGTGGCAGCCGGCGCGGCAATTGCTTTCATCGGTGTCTCCGTGCTTGCCCCGCTTGCAGCGAGCCCTCTCGCTGATGTCATCGGCTGGCCGCTGCCACGCCTATTCGGGATCTCAGGGCTTCTCGCCAAGGAGAACACCAAGCGCAAGCCGCGTCGGACGGCGTCCACCGCATCCGCGTTGATGGTCGGTGTCGCCCTTGTCGCTTTCTTCTCGGTGTTCGGATCATCGACGAAGGCATCGATCAACGAAACCGTCTTCGAGCTCTTCCCAGCAGACCTCACCTTCCAGTCCACGAACCAGACGGATCCGGAGTTGCCTGTTGCGATCAGTCCGGCGTTTGCCGCGGAGCTGGAGACCTACAACGAGCTCGGTGTGGTGTCTGCCATGCAATTCGGGCAAGTGGTGGTCGATGGAGACACGCGGCTCGTTGGTGCTTTCGACCCGTCCACCATTGATGATGTGTTGGCATTGCAGCCAAACGGTGATGCACTGTCAGCATTGTCCGAGCCCGGCACGATGATCGTTGCGAGCGATCTGCTCGAGGAGAAGGGCTGGGCAGTCGGAGACGCCGTGACGGTTGAATTCGTACGGACCGGTGAAGTGCAGATCTCCGTCGTAGGTACCTTCGAGGCAGACGACTTCTCGAACCTCTACGTGTCGACGGAGACGTTCAAGGTGAACTACCGGTACAGCGGCGACGGTCTCGTGTTTGCGAACGCCGCGGACGGGGTGACTGTGACCGGGGCGCAGAATGCGATCAAACCTACGGTTGAGAGTTTCGGGAATGTCACTGCACAGACGAAGTCCGAGATCGTTGACGATGCCGAGCAGCAGATCGACCAAGCGCTCGCACTGTTCACCGGTCTGCTGCTGTTCGCCGTCATCATCGCCGTGCTTGGTATCACAAACACGCTCACGCTCTCGATCTACGAACGAACAAGAGAGATCGGGCTGCTGAGAGCAGTCGGGATGATCCGCCGCCAGGTGAGACGCATGATCAGGTGGGAGGCCGTGATCGTTGCGACCTTCGGGGCAGTTCTGGGTGTTGTGCTCGGGATCGTGCTCGGCTGGGCCGTGGTCAGAGCTCTGGCCGAGGAGGGTCTCGGCGCCTTCAGCATTCCCGTCGGACAGGTCATACTCGCCCTGGTGCTTGCAGCGTTCGCCGGCGTACTTGCGGCCATCTGGCCCGCTCGAAAGGCTGCCCGCATGAACATCCTGGATGCGATCAGCTCGGAGTAGCAGAGGACGGAGGACGGACGACGGGTTCAAGCCCTCCTGGTGACTCGGCACTCCGAGGCGACAAACCAGATCGGACCCGTCGTTGGTCGTCCGCGAGGGAGCGGAGCGACCGATCCTTCGTCGGCGAACCGCGTTCTTGTCGCTATTGCTCGCTACCTTTTGCACGCACCCAAATGACTTGAAGGAACCCATGGGCCCATTCATCATGATCGCCGGCATCGTTGCCATGATCATCATCCACGAAGGTGGCCATTTCCTTGCTGCGAAGTCCTTCGGGATGAAGGCGACGCAGGCGTTCTTCGGGTTTGGCCCCAAGCTCTGGTCCACGCAGAAGGGAGAGACCGAGTACGGGGTGAAGGCGATCCCGTTCGGTGGTTACGTTCGCATCATCGGAATGAACCCGTTCGAGGAACTTCCCTCCGAAGACGAGAGCCGCACATACCGCGCAGCTCCTTTCTGGAAGAAGACGATTGTCGTCCTCGCGGGAATCCTCAGTCACTTCGTTGTGGCGTTCATACTCCTTTGGTTTGTGGGGACTGTGTGGGGTGTAGTCATCTTCGACGATGACGGGACGGCTGAACGCACAACCACTGTCGCGGCGATCAGCCGGGTTGCCCCCGGGACCACAGATCCCTCTCCGGCGGTTGCCGCGGGAGTGGAGCTTGCTGACGTGATCGTGGCAACGAATGGCGATCCCGTCGCCACCTGGGATGACTTCGGTACTTTCGCCGAGACCCACGGAGGCGAGGAGGTAGTCGTGACCGTGGAGCGAGACGATGTCCGGCTCGACCTGGCATCCACCCTTGTCTTTTGGGATCGACCGGTCATCGTCGATGGCGACTACGTCTTCGGCTCCGATGGCGAGAGGATCACGGAGAATGTCGGCTTCTTCGGTGTGACACCCGAGGCCGCTCGTGAGTCCGTCGGTCCGTTCGCCATGGTTTCACGGGCAGCAGGCCAGTTCGGCGAGGCTGTCGTGTTGAGCGTTCGTGGATTGTGGGAGATGATCCTCGGGTTCCCGAAGATCATCATGTCCCTCTTCGGAGGCGATGACGAGATTCTCGACACGGTCCGTCCGATCAGTCCGATCGGCCTTGTGCGCATCGCCGGCCCTCTGGAATCGACATTGCAGCTGCTCGCGCTCGTCAACATCTTCGTTGGCGTACTCAACTTCGTTCCGCTCTATCCCCTCGACGGCGGTCACTTCGCGGTCGCCGCCTACGAGAAGGTCACAGGCCGCCAGCCCAACATCGAACGGCTCCTCCCCGTTGCAGCTGCGGTGTTCATCTTCCTCGTCAGCATCGGCCTGATGGGCATCTATCTGGACATCTTCAAACCGATCCAGTGAATGGCGGGTGTCATGGGAGAGTTGCGACCGATGCGAACCGTGAACCGTGAACCGTGAACAGGTGAAATGTGAACTGCTCTAGCCTCTCCTCATGACCTACGAACGGCGAATAACGCGCAGACTACGAGTCGGTGATGTCGAGGTTGGCGGTGGTGCGCCTGTCTCCG
>Ga0255047_10003355_pt1 | contig 10069 bp, 13 predicted proteins | sample JV7_2_1_MG_FD_183640 | JGI IMG/M metagenome (GOLD analysis project Ga0255047, IMG submission 183640) | Seawater microbial communities from Jervis Inlet, British Columbia, Canada - JV7_2_1 | ecosystem: Environmental > Aquatic > Marine > Inlet | place: Canada: British Columbia | collected 2016-10-06 | reverse complement strand
AAATGGCTGAGCCCGTTTGCTGGAAGATTTCTCTCCCCGCAGACGGGTAAGGTCTTAAAAAGAGGGAGATATGACTACAGAATTAAAAGAAAAGAAAGAAGTGCAAAAGAAGCCTAGTGCGTTAGAAAACCTAATAGGCTTATATGACCACTTAAATAGTAGAGTATCAGCCTTAGAAAAGGTGGCTGATGATAATGAAAGAAAGTTAGACCAAGTCGCTAGCAGGCTTGGATTATAGGAGGAAAGTAATATGCCTGATCCTAAAACATGTAACAAAATTATAGACCCAGTAGAACGTAAAAAATGCTTGCAATATAAGGGTAAGTTTTCTAAGAAAGCTAAACCTTCTAAATCTGCTAAAGCACCTACAACAGGCGGCTACTAATATTGGCTAGTTTTGAAGAACAAGTAGAAGCGCTTATAGGACTAGATGCTACCAGCGCTACTAACCCATCTCAAGATGAGATATCAACATTCTTGACAGATGGGGCCAATGATGTCATCAATAAATTTAGAAAGCTTGACCCAGGAGCGGCCAGGCTTTTTGCTTCTATATCTTCAGATGGAGGTGGGGGAGTATATGTAGATGGAGATATTATTGATGTCTATGGTTCTGAGTCTTCATATGATAGACCAGCTACTGAGATAGCAGCTAGCATGAAAGGTCTAGTGGGAGATACAGATAGTCTTCATTATAGAAGTGCGTATCATCCAGTATTCTATAGAGAGGGTAAGAAAGTGACAGTCCTTCCTAGTGGGGGTTCAGTGATTCACTTGTCTAAACCTTCAGTAACATATGGTGCTTCTAATATTCTAGACTTTCCAGAACAGTATTACTATCTGGTAGTACTATATGGCGCTATTCAATCTCTAAAAACTATACTAGCAAATAAATCTGTAACTTCAGCTAGTACTATACCGTCATTAGTATCAATAACTACATTTCCGAATACTACTGGTACTTTAACTATAATTTCAGTTCCTCCAGATACACCTTCAGCTCCATCACTATCTTATTCATCAGCAGCTCTATCTGCTACATTTTCAGATATAACTACAACTCTTAGTGGAGCTACAGCTGGATCATATACTACAAGATATGATGGATCTTTATTAGCTACATTTGCTAGCTTCTCATCACTTGGGACTTTAGATTTAACTACTGTTTCTTCTCCTATAGCTCCTGAAGCTCCTAGTTTAACTTATACTGACTCTTCTTTACAGAATGAGGCGCTTACGCTACTGAAAACATTACAAGGAACAGCCCCTGCTTATACCAAGCCAATAGTGGCATTATCTTCATTTGGCAGTTTTTCTTCTCTTGCAAATTTAGACTTAGATACTGGAATAACTGTTCCGACAGCTCCTAATTCACCTACACTGAGTTATATTGACTCTTCTGTGCAGGATAGCGTGACAACCTTTACAAAAACACTCTCTGGGAATGCACCATTGTATGTACAGCCCTCTATTGATTCAGATTTTGAGGACTTAAATGATTCAGACTTGTGGGGTAACATTGGTACTACTAATACGTTAAACACAATAGTGACGGCAGTACCTCCGGATGTTCCAACTTCACCCAGTCTTTCATATGCATCAGCATCAATACAGAATGCTGTTTCAGATTTTAGTAAGACTTTAACTGGTACAGCTCCAGAATATACTCCAGCAAGTATTAATGCAGACTTTGAAGATTTTAATGATTCAGATTTATATTCTAGTATAACTTTTAGTTCTTCAACAGTTGTTCCGGTAGCTCCTGCAGCACCTTCATTGACTTATACTGATGCAGCATTGCAAAACTCAGTTGATGCAGTGACCTTAGCATTCAGTAATACTCCTCCTGTGTATACAGATCCAGGTGACTTTGCTAGTGATTTTGGTATAGCTGGTGATTATATAGTTAATAGTCAAGATGTAGAGCTGGCTAATGCTACACTTTCTAAGATTAACTCTCATCTAAGTGCCTATCAGTCAGATATGCAGAATAAGTTAAATATTTTTAATGATGCTAATACAGAATATCAGGCTGAATTACAGAGGGTAGTAGCTGAGTTTAATCAGGATATAGGCGCTAAGTTACAGAAGATGCAGGTTAGTACTAATATTGACCTCCAAAATAAAGCTAAAGGTTTAGATAAAGAGATAAATCAGTATAACCAAGAACTGGCCAAGTATCAAGCAGAGTTACAGCAATATCAAGCAGAAGTTAGTACAGAGGTTCAAGAGCATCAGGTAACTTTAAACTTGGCTATGCAGGCTTGGCAAGGGCGTCAAGCTAATGTACTCCAAAACTTCCAGATGGATATGCAGAATAATCTTAATGAGTTTCAGGAAGCAAATACAGAATATCAAGCTCGAACTCAAGCAGATCTTGCAGAGTTAAATGGTGCTGTACAAGCTAGTGTACAGAAAATGCAGATCAGTTCTAATATAGACTTACAGAATAAAGCTAAAGATTTAGACAAAGAAATTAATGAGTACAATCAACAGATAGCTAGATACCAAGCGGAGATACAAGAATTTCAAGCAGAACTAGGCATGCAGATACAAGAGTTTCAACAGCAGGTGGCTGTAGTAACACAGGCTTGGCAGAATAGACAGGCAAATGTTCTACAGAAATACCAGACAGATATACAAGATAATCTTAATGTCTTCCAGGCTTCCAATACTAAATATCAATCGGAAGTTCAAAGAGATATGGCAGAGCTTGGCGGTGTCATACAGGCCAGTATACAAAAGATGCAGATATCTAGTAATATAGATACACAGAATAAAGCTAAACAGTTAGATAGGCAGATTAATGAATATAATCAGCAAATAGCTAAATATCAAGCTGAACTCCAAGAATACCAGGCTAATGTTAGTAAGAAAGTTCAGGAACATCAGCAGAATATACAGAAAGATTTACAGGCCTGGACACAAGAACAGAATCAAGCTATCCAAGAATATCAAGCTAATATGCAGAATGAGTTGAATAAGTTCAATGAAGCTAATACTGAATATCAAGCTAGGGTACAGGCTGACTTAGCAGAACTTGGTGGGGAGCAACAGCGAGTGTTGCAGACAATGCAGCTTTCAACTAATGTTGATACTCAGAATAAGGCTAAGCAACTGGATAAAGAAATTAATGAGTATAACCAGAAGATAGCCAAATATCAAGCTGAATTGCAACAGTATCAAGCAGATACAGCTAAGAAGGTACAAGAGCATCAACAAAATATAGGTACTGATTTACAGTCTTGGACTACAGAGCAAGCTAATAAAGTAGCTAAATATCAGGCCGATATACAGGATTCTCTTAATGTATTTAATGATGGTAATGCTGAGTATCAGGCAGAAGTACAAAGAATTATGGCAGAGTTTAACTCTCAGGTACAGAGGGAGTTAGAAGAGATGAGGTTATCTACTAATGTAGACTTACAGAACAAAGCTAAGGACCTCGATAAAGAGATAAACGAATATAACCAGAAGATAGCTAAATACCAGGCAGAACTACAATCTTATCAGGCTGAGGTATCTTCAGAGGTTCAAGAGTATCAGCAAAATATACAGAGAGAGTTATCTGCATGGCAACAGGAAGAGGGACTAAAACTTCAAGCTTATCAATCAGATATACAGAAGTATCAAGCTGAACTACAGGCAGACACAATTGATTATGACTGGACAGAGAGGCAGAGAGTGGCATTACAACAACAATATGATAATGCATTCATAGCCACTTCAAGGCCCGCCCAAGAGGAGCAACCTGAGAGGCGAGCTCGGGCATAATGACAACTTATAAAAATTTATTAGGAGATAACAATGGCAGATAAAGCAACAGCAAGCATATCGGCATCTGTAGGATCGGATTTTGCAAAACAGGCTATTTCGGGTAATCTAAGTTATACACCAGCAGATACAGGCGATCAATGGCTATACTTAGAAACTATAGTAGATGGTACAACATCATTTTTAATTCAGGCAGGTGCTGAATTAAATAAACGTTATGGAAGGACAGATGAAGCAGAATTAGTTGTTGCTACTGGGGATATAATAAGATGGATAGCTGTAAAGCATACAGGGACATCAGATGGCAGTTCGACTACAGATGCAGGTGTTGTATTATCATTAGAAGGAGCTGCTGCATTTGGTAATACAGATGGAATTTTTATAGATAGCGGAGAAGTGGTTTGTTTTAAAACAGCAGCAACCCTAATAGATACATTGTCAGCAATTTCAGTTACGGTTACTGGTGGAAAACCTGTCACAGCAGATTCACCAGGAGATGTTTTAGTGCAAATAGCAGCTGTATTGGATAATGTTTCATAAATGGCAACTACCTATAAAGTAAGATATAAGAATCACTGTACGCCACAGGAGCAGATACTTGATGGTGGTAGGTGGTATCTAGATAGTGATTGTGGCAGAAAGTTAACTGGAGTTAACGATGAAAGTCCTACTTATGCGGCACCTGGAACTTTAACTACTGGTGTATCTATATCAGGATCGGCTATATCCATAGCTTCAAGTAAAGATTTTGTGTATGTTAAGAATACAGGTTCTACGCAAGTTGTAATATCCTTAACATCAGATGCTACAGCTAAATATGTAATAGCATTAGCAGAAGGGGAGGCATTTGCATCTGAGATTAGTACATTAGCTAATGTAAGAGTAAAAACATTGAGTGGTACTTCAACAATAGAACATTTCTCGCAAACATAATGCCAACTGGTAATCCCGTAACAAGACGAGTAATATTTGGTACCTATGTAGTACCGTCTCAATCAATTGAAGGAGAAGAAACTTCTGTGAGGCATACAGAGTTCCAGACAAGTCCAGCTGGTACTCTTGGTGGTAAAGGTATTGCAACAATTTCTGAAGATCAATGGGGAGATGGCTGGGTATCATTCTCTCATCATAAAGGATACTGGGAAGCTCAGGGGGATGTATGGGAATTGCCAGGAGAGTGCTGGGATGGAACACTTGCTCTTACTACAGGTGGAGTACAGTTAACAACTAATGGTGATGAATGTTTATTTTTATATATAAAGAATACTGGTACTACACCTTCAGCTTCAGGAGCATCTGTAAATGTATTGGTAGCCTTAGATGGCAGCGGTGGCAGTGCTACAAATTACTATATTACAGTGCCTCCCCAGGGAAGCGTCTGTCTAAGGGGAGATGGAGTACAATTATTGTGTAATGAAGTTTATGTGAAATCACACCATTCTGACGGCACAACAATAGAGTATATAATAGCAAAATAATGCCTTAATAAGGAGAAACTGAAATGGCAGCTTTATCAGGAAACACAATAGCAAGTACTTTTTCGGAGTTACTAAGATTAGGTAACTCAACATTAAGTGCGTCAGCAGGAACATCACATTATATAAAAGATGCTGCAGATACTAATTCTGCCTTATCTATTAATACAGCGAGGGTAGGTATTGGAACTGCTACGCCAGGTTCTAATTTGCATATTGTTGGAACAGCAGTTGGAGCAGATACTATAGCATCCAATGGTATAACTATTGAAAATACAAGTGGAAGTATAACATCAGAAGTTGGGATAAGGTATTCAAATCATGACACTGGCTCTAATTATTGGATGCACGGACTGAATCAAAATGACGATTTTCAGCTAGCTTATGGAACAACTTTTGTAACGGCCAATGTTAAGATGACTGTTGAAAGTGGTGGCAATGTCGGTATTGGGACTATTGCACCAGCATCAACCCAGGGTTATGGTCATGCGTTAGAAGTAGTTGACGGTGATTCAGGGACTTCTAAAGACGCTGCCCTAGTGCTTGGAAGTTGGAATGGTAGTGCTGCTGAGAATAAATGGGAAATTGGGAACAATACAAGTGGTAAGCTTGAATTTTCGCATAGTCTAGCTGCAGATGGAAGTACTGGCACTAAAGTTGTTATAGATGCAAGTGGCAATGTCGGTATTGGGAAGACTGCACCATCTGCATTGCTACATGTAAATGATGCTACTCTTGCTACTACTGAATCTGCACTTATTAAAATAACTGGTACTGGAAATAGTGTTGAAAATGAAGCAGCAATTGGAGTTATATATGAAGATAGTTCCGATACAAATGCTCCTACTGCATTTATTCGATTAGATGCTTCTGATGGAGCAGCTGCATATTATTTTCAAGGTGACGATGGTAAATTGTATGTTACGACAAATCCCTTGCTTATTGGAATAGATGGGTCGGCTACAATTGTTGCAGGTGAAGATTCAGATGAAAGATTAAAAGATATTGACACCAATGCATTTCCATATGGCTTATTAGAGGTTAATAAATTATCTCCAATTAAGTATACATATAAAAATGATAAAAAGAAAATATCACATATTGGCTTTGGCGCTCAAACAACTCAACCTATTATACCAGAAAGTGTAACAATTACAGGGGAGTGCCCTGATGGATATGATAAAGAAACTGGCGAGCCAAATAGCGATAGAAAGAATAAAATGGGCATGCAATATGTTGAAATCATCCCAGTATTAGTAAAGGCAGTACAAGAATTATCAGCTAAAGTAACAGCCTTAGAAAACGCATAACAAAGGAGAGAAACAATGAGTAAGAATACTAAAATAACAGAAACTGAGACAACAGAGACACCTACAGTAGACTTTCAAGGGAAGACTACTACTGAGCTTAAAGAGATAGCAGAAACGCTTCAGACTCAAGTAGCTCACCATCAGACGATGGCGGTTAAGGCTCAAGGAGCTTTAGAGGTTCTCTTACAAATGATACCTCAAGATAAGGAGGAAGGATAGTGGCCGATAAGGTAAGATTTTCAGTAAGTGCAACTCCAATAGAAGACGTTGGAGCTTCTCAGGAGGGCTCTGTATCTACTTTTATAGCAGCAAGTGAGTGTTATGGTACTGTAGGAGGTTCTGGAGAGGTTGCTGGTTCATCTGATACATTAACTGGGATAACAATAGAAGGAACTGGTGGGGCAAATGATGGATATTTAAGCAGTGCTAGATATTATTTATCAGCTACTCAGGTTGCAGAATCTTCTGCTGTTTTAATAACTGATCTAGCAGCTACTGGCTTTGTATATTTTAAGCATACTGGTTTTGAATATAGCAGTACATCAGCCTTAAGTGCAACTGCTAATACAACTGATATGCTTTCTATACAGACTAATAGTGCAAGTAATGAAAGAGTTACAATTGCGAGACTTTACGCAGGTGAGGCTATAGTTTTGCCAGTACGTCTAGGATGTACTTTAAATGAATTTGCTATATGTTCAAGTGACGGTGTGGCTATGGATGGTACAGTAGGGACGCAGGGAACTATAGCGGTTGAATTTCTGGCATTTGCAGCTACTGGTCCATAATAATGACTGTACAACAATTAATGGAAAGAGTTGGTATAACTGAGACTGGTCGTGCTCTTGCATATATCAAAGATGGATTAGAAGAGATGAATATGTCTTCAGAGACTCATATCACTACTGAGCGTATAGATATAACTAAAGATCAGCGCTTCTATGAGCTACCTAATGATCTTATAAAGATACTGGATGTACGCTGTAAGAACCAGAGGAATACTAATGATGAATATAGAAGTGTTCCCAGGTCTATCAGTGCTCCTCCAATAAAGGATGCAGATGGCGTCTAGAAAGTTCTATGCATATTACCTAAGAGGCGACCAGATATCCCTGATAGAGCAGGACTATGCTTATGGAGATGGACAGACTCTTGGTCAGCCTTCTCTAGATGATATTGGTCCTTCAGGTGGATATCTATGGAAGAGTCCTTTAGAGACTGTTGCAGATGGTCTGGAGATAGAATATACCTATAGCCCTAGTTACTTTATAAAAGAGACTGAGGATACCAATACAGCACTTGATACGTATAAGTCTACCAATGGCTACCTAGTTCTTGAAGATGCAGGGAATGATGACTTTTCTGCAAGTCCAGAAAGCTTAGCTGATGGTAGCTATATTGTTTTAAAGAATGCTGGTAGATGGAATGGTCTGCATAAGGTGAGTGCAGCAGGTACTGGTAGTATTACTACCTATACAAAATATAGTGGGGATGGGACTACTTCTGTAGCCTTTGAAGAAACTGTCACATTATATTATAATGTAGATGTATTAAACAATGAGGCTGATACTATAGACTTACCTACATATCTATCTAAAGCATTGGTATATTATGTTAAGGCTAAGATAGCTGAAGATCAGCTAGAGATAGATGCGAAACAATATTTTATGAAAGAATTCTACAAGATGTTAGAGAAGCATGAGAATAGTAAGGTATGGGGCCAGAGGATAGTTATCCCTGGTACACATGCAATTAGATAACAATAAACGAGCCCATTCACGGACGGTCAGTCCTTAGGGCAGGAGGTTAATATGGCAGTAGGAAATAAAGCTTATACAGTACAAGAGTCCACTAATCCTTATTTTAAAGGAGTAGTAGGAACAAGTTCAACAAGTTCAGCAATCCCATCAAGGGCGCTAATAAATAATGCGACATCAGCTTCAGTTAATATAACATTTGCAGATGGAGTAGTTGGGGCTGTTTATATGGTTCAAGGAACGTTATACCCAATAGCAGCTACAGCATCAAGTGCTAGTGTGCTATACTTGTACTAGGCATATGGCTGGTATTACAGATACGTTAAAAACTACCGTAGCTGGACTTGGAGGATTCTGGGTCTCGCTTTGGACATGGCTACCAGAGATAGTTAGTCTTTCAGTAGGTGTAGCCACCTTGGTGTATCTTGTTATAAAGATTAAGAAGGAGTTAACATAGGAGAGTACAATGCTTTGCGCTAGATGTGGTTCTAACCAGACTATTAAGTACGGTGTTAGGTCTAATAAAAGCGGCAGAGGAATCCAGAGATTCTACTGCAATAGCTGTAATAGAGAGTTTTCATTAAAGCTTTCAACAGCAGAAGCTGTATCAAAGGTAAGGAGAGCAATAGTTACACCCGACAAGCACTTCCCCTATGAGGACAAGCCTGCGATTAATGCACTGGTAAAGGCTATAAGCCTAGTAAAACCAAGCATTTACGTGGATCTTGGAGACGTAGGGGAATGGGAGAGTGTCTCAGCCTGGAAGTGGAAACGGAAGCAAAGACCACCTCTGGAGCATATTATACCAGAGATAGAGGCAGAGATAAAGAAAGTTAACGCTGGAATGGATATTATAGACGAGGCGCTTTACCAGACAGGATGTGAAGAGCGTCACTTCTGCGAGGGTAACCATGATAACTGGCTTAACAGGTTTGTAGAGAGGTATCCTTATTTGCCCCAATATAGGGTCAAGACGGCACTTTCTCTAGAAGACCGAGGTTACACCTACCATCCTTTCGGAAAGTTCCTTAAAATAGGCAAGTTGTTCTTTTATCATGGTCACCAGTATGGAGGTATGTATCATACTGCTAACCATCTAAGAAAACTAGGGTGCAATGTGATGTACGGACATTGGCATGATATACAACAGATGACAGCCACTCACATGGATGGACCTAAAGCAGCTTGGAGCATTGGATGCCTTAAGGATATGAGTACGGAGAGTAATGCATGGCTAGATAATAGAAGGATCAACTGGGCGCATGCATTTGCTATAATAGATTTTTATGGTGAAGGAGACTTTACAGTTGACATAGTACAGATAATAGATGGGAAGTGCTCTATATGGGGCAACATGATAGATGGAAATGAATAATGGACATTTTAGGTATAATAGAAACATTGGGAGTGCCAATAGCAGTTTCACTAGGACTGGCCTATGTGCTTATGTACCTAATAAAGTTCCTTACAAAAGATGTCAAGTCGGATATAAAGAACTTGTATGACATCACTGTTAAGCTTATAGATAGTAATAGGCAGTCAAAAGACGAGTCTAAAAAGACATTGACTGCAGTTCAAGTTATTAAAGATATAGTAATCAAACTTTTTAAAGGAGACAAATAATGTTAGAATTCTTGGTAGCTAAATTAGGGAGTGAAGTAGCGGTTTATGCCGGTATGGGCGTAGCTGGAGTCGTAGGTGCATGGATACTTAAAAAGATACCTAATGATACACTTAAAGCTAAGTTTGGGGT
>Ga0255047_10003353_pt1 | contig 10075 bp, 8 predicted proteins | sample JV7_2_1_MG_FD_183640 | JGI IMG/M metagenome (GOLD analysis project Ga0255047, IMG submission 183640) | Seawater microbial communities from Jervis Inlet, British Columbia, Canada - JV7_2_1 | ecosystem: Environmental > Aquatic > Marine > Inlet | place: Canada: British Columbia | collected 2016-10-06 | reverse complement strand
TAATTACGGTGTCGGAGAGAGGTCTCGAACCTCCACGCCCTATTAGGGCACTAGGCCCTCAACCTAGCGCGTCTGCCAATTCCGCCACTCCGACGTGGGACCGAGATTATACGCCCAGACTGGGGACGCTCCGACACAACTTATGCGGTGTCGCGGAGATCCTATTGGTCTAGGTCGACCCGGTACCACTCCTCGATATTCCAGGTGTCACCGGCTTGTGACGGGTTGTGTTTGAAGCCACCGATCTCGTCGGCCCAGACGGCACTGGGGTCGAGACGCCCATAGAGCGGAATGATGACCGCCTGGTCGGCGATGAGGTTCTCGGCCTCGTTGATCAGGGCGATCAACTGGCGCTCATCGACTGTGGAGTTCATTTCGTCGCGCAACTCGGCGAATCGGGTTGTGAATTCGTCAAGAACCGAAGACTCGCCTTGGTTGAAGCCCTCGGGGTCCTGCCCGTCGACGGCCTCCGTGCCCCAGCGATAGAAGTTCTGCCCATCCGGCGGGGCTCCCTCCGGATCAAAGATGTCGTTGATTGCCACCAGACCGGAGTAGCCGGGTGAACCGACCCAAGACCATTCGCCGAGGTCCCAGTTGCCGAAGTCGAGGGTCTCGCTAAAGAACAGAGTTGACTCCTCGAGATCGTTCACGTAGATGATTCCGACATCCTCGAACATCTCGACGAGGAGCTGCGAGAGCGTCACTCGAGCATCGTTGTTGGACGTCGTCGAAAAGACCGCGGTTACCGGGTTGGCGTCGCAGTCGGTGTCGTCGCGGGCGCAAAGGTCGTCGAGAAGGGCGATCGCCTTGTCGGGGTTGTAGTCGTACTGCTCCCATGCAGCCTGTGAAAGCGTTGGGCTAAACGGCTCTACATACGATTGGAGCGGGCGAACCTGACCCTTGAGGATCTCATCGACAATCCTGTCCCTGTCGATGGTGTGAGCCACCGCCTGCCGGTATTCGAGGAACTCGTTGTACGACCCCGGGTTCCTGATCAACCGATTCTCACCGAACTGGAAATTCAAGTGCTCCCAGATCGGTCCGGACAGGATCTCGACTTGAGCACCCTCGGACTCGAGGCCCTGCAGTTCCTCGATGGTTTCGGTGCTCGGTGCCGGGCTCACCATGTCGATCTCACGGGATTCGAACGCGTCGACCAATGATGCGGTTTCGGGGATGAAGCGGAAGATCACCGAGTCGAGGTAGGGCAACTGCTGGCCGGTGACGGGATCAGTCTTCCAGTAATTCTCATTGCGGGTGATTCGAATGAATTCGCCCTCCTCCCACTGATCGAATTCGAATGGACCACCCGACACCCACATGGTGTCGTTCCAGTCGTTGATGAAGTCCGTGCCCTCGACATCGTGCTTCGGAAGAATGACCCCGAATAGGAGCTCCGCTTGAACTGTCGGAGCAGCGAGGGTGTACTCGAAGGTCTTCGGGCCGGCCACAACGGATTCCGGCAGGATGTCGCCGTAGATGCTGCGGTAGATCGGCAGGTCCGGGTCCATGATGGTGTCGTAGGTGAACATGAAGTCGTCACCGGAGATGGGGACCCCATCGGCCCAGATGGCCTCTTCACGAATTGAGTAGCGAACCGTCTCGGTTCCGTCTTCGTTGATGGTGATGCCGCCGTTGGCCACGGTCGGAAGTTCGGTGACGACTTCCGGAATGAACTCAAGGGTGTATCCGTCGATGTCCTGCACGCCCGTCCAATACCCCTGGCCCAGCAGCATGACGATGAAATTGTCGCCGCCGGGAGCAAATGAATTGAGTGTCGGAGGCTCCTGATCCTGACCCATGATCGCTTCACCGCCAAAGGGCTTGCCCTCGAGGGTTCCGATAACAGTGGTCGTCACTGTGGCTTGCCCCGATCCGGCGCTGGTCGCGGGAACGAGTGGGGGTCTGGTGGTGGTCGGGCTCGATCCGGCGCCGATGCAGGCGGTCGTCACCAGCCCCAACGCGAGGAGGAGGCCGAGCCACACCAAGCCACGGCGCTGCCACAGGTCCTTCACGCGACTCCTTTCTCCTCAGATGAGCCAAGCAGGATGGCACGGATCAACTCAAGCCACATGTCCAACTGCACCACTGCTTGAAGTGTGATCGGAGTATCGGCCCTAGAGGTCTGCCCGATACCACTGTTCCATATTCCATGTGACGCTTGCCTGCGATGAATTGTGCTTGAAGCCGCCAAGCTCGTCGGCCCAAATCGCAGCGGCGTCGAGACGCTGATAGAGGGGAATGAATACGACCTGGTCGGCCAGGAGGTTCTCCGCTTCCTTGACCAGGGGGATGATCAAGGCGGTGTCCGCAGTGGCGTTCATGGCATCTCTGAGCTCTCTGAAGCGGGCGGTGTGCTCGTCGATTACTGATGACGCAGCTTGGTTGAAACCAGCGGGGTCGTAGCCGGCGACGGCAGCGGTGCCCCAGTGATAGAAGTTCTGACCTTCCGGCGGAGCGTGGTCGGGATTAAAGAGGTCATGAACCTTCACCAGGCCGGTGACCCCAGGCGAGCTCTCCCAAGCCCACTCGCCTATGTCCCAGTTGCCGAAATCGAGCGTCTCGCCCAAGAAGAGTGTCGAGTCCTCGAGGTCGTTTGCGTAGATAATTCCTACGTCTTCGAACATCTCGACGAGCAGCTCCGACAACGCCACCCGCGCGTCGCTGTTCGAATTCGTCGAGAAGACCGTTGTTACCGGGTTGGCGTCGCAATCGGTGTCAGGGCGATCGCAAAGGTCCGCGAGAAGGGCGATCGCCTTGTCCGGGTTGTAGTCGTACTGGGCCCAGGCACCCTGAGAAAGAGTCGGGGCGAAAGCATCGATGTAGGAGTCCATCGGCTCGAGCTGACCTTTGAGAATCTCATCGACAATCTTGCCCTTGTCGATGGTGTGAGCCACCGCCTGGCGGTACTCGAGGAACTCGTTGTACGACCCCGGGTTTCTGATCAAACGATTCTCACCGAACTGGAAATTCAAGTGCTCCCAGACCGGTCCGGGTAGTACCTCCACCAGCGCACCTTGGGACTCGAGGCCCTGGAGATCCTCGATCGTCTCGATGCTGGATGGTGGCTGGATCTGGTCCAGCTCACGGGCCTTGAACGCATCGATCAGCGACGCGGTCTCGGGGATGAAGCGGAAGATCACCGAGTCCAGATAGGGCAGCTGCTGCCCGGTGACGGGGTCGGTCTTCCAGTAGTTGGCGTTGCGGGTGACCCGAACGAACTCCCCTTTCTGCCACCTGTCGAATTCGAATGGTCCACCCGACACCCACATCGTGTCGTTCCAGTCGTTGATGAAGTCCGTGCCCTCGACGTCATGCTTCGGAATGAGCGTGCCGAAGAGCAGTTCAGCTTGAACGGTCGGAGTGGCGAGCGTGTACTCAAAGGTCTTAGGTCCGGCCACAACGGATTCAGGCAGGATGTCGCCGTAGATGCTGCGGTAGATCGGCAGGTCCGGGTCCATGATGGTGTCGTAGGTGAACATGAAGTCATCACCCGAAATGGGGACGCCGTCGGCCCAAGCGGCCTCCTCACGAATCGCATACCGAATGGTCTCGGTGCCGTCTTCGTTGATGGTGATACCTCCGTTGGCCACGGTCGGAAGCTCGGTCACAACTTCAGGGATGAACTCGAGGGTGAATCCGTCGATATCCCAGACGCCGGTCCAATACGCGTTGCCAATGGTGGCGACGATGCTGTTGTCGCCACCGGGGGCGAAGGTATTGAGTGTCGCCGGTTCCCGGTCCTGGCCCGAGATCACCTCGCCGCCATAAGGCTTGCCCTGCGGCATGGCCTCGGTGGTCGCCGGCGCGGCCGTCACGGCGGTTGTACCCGGAGCAGCGGTTGCCGTCGGTGCGGAAGATGTTGGGGCGCTCGACGTGGTCGTCGTCCCGCCGTCCGCAGAACAGCCGACTGCCAACAGTGCAAGTGCGAGGAGGAGAACGAGCCAAGTCATACCGCGACCTCGCCACGGAGCCATCAAGCTCTGCCTCCTTGTTGAGCGGGCCAGGCGGGACCGCCTCGATCCCCCCTCAGCGCATCAATCAAGGACCCAAGCAAGGGCGAACGTCGTGATCGCGAACATGACAGCAACTATCACCGTCAGCCTGTCGAGATTGCGTTCCGCCACCGTGGACCCGCCAAGGTTCCCCAGCGGTCCCATGCCGCCGCCGAAGGCGTCGGCGAGTCCTCCACCCTTGCCTGCGTGCAGCAGGATCAGCGAGATGAGCCCAAGAGACATTGCGAGGTGTAGCGCGACGAGGATGGCTGCGATCAAGACAAAAACCTTTCATGCGGCCGACCACATTGGTAGGGCCGGTCGGCGCCGAAGTATGGGTGACGGGAGCGCCCTTGGCAAGTTTAGACCGCACGTTGAGTATTCCTACGCGCATGGCGTTATCGGAGCGCTAGTCGGGGTGGTCGAGACAGACGCCTAGGCGTCCGAATCCGGACTGGCCTGGGCCGCCACTGCGGCGGTCGCCGCCGCGACCTCGTCGGGATCGCCAAGGTACTCAGACCTAACGGCGTTTAGATCATCGTCCAACGTGTAGATCAACGGCACACCTGTAGGGATGTTGAGGGATGGGATCTCGGTGTCGCCGATTCCATCGAGGTGCTTTACGAGCGCGCGCAGCGAATTGCCGTGAGCAGACACGATCGGAGTGCTTCCGGCACGCAACTCGGGGACGATTGCGTCGTGCCAGTAAGGCAGCATTCGCACCACGACATCGGACAGGCTCTCCGCCGCCGGCAGCAAATCGTCGGTCAGTTGGCGGTAACGGTCATCATGTCGTGGGTGGCGGTCGTCGCTTGCTGCCAGTGGAGGCGGACGGACATCGTATGACCGCCGCCAGATATGGACTTGCTCCTCACCGTGCTCAGCCGTGGTCTCGGCCTTGTTGAGTCCCTGCAGGGCTCCATAGTGCCGCTCGTTGAGACGCCACGACCGCCTGACCGGGAGCCACAGCCGCTCCAATACCGCAAGGGTCTCCTCAAGGGTCAGGATGGAACGAAGCAGGACAGAGGTGTGGGCCGTGTCCGGCACCACGCCGGCTTCTCGCAGAGCGGCGCCGGCGCTACGGGCCTCGTCGACTCCGAGCTCGGTCAGTCCGACGTCGGTCCAACCGGTAAAGCGATTCTCCAGATTCCACTGGCTTTGCCCGTGACGCAGCAAGACGAGGGTATGGCTCATCGGAACCTCATGTGACCACGCTAGCCAGCGATCATTCGGTTGGGACCCGCCAGGTGTCGACGTTCCACAGCGGACCCTGGACCCGGTTGATCGTTACTCCCGCGACGGTGTCGGGCCAGTGCGCCAGACCGATGTCGCTCGACAGAATCAAGGGGAGGATCACCACCTGTTCGGCCAGGATCGCTTCGGCTTCGATCAGAAGCGTCCGCATCGTCTCCGGCTCGACCGCCCGGTCGAGCGCATCGATGATCTCCCCGTATCGCCTGGTGGAGCTGTTCTCAATGCCACTGTCCACAGTGCCCCACCGGAAATAGTTGTCGCCGAGGAATGGGAGCCCGTCTGGATCGAAGAAGCGCATGAAAGAGACCGCTGCCCCGAGCCCGGAGCCTGCACCAAAGCGCCAGGCCGAAACATCCCATGACCCGGTGTCGAGAGTGGTTCCGAAGAAGAGCGAGACATCTTCGAGCTGGAGCTCGGCGTCGAAACCGACCTCGCGCAGCATCGTGACTATGTCGCCGCCCAGGGCGATGGTGAATGGATCGTCGCCCGGGACTGTGAGCAGCACCGGGGGCCCCCGGCCATCGATAGAGTCCGCCGCTACCTCGGGATCGAAGGCGTAGGCATCGAACGGATCCTCCCCCAGACCGGGAACAAATCGGGCGAGGATGGAGTCGGCAACACTTGTCCCCCGCTCCTCAGCAAGAGACCGTCGATCGATTGCCGTGGCGACCGCTCGGCGGAAGGTCGCCGAGGCGTTGGAGGACGCTGGATTTCGATTTGCCGGTCCGAATTGGAAGTTGAGGTGCTCCCATTCGCCGCTTGGGGAAGTCACCACAGTGGCCCCATCGCGCACCGCAATAGCAAAGGCCTCGCCACGGGTTTCGGCCTGTCCGAACACTGCAACATCGACCTCACCACGTTCGAACCCGTCGATCAGTCGAGGGTCAAGGACGTCGTCCGGCTCGAAGAATCGAACAACAATGCGATCCAGGAAGGGAAGCGGGGCGCCTTCAGCCTGGGTCACCTTCCAGTAGCTCTCATTGCGTGACAACTCCATGAAATGGCCGGGCTGCCAGTCGCTGAGAACGAAGGGGCCCCCGGAAACCCACATCTGGTCGTTCCAATCCTGCGAGAAGTCGGACGCCTCGACGACGTGCCGGGGCACGATGATCGAAAAGAGATCCGTGGGATCGGTGCCGGCCGTCATGCGGAAGATGAGTGTGCGCCTCTCGATGCGGAGCGTTCCTGGCACCACCGTCGAGTAGCGAGTGGCCACATCAGCGCGGATCGGGAGAGAAGAGTCGATGGCCAGGCGGTAAGTGAACTCGAGATCCGCAGCCGTGATCGGCGCACCGTCCGCCCACTGAGCACCCTCGACTATCTCGACCGTCACGTCCTGAGTGCCGTCTCCATTGTCGACGACCGTTCCTGCATCGATCGATGGGACCTGCGCAAATGTGTCCGGAATCCGCTCACCTGTCTGTGGGTTTACGTCGTAGGCCTGAGCAAACAGCGCCGGTGCCAGCATGTCCAAGACCGGCGCGTCAAAGCTTTCTATGAACGGATTCAGCGAGCGAGGTGCGCCTCCATCCGCAAAGCCCACCACCACTGTGCCTCCGTATGCCGACTGGTGAACCGGTGCGGTCGTTGTGGTTGATGCGGTCGTTGCCGACGTGTTCTGTTCCGTCGGAGGCACACCGCGGGCACCGGCGCAGGCTGCCACGATTAATGCGGCTGCTACTGGGAGCGCGGTCATGGGTGTGCGTCGGGCGGCGGTCATACCCCAGTCATCGGCTTCGTCGAGCTACGGCGTGAGACGTTGTTGCGCCTTCACACCCAGTAGCGGATGACCGCGGCGAATTGGTCGGGATCCAAGGATGCACCCCCGACGAGAGCGCCGTCGATATCTCGTTTGGCCATGAACGCTGCAATGTTTCCGGGATTTACGGATCCGCCGTAAAGGATACGCAGCGCAGTCGCGGCACCTTCTCCATGCGACGAACTGACCTCGTTTCGCAGCGCCGAAATCGACTCTGCGGCGGTGTCCGGATCTGCGGTGCGCCCGGTGCCAATGGCCCAAACCGGCTCATAGGCCACAACCGCTCGCGCTATCACGTCCGATTCGATGTCGGTGATGGCCGCCCGCAACTGCGAAGTGATGATCGGCTCGGTCTCGCCGGCCTCTCGTTGGTCGAGACTCTCCCCCACTGCGACGATCGGAACCATGCCTCCTTCCACAACCGCCTTTGTCTTCTTGGCCACCTCGGCATCTCCGTCGCCAAAGATCGCGCGGCGTTCGGAGTGGCCCGCAATCACGTACTGGACACCCAAAGCGGCCAGCATCGGTGCCGACACCGCCCCGGTGTACGCGCCCTCTCCCCTCCAATCGACATCCTGTGCTCCGAGTGCAATGGGGAGATGGTCGATCTCGATGACGGTCTGAGCCGAACGGAGCGATGTAAAGGGAGGGCACACCGCGACATCCACGCGCTCGTAGTCCTCTGGCTCGAGGCGGTACGAGAGCTTCTGCACCATCTGGATCGCCTCCAGATGGGTCGCATGCATCTTCCAATTGCCTGCAATCAACGGTTTACGGGACACGGGACCTCCTGACTGCATCTACTGCGACCAACGAACCGTCTTCGATCAGCTTCAGACCTGCTCCTCCACCGGTCGACAGGTGGTCGACCCCCTCCGCAAGGCCGACGCGCCGCAGCACCGCGACGCTGTCGCCACCTCCTGCTACGGAGTAGGCCGAAGAGGAGGTCACGGCCTCCGCCACCAGTCCAGTGCCTGCTGCAAACGCTTCCCATTCGGCTACGCCCATCGGGCCGTTCCAGAAGATGGTGTCAGCGCCGGCGAGGATCGCTCCAAAGCGGGCAGCCGTTTCGGGGCCGATATCGAGGCCGATTCCTCTCGAGGGGAGATCCGTCGCAGGGTGGATCTTGTGGGTGGCATTAGCGGCGAACCGATCCGCTACCGCGATATCGACCGGAAGACTGATACGAGAGCCGAACTCGGAGCGAAGCAGGTCGCGTATTTCGTCGAGCATGTCTTCCTCGACGAGGCTGTCCCCTATTTCGAATCCTTCGGCGGCCAGCACCGTAAAGCACATCGCTCCTCCAACGAGCATCGCATCCACTTTGGGCAGGAGCGCCCTCATCACGCCGAGCTTGTCGGACACCTTGGCGCCACCGAGGACGACAACAAACGGCCGTTCAGGGTCCTCGAGTATTCGTTCGAAGGCCGTCAATTCGTCGGCCATGAGTAACCCGACAGCGGACGGAAGACGGTCGGCCACGCCCACCGTTGAAGCATGCGCCCGATGAGCCGAGCCGAAGGCGTCGAGCACAAAGATGTCGGCCAACTCTGCGAATGCGTCCGCCAACTCGGGGGAATTGACCGACTCACCCGGTTCATACCGCGTGTTCTCGAGTAGGACCACCCGATCTCCTCCGACTCGCACCAAATGGAGGCTGTCCGGTCCGCCTACATCGGTGGCGGTGACCACCTCAAAGCCCCCAATCTCCGAAAGCCGAGCGCCCACGGGACGCATCGAGAGCCCCGTTTCGAGACCCTTGGGTCGCCCCAAGTGGCTGCAGACCACAACCCGGCCACCCGCTTCACGCACTGCCTGGATCGTGGGCAGTGAGGCAACGATGCGGAAGTCGTCGTCGACGGCCCCGTCATCGAGCGGTACGTTGAGATCGGCTCGTATGAGGACGGTGGCGCCATCGAGATCGAGGTCGGAGAGGGTGCGGAGGTCGGTCATCTGGCGGATGTCACGCTAGCCGTCGCAGCACCGCCCCCAACCGGGCGGGATCGTGCTCGGGCCACTCGGCTGCCTGGCGCGCCATGTCGCCCAATTCGAGATGAATGCCACCCTCTAGCGCCTCGTCCGGCCCAAGTTCGACCCTCGTCAGACCATCCGGGATCGTCATGGGTCCTTCATGGGCGACCACCACGTCGGGAGTTCTGATCCCGGCGATCGCCACGAGCGCTTCGACGTGTTCGATCCCGCTCATTCCGAGCGTCTCGCCATCTTGGGTGGTGAGGTTGGAGATGTAGATCAACTTCGCTCCGGACGCGTTTACTGCCTCAGCCATACCCCCTACTCGCAGTGGGGCTATTACCGATGTAAACAGGCTCCCCGGTCCGAGAACGATCTGGTCGGCGGCACCCATTGCTTCGAGCGCAGCTCTAGTGGCCGGAGTCGCAGGCGTGACCCGCAGGTCGGTGATGATCCCTCTCGACAACGCCACCGCCACCTGTCCGCTCACCACGTTCCCGTTGACGTCCGCTTCGATGGTGAGCCGTTGCTCTGCGACCGGAACAACTGCTCCTCGAGCCCCGAGGAGTCGACCAACCGTGTTGACAGCGTCGGCGAATCCGCCTCCAAGGTCGGCCATGGCGGCGATGATGAGGTTGCCGAGGCTGTGACCGTCTACATCGGAACCGTCAAATCGGAACTCGACTAGCGACCGCCACAGCGACGGTTGGTCTGTCAACGCCAGGAGGGCCCTTCTGATGTCACCGGGAGGCGGTATATCCAGATCGGGTGCCAAGCGACCCGATGACCCTCCATCGTCACCCACACTGACGATGGCCGTGATGACGTCTGCGTAGTCGAGAATCGCCCTGAGGGCAGCCGACAAGCCATGGCCACCACCAATCGCTGCGACCTGTACGCCATCGAAATCCTCCTCCAATTGCTGGAGAAGAGGCTCGACGAGAAGATCCGTCTCGTTCACCGGTTCATGTCTCGATGGCGAACGGTGACCTCGATGTCCTCCATCCCACCAAGATGTGCCGCAACGTGTTCCGCAATGGCGACAGAGCGATGCCGGCCTCCGGTACACCCGATGGCGATGGTGAGGTATGACTTA
>Ga0255047_10003348_pt1 | contig 10088 bp, 7 predicted proteins | sample JV7_2_1_MG_FD_183640 | JGI IMG/M metagenome (GOLD analysis project Ga0255047, IMG submission 183640) | Seawater microbial communities from Jervis Inlet, British Columbia, Canada - JV7_2_1 | ecosystem: Environmental > Aquatic > Marine > Inlet | place: Canada: British Columbia | collected 2016-10-06 | reverse complement strand
CCGGGACTTCCCGGCCTACCCGGAGAGGCGATCGACATCAGCTCCGGGTCGCCCACCGTGCTCGCCGATGTGGCCGATCAGCTCTCGCTTCCCAAGCTCGCAGAGGGCGGGATTGTGAGGCGGCCGACGCTTGCGCTGATAGGTGAATCAGAACCGGAGGTCGTCACACCACTAAGCCGGATGCCGCAGGCGGGCAGCGCAAACGTCACCGTCCAGGTCTTCAACTCGACTGGTGAGCCGGCTGAAGTCCAGGAGACACGCGGGCCCGATGGCGGCCGGCTCATCAAGGTCCTTGTTGGTCGCATCGTGCGCGAGGATCTGGCAACCGGAGGCCCGATCTCGAGGTCGATCACCGACACGTTCGGGGGATCGCGCAAGGGGATCAGAAGATAATGCCGACCTGGCCCGGCAGTCTGCCGCAGCGGTTCCCGATCAACACGATTGAATCTCACCAGGACGCACGCATTCGCAGCCAGATGGACGCGAGTTCGGCCAAGGTCCGTAGGCGGTTCACGTCAGTCGTCAAAACGTACACACTGCCGCCTGCGAAGTTCATTCTAAGCGGCGCGCAGAAAGCCACCCTCGAGACGTTCTTCGACACGACGTTGAGTGGCGGTGTGCTGACGTTCACATGGGGCGAGCCCTGGCCCAACGCCGGCGTCAAGACGTTTCGCATCGTCTCGCCGCTTGAGTTCGATCCCATCGTTGGGGGCAGTCCGGAGATCCGCAAGCTCAGGTTCCCGCTCGTGCTGGAAGAGATCCCGTGACGCTAACCAAAGAAGCGAAGATTGCGCTCTTCGCACCACAGACGGACAAGGTCTTCCTGACTCTCATCACGATCAACCACGCCGATCTCGGCTCGCCGCTTCGGTTTGTAAACGACAACGTCCAGATCGTCAGCAACTCGAATACGTTTCTGCCTTTTCCTTTCGAGATCGCGTTACCGCCCGCCGTTGCTGACGAGCTCGTTGTGGCCAGTCTCAGGATTGACAATATCGACCGGGGGATCACCTCTACGTTGAGAACAATCACGAGCGCGCCCACTGTCACGATCGAAGTCGTGCTATCCAATGACGCAGACAACCGACAGCTTGGCCCCCTTACGTTCACCTGGCGCGTTGCAAGCTTCGACGCCTTCACGGTTGAGGGCGAGCTGTTGTTCGAGGAATTGCTGTCGGAGCCATATCCGGGCGACCGCGTCACTCCGAGCACCTTTCCGAGCGTCTACTGATGGACGCGCCAGAGTGGACGAACAACTTTATCGGCATCCCGTGGAAGGACAAAGGGCGAGATCGGGACGGCATTGATTGCTGGGGCTGCGTTCGTCTCGTCTACAGAGAGCAATACGAAATATTACTTCCGAGCTATCTCGAGGACTACGCCAGCCCCGAGGAGCACGCGGAGATCGGCTCGCTAATACTGGGCGAGACTGCGAAGAACTGGAAGCTCACGCTCTCACCGCGTGAAGGCGACGCGATCTTGTTCAATGTGGCAGGAGAGCCCGCACACACAGCGATCTATGCCTGCAGTGGAGTAATGCTCCACATCAGAAGGGGCGCGGGGTCATGTTTGGAAAGGTATACGACCGCGATCTGGTCGCCCCGCCTACTCGCCTTCTTTACACACCCGGATCGAGTATGACTCCGAATGTTCGGGTGATCGCTTGCCCGAGTCCGTTCTCTGTGCAGAAGGTCGAGGCGAGGTTCGAGTGTGGCCCGTCGCTCGGCGCGTTGCTCTCGGAGATGGGCGTCGAGCCCGCACATGGCACGACGATTAGAGTCCTCCTCGATGATCTAGTCATCAAGCTAGAGGACTTCTATTCGGTCTATCCCCAGCCCGGTCAGGTGGTTACAGCTCGGGTCGTCCCGCAGGACCCTGTAACGATCGGCGTCCTATTGAGTGCCGCCGCCCAGGCTGCTGCGGCTGCCTCGACGTTTGCGGGTGCCGTCGGCCTTGGCGGAGCCCTTTCGGGTTTCGCTGGATTCGCAACAGGCCTAGCAGGCGCAGCCGGACTCAGCGGGCTTGGGATCACAGCAGTCTCTCTCGGCGCACAAATTCTAGGCGGTGCTGCGATCCTCGGCGGTGCGATCTCTGCGGGTCGATCGCTCACGGCCAAGCCAAGTACAGGGCTCGGCGGCAGCGCCACGGCAGAGTCGAGCCCGACGATCACCGGCACGCGGAACAATATACGCAAGTTTGCGGTGGTGCCGAGATGCTTCGGGAAATATCGGATCTTTCCGATGCTTGGCGCGAAGTTGTTCACAGAGGTTATCGGGAACGAACAGTTCCTTAGGCTCTTATTCGTTCCCGGTTACGGGCCGCTTGAGCTTGACGAGACAGAGTTTCGCATCGGCGAAACCGCTCTCTCTTCATTCGGAGAGGTAGAAACAGAGATTCGACAGGGGTTCCTAGGTGAGCCACCGCTGACACTCATCACGCAGGAAGTAGACGAAGACACGATAAACGTCGAATTCGAAGCGCCGACTGTAGTCAACAACAATCCGATCCCTGGAAACTACGTCAAGCGCACGACGAAGGCAGACACGGAAGAGATCACGCTGGGGCTCTTCTTCCCCTCTGGCCTCATCACTCGGACCACGAAGGGTAGCGAGAAGCAGGTCAAGGTCGGCGTCGACGTCCAGTTCAGCGTCAAGGACGCAGATACATGGCAGACGCCGACACTCGACATAGGTGGGCAGCCTGCGACCGAGCAGGGCATCGCTGGCCAGGTGATCTTTACGGGCCTGACGAATGACCAGCTACAGCGTGCCATCAAGTTCACCGTCCCGAACGGACACTACGATGTGCGCATTCGGTTTGCGGACATCTCTCAAGGCATCTTCCACCCGACGCGCTCACAGGCCGACTTCAGGTGGACGGTGCTCAGGTCAGCCAGGCCGCTCGATCCGATCTCGCTTGATGGCGTTGCAAAGATCGCCCTACGGATCAAGGCTACGGATGAACTGAGCGGAACGATTGACACCTTTAGCTGCCTCGTTGAATCCCGCCATCCAGTCTATGACCCCGCGAATCCATTGGCTGACGCGGCTGGGTTCGTGGCTAACGTCAGGACAAGGAATCCGGCGTGGCACGCGCTAGATATACTCAGAGGCTCGGCCAACAAGTCAGCAGTCGCCGACAGCAAGATTGACCTCGTCGCCTTCCAGAATTGGGCGGCCGACAACGACGCGAACGATCGCACATTCGACGGCGTCTTCGACTTCGACTCCACCGTGCTCGAGGCGTTCAACAAGGTCGCGAGTGTCGGCCGTGCGTCGTTCGATATTAGAGACGGCAAGTTCTCGATCGTCCAGGACAAACAGCAGACGTCTGTCGTCCAGCATTTCACGCCGCGCAATAGCTCGGGCTTCAAGGGGACCAAGGCATTCGTCGAGCAGCCGGACGCCCTTCGGGTGCGGTTTCAGAACGAGCTGAAAGACTATCTCGCCGATGAGCTTCTGGTATTCGCAGACGGACAGACAGCCGAGACAGCCGCCAAGTTCGAGGCCCTGGACATTTGGGGGATCACCAACCCCGAGAAGGTCTGGAAGGAAGCACGCTTCCATCAGGCTATCGCGAAGAACCGGATCGAGGAGTTCGAACTCACCACTGATTTCGAATACCTCGTATGCGAGAGGGGCGATCTCGTACTGGTTGGGCATGACGTCCCGCTGATCGGCCTGGCCTATGGCCGGATCAAGACGCTCACCGTAGACGGTGGAAGCAACGTAACCGACGTCACGCTTGACGAGCAGGTCACATTCGAGGACGGCAAGAGCTACGCGCTACGGATTCGAAGTATTGACGCATCTGGAAACATCGTCTCGACAGAACAGAACACGACGAACCCGGCGACTGGCGGGCCGGATGTAACCACGAACAGCATCACGTTCACGTCTGCGATCGCGGCTGCGAATGGCGTGGCTGTGGACGACCTGGCCATCTTCGGAGAGCAGACACTCGAGACCGAAGAGTTCATCGTCCAGAAGATCGAGCCGCAGCAGGACCTCAGTGCCGTATTGACGCTGATCCCGCACGCGCCTTCGATATTCAGCGCAGACGCGGGTCCAGTCCCGCTTCACGAGAGTAAGGTCACGGTCGGCCCGAACGATCGCCCGCCGACGCCAGTGATCGACGATGTGATCTCTGAGCCGGGCCGCTTCATCCTGCGGGTCCACGTCAACACGAACGCCCTCGTCCCGCCCGTTAGATACGAGGTCTCATTCAGGACCAGCGACCCGGTGAGCGACTGGGGATTTCTGCCAGAGGTCTCGATCACTGTCGCAAAGATCCCGATCGCTCCTGTCGCGCAGGATGTGTTCTATGACATACGGGTCAGGACAATCAGCGCCAGTGGGCTCGGGTCGACATTCGTCCAGCTCGATAACGTCAAATTCACAGGCGACGAAACCAGAGCCAGCGACTTCAAGATATCCGGGCTCGAGCTCGTGGGGCAGGGGAACGACAACATCTTCACGGGCCGCGATGCCGTCTTCGCCTGGCGCGTCAACTCTCGCCAGTTCAACCCGGACATGCTCGAGGCTACGGGCCAGCGCGCCGATCTCGATACGCTAGTCGAGAACCCGATATTTCAGAGCTTCGAAGTCCGGATCAGCGACTTTACCACTGGCGCGATCGTCAGGACTGAGCAGGTCACGGGCAGGGAGTACGCCTACACATTCGACAAGAACCAGAGTGACGCGGGTGGAGCTGCGGCGCGTCGAAAGTTCGTGATCGACGTTGCGTTCAGGGACATACTCGGCACGGTCGGCCCTCGGACTGGCAGCACGTTCGAGAACCCGGCGCCGCCTGTGCCGCTGGACATTGTCATGTTCGCGGGTGATAGCAAGTTCGGGATCGCCTTCACGCCGCCCCGTGACAGGGACTTCAAGGGGATGCTTGTGTGGGGTAGCACCACGCAGGGCTTCTCGGTGTCAGACGCGACCCTCGTTGCAGATGGTTCCTCGAGCCCGATCCCCGTCGAGGTCACACTCATCGCCAGCCCGGAGACGTGGTATGCGAGGGTCTCTCCATATGATGACTTTGCGGTCAACCCGTCCTCCGGCAAGGTTGATCTCGCTCTACTGAATACCAGCGCCGAATTGTCGACTCCGGTGCTCGTCTTGAACATCGCGGACGGTACGCTGCCGGGTGCGAAGATCGTTCCGCTATCTATTACGTCAGCGCTGATCGGTGACCTCCAGGTTCTCGAAGGCAAGATCGCAGCGCTGGCCGTGACAAACGCGAAGATCGCGGCACTCGCCGTCGACACAGCGAAGATCGCAAACCTCGCCGTCGACACCCTCCAGGTCAACAACTTCGCCATCACGCGAGTCGGGTCTGATTCGTTGCTTGAGCCCGCGTTCTTCAACATCGTCGGCTCTGCGACGGTTATGACCGTTGATATGTCCGTCACGAATGAATCCTCCGTTATCGTTCAGGCGCTCGTGTCTTACTTGCACACAGGACTAACCCAGAACGCGATATTCGAGGTGCGCAGGGATGGCACTGTATTGATGAGCCTGAACAATGCGCTCCAGTCTGGGCCGACGGGACCACTAGACACGCAGCCGTTTGGGTTCAACGACACGAACGCAACCGCATCCCCAACGCCCGTAGTCGTGACCTACGAAATGCACATCAGGCACGCCGGCGGCGCCGGAAACGAACTCATGCAGGTCAAGCTGTGCTCAATGATCGTGATGGAGTCCCGCAGATGAACCTCCACACGGTGTTCATAATCTACAATTCAGAAGGCGCGATCATGCGACGCAAGTCTGTTGAGACCGCTTTGTTCGCTCGCCAACGAGCACCACTCGGCCAGTTCATTCTCGAGGGTGACGGCGATCCTGGCTCTCAGTATGTAGACGTTACGACCAAAGAAATCCGCGAGAAGCCTGCACATCCTATCTCCCAGAGTGCGACCACCGCCACGGCAGACGGATCGGCTCTGGTGACGTTCACCGGGTTGCTGCCAAACACGGTAGCCAGTGCGTTCTTAGACGGAGAACTCCAGACCGTGATGACCGTTGCCGAGACGGTTCTCGACATCAGCTTCGACACCCCTGGGGTGTATGAGATCCGGGTGACGCACCCGCGGCATCTCCCGGCTAGGTTCACCGTTGTCGCGACTTGACGTCAGGGCGAGTAAGCGCCAGAAGCACAAACAGACCACCCTTCGAGATCCAGACTTCGCGATTCTACTAGATTCGACACCCGCTGAGATCGACTCGTGGGTGGATGCAAACGTCACCGGAAGCCCCGCACTCAAGCGAGTGCTGCGGCTACTCCTCAAGGCCGTGTCCTCGCTGTTACAGCGGGATACGGAAGGGTAAGGGATGGCCCAGTTCCAGGTAGGCACTGTCCGCGTAGACAGCACGACCGCCATCGTCAAACACATTTGGCAGATCACCTATATCACCGGCGGGAGTGCATTCACCGCGGCCGAAGCTGTGACCTGGGGCGGCGGTGGCGGGAGTGGCTTCTTCGTCAGAGAGGACACGGTAGGCAAGAAGCTCTTCTTCTACAGGAACTCGGGTGCCGAGCCCGCAGTGGGCGAGACGGTGACCGGCGGCACCTCGGGCGAGACGCGAGTGGTGGATACCCTCGCGTCTTCGTCCCCGCCGGACTATGACAATCCGACGACCGGGATCTCGCAGGGCGACAAATTCATCGTCGAGGATCAGGGCGTTATTCACACCGTGTCAGGCACAATCGGCAATGATCAGTTCACCCTCACAGCAACCTATACAGAGACGACCACCAACGAGGCGGCGTATGCCGTCGTCCGAGACTTTACGAGCTTCTTCTCATGGCCGACGCCGGAGCTCGGGGATCTCGACCCGATCGCGATTATCAACGAAGCGATCACTAGGGCCGACGAGCGGCTGAAGTTCCGAGGCTACTTCCAACAGGCCATAACCAGCTCAGGCGGCACCGCCTCGATCAACTGGACGAACGGCCACGCTGCTGCGATCACACTGAGCGAGAACACGACGCTGACGTTCACTGCACCCGAAGGGCCCGGCGTAGTCACGCTCAAGGTCGTGCAGGATTCGGACACTGCAAAAAGCATCACCTGGCCCGCGACGGCAAAGTGGCCTGCGGGCGCCGCGCCCGCGCTACTGCTCGCGCCGCTGTCATCGGTCAACGTCGTCCGTTTTTACTACGACGGCACAAACTATCTCGGCGATTTCACTATGGACGTGAAGTGAGGTTCAGATGAGGAAGCTGATTCTACTCCTGGCGCTGTGGGCTACCAGTGCGAGCGGCGAGGTCTTGCACCCACCCGGCTCGCCCGTCGTCCCCGAATGCACAGTCGCATCCTTCGGCTCTACCTGCGGGATCACAGAGCAGGGTGCCATGACGATCATCACGAACGGGAGCACGGGCGGCGGTACTGAATGCACAATCGCGGGGGCCACGCCCCAGAAGTGCATCTACGACAGCGGCGGGCTCGTGATCTTCACAGGCGCGGATGGTGCAGCGAACCTGACTGGGCTCAGTGATGTGACGATCACGGCGCCGGCGACAAATGAGGCCCTAGTCTATAACGGGTCCATATGGGTCAACACAAATCAGGGGTCGATCAAGACAGACCTTACCAGCCTCGACGATGTGACGCTCACAAGTCCGCCGACTGGTAGCTTCATGCGCAAGAGTGCGGGCGATTGGATAGATGCTCTGCTTGCGCTCGGCGACCTGCCTGCCGGCTCACTTGTCTCGACAGAGATGGACGACTGGACAGAGTTCAAGTCCCAGATCAACGTTGATGCGACATATCCATGCAACACGACCACCTTCCTGCGCGGAGATGGCAAGTGCTTCCCGGCGAACTCGGTTGTCGAGGTGCCAGATCCGGCCGAGGCTGGCTCGTTCACAGACGGGATTCAAGAGGCAATCACTCGCTGCCCTTCTACCGGCTGCATCGTTCAACTCCAGTGCGATACGACCTATGTTCTAGATAAGGTCTTTACCGCAAGCGGCCAGGATGCCCTCAGTCTAAACAAGACCGACCTCTGGTTGAGAGGCTGCGGCGCCGACAGCACGATCCTCTCGTACAACAAGAAAAGCGAGAACTTCGGCCATCAGATCATTGACGTCCTGTCTGATCGAGTGAGGCTGTCGGACTTCAAGCTGCTCGTTGATGATACGTGCGGGGATACGGGCGGCGACGTTTGTAACGAGACCCTTGCCGCCGCGATCAACATCGGCAGCGGGATTGACGATACCAGGATGGAACGACTCCACCTCGACATCACTTCTGGGACAGCGATCGCAACCAGGATCGAATACCGCGGAATCTGGTTCAGCGGCAGCACACCCTTCCCGCAGCGCGGCATGGTGCTAGACAGTCACATTGTCGCGCTAGATCGCGGTCTCGAGATACAGTTCGGCGACGACATCGACGTCATCGGCAACACCTTCGCGTTCAATCGCCCGGGTGGTTATGGCTCAGACCAGGGGATGCTTATCATCAAGTACGAAGGCATCGGAGACAGAGTCATAGGCAACGATTTCGACATGACGACTGGTACACCACCCGACGCAACTGTGCTGGCGGGCATCCTTATGGTCAACCGCTTCGGCGACGTAAACACGCCGGGTGAATACATGCAGGTGCAATCCAACACATTCCGCAACCTCCCCAACACGACGAACACAAAAGCGATCCTGATCTCAAACTACAAGCACGCAAACATCGGGAACAACCTAATCAAGGCCGGCAAACGCTGCAGCGAGGACAACAACAAGGCGTGCTCGACGGGAGGGGATTGTAGCGGAACATGCGACGTATCGGATGCTATCGGGATCGAGTTCAACGACGGCTCGGGCGGCACTTCCAACGGCAACAACTGGAATGTGATAGCTGACAACATCTTCGAGGGATTCGCGGACACCGCTACGGCCTGCCCGATCTTTATCCCGGCACCGTCAACGGCCGGCGACAACTGGGAAAACTCGATCACCGGGAACCTGTTTAGGTCTGACGACTTCGACGCACCCACGACGGACGACGGCTTCTGCGGCGACGAGGCAACTCTCCGCCAGAACTTCATTCACGGCAACGTCGTGACCGACCAGGCGAAGCAGTGCATAGCAGGTCGCGGGCCCGGTAGTGAGTGCGCGATCGCTATGGACCTCAGCGACGTTGACGGCCAACCTAAGATCGTTCTCGACGGAGACATCGACGTTACTGCTGCGGAGTTCACTGGCGGCAAGATCGTAAACACACTGTCGATCCCCGGTTTTATCGCACACGATAGCGCCTATACGGACCTGAACTCTGCGCTGTTCGGCGTGAGCATAGGCTGCACCGGCGCGGATTTCTCGGAGGACTGCGACGCAGAAATCAGGCAGATGATAGGAGGCTTGAACACGCAGGCCGTTCTATTCGATGCGGATGGCGACATTGACTTCAAGAGGGCAGTCACTTCAACCGCAGACGTGAGAACGGCCACCTGCCTCCAGGCTGGTTCCCTCACTGCCGGCAGTGCAACATGCGTCTGCGCCTCGAGTGACCGCCTCTACCACGACACAGACTGCGACGCGACGAAGGATGCGGGCGAGACGTTCATAGACTCTAGGGATGTGTTTTATGATTGGAAGACGCCACTTGATGCTACGACCGCCGTTGGCATTGATACGGGCATGGAGTGGGTAAACAAGACTGGTCCCCAGGCATGGACGCTGACTCGTATTGAATGCGAGTCATACGACACGAACTCAATAACCATCAAGCTCTGCAAGGGCGACGATGTAGGTGACGATACCTGCACCACGGATCTGCACGTCGCCGCACTTGTATGCGATTCTGGCGGCGGGACCGCTTGCGCTAGCGGCTGCGATACAACCCTCTCGAACACGTCGATGGCAGCACGACAAGAATACACGATTGTCGTCACAGCCGCGGGTGCGTCTGTGTTTGATGTTGGCCTGATTCTAGAGGGGACGATTGACTAATGCCTACCAAGAACGGCTGGAAGACACACGTCATCGGGATCTTGAGCGCTGCGATACTAACGATGGGCGCGGCGATGTTTACCCTCGGGGCCGGCAAGGCATCGAAGAAAGACGTGGAGAAACTG
>Ga0255047_10003347_pt1 | contig 10091 bp, 4 predicted proteins | sample JV7_2_1_MG_FD_183640 | JGI IMG/M metagenome (GOLD analysis project Ga0255047, IMG submission 183640) | Seawater microbial communities from Jervis Inlet, British Columbia, Canada - JV7_2_1 | ecosystem: Environmental > Aquatic > Marine > Inlet | place: Canada: British Columbia | collected 2016-10-06 | reverse complement strand
CCCCGTCTGGGCATCCCACAGATGGGCCGGTTCTTTAAGAACGGGCTCTGGTCGATACCGGCGACGTCCCCGGCGGACCGGGCGTACGGCGAAGAGCTGGTCAAGTCGTTCGTGCGGTGGCCGAAACCACCGAACGACGTCGTGATGGCGCTATGGTTCGCGGAGCTATCACTGGAGGAGATGATCGCCGAGGCCATGATGGCGGAGTCCACCCAGATGCCAGGCACAGAGGGCTGGACGACAGAAGCACACGAGGACCAAACATTTGAGTTTAACGTCAATGATTGGTATGACGGAGGGTTGTAAACAAGCCATAGGTTGTAGATGGGTGCAACTTCTACAAGCTAGGCCTTGTTGTATCTGGTAGGGACCGCCTGCCATCTGGAGCGCTGAATGCCGCACACAACTCATCGGGGTACCTCCCTCGACATGTACTCACGCCTGAGCGCTGAGTGGACACGTCGGGAGGACCAAGAGTTCATCGCCGAGATCAACCGCATGACGGACCTGTACCGCAACGTCCTGCCCCCGGAGTACGACAAGTTTTTCCCCCGTGCCGCACCGAAACACGTCGTTGGTATGGTGAAGCTCGCCTGGAATGATCTAGCGACTTCGATCGGCCGCATCCCCGACCTCCGCATGGATGCACTCAATGAGACTACGAAGGAAGAGAAGCGAGTAGGTCTCCTGGAGCGTGTTTCGCACGGTTACCTCCGCCGTGCGGAACCCTCCGGGAAGCAGTTCATGTGGGGCACCGCCTGGTGGCTCGTTGGCGCAGGCCGAGCCGTCACACTCGTACACCCCGGCGTCGACAAGCAGGGCCAGCCGACCCCGATCCTCTCCCGGCGCGACCCGCGCCACTGCGCCCCGAACATGCGAACCGTAGACGGCGTCCCCGTCGAAGTCTACGACCTCCTTTTCAAGTACAAGATTCCCCGCCTGACAGCCGAGAAGCTGGGCCTCGCCGACGAGAGCGAGCAGTTCGGCGGTGTAGGCGCCTTCCAGGGCAAGGCCGACGAAGTCACGGTCTGCGAGTTCATAGACGATGAGGCATGGACTGTTGTGGCCGAGAACGGCCGCTTCGTGTCCGACGACCACGGCCTCGGTATCGTGCCGGGCTGGGTATACCAGTCGTTCAACCCCAGCGAGGAAGGCACAGGTGGACTGTCGCTCTTCGCTGACCAGCTCACGTTCCAGGTCGCCATCTCCATGCTGATGTCGCTCAAGCTCGCAGCTGCGGACCGCAACGTCAACCCCGTCTACTGGGCGAAGGGACACGTCGGCTCAGTAAAGATCGGTCCCAACACCTTGAACAAACTGTCACCGAACGGTGAGATCGGTGTCCTCACGCCACCGAACCTGATCCAGGTCGACAAAGACATCGAGCAGCTGATGCAGCTGTCCCGTATCCTGAACCGAAACCCGGAGTCAAGGCAGGGCGAAGTACAGGCCAAGGGCACGTACCAGTCGGCGAAGACACTAGAGCAGCTCTCCGAGGCCATTGACACCGTCATCGGCCAGTACTGGGATCTGATCTCGGTCGGGATGCAGCACATGTTCCATGCGGCCCTCGCCATGGACGACAAGCTGTGGCCGGACGTGGAGCGACACATCACAACGAACGTGAAGAACCGGATGCACCGGGACACGTACACGCCCAGCAGGGACATCGACGGCCGGTACCACATCAACGTCGAGTACGGCTTCGGCGTCACCGGCTACCAGGGGTTCCTGATGAACCTTCAGGCGCACGGGGCGAAGATGAAGTCCCGGAAGACCGTGATGGAAGACATGCCTGGCGTGTCCGACGTCGACAAGGAGCTGCGCGAAATCGAGATCGAGGGTATGGACGAAGCCGGTATGGTCGCCATGCAGACTCAAGCTGGCTCGGGCCAGCTCGACGTTGTGCAGTGGGCGAAGATGCGGGAGGGCATGGCTTCGGGCGGCAAGATGCTACACGAGGTCGTGGTAGAGATGGAGGAAGAGATCCGCGAACAGGCGCAACAGTCCGTCGAACAGGGTGGAGCGGACGCCTTGACGGTCGCCCCAGGCCAAGCCCCCGCAACTGCACCACAGGAAGCCGAGCTGCCGGGGCTTCCCCCGCCCGGACTGGTGTAATATGCCAGGACCGTTTGTACGGACCGGCGCTACGCCGGGAGACAATGTTGGGCCAGACGAAGCCATCTTCAGGTTCCTGTCGTCAGACGGCTCATCGTCGGGTACGAAGAACGCCAACGGCAATTATGCGTCAGCGACAGACTTCTGGATCGAGCACGGCTCACGCTACATGGTGATACACCGCATGATCGTCTTTATAGAGGACACCACGAACTGGTCGGCGGCGAACTATGGGGACCTTGCTGGGCCGCTGACGAACGGTGTCCTGGTCCGGGTCACCGACCCAGACGACACCGTGACACTAGACCTCCTCGATGGAGTGCCCGTGAAGACGAATGCAGGATGGTCGACTATGTCGTACGACACACAGAACATCACTCTAGGCGCGGGGAACGAGTACATGGTGGTGCGGTGGACGTTTGCGAAGTCGGGAGCCCCCCTTACGTTGCGCCCGGGCCACAAACTCAAGGCTACATTCGAGGATAACCTAACTGGCCTCGTGTCGCACAGGTTCATGGTGCAGGGGTACTTGCTGTGAGGCTCCCCTGGTTCCGGTATAAGCGTGTCCGTCGAGTATGGCTCGACGTTCATGAGAACAGGTGGATGCTCTCCACCTGGGTGGAGCGCGCAGACAACACGAAGCAGGTCGGATACCGCCAGTACACGGCCTCAGCGAAAGAGGTAACACGCTATGGCGGGTGAGAATACAGGCGGCAGGGGCGGACGCATCCCGTCGGATGGTCGCCCCCCGAAGGCACCAGCGGTCGGGGCGCAGGCCCGTCGGCACGACCTGGAGCGGCCCGCTACGCCGGGCCTCAGCGGCTCAGACCTACAGCAAGGCGACGTCCAGAAGCTGGAGCAGGGCCAAAGGGTAGCTCCTATCCAGCGGTCGAATCCGGCGCGCGGCGCCACAGTCCAAGGCACCCCACAGGGGGGCGGCGGTGTGTTGAATGTCCCGGACCCGATCCAGTTCGCGCAGAAGCGTCTCTCCAATACGCTGGGCGGCGACCCGGTGCCCCTGAGTACGGGCGTCGACCCGACGCCGTGGCTGCCGTTCCTGACCGCAATGGCGACACATCCAAATGCTGGGTCGAAGCTGACACAAGCGTACGTGACACAGCTGTCGAATATGGTGAACCGGCCGGGGCACACCCGGCAGGTGGAGCTGAGCATGGCGGAGCTGGACGAATCGGTGAGGGAATCTATCAGTGGCTGAGCTGACGACGAAGGCGCGCGATCGCGAAGGGGTCAACCTGGCCTCTGCCGGTGACGGCGAGGGGTTCCAGCAGAACCTCAGTGAGCAGACTGTCGGACCGTTCCGTGGCATCCCCACTGAGCGCGACCCCAGCACTCTTGAGCCTGTCCCGGCGGACGCCGCGGTTCAGATCGCTGCTCAGATCGCTGAGGAACGTGGTCTCGACGTGGCGCCCAGCGTCCTCAACCAGGCGCTGGCGTTCCAGGCCGTTACGGCCTCGACGCCGTTGCCGTACAGGAGCGACGGATCCGTTGAGCGTGACCTTGCTGACGGCCTCCTCAACCTGGAGCAGGGCTCGAAGCTGACCGCCAACGACCTCCTCAAGTCGGCGCATACGCTCATGTACGCACCAGAGATCGTCAACCAGTACAACGACTGGTTGGAACACATGGCTACCCCCGCTGGGGTAATGGATGCGCTCCACGCCAACATGTCGGAGGCGGGTCAGCTCGCAACAGAGGACGTCATTGCCGACGTCGAGTCGAACGATGTGGTGGCCCGCATGTTCAACGAGTTCGGGTCAGTGCTTACGCAGGAGAACAAGGAGTTCTTGACGCTGGTGTTGGCGGCCGTGCCGCAGCTCCAGGGTGAGTCCACTGGTGGCAACATCGGCCGCGGTGTCCTCAGGGCTGTCACGTTCGGTGCGTTGGGCAACGCCCGGCAGAACAACCGGTCGCAGCTCGCAGCGCTCCTCATCGAACACATGCGGCATAACCCGCTGAAGACACACGACGACCAGATCAAGCTCATCACGTTCGCGTACACGATGGCGCAGAAGGAGCTGATGGAGGAAGACGCCGAGTCGTCCGTGCTGGGCCAGATCGGCGAAGGGATCACTGCCCCATTCCGTGAAATCGGGAGCCTCGCTGGTGACGCAGCTGCGTTCGCAGCCTCACCGCAGGACTTCGCGCACAGGCGCCATATGTCGTTCGGGCAGAACATGGCACTCTCCACAGGGATCGACCCGGGCGAAGACAACTTCGCTCTCGCCTCTGGCGCCTGGGACTTCGCACTCAACCTCACACCCGTCGAGCCACTTAACGCCCTCGTCGGCGTGGCCGGTGGTATCAAGCTCTCGAAGACAGTCCCGGTCGCAGCGAACGTCTCCCGTGCGCGGCTGCTAGGGCGTGCCCTTGTTCCATTCTCGGGCCGGAATCTGGAATTGCCGTTCATGTCCCGTGGCACCATTGCCAGGCTCACATGGTTGACAGCAGGCAGGACGGCCGACACGTTAGTGAAGACTCGCGGCGTCCGCCGGGCAGCTCTCGCCATCTCTAAGATGGACTCGCCGCAGCAGATCATCAGCCGGTTCAAGAACATACCTAATGACCTTGCCGTTGCTATGGCGAGGGAGCCCACCAGGGAGGGTATCCAGGATCTGATGCGAATGGCGATGTCAGGTACGGACGCGATCGGCTCTGGCAAGGCCGGTGTCGCCCTGCTCGACGCCCGCTATCAGACCGCCAGGGGCGAATATCTCCTCGCACGCAACAAGGCTGTGGCCTCCGGCGAGCTAGGTGTACGCCACGCAGCGAACGAGCTGGACAGGATCGACGTCGCTGTCGACGGTGCGTGGGTGTCGTCCAGTAACGTGGTCGCTGGCGGTGTGCCCATGAAGGCAGTAGAGCTGAATGGTGACGGCGGCACCAAGTCCGTCGTGTCACGCCTCGGTGTCGTCTTCGACTCTGAGCAGTGGGAGCAAGGCAGCGAGGCTGTGACCAATGTCATCAACTGGCTGTCGAAGCAAGACTCACCAGCCGCGCAGCGGCTCAGCAACATCCTCGCGAACATGGACACACACCACGCGCAGAAGGCCGTGAGTCAACTCACCGACGAAGAGCTGAACCTTCTCTCCGCTATCGACGACGTCACACCCCTCGGCTCAGAGCTGGGTTCTGTGAAGTTCTTCGAGGCGCTGGAACCTGATGAGCTGGAAGTCCTCCTGAGGTTTATGGACGCCTCCGGCCTCGACGCCATCAGGGTTGGCGACTCGCTGCTGCCATCAGAGAAGGGCGCAGCCAAGATGCTAACCGGCGTCGACCACGCCGACGAAGCGTCGCCGCAGGCTATCGACCTCTTCAGGGCAGAAGTGAACGTTCTCGCCGAGAGCGACATGCTGCGCAAGTCCCTCGACGCGCCTGCCCGCACCAACTGGGTTGTACTCGACGCTCCACGCATTGCAGCTACACGAACCGTACGTGGTGCCACAGCATTGCCGAAGGCCCGCTCGACGGGCGCATGGCGGCGCCGCTGGGCCGCGAACTTCACCGACTACGCACCCAATAACATCTCGCTCGTGAACAAGGAAGAAGGTGCAGCCGCTCTCCGCGGCTGGCTGCGCATCCTCGGCACAGACGCTGCCCTACAAGACAAGGCACTGTCCGAGTTTCGCCGTGCCACCAACTCGTCGCAACGGCTCCGCATCATCAAAGAGACGATGCAGGAAGCTGGCGCACAGATCGAGCACCCCTATCTGCGAGAGGGGCTCCTCTCGTTTATTGACCGCTCCGGCGAAGTGTCATACATGTACAGCCGCACAGGTGACGAGCTGGGCGCAGTCGTAGCCGAAGAGGGTGGCTCCTCGGTCAAGCCGTTCCTGCCGATGCATTTCACGAAGAGCGTACCGATGCCGGACCCGCAGCTTTTCCTCGCCTCCATCCGCCGCTTTAAGACAGCTAAGTCGAAGGTCCCAACGTTCAACCGTGGCATCCGCAAGACCACCCAGAACGGCCGGGAGGCTCTGGTCAATCAGTACAAGGCGCAGATAGCACAGAAGATCGGTCGCAACGCTACACGCAGTATGGACGACGACGAATTGTACGCACTCGCTTACGCTGACATCCTCGGCGGTGTCGGTAACCGCGCCTCCGGCGCAGGGTCTGTTTCACGTGCGATGCGGTTCGCATGGGGACCCGTCCGTGGCCTGCACAACGTGTTCACCACAACGATGCTGGCCTTCCGCCCCTTCTCCTGGTCTGGTCGAGTCCTGCTGGAAGAATCCATCCGGGCGAACATGGCGAACATGCCGAACCTGTGGGGCAAACCAGCTACGTTCCTCAACAAGTACACGGAGGCCCGCCACATCCGTCGGATGCCGAAGCAGCTCGAAGAGATGGGGTCACGTATCGACACGATGCTGGACGACATCTTCGACCCGGCACGTATCGACTCAGACGTCATAGACGATATACTCGACATTATCCCCGACATCAGAGACGTCGCGCTCAAGGCCGGTGTGTCCATAGCGAACAAGCCCGCCTTCCGGGCGCTCGCCGCATCCGAGATCGGGAAGGGCCTCGTCGGTGGCGACACCGTTTCACTGAATAGGCTCGGGCAGCGAGGCAACCTCTGGCGCAGGGCACTGCTTCAACGCCGAGGCAAGCGCATCGTCAGGACAGGCAACAAGCTGGAAGCCACGGGACTGAAGCGTACCTTCAACTTCAAGGATGACGCCGACGGGATCACGCTCCGCTCGATGGCCTCCATGTACTCAGAAGAGATGAAGGCCGCCGGAGTGCGGGTGTCGTGGAACACGTCCGGGATGACATCCACCATGATTGACGACTACGGCCACGCACTGGGCAGGCTGATCCACAACGCCATGGACGACCCCATCGTCCGGTACGGGCTGAAGCGTAAGCTGGCGTTTGCGAAGGGTGAACAGTCGACGGACACTGCTGCGGAGCTAGTACGGCTGGCGTGGTGGCAGGAAGTGAAGCCGAATGTCGTCGACATCGGGCACTCCCGCGGATGGGCCTGGACCTCCGACGTGGAGCTGGCAGAGCGGTACCTCGCTGATTTGGTTGACGAGACAGTCGAGACGCTCTTCGGGCATTTCTGGCGGGGCCTTGATGGCGCCGTCAACCCGGAAGAGATGACACGGGTCCTGAGTGGCGCCCTTGACGGGACGTTTTCTGCGACACGTGGGACGACGCGGGTGCGGTTCTCGAAGGGTGGAGAGAAGTACGGTGGGTCCGTGCAGGCAGGGAAGGACTACGCCCAGGCTGCGCAGATCGAGGGTATGGCGATGCCGCCCCGCCTCTCAGCTTTCTTCGACCCCAGGCTCGGACAGGTCGATGAGCGTGGGTACTACCGGAAGTTGACTGACTGGTCAATGATGACCTTCGGGGAGAAGGCGACACAGGCGCTGAACCGTCAGCCCGCCTGGCTCGCGATCCAGAAGCGCTGGTTCGCGAAGTTGAGGAACCAAGGGTGGGATGAGTCGACGGCGGCTGCGGCGTCGATGGAGAAGGCGACCGAGCTGACAAACCATGTCTTCTTCAACACCAAGTCACAGGTCATGATGGCGCGGCGCCTCAACGACGTCATTCCGTTCTTTGGCGCATGGTGGGAAGTGATGTCGACCTGGTTCTACAAGCTGCCGTCACAGGCCGGTCTCGGTATCGGCTACGTCGATCTGTTCCGACGTTCCAACAGGTTCATGCAGTCTCTCGTGAAGTCAGGTATCGTTGAGCCGAACCCTGATGGGTCCGGGTTTACGCTCAACATCACATCCGACCCTGACAACACGACAGCCTTCGCACGCACCGTGTCTTCTACTCCTGTTAACGTCATTAAGCACGTAGGCAACATTGCATCTACGATGCTCGGGTCGCCGGACTTCTTCCCTGACCTGGATGCCTGGGCCAAGGACGGCTACTCGTTCGGGATCGGTTCACCCCTGGACCCGCTCGATCACGGTATCATGGCAGTGAACCAGTGGGGCTTTGGTGCTACTCCTGGTCTATCATTCGCATTGACGAAGGTATATAACCAGATCCCCTTCGGTGTCGATGATGACCTGTTCGACCTAGAGGAGGCAGCGCCGCTGTCTGAGGTGGTGGGCGAGGCCGACTTCGGGAAGTTCATGGAACGCAACCGCCGTCAACTCGTGCAGATGCTGGGTCAAGAACGCTACGACGAGGTGCTGGAAGATCCAGTGCAGGCAGCGGTCACGCTCGTAGAGGGCAAGTCGCACTGGGTACGTCCGACGACGTCGCTGGCGAAGGAGCTGATCGACCAGAATGTGTTCCCGTTCGGGACACACCAGTCGGTGCTGGGCACCTTGATGCAGGTGACCCCGTCGAGCATCGGGTACATGATGAAGGGCCTCGGTATCCACATGAACGATGACGACCCTGACGGCGGGATCATTGGCGCCATGTTCGGCCACCTCGGCGAGTACCAGGTCAACTCTGAGATCATCGGCCAGCTCCAGAACCTAGAGGCCAGCGAGGGACTCATCAGTCTCTGGCAGGCGAAGGTCACTGAAGGGCAGCGCTTCTACGAGAACGCCACAGGCAAGGCATTCGAGTCCCGCGACTTCAGCCTCGTGAGGGACCTCGGGTCTCCTGAGTTGAACGAGCAGTACAATGCGCTGCTGAACGAAGCGAAACTTCTCTCTGCCGAGATCGTGCAACGCTCGACCGATAACGCAGCAGGGTCGATCTTCATGCGTGGCCTCCTCGGGTTCTTCCTCCCCGCTAACCCGCGGATGTGGTTCGACCAGCAACGGCAAACGGCTGCGTTCTGGGAGGCACGTCAGATCGGGGAGGACGTGAAAGTCCGGGGCTCCGCGAACTTCGCTGAGATCATTAAGAACTCCAGCATCAAAGATGAGCAGAGTTTCCTCGACACGATGGGGCTGGTCTCGACGTTCATCGACGACCCGACTGGCGACGAGACGCAGGCGTGGATGCGTGCCGCTCATCCGGGCCTGGCAGCGTTCACGCAGGCGAAGACGTTCTGGGGACCGGGCGGTGCGCCGCCGCTGGTGAACGGCCCGGAGGAGTTCTTCCAGGACGTGGAGGCTGGCAACCGGCTGCCGTACGACCCGGACATCTGGATGCAACGGTACGCAAGGACGGCTGTGGCGACCGATAAGGAGGTGGACCTGCGTGTCGCATTCGGATTCACAGCTGAGGAACAGTTCCTTGGGATGGTGAACGAGCCGAAGAAGTGGCAGGAGCTACAGGAACGCCACAACATCCGGTACACGGCGCTCGACTGGGAAGACGAGATGCACACGGACGGCAGGTATGCTGCGTGGCGGGCCAGGAACGAGTCTGAGAAGATGACCGTTCTCGAACGTCTCCAGACTGAGATCGACGAGCAGCGCGAGATGATGGACGAGATGGAGTACGCCCTGTCGTTCACGTCAATGACGCAGCAGCAGCAGCAAGACACGGCCGGTAAGGTGAAGCGCGGCTACGGGATGCTGGGCGACCTCATCGAGGAAGCTGTTGGCGAGGATGAGGGCGCACCGAAGAACCCGCGCGAGCAACTGTACGCTGAGTACTGGCGGCAGGTGCGGAAGCCATACTACGATGAGCGTGGCGAACTGTGGGACGAGATTAACGCCTCCGACTCTGACATTGAGCGTGACGTCCTGTTCGACAGGTTGACTGAGCTAGACAACAAGACGTGGCTGACGCCTGTGGTGTCTATGTCGACGCCGGACGGCGGCAGGTTGCAGGTTCCGAACGAGACGCACAGGTTGTGGGCGGCACGGTCACCCGAACAGCAGGTGCAGCAGAAGTTGGAGTGGGTCGGGAAGCCCCCGGAGTGGCTGACGGCCCAGGCTTCGGAGCGTCTCATTGTCGACCACCCCGCCGCAGCGGAGTACCTTCCCTCAACGCCTGGCGACTGGAACGTGTACCTGAAATACGAGGAAGCTCGTGGCGAGGTATTGGATGTGTGGCGCCAGGGCGCGATCACT
>Ga0255047_10003346_pt1 | contig 10097 bp, 11 predicted proteins | sample JV7_2_1_MG_FD_183640 | JGI IMG/M metagenome (GOLD analysis project Ga0255047, IMG submission 183640) | Seawater microbial communities from Jervis Inlet, British Columbia, Canada - JV7_2_1 | ecosystem: Environmental > Aquatic > Marine > Inlet | place: Canada: British Columbia | collected 2016-10-06 | reverse complement strand
CAAGGGCAACCCCGCATCATCCTGGGGAAGGAAGATCTTGTAGTTTCGCTCTTGAAGTGCCTGAGAGAGCTGACGTAGCCAGCGCCGCTCGGCCTGCGTAAAGAGTGGACCTGCTAGATAGATTTCCACTTATAAATTCCCCTTGTGTTGACCGCCGTCGACCGAGAGTGTCACACCCGTGATCCAACTTGCGGCTTCGGAGGCCAGGAACACCACCGCGCTTGCCACCTCTTCCGCGCGCCCGAGGCGGCCGAACGGAATCGAGGCACGGACGGCCTCGTAACGCTGGTTCTGGCTCCGTTTCAGTTCGTCCCACAGGCCCCCGGGGAACTCGATCGACCCTGGCGCTACGCAGTTTACGCGGATCTGCTTCGGAGCCAGCTCGATCGCCAGCGTCTTGGAATGGCTGATCAGCGCCGCCTTCACCGCGGCATAGGCGGGTGGTGAGCCCGCTTCGAGCCCCGAGGTCGAAGAGATATGGATGATGGAGCCGCCCTCGCCTTGCTCCATCCAAGGTACCACTCTCCAAGCCGCCCTCACCGACGCCATCATGTCCACGTCGAAGCCGGCTTTCCAGCCAGCCTCGTCATCGGTGGCTCCGAAGCCAGAGGCATTGTTGACGAGTACGTCGATCCGGCCCAGCGCCGCTCTCGAAGCATCCAGAAACGCATCCAGCTCGGACGGATTCGCCACGTCGCAAGTCTGGGCGTGTACCTTGATCCCGCGGTTGCGGAGCTCTGCCTCCACCGCATGAAGATCCTGGGCGCCGCGCGCACAGATGGCGACGTGGCTTCCCTCCTGCGCGAAGGCGTGAGCGATCGCACGGCCGATCCCCCGGCTGGCGCCGGTGACGATGACCCCCTTGCCTTCGAGTGCCAGTTTCATCGTGGGCTAGAGGAGCGCCTCGAGATCCGGCCAGTCGATGGCTGATTGTGCGGCGAAGCTCTCGAGCAGGAGCTTGCGACGCTCCGGCTCTTCCCCTTTCAGGAAATCCTTGACGGCCTTCGTCAGCGTCTTCTTGGGCGGGCAGGGCGGATCGTCCTGCTTGAGCTGCCCCTCCTCGTGCTCGAGGCCGAGTGCGTCCAGGAGTTCATTCAGGAGATCGCCGTGATGATCCAGGAAGTAAGTGGCCAGCACCTCCTCGGCGATGCTGGCGCTGGCCCTGCGCCCTAGCACCTGACGCATCCACTGCGCCTGGCGGGTCCGCGGCTGACGGCGCAGGAACTGAGGGCGCAGGCGGAAGGCTTCGGACACGGCGCTGAGCACCAGCAGTGACGCGGCGGGGCCTTCGCTGGCCAGCTCATCGAGAAAACGCTCGGCTTGCTCGGGGCTCATCCGGGCAATGACCTCGTTCGATCGCATGGCGGGACAATAGCGTGACTGCTGTGATTCGCGCCCGTCCCGAGCCCTCCCGGAGCGGCTCCGCCCCGCGTCAGATCTGTCCCTTGATGTCATTACTCGCCGCCTGCTGGGGCCTCAGGCGTGGGAATCTGCGGGTTCAACCCCCTCGGCTGGCCTGCCGATGGTGGCTTAGCGGGCTTATGTTGCTCGTTTGGATCTCCCACTCGTGCGTCGAGAGCTAGGCCATATGGATCCTATTCGCAGCGCTTTTCAAGACGATCCCGACATGATCGAACTCGTGAGCGAATTTGTTTCCGCGTTCCCCGAACGTGTGGCAGCTCTCGAAGAGTGCCTGGCGCAGGGAGATCTGCCCCAGATCCAGGTCCTGGCTCACCAGCTCAAGGGCGCGGGCGGAGGCTACGGATATCCGCAGATCACCGAGGCCGCGGCCGCCCTCGAGATGGTAGTGAAGGAGGGTGCGGACTCCTCGCTGGTCAAGGAGAAGTTCGAATTCCTGCGCGAGACACTGGGCGCCGTTGTCGTACCGGAGGTGGCTTGAATACCGAGCTTCCCAACCCGAGCCGCGTCCTCGTAATCGACGATGAGGAGGCGATTCACAAGCTGATCGAGGTACGTCTGCGCCCCGAGGGAATTACCGTTACGGCTGAGCTAGATGGCGTGCACGGAATCGCGCGGGCGATTTCGGAGTCCCCCGATCTGATTCTGCTCGACGTCGGGTTGCCCAACCTCGACGGGTTCCAGGTCTGCCGAAAGCTCAAGGAGCATCCCGCGACCCGCAACATTCCCATCATCTTTCTGACGGGTGAGACCACGATGGAAGCCAAGGTGCGCGGGTTGGACATGGGCGCGGTGGACTACGTGACCAAGCCCTTTGAGCAAACGGAGCTACGTGCGCGGGTGCGCGCGGGGCTACGCACGAAGCGGCTACAGGATCTGCTGGAGCGGAAGTCGTTTCTCGACGGGCTCACCGGCCTCTGGAATCGTCCGTACCTGGATCAGAGATTGGTGTCCGAGCTCAATCTCTCCCAGCGCTATGCGCGGCCGCTGGGCCTGCTGATGGTCGACATCGACCACTTCAAGCTGGTCAACGATACTTATGGACATCTCTTCGGCGATATCGTGTTGCAGGGAGTCGCCGAGGAGCTCCGGGGATACGCACGTCGCTCCGACCTTGTCGCTCGGTACGGAGGGGAGGAATTCGGACTGCTTCTTACGGATACGCCGCTGAGTTCAGGCGTATACGTGGCAGAGCGACTGCGCGCCTCCGTGGAGGCTCGACAATTCGAGGTTCGCGGGAAGAGCGTGGCCGTGACCGCCAGCTTCGGCCTGGCGTGTACCGAGAACATCATTGGCGAGATCACGCCGCAGTCACTAATCGATGCAGCGGATCGAGCGCTGTTTGCATCGAAGGATGCAGGGCGGAACTGTGTCCATATGTGCAAGGGAGATGAGCTCACTCGCGTAATGGAGAGCGATTTACCGTCCAGCGACGAATAAGTCTGTAAGTGTCTCCGACCCCCCATCGAGAGTGGGTGACCAGGCAGGTTTGAGGTGCAACGCGGGATCCGGTGTGCGATGCTCTCGGAGTGAGTGAGTCCAGTCCACTCGTTCTCCGGCCGACGCCGGAGCCGGCTCCCAGAGATCCGGTGCTGCTATTGGCCTATGCGGGTGCCAGTGACGCAGGCGAATCCGCCACCGGCGCGGTGCGATTCCTGCTCGATCAACTTTCTGTCTCGAATCTCGCGCGCATCGAGATGGAAGAGTTCCTGGACTTCACGGTTGCCCGTCCGCACGTGCGTCTACACGACGGAAATCGGCAGGAGATTGTGTGGCCCAACCACGAGTTCTTCTCGGTGCGTATGGACAGTCAGCCGACGGATCTAGTGGTCGGGCTCGGGATCGAGCCACATCTGCGCTGGAAGGCGTACTCACGGTATATCCTCGAGTTCGTCAGGTCGATCGGTGCGCGGATGGTGGTGCTGCTCGGGGCTTATCTCGACGACGTGATCTATTCACAGCCGGTGCAGGTTGCGGGCTTCTCGGCGTCACCGGACCTGAGCTCGGAGTTCCACCTGGGCGTGTCGACCTATGAGGGACCAACCGGAATCGTCGGTATTCTGAGTCATATGCTCTCGGAGGCGGGCGTCCCGGCGCTCAGCCTGTGGGCCCGACTGCCTCATTACGTCACGACGACTCCGAACTGGCGCGGTGCCCTCGCACTGCTGCACGGCGTCGAGCGCGTGACCGAGCTTCCCCTCGATCTCTCGAGCATGGAGAGCATGGCCGCGGAGTTCGACGTCACAGTATCCGAGCTGATCGGGGGTAACCCGCAGCTCTCCGCTTACGTGCGAGAGCTGAAGAAACGGGCGTTCTCCCAGTAGCAAGCCCGCAGGGCTCAGCTTGCTGAGAGATCCCGGCTAAGACTTATAGTCGGGCCCAGTCAGGGTTGGGGTTTCGTCGTCGATGGCCCCTCGGCGCAGGGCCTTACCGACCGCCACGCTGACGAGCTTCCGCGTGCGGGAGCTCATCTCGATGAACTCGACCTCGATACCGCCCTCCGCTTCCTTCAGCACATGCGTACGGATCTCGATCGGTAGAGTGTCCTCGCTGAGCGCGAACTTGAGCCGGACGTCACTGCCGATGGTCAGGGCGGGACGGGCGTTGAATATAATGGCGCCCGACGCGGAGATGCTCTCTATCGTACCCGAACCCTTACCGTGGACATCCAGGAGTTCCACCTGAAAGCATACGTCTGCCCAGCGCGGCCGCCGACTCTCTAGATCTCTGCTGGCTGACATCCACAGTCCCTCATCGCGCTACATCGGAGGGCGGCAAGTTCGACTTTAGCTCATCGCCGCTCAACGAGAAGTGTATCGGAGGGAATAGCTTACTGTGAATTTGTATCGGCCCTCAGAGACGAGAGGACCTTGCGTGTCGCAGGAGAGCGGTTGAGAGTATAGAAGTGTATGCCTGGCGCTCCCTTCTGCAGGAGTTCCTGGCACTGGCTGCGTGCATATTCGACACCAAGAGCCTCTACTGCTGGCTCGTCGTCCTGGACGCGCTCCAGCTCAGCCAGAAAGTCCGCGGGAAGGCTCGAGCCGTTGAGCTTCGCCATGCGCTTGATGCCCGCAACGCTGGTAACGGGCATGATGCCCGGGACGATAGGCACCTCGATCCCCATCGACCGCGCCCGCTCCACGAGCTTGAAATAATCTTTGTTGTTGAAGAAGAGCTGGGTGATCAGGAACTCGCAGCCCGCACGCACCTTGCCCAGCAAGTTCTGGAGATCGGTTTCGAAATCCGGGGCTTCCGGGTGCACTTCGGGGTGCGTGGCTCCGCCGATGCAGAAGCGGAAGTGGCTGCGGATGTAGGCGGCGAGGTCCGAGGCGTAGGGGAACCATTCTGCGCGGGGTATGGAGATCTGCTCTTTGTTGGGGGGATCGCCCCGTAGCGCGAGTACGTTCTCAATCCCTTCGCTCTCGAGCCGCTTCAGGACCTCATGGATCTCGGCGCGGGATGCGTCCACACAGGTCAGGTGGGCCATCGCCTCCAGACCCGTGTCCCGGCGGATGCGGGAGACGATCTCGATGGTCAGGTGACGCCGGGACCGGTCGAGTGGATAGGTGACGGAGACGAAGTCCGGCTCGAGGCGGCGCAGATCATCCAGGGCGCGGAACAGGCTGCGCACGCCAGCCTCCGTCTTCGGCGGGAAGAACTCGAAGGAGAAGACGGGCGGGCCCCGCCTGTATAGCTCCGCGATTCGCATCTCTGCCCTCTCGTATCCGGGCGTGCGCCTCAAGGCACACGGAGAAGCCTCCGATTCTATCGTGCGTGGGTGGTTCCGCACGCGCTCGTCAACGCATCACTGTCGCACCGCTTCGGGTTCGCTTCCTGGCGGAGGGCTTGGATGCGGTAGGCGAGATCACCGAGGTCTCGCGGACGGGCGTGTTCATACAGACCGATGAAATCCCGCGCTCCGGGGCCGTTATTGCCGTACAGTTCTGGGCTCCATCCGGCGACCTCGTAGACCTGCGCGGCGAGGTGCGTTGGAATACTCAGGGACTGGCCGGTGTGGAAGAGCTACGAGGCTTCGGGGTGCTGGTGTACGAGGCCCCCCAACCGTACCGAGAATTCTATCTCTGGGCACAATCCCAGAAGGAAGAGGGCGTCGAGTCCGACGGGTCCGACGAGTCCGACAAACTGTGATATCAAAGAGCTCCGATGTCCGGAGCCGAACACAGCCGCCTCATCTTCGCCCTCGATCTCTCTTCGCTCGAGCAGGCTGAGTCCTGGGTCGTACGGCTCTCGCCCGATGTGAGCCATTTCAAGGTGGGGCTGGAGCTTTTCAGCGCTGCCGGACCCGAGGTGATCCGCATGATCACTCGCCGTAGCGAGGCTGGCGTATTCCTGGACCTGAAGCTTCACGATATTCCGACCCAGGTCGGGCGCGCCGTACGCGCGATTCGCGAGCTCGGCGTGCGCATGCTCACGGTGCACGCGCAGGGAGGGGAAGCGATGCTGAGGGCGGCCGCAAGCGAGGCGGGCCCGGACGTGTGTGTGCTGGCGGTGACGCGTCTGACCAGTGAGGAGGCGGGCGTGGAAGAGGTCGTCGAGCTGGCGAAGCTCGCTCAGGCGGCGAGTTGCGGCGGCGTAGTCTGCTCGGGCGACGAGGCGGCGTATGTGCGCAAAGCCGTAGGCGCGAGCTTTCGGATCGTGTGCCCGGGCATCCGAGCGCAAGGTTCGAGCCGTGGTGATCAGGTGCGCACGGTCACGGCCTTCGAGGCGATACGCGCGGGCGCCGACTATATCGTGGTGGGTCGGCCTATCCGCGACGCTGAGGATCCGCTGCAGGCGGCCCGGGCGATCTCAGACGAAATCACCCGGGCCCTGGGGAGCTAGTCCAGGCTCAGTCCCGCTCAGGCCGGATCAGCGGCGGAGAGAGCGGTTACGACCGCTTTGCCGTCGACGGTCTTGTACTCGATCTCGACCGTCGTCCCCACCGTCAGGTGTTCGAATCCCGGCACGCCTTCAGGCACGTGGAAGGTCGTGTCACCGAGCTCGAGGGTGCGCTGCGCAGGATTTACCATGCTGACGGTGCCCGAGACGGGCAGCATCAGTCCCTGCGCCGCGGCTGGTGCGGGGACAGAGCCCAGCATGACCAGGAGCGCTGCGATCAGAAAGAATCGACTACGCATTGCTAATCCTCCCCTGCTAAAACAGCTGTCGCCAGAAAATGAGCTCGACCGGCGGCGGTGGATCCGTAGGTACGTCGAACTCAAAGACATTCCCCAGTGAGGTCTGCCCGATCAGCACGACCTTGTAGCTCGTGATCGTGATCCTGGGATGGGTGGGCGCACCCGGCCCGAGATACAGCTTCCGCTGGTCGTTGCCCGCAGGCGCGTTCTCGTCGATCAGGCCACCCGCTTCGTCCAGGTTGAAGACCCAAATATTGGTGGAGCCGACAGCGCCGCAGATATCTATCCCCGAGTTGTCGGGCTCGTACGTCAGCGTGAGAAGTATGCCACCGAACAGGATGTGGTTCGTAATGAACTTCTCTCCGTCCGGCACCACGATGTAATAACCGTCGTCGTCCGGATCCGGGTCGGTCGTCAGGTTCGACACGTCGTTCAGTCCTCGGATCTTCCCATCGATCAGCGTGTGGCCCTCGCCGAGCGTGACCCAGCCGCTGGTGGGGTCGCCAGGGTCCTTGCCCATGGGCACGCGGTCCCAGGCCACCCAAAAACGATTGTTGTCATCGTCGGCCGGGTTGCCCTCGTACATGGGATTGGTTCGCTCACCACTGGCGAAGGCCAGCACCAGCTCGCCACCCAGGAAGGTCGCGACGGGCGGGAAGAAGATGCTGTGATAGTGCATACCCCCGGCGCCGAGAGTTGCCGGCTCGGACTGGAAGAAGAGACCCACCGGCCAGTTGTCCATGATTCCGTCTTCGGGTGTGTCTTCGTCCTCACCGACCAGCGAGACGTCCCAGCGCCACATCTGGCCGCCGAGATCGCCCACGTAGACCACGTCCGTGAAGCCGTCGAAGTCGAGATCCAGTACCGCGGGCGTGCTCGGGATCGAGTAGCGCATCGCGTTCGTGATCTCCGCCGGGTTGGAGTCGAAGAGGACCTGCCCGATGAGCTGGCCCGTGTCCACGGCGACCATGAAGATGCCCTTGCTCGCGTCGGTCCAGGCCGCGCTGCTGGGATCGGACACGTAGCTTGCGGTGTTCGGATTCCCGTCATCACGATAGCCGCCGCCGAAGATCGCCACCCACTGCTCGCGGCAGGGACCGTCATCGGAAGTATCGAAGCCGCACAGGTCGGTCGAGCCCGTCTTGAGCTTCACGCGTGTGATGACCGCCTCGGACCAGGTCTCGCCGATAGGAGCATCGGTCTCATCGAGCTCCCAGAGCAGCTTGGGATAGGGACCGTGAGGTCCGCCCGATGCATCCGGGTCCGTGATGTCCAGAGCCAGGTAGCCACTTCCGCCCTGGCGCATGCCGGTGATGAGGACGGTCGCCCACTCGTCAGCTTCCTTGCTCGGGTCGCTCGGGCTGCTGGGTAGCCAGACGTCAGCCGCCGATGGACTTCCGTCGACGTAGTAGTACTGGCGCGGCAGGTTGCGCGGAATGTACTTGAGCTGGTCGAGCAGGAAGCCGGGGACGTAGCCGAACGCCTCCTCGCCGTCGCCGAGATCGTAGTAGCCGTTCTCCGTCTCCGGCGTTCCCGGATTGTCACCCGAGCTGAACTGCCCGCCGTCGAAGGCGTGCAGCATGCCGTCATTCGCGCCCACGTAGAGCTTGCGGTCCCGCGTCCCGTAGATTCCCAGGAAGCTGGACGAATCATGCGGCGGGCCGAAGGCCTCTTCGCGGCTCAGGAAGAGGGAGGCGGGACCGATCGCGATCGGGTCGGAGTGGAAGACATCTCCCAGCACGAACTCCCGCTTCTCCGTGGTGTCCGTGTCCAGGTCCTTGTCGAAGGTGTCTTTCCCGTCGCGATACTCCACCAGGCCATCGGCCAGGGCCTCCTCGTCGGCGAAGCTGATGGCCGGGTAGTTCGGGTACAGAGTCAGCTCGCTGGCCTGAACATCGAGCAGGGTCGCATCCATCGTCGCGCTGTCGAAAGCGACGCGTGCACCGCCCACCGTGGAGTATAGGTTTCGCGCTGGATGAGACGCCGCCGAGAGCACTTCCTGCGCATCCCAGTACGGCTGGCGCGGCTCCTGGAACTGGCCGGTGACCGGATCGAGTGCCGGATTGCCGTTCTGATCGAGCACCACTAGGTCGGGCGAGAGCCGGTAGGCCTCGAGGTGACCCGGCCAGAACCCGTCCGTGCCGCTGGGTACGAAGAACGCCGTGTAGAAGCCGTCCCCGAAGGCCGTGCGGCCGGTGGGCACGGTGGTGGCGGAGAACGCGGATGAGCGCTCGATGATGTCCAGTAGCGCGGTGGCGAGCTGCGAGGCCAGCACCGCCGCGTCCGAAGTCGTGAAGTAGTTTCCGAAGCCGTTGGCGGCCGTCTCCTTCAGCAGGGGGTGATCGATGGTGAAGCCGACCGTGTAGGTGATGATGTTCTGCGTGCCCTCTAAGCTCAGATCCAGATCGGTGTCGTGCAGGTAGCGCGCCACATCGTCGAGCCAGTCGCTTCCCTGGGAGGGATAGGTCAGGCCGTCATCGCGCCCGGTACTGGGAGCATCGGTGCAGGCGGTGCCCAGCGCGGCACACTCACTGGAGTCGTCATCCACGTTTCCGATCGTGGTGAGGAAGTCGGCACCGTGGTGGTTGTTCTCGTCCTTGGTCGGCTCGCCGTCCGTGACGATGACGACGAAATTCTTGCGACAGAAGACGTCGACCGGGCTGGGAGGGGGGCTGTCCGTGTCGTCACCATCGTCGGTGTCCTTGTCGTACTCGGAGTAGCTCCCCAGAAGGTTAGTGCCCGCGAAGTAACGACCGATGTCGACCAGGGTCTCGGATAGGGGCGTCCACGTGGCGCCCCGGGTGGCTTCGATGCCGTTGATGACCGAAGTCTTGTTGCCGGTCGCGATCGGCTCCGAGACGAAGCCGCCATCGGGGTTCGAGCCTTCCATGAAGTTGGCGAGGCCGAAGCGGACGCTCTCCTGGTAGCCGAGCGGATCCGAGACGTCGTCCGGGTTAACGGATTCGATCACCGCCGTGATCGCTTCCTTGGCCGCCTGTAGCCGCGTCTGGTCCGGCTCGTTCGCGAGTTGTGCCGGGGTAGCCACGCCGTAGAGCCAGTTCAGATAGTTCGCATCGTAGCGCGTGTCCTGCGGCGTCGTGTTGTCGTGGTACAGGGTGCGTGTGATGCTGCACAGGGCCAGATCCCAGGTGGGACCGCCGGGACTGATGTTGTAGCTGGTGGCTCCCGTGGCGCCGGAGACAAGACCGCACCAGGGCGGATACGTGACCGACGTGTCGAAGTCATCGTCCCACAGGTGGTGATTCATGGAGCCCGAGTTGTCGAACAGGATCATGACGTTGGGCGGCACCGATGCGGTGAGGAGATCGATATCTCCCTGGGCGCGCGCCTCCCCTGCGAGAAACAGAACGAGCGCGAGTGCAACAAGCTTGGTCCGTTGGGCGGTCATCGGTAGTTTCCTCCGCCGGACGCATCCAGGACGGCGTATTGCGCCTGGAGCCCGACTCTGCCTCCTCCATCTGAAGCCAGTACATTCACGCAGTAGATGTTCCGGGGGAATTGACCGATTGCGTCGCCCGA
>Ga0255047_10003343_pt1 | contig 10100 bp, 3 predicted proteins | sample JV7_2_1_MG_FD_183640 | JGI IMG/M metagenome (GOLD analysis project Ga0255047, IMG submission 183640) | Seawater microbial communities from Jervis Inlet, British Columbia, Canada - JV7_2_1 | ecosystem: Environmental > Aquatic > Marine > Inlet | place: Canada: British Columbia | collected 2016-10-06 | reverse complement strand
AAGTATTCAAATTCGATGCAATTACATGTTTCACGCCAAACACCTGATCCGCGCGGATACCACCAGTCGGACCATAAAAATTATCACTACTATCATAATGCCATGGTGAAGCACCACCACCACCACTACCAGATCCTGCAGGACCCGTAGGTCCCGTTACTCCTTGAGGTCCCTCAGCCCCAATGTCCCCCATACGCGCAAAAGTCAAATACAACTCATTTGGAGGATATAAACTTGGATTAAAAGGAGAGGGCGAGGACGATGCTACACCATTCACACTTATCTCAAACCACGCAGGAGTTGCACCCGAATATGACAAATCATTAATTTCATACAAAAGATAATTATCAGTACCAGAAAAACTATCCGAGACGCGCACATGCCCCTTGACGGATGGATTCGGCGAATCCATTATTGTCTTCATATACTCAGTTATATTTGTTTGATTGCAATCAGAAGCATCTACAATAAGCATAGAGGCGGCGTATTGGGTGGTCGATGTTCTAAAATACATATATCCTGCTGTTGGATCCATAGCGAGATTGCTAGACGGATCTTGGTAGTAACAAGTCGTAACACCACCAAAACCGCCTTGCGGTCCTGTCGGTCCCGTCCCGCCCGCCCCGGCGGTGCCATTAACAAGCAGCTGTCCATTTCCTGGCCCTCCACCACTATCAAAACAAAATGTATTCCCACAAGTATCCCTGTATACAAATCCACACGACCCACTAGCATCGGCACCACATCCTAGGGCTACCGAACAAGTGGTGCGCGCTATACTCCCACTACCATCGGCTAAAGAGCTAATTCCGCGGGCGTTGCATTCTTTCCCCCGCGCACATGCATATGAGGCATCCGCTAAGTTTCCCCAGCCATACGCAGACGCCCCGCGTTGACTACATTCGTTTCCACTACCAATTGCAAAACACCATTGGGCGGAAATAGTATTATTACTCCCCAAAGCTACTGAAGTATAACAACTATCATTTGCCCCGATGGCAATCTTGTTTTCGCGACCGATCGCTACGCAATATTGGGCATCACTATCGCTACCACTAGCTATTATGTTACTTTTCCCCAGTGCAATGGATGCCGCGGCGGACGCGTTAACATCACCACTAGCTATTTTATTCCCATCTCCCCCCACGACGCAGTGGTCGGCAGCCGACCCACTCGCATCACCGATGGCATTTCCCGACCCAAATGCAAAACCAAAAGGACAATAAGAATTTGCACCTACCCCCCCAATCCTATTTGATGCACCGAATGCAGAAGAGCCGGCGCAAATTGCCCCCTGGTACGTAAAAGAACCACTAACAAATCCTTCCGCCATCCCTATCTTGTGCTGGTAACCACCAATTGTGCAATAATAACCAAAATTACTAGTTGGAACGCTTACCTTATTACCACCACCAGCAATAAACGTCCAGTTGGTGTAGTGCGCGCCAATTTCATTATCCGCATCACCAATAACACACGAAGATAAATCAGTTCCTCTAATGATTGTATTCAATAACGCGATCCCACTAACATCAGTTGGTATAGGCGCAAGAAGATTGCCTGTTTGTGTCCATTGACCACTCCCACCACCACCGCCGCCGCCACTAGTATCCGCATATGCTATCTCTCCAGTAGCTGGATCATAATACAATGATTGCGGAAATCCGCTTTGATTACGTATCGGCGTAATATAGCATGCGTCGCTGTTGGCTGCTGCAATTGTATTTTCATTTGCATTCACAACAATCGCATTTGATTGTGCATCTTGCTGTCTAGGCACCGAAAGCCGAATAAAATTAGACATTATGCATTATAAACAGAAAATATAATACCTAATCATTGCTAAAGAGATATTTATTGTGTTGAACAAATTGTATGTGTAGTGCTAGGTGGCACATCCTCCATTATAGTCGGCTCATCTATCATTTCTGTAGCCGAATATGCAATAGCGCCAGGATCCTTTCTAATACCTGTAACCATAATATTAAATGTTCCGGGTTTCTCCGTTTCCACTATTACTGCCGTCAAATCCTCATTTACATAACCACCGCACCCACCACAATTAAATCCACGCGTTGGGCTTACATATACCCGAGGTCGCGAATTCAAATCCTTAAAATATGGTGGTAAATCAATCGACGTCGTCTTATTTGTCTCGGTTACATTGATCTGATACTCATATATATTGGTACCACGTGTTGGCGCCTCAACACACGCATGACGAAGAACCTTTCCTGGTTGCCCCGGATAAGGAATAACAAAAGTTTTGGTGGTTGAACAAATGATTTCGCCGGTTGTTGGATTCCATACCAGACCACTCGCATCAGCAGCAGCGACTGACGCATCAACACGTATCGGCTTCACAGTGAACGAATCTTGATCTGCCGCATTTAGAGATGCGTCACCCGCGTACAATACTATGCACCTGCCATTGACACCAACCGCCTTAGCGCGTGCGCCAAGGAGTGTAACATTTGTCGCACCCTGAGATACCTCGGTTTGCGTTCCAACCAGCGTGCAATCATTTCCTGTTAGTGCTAGTGAGGTAGTTCTTCCTTGTGCCTCGTATCCTATAACTACATTACCAGTACCCGTGACGGCGCCAGATCCTGGATCTCCAGCCTTATACCCAATAAAGACGGAGCCAGAAACATCAAAATCTGTACCGAAGCCGAAGCCGCGTCCTGCATGATATCCCACCGCCACATTGGCAAATCCGCCGCTCACGTTCAAAAGTGTCTCATGACCCACGGCAACATTTTCGCTTCCACTCCGAAGAGCACCACCCATTGACTGGCGCCCGATGGCAATATTGCTGCTTGTATCGCGCTGCAAACGAAGAGCTTCGAAACCAATAGCAATATTATTATGTCCTTCCTCAAGATTAAATAGCGCCTTCGGACCAATGGCAATATTCTCGTGGGTTGTGAGACCAGCACCGCCGCCCATTGCCCCAAAGCCAACCGCAATATTTAAGTTCCCTGTTTGATTAAATACCAAGGCATCATCACCGATGGCAACATTCTGATTACCAGTCGTGTTTATCGCAAGTGCCTGATATCCAAGCGCTGTATTCTCATCACCATCTGTATTTAATTCCATGGCTTGCCGCCCGACAGCTACATTATGAAAGCCGCTGGTATTGACACGAAGGGCATCTGTACCCACCGCCACATTAAAATCGCCGGTTACAACACCTGCATTCAAGGCGCCGTCACCAACTGCTATATTGCCCTCGCCATCAAAGCCTGCCAAACCTGCCTCCCCTGATGGTCCATAAAAGTTATTGGAAGAATCAAAGGTCCATGCCCCCGATACATCTGCTGCCGCTGCTGAAGTATTGTAGGTAATTTCCCCTGTTGTCGCGTTGTAATAGAGTGCCTGCGCAGCAGTGGCAGAACGGATCGGCTTCACGAATAATTGCGAACTCAAAGTGCCGGCTGGACTAAAATCACCCCCTGTTGCATTTAAGCAAATACATCCACTGGTATCGCCGTTTGCGCTTGCAAAAGCCTGATATCCCAATACTAAATTATTTGATCCTGTGGTGAGACCCTCGCCGGCACAGGTTCCCAATGTTGTATTGTTTCCACCTGTCGTCAGATTGACGGACGCCGCATTACCAACAGCAGTATTGTTTTCGGATGTTGCTAAGGAAAGAGCCTGAAAGCCAACTGCGGTATTCGCACCGCTGGTGTCGGCGGACTTTAATGCCTGAGCTCCAATCGCTACATTTTCATCAGCTTGGGTAGCAAGCATGAAAGCCTCATAACCAAAGGCTGTATTGTTACTTCCACTAAAACCCACCGAAGTGACCACCTGTACACCGCCAAAGGTATTACTCGTACCTTGATTCCCCATAATACCCAGTGCTAGGGCAGCACCCGAAGGACCATAAAAGTTATTGGAAGAATCGTGTGTCCACACTCCCGAAATATCAGCCGCAGCTTCCGATGTATTGTAGGTTATCTCTTTGGTAGCAGTATTATAGTAGAGAACATTTGATTGTGTGGCACTTCGCAGGGGATTTACATAAAATGCATTAGAGCTAGCATCAAAGCCGGTACCACTTGCATTTAAGATTATTGTATTATCCACTTCGCGCCACTGCCCGCTCCCGCCCCCCGTGCCAATTTCAATATTCTGGTTGCCCACAATCCCCAGCGGGCACCGGAAACCAATCCCAACATTGCCCGCGCCACTCACTCCGAAGTACCCGTTCTCATACCCAATATTTACGTTATAACTGGAGGTTTCGCCGCCTGAAACGCCGAAGACGGCGGCCGCTGCCTTGCAGCCAATACCTATATTGGCACTTGAATCTGGCGCGTTCAGACCGGCTCCTGTGCCAATGAAAACATTATCAAGACCAAGCGCCTGCACCTCGCCGCCCGCACCAGGTCCAACCAATATATTTCCGTTTGAAGTAGCAGCTATAGCACCAGCTCCAGAGCCAAAAAATACATTATTATCACCCGAGACCATCTGGCCGCCTGCAGCCACGCCCACGAAAGTATTCCAGTTGCCATCAAGCACGCCTGCAACACAGCAAGAAGGACCACAAATGACATTAGCAATGCCCGTGGAACCATTGAGCATTGACGATCCCGACGGACCCCAGAAATTCTGGGAGCTATCCAGAATCCACATGCAAGGTCCAGTCGGGCCAGGGTCCACAATATCGGCACCAATCACTATGTCGTAAAATTTCCCCGTAGAATATGTTCCAAATCCCGACAAATAATTCACACTTAAATCAACAATTTCTTCAGTTAAAAAGGTGCCATAAACAGCATTCGTAATTCTGTGCCGTGATCTTACCTTAAAAGTATTATACGCAAGATTTCCTGAGCAATCATCATCCCAACCTCTTACAACTATTTCCAAACCTGTAAGATCATTATTATTTAATCTGGTTTGTATATCACCAAGACAATCGACCTCATTAATTCTGAAATGCGCAACACTTGAAGGATCTGTTGTAATTTGTCCCGCACTATTGCCTGCCAACCACTCGCCATCGCCAGGAGCACCTATCGCGCCTGTCGCCGTTGTCGATTCCCACCTACTAGAAGCAACTATAGCCGGAGATCCGGCAGGTCCTGTAGGACCTGTGCAGCAGGGTCCTGTAGGTCCCGTGGGTCCAATTGGTGCGGGATCTGCGCCAACAATAATGTGGTAAAATTTTGCTTCAACGTATGATCCGTAACCAGACATATACGTAAGGGCAAGGCTCGCATATCCCGCAGGTGTTGTGTATGTATGCCCAGTAATGCGATATTTAGCTTGCATAAGGAATATTTCCCCACCCGAACAATCATCACTATAGCCGCGCACCACCAAATAAGCGCCAACAGTAGCGTCATCGTCCTCTAAGTGTACTTGCGAGATATCATAGCAATCGTCGATATGCAATAACATTGTTGTGCAATTGCTTGGGTCCGCAACACTACTTCCCCCCGGACCATCTAATGGTATAAAACCGCCAGGTCCCGGAGTACCTGCAACACTGGGAATTACAGCTACTTCTTCCCATACACCATTGGCACCAATTCCGTCAATGCCTCGCGGTCCCGTAGGACCCGTCGGACCGGTACAGCAGGGTCCTGTAGGTCCAACGGGTGCAGGATCTGCGCCAATAATAATAGTATGATAAGCTCCTATAACACCCGTTGATATCCCATAAGTACCATAACTAGACATATATGTGAGAGTCAAAGTCACTACTCCCCCAGCATATGTATGTCCAGTAATGCGGTGTTTACTCTGTACGAGGAAGATTTCTCCACCCGAACAATCATCACTATAGCCACGTACCACCAAAAAAGCGCCAATGGTGGCAGCATCTGTCTCTAAATGCACTTGCGAGACATCATAGCAATCGTCTATATGTAATTCCATCGATGTTGTCAAATTTGGTTGGTTAACAATAAATCCGCCGCCAATTGGACTAAAACCGCCAGGACCAGGGGTCGGCGGCGCGACTCCCAAAGTGCCCTCCTGTAGCCATACACCAGCTGCACCGACGCCATCAACCCCTTGCGGTCCCGTTGCACCTGTCATACCCGTGCAACATGGTCCCGTTGGTCCCATTTCTGCAATGTCTGAGCCTAAAATGATATTATAATATGCCGGGTTGATGTCGGGTATCGAACCCGGTCCACCGAAGTTGCCCGCTGAAGATACATATGTTACGTTATAATATGCCGTAGTCAAGGTGACTGTGTGTGAGACAAGGCGGTATTTCGCATGCATCTCGTACACATTGGCACCAGAGCAACTGGCATCCCATCCTCGCACAACTATGAAGGCTCCATCTAATAATCCGGCATCCGCCATATCATCATGAAGCATACTGGTGCAATCTGTGGTATTTATTCGGAATTGAGATACACTGGAGGGGTCATATTCGACATCACCCGTAGTACCATTAACTGGTACAAAAAATCCATTAGCCAGTGCGAGAGATGCCGGCACAGCGTTGGTTTCATCTACCCCCAGACGCCCACGGCACCTATAGCTGGCAACCCCGTTGGACCCTTGGGTCCTGTAGGTCCTGTGCAGCATGGTCCTGTAGGTCCGATCGGAGCAATATCCGCCCCAATAATAATATTATGGAACTTTAATTCACCAAAATTACCTGCAGAAGATATATATGCCACTTCCATATACGCGCTCGGAGGCGTTGGGGGGGCCGTAAAGACTACGTGGTCCGTAATGCGATACTCTGCTTGTACCTTTTCAACAATAGTTCCAGAGCAATCATCGTTGTATCCGCGGATAACTAATTTTTGCCCTGTTAAGTAGTTCGGTATTAGTAGTTCCGTATTTTCAGTAGTATCAAGTTGGCAGTCAAGGGAATTTATGCGAATCTGCGTTGTAAGCGCCGGATCTACCTGTACATTTCCTCCTGAAACAGGTATAAACTCCGTACCACTTGGATCAGAAGCTACTGCGCCTGAAACATCACCTAATTGCCAAGTCGCAGAGACGGCGATCGCCGATCTTCCTGTAGGACCTGTTACTCCAGCAGCACCTGCAGCACCTGTAAAACCCGTTGGTCCCATAGGCGCCACATCCGCGCCTACAATGATATTGTAATATTTCGAAGGTCCTTCAAAGATTCCATACGAAGATACATAACTAACCCCCAAACTTGCTACACCGCCAGTATATGTTGCACTAGTAATACGATATTTTGTTTGCACCTGATAAATATCCTCTCCCGAACAATCCAAATCCCAGCCCCGAATCACAACATAAAAACCAACCAAATAGCCATAATTACGTAATAACTCCCAAAATACTCCATTACAATCCCGTATATTAATATCTATTTTTGTTACTAAAGCTGGATTTTCCTCTGTATTCCCGACAGCGTTCTCGATATTGAACTCTGTCGCCACTGGTATTGATGCAGCGCCGCCCACACTTGGGTCTTCGGCAATCTCCCATACAGAAGAAGCCGCTATTGCTGGCGATCCTGTAGGACCTGTTACCCCCACCGCACCTGTAGGACCCATGGGCGCAACGTCTTGGGCAATAATTATATTGTAATATTTAAGATCGCCAATTGGCGCAGTTTCCTCCCCTTGAAACACACCGCTCGAATTATTATATGATACATCAAAGATCGCTGCCGTACCACCACCATCGATCTTGTGGTCGGTAATTGCGTATTTTGCCTGCACCTTGTAGACATCTAGCCCGGAACAATCAAGATCCCATCCGCGAATAACAATATGATAACCGCCCGATGCAGATAACGCTCCACTCACGCCCATTAAAGGAGAGACAGGACCAGTGCAGTCTTCGAGATTAATTGCAATTGATTTCATTTCTGCAGGATTGGCGGAGATGTCCCCCGTATAGCTCGCGCCGTTGGCGGGTACAAAGCGACCTGAACCCGGAATACCACCAATAGGGTCACCAACATCGCCCTCTAATCCCCATACACCCCATATTGCTGTTGTCGGAGGAGCAGCAACACCATGCGTTACCTCCTTCGTTGTAGTATCATAATATAACACCTGTGTTCCTGGAACATTTTGGCGAACGGGTGTAATAAAAAATGAATCTTTAATATTTGCTGGAATGGACGTCCGGCTTGCATTCATCAATATAGTGTTAGCTGATTGATCTATGTTTCCTGGTGGAATTGTCAACCGAATGTAGTTAGACATTATACATTATATAAAGATAATTCGGTGATAATTATAATGCAAGCTTATGTGGCGAGTAACTCAGTGCGGATCCACTCTTGAATGCGTTGATTCAATGGCAATAATATGATTTGAAGTCCATCGTAATATTTTTTTCTAAATATATCATTTTCTTCTTTTTCCATTAATTGAAGAATATTTGAGATAACTGCTAATATTCCTTCATCATAAAGGCTATTAATTTTTTGAAATATATCATCGATTGTTGCATCTTCCTTTTCTGCGCTTTCAAAAAGTTCTTGGGTATCCATATTGAGAATTGATTTATATAATGTTAGGGCATGGATAATAGATGCCTTTTCCGATCTTTGATACGTCTCAATAAGTTTGGCAATACCCTTTTTAGATAATTGTAAAATATAATAAAATACAGGATCGTTTTGTTCCTTATACCACATATGATAGCGTTTTACAGCATTAAATAGATAAAATAAATCCTCTTTTGAGTCTTTATTATACCATCGCCAGACTCCTTGCGATAAAGTAGGGAGTTGCAAGGATAACAGATTGTTATTTACACATAATTTCGTACCTGTGGGGCAAAATGATAGCAAAGCTAGTTGTATCATTACCTGCATTGGCTCCAATATGCGGTCTGCCTTTTCCTGTGGAGCTCGCGAACTTCCTAATGATTGATAGAATAACTGAGAAATATTTGTTATCTTTGTGGAGAATATTGCAGCCATTTATACTAAAATAATAAACAAATTATTATAGTATACCGGACCTATTTTTTTTTTGGAGGCGGAAAGTTCTTCTTTATCCATACACCCAAGGTATCTAAGTAAGGACGACAATCATAATATGTTCCTACATAAACCCCTGTACCAAAACCTAATACTATTTGCCACATTTACTATATTATAGAAGGAAATTAAATATTATTTATTTCTTTAGATATAATCTCTTATTAACTAAGTAATTAGCTTACTTTATCTAAGCGCGTCCATTATGATATAATTTTTCTTAATGGTTTTCTGTATATTTTGAATAAAAGTCTTATAAGAAATATCTTGTCGTAGATTTTTATGAAACCACCTACTTTGATTTTTCCGATGAAAAATCACATTCTTACTGATTAAATAGGGGAAATACTGGTTAATTGCATGAGTATACTTCATAGAATCGCGCAATAATCTAAAAAAATGTATGAAATTCTTCTTATTTTGGTATATATTCTTAAGAAATGGGCATATTAATAAATATCTATTATGAAGAATTTTTTGTTGTAATGGAAAATGTGAATGTAGTGTGCGCTGATAGATTTTGAGGGGTCTCGCAGTAAAATAGCGAATAGCTTCTAAGAGATAGCTGTAGAAGGAGAAGAATGTAATACAAAATATATTATTTCCCGTTAGACAACAATGTCTAATGGTATATGATTGTTTTAATTTTATGAGAGAAAGAATGTCTCTAGCCGCTATATCAACTGGAACTTGATTCAAATGTCTCTCCAATATAGACGTCTTATCGATTTCCCACGCAGAGATTAATCCTACCGATATGCCGCTAAATAGCGCACTTAATTTATTTGGCTCTGACCAACCACAATAGGGTCTTTGTACAGCAGGCGCTAATATGGATGGTCGGAGAATCGCCAAATCCAAATTATCTCGGCGTTGCGTTAATAGTATTTCAGATAATTGTTTCGATAAAAGATATGGACTATTATAAGGCGCAATATCTATAGATTTACCAGTTTGCAATGCTTTAAAGATCTCTTGATCCAACTCGGTTCCATAAATTATTTCATCAATTCTCCCCCCACGATGAAAGTTAACGAAAGCATCAGAAATATAAATATATTTCTTCGCATTTATACAAGATTTTAAAAATTGCAACCACTCCAAAGCAATACTAGTATTAGTTGAAATTGCT
>Ga0255047_10003341_pt1 | contig 10103 bp, 10 predicted proteins | sample JV7_2_1_MG_FD_183640 | JGI IMG/M metagenome (GOLD analysis project Ga0255047, IMG submission 183640) | Seawater microbial communities from Jervis Inlet, British Columbia, Canada - JV7_2_1 | ecosystem: Environmental > Aquatic > Marine > Inlet | place: Canada: British Columbia | collected 2016-10-06 | reverse complement strand
CACGAATGAATGGGGTCCAGGCTCTCCACCATCTGCTCCTTCAGAGCGGCAGTCCTGGGAGCGAAGTTCACGTCCGACATAGGTCGGTCCAGCAGGTACCGGAGTAACCACCTATCCCCACCATTCTCTGTCAATTCCACCCGCATCTTGGTAAAGAATTTACGGTCTTGCTTCCTGGCTTCAGACAAATCGAATACCGCGTATCTTCTCTCATCCGCCGATGCCGGAATTACCCAGTCGTTATTGCTCAGCATGAACACTCTGGTCAGGTTGGGGACGGGGTAAGCCTCGAGCCCTTTCCTCTCGATGAAATGTGTCTGCCCCGTGATCAAATCTTGAAGCACGGCCTGAGATTCTTTACTGCCCCGAACCCAAAACGCTTCGTCGAGGACGAGCATCAAAGCCCTCTCCATATGGGCGTTGAAATTGCCGTCCACGTATCGGCGACGGGATACCACCGTGCCGTGGCTCCCGAGTAGGTGAACCAAAGGGGCCAGTCCGGCGTTCTTTCCGGTCCCTTTCCCGTCGGATCGGAGAACGATACCTACCAGAGGTTTCTCCCAAGGGCGTTGCACCATATGGGCGAAATACCCTAGCAACCACTCGCTCACGGTGTCATCGCCCCGGCAATATATCTCTCTCACCAGTTCGAGCCACATCTTGACCCCGACAAATCCGTCCAACGGGGTGTCGGTTGTAGCAGGGTCGCACGCAAACCCGTTCCACAGGTTGTACTCGTCAGGGCCCGAATCCCCCCGAGGGTTGAAGACCAAATCGGAGTAGGTCCTTCTCCCCCTCCACCCCATCCATCGGCGGGAGAGGGGTTTTAGATCCCCTCCGATGTCAACCAAGGTAGGGGCGTGTAATTGGTGAAACGCGTCTACGGACAGAAGCTTCAGTTCTCGACGGTCCCCCCTATCCCACAGAACCCTTCCGTGGTTTCCGCATAGTACCCACGCGTGCTGACGGTTCATCACGTGTAAGGGGTGTTCCGCGTCGAGCTTAGGGTCGGCGGAAATATCGACGTCGTCCGGTACTGCGGGGGATTCGAGCTTCAGGAAATGAGGTTCAAGAGAGGCTTCCCCAGGTACCCCCTTCGCGTATTTATACGCTTTCTGAACCTTCGTATGGAGTGCCGCGGGATCCCAGGGGGGGTCACATTTCTGTTCGTTCCACAAGTCCCGCATCATCTCGTAGGCTTCCCCCGGGGGGACGCCCAAATCTCTGAGACGAAGGCACACCTGGTACGTCTTCGGATCGACTCCTGGCTGAGATACCTCCGGGCAAACGTTCATCAGATAGTCTACGGCCCTCTCTCGGACGATCTCCGGAGCCACGAGGCTTGACGGTGCGGGAGTGAGTCTCGCACGGGGTAGCCCCTCCGAAACATCGATGAGCCATGCCGGGGCGGGAGCGATGTCGGTGTTCGGAGACATCGGAGGAGCTCCGTAAGCGACGACATACCCCCCATTCGCCCGCACGTCGATCCCTTCGGCCAGTTTTCCGTTCGAGTTCCGGGGATTGCGGTCCTCCGGGAACGTGTAGTAAAAATGCCAACCACCCCGCGGGGTTCGGACGGAGTAGGTGTCGGGGAGGATAGGAGTCAAGTGCCAGGATCCGGGGTCGACGTCGAAGTCGATCACGAGAAGACGTGACAACCCCGTGGCGATACCTACCCGATGCGCGGGGCCGAACAGGGGTATGATTTCGTCCAGATCGTCCGGACCAACGGCCCGAACCTGCCAAGCTTTTATCGCCGGTTTTTTTCGAGCGCCTACCGGGAACACGTGGACCCCCACGGAGGCCCAAGCGAAGGCCAAGCGATGCGTTGCGGTTAGCGTCATGCCTTGGTATACCTCGTGTCCTGCCAGACCTTGCCCTCGAAGGGTAGGTCCAGCATCCAGGGGGGAGGGGGCTCCCCTTCTTGCATCAGAAATATCGGGCCCACGCGGTGAGCACGTTCGGGGGCGCACGACGTAAGGACTTCGTCGTGCACGGTGAGAAAGGCAGGATACCCCGCTTCCTCCAGCCGGAGAGACCCTTCCATCATGGTGTCCCCGGCGATGCCCTGATCAACGTTCTCGGTCAGCTTACCTCCCCACGTATCGTGAGTTACCCATTTCTGCCCTTGCGAAGTCATCCCCTCATATACGAGACAGTCCCTCTGAGTCACTTTTGACTTGCCGATTCTCGGGTAGGCGTATCGGATAATCCTCCCGGAGGGGAGGATGCACGCCAACCAGGCGCGCTCTCGGTACCAGTGAATGTCCACGTTCTGACGACACGGAAGACGCACCAGCAACCCGGGATTCTTGACAGCTCGAAGGGCCGCGGCTTCGATCCTTCTCCAGAATTTAACGGTGCCGGGTCGTGAAAACCGGAACTCTCGGACCGCGGTCTTGACCAGGATTTCGTCGATGTCGTCGACCCCATACGCCTCTGCCATCGAGAAAAAAGCATTGTCCGCTCCTCCGTACCCCAGGGCCAAGACGGCGATCTTGCCGATGAATCTCTGGTCGCTCGTGACTTGTTCGATCGGGACTTTGAAGATCGCCGCGGCCATCGCTTCATATAGCTTGCCGTCCCCGCGGAAGACTTCCAGAACCCACTCATCGCATCCCAGCCACGCAAGGACACGGGCTTCGATCTGCGATTGATCGCACCCCACGAGGACTTCCCCCGCAGGGGCCCTGATGAACCCCCGAAGACTGTCGGCTACAGGGTGGTACACCGACCCGTATATGGTCTCGAGGACCCAAGCCGCGACCGGGGGAGGGTACTTGTTCAATATGCCGAAGAGCCCGGGAACCAGGTTGTTCCCGCGAGGGAAGTTCCCGAACTGCACGTGCAAGTGGGACTTCCGGCCGGTATGGGCCCCGTGCCATCGACCGGTACCTCTGATCCTGCCATCCGCGTGAACGGAATCCCTCATCTTCTCTAGCTTGGCCGTCGAGCTCCGCGAGCTCCGTAATCTCAAATCGATTATCTTGGACACGAGAGGGTCGTCGACCCCCTCCTTGACCAGAGCCTCGAGTACCTCCTTCCCTACCCCGGTAAGGGGGTACCCTCTACGCCCGAACCACTCCCGAAGCTTCACCGGGGACCGGGGGGACGAGACCTCGTCCCCTATGAGCGAGAGGAATTCGGCGTCGAGACGCTCCTTTACCCCCTCCAATACCGTGACGGCGGACGTGACAGACGGCACGTCGATCGGCACGCCGATATCGTTGGCTTTCTGGTCGAGCCAGTACGTTCGCCGCTCCGGTTCGGGAAGAACCGGTAGGAAAGAGTCGAGGTACACCATAGGCGCGATATCGGACATGCAGTATTCGATCGCCTGAGTCATCTTGTCGGGGTCGGACAGGTGCCACCACGTGACCCCGCCGGTGGCCTTGTCTACCTTGCGGGGACGAGCCATCCGCTTGATCAGCGCGTTCCCCTTCATATCCTTCGGATACGGGGACTTAGCTACCTCACAGAGAGTGTCGAGGCGGGCGGGCATGGACGCGTACAAGGCCCGTGCCTGCAGATCGTCGTACCTCTCCCCCACAAATATCCCGTACCGACGGAACCACTCCCGCTCGAAGCTGCCGAAAGCGACGACGCGAGAAGCCGAGTCCAGCGCCGCCTTCATCTCGGCAAACATCGCAGGACCGGATTCGAAATGAGGAACCCACGCTCGGGTAGGACCGGCAGGGCCGACCCTCCAGCACGCAACGGTAATGCGCGTGGACGGATCGACCCATTGCCGGGAGGCCCCGACCTTCTTCAGGTCGAGGAGCGAGCAGGATTCCCCGTCGATGTAAACGACGGGGCCGAGCATCTTATCGGCCGAGCAGTTGAGCCGCGGTCACGGGACCGGGCGGGTACCCCGGGGGCTGCTGTTGCTGCGGCGGTGCGGCCGGCGGTGCGTACCCCTGAGGAGGGGGAGCCTGGGGCGGAGCGTATCCCTGGGGCGGAGCCTGGGGCGGAGCCTGGGGCGGAGCCTGGGGCGGAGCCTGGGGCGGAGCGTATCCCTGGGGCGGAGCCTGAGGAGGATATCCTGGAGGGGACAACTGCTGCTGATACGCGGGGGGCATCCCATGCGCTGGCGGAGGAGGGTATCCGACTTGCGCGGGCGGGTAGCCGGGGGCCCCTCCACCAGGAGCCGGGTAGGCCGGATCCGTGGCCACGGCGCCGAAGTTCGGGGCCGGGTTCGCCAGCCCCATCGGGGGGCCGCTCTTGACATACTGCACGTTGTACAGCCGCCAAGAGACCCCCACTTTCGGGGTTTTGTACACAACGGGTTCGGCGTGTACGTTGTACACGGCACCCCCTGTGATGCGGGCGTCACCCTTGTCCTGGATCCGGGTCGTACCGTCCGGAGCATATACCCCCGGCAGGTACGCGGACGACGCCTTCACGAACGCGACCACGGCCGGGTCGGCGTCGAACATCCCGGGCTTCTCCGCAACGCCCCGAATCCACCTCTCGATACGAGGAGGGCGTGATGCCGGGTCGGGCCACGTGGCCGCGATCAAGGCCTCTTCCGCCTGATGGAGCTGCCCCCACTGGGGCTCTGTGAGCCCCATGGTGATCGCGTACTTGGGACGATCCGTCCCCTGGGGCCCCGCCCACGGCTCAAACAGGTGGGGGAAGACTCCCCGGACGTTAACTATCTGGATCGCGTTGGTCATGTCATCTTACCTTTGTTCTTCAGTTTAAGTCGGATCGGATGTTCCAGGAACTCCCGGAGCAATTCGACACTTGCCGGGCAGAGGCGCCACGGGCTCCCCCGCTTGCCATCCCCTTGGAGGACGTCGATAATCCCGTACCGGACGTATCGGGTAACGGTCGCCGGAGAAATGTGCAAGGCTTCGGCCACTTCATACACCCCCAGGGAGGTTAATGTCCTGGCTGTCACTTTGGGGAATCTTCCGCTGGTCATGGTGGCTCCTACGAGAGCAGCGTGCCTTGAGCGTCGAGGTCAGTCGGGGCGACACTCTCGAACACGGGCGAGGGGGCGGGGCCCCCCTTCGTCTTCACAAGTTTCGGTTTCGTGAGCTCCCTGACCACGAATTTCTTCGTGATTTTCGCCCACTTCTCATCGTCATTGACGGCTTTCTCGAGCTGAGTCGGAGACTTCAGCTTTGCGTCCATGCATTGGGCTTTCTTCAAACCCGTTGCACGCACTATGGACGCCAACGGGGATTCCTTGTCCCACTTCCTTATTCCCATACCCTGCTCGATACCGTACCCCGTAGGGGGACGGCCTGCGCTTGCTTCGTTCAGGGCGAACTCTTTGACGGCCTTCGCCCACGAGACCACCCCTTTCGCCCACGCGAGGACGAGATCCGCTTTATCGAGCAGATCTGCTACCTCGTCCTGGGTGTACGAGGTGGTCTCCTCCCCTTTCGCCCACGCGAGAAAGTCCTGCTCGACCGTCCCAACCGCCACCGAAGTGAAAGGTGATCCGGAATACCCGGTCACCTTCTCTCGATACGCGGGACAGGTACCCTGCGCGGGGCAGAAGGTCTTTCGGCACCAGGGTCCCGGGTTCAACCCCTCCCCCGGAGCCGTTGCGTCGACGGCGCCGGCCTGGGTCAACAGCGCCGGCAAGTGCTCCGTCACCATATCCACGACAGGAATAGGGGGAGAGCTCCGCGCCGCCCCCAACTCCGAGAACCCCCGGGGTTGGAAAATGTGCATCGCAATGTACCCGGGCTGAGCAACGCCCGGGATTTCCTCAAGCATCGCCGCCAGCCCGTAAGTATCAAGCTGGAGATTCGGCGTCCCGGCGTCGTGGTCCCAAGCTTCGACCTGGATTCCCTGCCCCCACTTCAAGTCAATGACGTGACGGGTACCCTTGGGGTAGTGAATTCTATCGGCCCCATTGCTCCAGGGCTGGGGCGCGAGGTCAATCGACTCCGCGGGCTGCACGACCGCGTCCCCCGTGCCCCAGATATCCGATCGATACTTGGTCAGAGCCCGAAGGGGGTGCTCGACGAGCAGCGGCTCGTGCCCGCTCTCGCAGAACTGGGCAACGAACATGAGGTAATCGAACATCTCCCGCGGCTCCGCCTCCGTGAGCACCCGCTGCGTCCGGTTGGGGTCGTCGCGGAATCGCCGGAGGAATCCCGCGGCGACGTCGTGAGCGTCGGTCCCCTCCTGAGCCGCGGCCGACGTGGTAGGCGGAGGGACTTTCGCGATCTCGTGAAGAGATCCCGGGCAGTTCCCCCACCGGTAGCGAGCGGAGGGGGCCAGGGCTGCGTGACCGCTCACGCCGGGGCTCCAGCGGCGGCGGCATCACGGGCGTGGTTCATGGCTGCGGCCACGTACTCCACGAATCTCTCCCTCCCCAGGTCAGACAACCCGGTAACCCCCGCGCCCTCTACCCTCGCCACCCCCGACGCCGTGTAAGCCTGAGCCATGACCTGGTCGAGGACGGCCACCCCCTGTTCGATGCCGAACTGAGTGAGCAGCGCGTTCGCCGCGCTCTTGGCCTGGACTACGGTGACCCCTTGCGCCGCGGCCGGAGGCGGAACCGCGGCCGGGACCGCGGCCGGAGGAGGAACGTACGCCGGGACCGCGGCCGGAGGAGGAACGTACGCCGGGACCGGGACCGCGGCCGGAGGGGGAAGAGTAGCGGCGGCAACGGCTCCCGGGACCGTGGCTAGAGGAGGCGAAACGGTAGGTACCGTCGCCAAGACCTGAGCCGCCGGGGCGGCAACAGTAGCAACGGCCGCCGCAGGGGCCGCCCCGCTGTTTATCGCCTTCGTTAACTCTGTAACCAGTTTGTGGGTCTTTGTGTCGAGCGACACAGTGAGTTTGATTTCCATAGGTGACTCCTTTTTGACAGTCTAATATAAGTATCAAGTATGCGTCAAGACCACAAGGAATTATTGTAATCTTTTTTCCGCTTCAGTATCCCCAAGAGCGAACTTTCGAAAGGCTCGTCCTCGAGCATGACGTACCGGTAGGTTACCGGCCGGAGCTGACCGATACGGTGAGCTCGGGCTAGGGCCTGATCGTTGATGTCCTCGTTCCACCACGGCTCCGCGTTGACAACCTGGTTGGCCTCGGTCAGGGTCAACCCGGTCCCCATGGAATGGATGTTCCCGACGATTGTATTCGTCTCCCCCTCCTGCCATCTCCCCAATATCCTTTCGCGCTCCGGATGGCTGACCGACCCGTCGATAACCTCCGATCCGGATCGAGCGGGGAGCTGGTTCGACAACCATCGAACCAAATCCCGGTGCATCCCGAACACGAGGAGCTTGTCGTACTGACCGGTCCTGGCTTCCTCTGCGAGCATATCGAGGAGGGGTTTACGTTTGCGCAGAGCTATCCAGGCCCGGAGAGTAGAAACCCCTGAGGAGAGGATGTCGAATCGAGCGTTCTCAATGGCGGCTTCCGCCTTCACCCTGTCCTCCTGGAGTGTCAGTTCCAACTCGTCCGGGGCGAACCGGCCCAGCGTAGACGCGGCCAATTCCTCGGGTGACGGGTCGACCCCGCGGACCCACACGACCGACCGAGTTATCGGGGGGAGCTGAAGCCCCACTTGATTTTTCGTCCGCCGCAGCATTACCCGACCTAGACACCCCTTGAGGTGGTCGGCGTAGACTCCCCCCCTCAACGCTATCGGGGTGCCAGTACTCGACAGGATGCAGTAATTGCGACAAAAGTCAGGATAAGATCGACCGTCTTCAGGGAGCGCCCCCAGAGTGGACAGGATAGGCCACAGTTCGCCCGGGTGATTGGGAGAGGGGGTGCCGGTCAGGGCCCACACGGACTTCATGTGGTGGGCGAGGCCCTCGAATCCTAGTAGCTCGTGAGTTTGCTTCGCCCTGAGATTCCGTAAAGCGTGGACCTCGTCGAATATCACACGATCTACCAATCCTACGAATCGACGCCAATATTTGCGAGCGTAGGGGTAAGAGACGATCCACCACCCCGTCCCCCTCGCCTCGAGATAGGTCGCTGCCTTGCCCGATCGAATCTCCCGGACGAAGGGGTCCAAGAGCGACCACTTCTCGAGCTCGCGGACCCATACCCCCCTCACTACCGGAGGGCAGACGACCAGATTCCGGGTGTAGGGGGAGCCCTCCGCGGCTCGGATGACCTGCACGGTCTTCCCCAGGCCCATTTCATCGGCGAGCCACGCGAGGGGCCTTGCCCGTAGGAACTCCGCCCCTACGGTCTGGAAAGGGTAGAGGGGGAGGTGGGGGCGGGGAGGCATCATATCTGCAGCACTCGCCGAATATACCAGAGGGATAGGAGCGCGGCTTCCGCGTGATCCGGCCGAGAAAAACGAGCCTCAGGCCAGATGCCCTGAGCATACTCTCGAGCAATCCTCTTTCGGTCCGAGTAGCTAGGGGAGGATCGCAGACCAAGCCCAGGCTTCCATGCGTCCGGGGCCACCTCCCGAATCTCGATGCCGAACCCCAAGCATACCCCTTTGCATAGGCCGGCCCCCTCCCCCGTCTTGTACACCCTCGACCGGGAATTCTCCGGGCGAGTCCCCCCTCTTTCGATAATGGCGCGTGAGATATGCACGCGGGGGGACCATGCGCGAACGGCTCGCACGAGCCCGGCCCCCCACTCCTTCTTGATATGGAGATTCCCCACGGCCAGGAGGAGCTCGTCTTCGGTGACCAGCGCCCACGCGCCGGACTGGCCGGGGTCGATGCCGAGGTAAGCGTCAAGCATCGTCGTCCCCCTCCCCCGTGCCCGGCTTCTTCATCTTCATGGCGAGCCGGGCGTGAGCTTCGGTGCCCTCGATCGATACGGCGGAAGGAAGCCTGTCGATCTCGTCATCGTCGGGAAGGTAGGGAGTGTTGTCGATCACGGACAGGACCGACCCCGTTGTCACGTACAGGTACCGGGTGAGATATCGGGTGAATTCGAGCGCGGCTTCGGCCTTCCTATCCGGACCGAACCGTTCGACGAATCGGGATTTCCTCCCGGATAAAGTGACATAAGAAACATCCACTAACCATCCGGTGCCCTGGTAACACGATAGGGTCCCCTCCACGTGGCCGGTATTGTTGGGGTAGTAGAACGAAACCAGTTCCCGGCCGGCCCCGACGTCGGACGGGTGAGCTTCCCGTAATTCGTCGGCTATCACCAACGTCCCCGGGTTAGCGAACGCCCGGTACCTGATCGGCCCGTCGACGAGCGATACGTGCAGAGTTAACAGTCTTTTGTCATACATTAGGGCGACCCATCCCATTCTGGTAGTTTCCTAAGTAGAAACTGAGCTTCCTCTTGGAATACTTCCAAGGATTCGATGCGACTGTCCATAGCCGTAATAACTGCCATGGCTCCCCGCAGGATTCGAGAGTGATGGACGGCTTCCGCCTCCAAGGCCTTCACTTTTTGCTGAAGGAACTCGACCCTCTCCATACTCGTGGCCTTTTTCGGCTTTTCATCCTTCTGGTCCCCGTGACATTCGGCAGCTAGAGTGGAACGTTTCATGGCGCCCCCTCCCCCGTGCCCGGCTCCTGAACTTCGACGTTCCAGAAGCGGCCATCGAACGTGTTATGCAGGACGGCATTGAATCCGTCCCACGGAGGGCAAGAAATGTCGTCGTGGGGTGTGACGGTCAGCTCGTGGGTGTCGGGCCGGCCTTCACTCCGTAGCACGTGGAACGTGAACACGTGGAAGCACGTTCTCACCTCACGAAGCGTGGATTCGAAGACCCAAGGGGCCTTATGGCCCTCCCGGTTCGGGCGCGGGGCGATCAGGTATCGACGGGATGAATGATTCATGATCCTCTCTTTCGGCACAACGGCCGCTACGTGGTGGATGTCGGATCGGAGGCGGTATCGCCCCCATGCCCGAAGCCCCGAACCGATGCAAGGTCCGGGGCGGGGCGAGGTTTACCGCACGAGTCCCATTACCAGAAACTCCGCGTAGCCTTCCCTGAGGACAACTCCATGAGATGGGTCGGACGGGAATCCGACCGAGTCCCACGGTTTCCACGATAACAGGTCCGTGGTCGGACCCTCCCAAAACCGGATGGGCTCAGGGATATCGACGCCCTCGAGGGGGCCGGTAGGGAGGCCTACCGATGCCTCGAACCCGTCGATTCCCAAGACCTCGATAAGCGCGGCCGATATCCT
>Ga0255047_10003340_pt1 | contig 10104 bp, 11 predicted proteins | sample JV7_2_1_MG_FD_183640 | JGI IMG/M metagenome (GOLD analysis project Ga0255047, IMG submission 183640) | Seawater microbial communities from Jervis Inlet, British Columbia, Canada - JV7_2_1 | ecosystem: Environmental > Aquatic > Marine > Inlet | place: Canada: British Columbia | collected 2016-10-06 | reverse complement strand
AGAAGGAAGGCGCTTAGAGTCACCCCGCCTAACGCGGGGTAAAACCACGGGGCCACCTGAAGTCTCTCCCAGCCTGCCTTGAGCCTAAGAATGGGGTCGGCTCGGGGATCGACGGTTCCCATCCCCTTCACATGCGAGTGAATCTCTTTGAGCCAGTCCGGGCGATCAGACTCTTCCCAAACGTCTTCGATGTGCTGCTGGGCTGCCCGAGCCTCTGCACCGAGTATGTAGTCCAGTTGATGCAGCTTAGAGGCGTTGTCCAACGCCTCCCAAGTATCTGTGGTGATGGTCCCCGAGGGCCGGAGGCCCTTGTCTGTCTGAAATCGCATCACCGCCTTTCGGATGGGAGGTCCGTAGTAGTCCCACCGGTACTGATTCGAGTCAATGCTGGGGTCCGTTCCCGGTACCTCGATGTCCTCCTTGGTGATGTAGCCGAGCTTGTAGAGAAGCTGAGAGATGTAGTAAACAGAGTCCCCTTCCATGATCTGAATACCGATCACGGGTCTTAGCTCTGGAGCCCCGTAGCTCATGGGGGAGGGATGAAACATCGGACTACTCGACAGCTTCGGTAGTCTTTGGCCGGGTCAAAAGGTAGCCGACGAAGAGTGCTCCTCCGACCATGGCAATCTTCTTCCAATCCATCTCTGGCTCGGGGTCTTGATTGTCTGGGAGGTCTGTGACCTCCTCAACAAAGCGTCTGAAGAGGCCGCCCTCTCCGGTGAGTCCGTGCCTCGCGTAAATCTGTGCTGCGCCGGGAAGGTGCTCGGGGTTGTCCTCATCGACGAAGGCCCCCGAGTTCAGAAGTTCCAGCATGGAATACTGCTCTTTGTTCTCATCCCATGTGCCACTCTGAAGCCCCCGTTTGACGTTTCGCTGGAAGAGTTTTTCGCAGGTCACGACCTCACCATCACCTGCGTGATCCAGGCACATTCCGCCAGAAGCCCACCCCTCCTTTTCCCCTCGGGTCCGGGCTTGATGAGCAGAGTAAGCCCCCGCACCCAGCACTGCGGCTGTTCCCCCCACCAGAGCCCATCCCATCAACACGAAGGGAATGGGGTTTTCTTTCAGGTCATGTTCGTATTGAGCCATTTCAGTCTCCTCCTTCTTCTTCTTTGGGCCAGAGAACGATGGCTCCAGCAAGTGCCAGAACTACCGTTCCGGCAACCGCAGGCCAGAACCACGTCCTCTCTGTCAGCGGGAGTTCAAATCCCGTAGGATCACCTGTTCCCGTCTTGGTAGGAGTAGAGCGGCGGCTGCCGGAGCCCGTCTTGGAACAAGGCAGGGTGTTGGCCTTGGGGATCCCGAGCTTGGCCCAGGTGTTCGGCCCTGCAACGCCATCTACATTCAGTCCTTGGGCTGCCTGGAAAGCACGAAGAGCCGTGTCTATGTTCGCGTCGAACTCGTCTTGGGCGTCGTAGTAGTCGCCCTCGCTCAAGTGCCCCGCATCCTTCAGGAGTGTCCCCAACTCAGTCGCGACGGCTCCCGTAGCACCTTTTCGGATGCAGTTGTAGACGGTGGGGGAGTCACCGTAGGCTCCATAGGAGCCCAGGCCGTTGTAGACTGCGGCAGAGAATGTACTGGGTTGGAAGGTCATAGTTCAGTCCGTAATGCCAGGGGTCGGAGAAGTGTAGTTGCCACCGGCAATCCATAGCCTTCCCCTATTGTCTGTGGCCAGAACCGGCCTGACACCGCTTTCCTCGCCCATGCGGTGAATGTAGTAGGAGTACCCATCACCCTTCTTCTCGGTTCCATAGACCACCCCGGTCATCACGCCAATGGGCTTGACCGGGTTGGAGCGGTAGTCGGCCTTCTTACCGTGGAGCCCGCCTGCCATGCGAGCAACGGTGTTGAGGTCAGTCGGGGTGTAGGGGCTGTCTTTCCAATACTTCTCTTTGACGGCTTCCTGAACCTTGGGGTGGAGAAGGATGTAGAGCCGCTCTGACTCGTGGCTGGGATCGAAGGCCAGATGAGACGTAGGAGTGTACGGGTGCTTGATGCGAAGTCGAGTGTCTCGGAGATCATTCGGACGGCGGAATCGAAGCTCTATGAGCTTGCCGCACTCGATCATGTCGTCTGGAAAATCATCGTCGTCCCAGTTTACGACCGAACTGGGGGGAATCCCCCAGTGCCAGTCGGTATAGCCTTGGATGTGTTCAGGTTTGGGATCGACAGTTTCCATTCTATTTCTCTCCTTTGGGCAGAACCCGTTGGGCGGCTTCAAGGTACGGACGACCCAGCCACATCAATACACCGGCTCCAACAGCAACGACACCCACGCCAATCGCCAATCTCGTTCCGGTTGTTTTCCACCAGCACTCGAACTTCCCCCAAGACTCAGGGCAGGTACCAGTAACTCCGGCTTTTACTCTCTCAGAGGCGGCTACTGCAAGCTCTCCAACATCCTCGGCTGTGGTAGAGGCGGTGCCTTTGACGATCCCGACTAACGACGCCTCTTCAGAGTACCGCTGTGCAGCCTTCACTGCCTTTACATCGCTACCTCCTCCACGGACTGCGATCAGCCAGTTGAGAGACTCGTCTCCTGTTCCGTTCGCAGCAGTAAGGGAGGCGATGATGGACTTGTTGATGGCAACGATGTCGTCTGGGTCATCCCAGACCATGCACATATTGCAGCTTCCCTCGTCGTAGTAGTCTTCAGCACGCTGAAGGAGGTCTGCTTTGACGGCAGGATCTTTTCTTATGCGGGAGGCCAGCGCGAAGGAGATGGACCCCAGTAGCTTTGCGGCCAGCACATCGACAGGTTGATGAGAGAGCTTGTACTGGAGAGTTAGATTGGCGGCAGGAAGCTCAGAGGCTTTGAGGGGGGCTCCTGCCTTGGCGATCACCAGTTGGTCTCGGGCCGTCTGATAGATTTCCTTACCCCCTGGCACAGCATCGTGGATGCTGTCCAACTTCCACGCCCAGCCCATCGAGGCTCCGTAGTCGCCTCCGTACTCGGTCTGGTCACGAACTCCGGCGTGTTGGTGGGGAAGACACTGGGCCGACCGGCGGTAGCCGGTTCCGTACAAGCCTCGGGGGTAGTAGTGCATCGCTGCCGCACGAGTAGTTCGACCATAATGAGAAGACTGGTGGTCAGCGAGGGTAGACGGAATGAACTTGCTCATGCGGCTCTCCTTGAGACGATGGCGCTGCGGATCATTACGAGCGTCACAACACTCACCAGACCGAGCGCACCGTAGGCGATGTAGGTATACAGCCTTGCTTGGGCTTCTCCCGCCTCTTGAACCGCTGCCTCCTCTTGCTCAATGAGATCCTGCGTCTCCTGATTGATCCTTGCGGTCTCCACCTCAGCCGCTTCTTTGGCCCGCTGTGCGCCGTACTTCTGAAGGCCCTGCTCCGCGAGTTGCTGAAACTTTTTCATGTCAGCCTGCATCACGGCAGCCTGAGCCGACATTGACGCAGCGGCGGCTGCTGGGATGGCTCCCCATGGGCCAAGAGTAGCGGTTATGATCCCAGTTGCAATCCCAGCGGCTGCCCCTCGAACACCTGCGGAAACGATAGCAGGCTGCATCATCAGCATCCCGCGAAAAGCCCACGCTGCGTCTTCCAAGTCATTGTCAATGACTTCTTGGCGAATGAAACCCGCCGCCCCGGAGAGGCTCTTCTTGCCTCCACCGTACTCCTTCAACTTCTTGTCGTCTTTCCCCTTCGGGTTGGGCTTGAGCATCTCGATGTCAGGCATCGTCGTCATGTCGTAGCCCGGAACCCCTGCTGCTTGGAGAGCCTTCAGCCCTCCGAGGATGGTAGTCCTCCACTCCCGTTTCCGGTACATGGAGAGTGGTCTCATCCCCTTGGCGATGGGCTGGGTCAGGAACTCAGGCGCGGATCCTGTCCCTGTCCCGACGGGGTTGAAGTACAGGGCTACTTTGCCCTTCTGACCGGGACGCTGAGCCCACGGGTACTTGACGGCCCACAGCTTTGCTGGGGAGGACTTCAAGGTGAGCGGCTTCTTCCCCTTTTCCTTCATCTCTCGCGCCCCGGCTCTCATTTCAATCCGGGCTGCTCTGCGTCGGTTGCCCTTCTTCCGAACCTTCTTTGCTCGCTTGAACTTGCGCTCTGATTCCGTGAGGCCCTTCATGTCCTTCTTTCGGGCGAAGTCGAGCCAATCCCACCGCCCCAACTCCTCGAAGTCTGCGGGGGTCGAAGGCACGAACCGAGTATGGGTCATGCCATACATCAATCAGAGCCCAGAGCCTGTCCCTGGAGATAGAGGACGCGAACCCAAGCAATGAGCGCGACCCCTCCGATCACAAGGAGGGCGTTTGTGAGGACTTGCCCGGTTTGGAAAGCGGTGACCTCGAAGCGAGCCTCGTCTGCCTCCGTCTCCAACGCCCCCAGCTTGGCCCGATTGACCTTGATCTGGTTGTTGTAGAGGTTGTAGAGAACTGTACCTGCGGGGTACTGGTCACGGATTCCTTCAAGATTGGAAATCTTGACCTCAAGAGCCGCTGACTTCTGACGAGGATCTTCTCCTTGGAGAAGAACAGAGAGAGCAGGCGCAGCCTGCTCAAAGATGTCGTAGTAGCTCTCCTCCTCGCCGTAGGCGGTCCCGTATGGGATGAACTTTGACACACATCACCCCTTCCGCTTGACGAACCAATAGCCGAACCCTGAAAGGACTCCGAGAGTCACGATCCCTCCGATGATGACAGGCCCATGGGACTTGGTGACAGCAGCGAGCTTTGCCTGAGCCGCAATAAGCCGGGACTCCGCTGCCATTCTCTTTGCTCCGAGAGTGTTCTCGATTTCTGCCATCTCCTGTGTGTGAGCCATCTCCCGTTCAGCAGTCTTCCCGGCCATTACACCTTGAAAGATCGTCCCGAAAAGCTGACCGGCTGCTCCAATAGCAGCAGCAGCGGCTTCGCCGCCGCCGCCTTGTTGTCCTTGGGCTCCGGCAGCACCAGCGGCACCAGCGGCAGGAGCAGCTTCCCCGTACTCTCCGTAGCCGTAGGGGAATCCCTCTGCCTTGGAGTAGGGAAGGTAGTCCGGCCCATAGGCCGACATCTCCTTATAGGGAGACTGAGGGTAGGCCGTGAGTTGAAGCCAAGATCGGCGCTCGCGCCGACGGCGGTTTCCGGGGTCGCCGTAGCCACCTGAGTATGTGTTGGAAGGAACGAAAGCCATGACTATTCTCCCTCGTCGTCGCGGGTCATCGCCCAGACGCCGCCTACCACGGCGACGACGAGGACCGATACGCCACCAATCACCAGCCAGTTGGGTCCGGCCTTCTCTTCTTCGCCCCCACCTTCATCGCCACCGCCCGGTGAAATCGCAGCCGTGAGTTGAGCCATGAAAGCAGTTGGATCAAACATGCCCGCCTGGGAGACGCCCGGAGATGTATCTCCTGACGGACTGAACATGCCGACCAGCCCCGTAGAGCCGGAAGGGGCTGCTGCGCCCCCAGCCATTCTCTCCGTAGAACGGAGAAGCTGAAACCAAGTGTTGGTGTCCACAGTTCCGGTTGCAGAAAGGCCAGCTTTCGACTGGAAGTCGCGGATTGCCTTGCCTGTCTTCTTGCCCCGGCTACTACTGACGTAGATTCCATCGGCTCCCGAGGAGCCAAGGTTGTACCCAGAGGCGAGGAGAAGATTCTGAACCTCAGTGACGTGCGGATCGGGGCTTCGTTTGCTCCCCATTCCGGGCCGGACAGTCTTCTTGGCGCGAGCCTGACCCATCAACTGGTCCTCGAACGCCTTGACCGATGCCGCTTCTGCGGCTTCCGGCGACTCTGCCGCCCTTGCTTTCTCCGCCTGTTTTATGTCGTATTTCAGTCCTCCGGTCGCAGCCGTCCATGCTGCGACATCTCCGGTCCCATCGGAGAGAAGGAATCCAGCCTTCCGAGCCTGCCTTTCCCTCTTGGAGTCCCGGTCAACCCCCAACCAAGACCAGAGATTTCCATACTCGGAGTCGATGTTGGTCATGTCCGGCGGGCCAAGATCACCGTAGGCTTGCTGCATGGCTCGCATCGCAGCCGGAGAGCACGGGCCACGCCGAGGGGCATGCCGCTGCTGGTGGCGGGATTGCCGCAGACGCTCTTGATGCTGAGCGATAGACTTCAAGTCCGTCGCTCTCCGAGGGGCACTCGGTGTATCGTCGGACCCGTAGCCGCTTGGAAGTGCGTCGGGAACACCCCATCCGTTGTAACTCATTGGTTTTCCTTTCCACTGGCAAGATTGAAAGCAATCCCCGCCAAGAATCGAGCGCCCGAGGCGCGGGTGTCATCATCGAGAAGCTGCTTTCCTTTCACAGTCGGATTCCAGTCCTGCATTTTCACAGAAAGGAACGCAGAGGTCATGTCCACATCCACCTCAATACCCGCAGCCCGAGCTTCGACATAGTAATCGAACCCTTGCTTCAGGTAGTCTCCCAGCTTTGCGACGAGCGGGAGAAGAGTGGCTGCATTGAATCTCATTACCTACTCCGCTACTTCTTCAGAACCAGAATAGCAAGAGCGATGGCGGCTCCCCCAAGAAGAATCTTGGGATCCTCGTACCACTCACCATCTTCTTCCAGCGAGAGAAGCGCCCCGTTGGAACTCTCCACGATGTCTTCGACTTCGATCTCGGAGTCAGTCGCCTCGTCTGCGACGGCGAGAAGCTCCTCCACGTCCAGCGAATCCAAGGCTTCGGCCACAGGCGGAGCCTCTCCGGTTGCTTCATCGGCTTCGTTCAGCATGGCTTCGGGGTTGGCCGATTCCGCGATGTCTTCAACGACTTCGTTGAGATCGTCGAGGTTCTCGTCCATTTCCTCTCCGCCCGAGGCCACTTCCACATTCTGGTCAGCTTCTGCTTCCAGTGCCGGTGTGTCTTGGGTCAGCGTCTCCGTCACAGCGACTGCAACTGCGGTCTCTGGGGTCGATACCGCTTTTCCAGTCTGAGCCATCTCAACCGCGACCGCTCTCTCGTTGCCGTAGCGCAAGGAGGCCCTCCGCATGTAAGCACGAAGCCGAAGGAGGTACTGCGCTCTTGTCTCTCCGGGGCGGCGAGGGATCCGAGAAGCAAGGGCTGTCGCCAGCATCTCGACTTCACGCTCTGTCAGTTCTTGCAGCCCCGGACGGGGACGAAGGATGGGCTTCTGATAGGGAACCGATCCGGCAGAGACTCTTCGACGCCGAAGGATGATCCCACCGGAAGCAAGAGCAGCCCGCTCCTTCTGGAGCATCTTCAGCCTCGCCTTGAGTTGGGCAAGACGGGAATGAGCCGCAGGGCTCATTCGGGCCATTCTCGACAGCGCGTGCATGCGCTTGATCTCGGCTCGGGTCGCCTTGATTTCTTTGTTGAGCGTGATTCTCTTCGCTTTCCGCTGGGCTCCCTGAGACGACGAGATGCGCCGTGGGGCCGTAGCCCTACGAGCAGCAGAACTAAGGGCAAGTTCGGTCGCCAGTTGCTTCTTGAGAGAAGCAAGGTTCGCCTTCAGTGCCGCCCGATGCGCGGGGTGCTGATTGCGGGAAAGGGCGTGTTGAGTGTTGCGGATTTGCCGCTTTAGTCCTCGAATCCGCACCTTGCGGGCCGATGACATCATTGGATGGGCCGACGCCTTTCCTCGGAAAACATGCGGTGCTGGAGTTGTCGGGAGAGGGGCCGCCATCGGCTTGGGCATAGAGGCAAGCTGGGATTGCAAGAACCGGATCTTGGCGCGGGTGTTGTCGATGCTCCGCTCAACAAGTTGGAGCTTCTTCCCCCATTGCCGCTTCTTCCCGAAGCGGGCGTTTCGACGCCGTACCAGTAGCCTTGCCTTCTTCTTCCGAAGTTCCCTTTCCTTGGCTTTTAGAGTGCTGTAAGCACTCATGGTCTGGGCATACGTGCTCATAGCGGCTCCTGAGTGAGCAAAGCCCCAACCGCTGAGGTCAGAGTTTGCCTGTTGTGACGCGCCACCACAGGCCGCAAGTTGCTGTGCCAAGATGTCCGAGTTGCTCATTGCAGCCTCCTATACGCTTCGGAGGGAGGATACCGAGCGGGGACGTTTCAGGCAATGCTATGGGCACAAGTGGAGTGCTATGTGTTCATCCTCCGAAGCGACTCTCGTAGTCCTCTCGCTTTGCCCTGCTCACATCTGTCTCCGCTTGGGCGTACTGCTGGCTTAGTTGAAGCAGTCTTTCGATGTTCCGGTAGTGTCCTTGAACTGCCAAGGCTGCCACCTCCGCGTTCACCATGACCATCACTTGTTGAGTCATCCGTTCTTCTCGATTCTTCCAACTCAGCCTGCGCTTGGCGCAGCGGTTTAGGAAAGTACGGAGTTCCTCTCGCACAGAAGAGAACCGGCTCTCGGCCAGCATGACCCCCGAAGGGGGGTCAGCGGCGACTACCGCTTCGGCTTGGAGGAAGGCGAGATCGTCAGCCGGGTCCGGGGGCCTAACAGTTATAGCCACAGATCCAAGCTGCGGCTCCGTAGATCCACTCGAAGTTTCGGATGGGGTTTCCCTCGTCACAGAGCCGATAGGCTTCTCGCCAGAGGGAGGCTTCGGTGTGAGGGACGGTGTGTCCGTAGGTTTCGGTCCCACTGTCTCTACGAGTTCGACCAGTTTGGCTTTCGGATGCGGCATCTATGATCTCTGCTCCTCTTTCAAGTGCTTTCAGGAGCTTATCATCTCTGGCTAAGGCTGCTCGCCATCCCGTATCAGCAAATCCCTGATTTCGGTGCTCCTGAGCAAGTATGCACTTGCCGTGAGCCGTCTCTACCAGCTTTGGCGTAATGAAGTTTTCAAACTCAATATGATTGGTTCCCATGCCCCGACTTTATTGACATTCAGCGCATCCGTCAACTCTTTACCACCGACGTGATCGAGGCTTTCTCGGGCGACGGGCTTTGCGCGTGGATTTACGGCGGCGATAGCGAGGATTGGCCTTCTCCATGGCCTCAGCCATGGCAGTCGGAGGAAGAGGGCCGAACTGCTCATAGTCTTTGTACGCACCCTTGTGTCCAGAAGCGGTGAGCCAGCTACTGAAGAGGATCCTCTTGTCCCCCGCAGGCTGTTCGTAGTTGCCGACGCCATCGTACAAGTAGATGACTCCATTCGGTCGAAGAGTAGGGCCAACCGCCGAGATCCCCTCCAAAAGATTGTTCCTGATCTTCGGTTCGTCAGGGGCATCATCAAAGATGTAGACCACCGTTGATCGCTGTGCGATGTCCTCTGCAATCTTCTGCGTGCTGCCTCGCCCTCGGTATCGGTTCCAGACAGCTTCGCTGTCCTCTCCGAACAACTCGACCTCTGGGCCTCCCTTGTGCCGCAGGGATGCAACGTAGGACTCCAAATCGTCCAGGCGATCCGGCCTTTGTCCTTTGGCGGCCTTCCCAAAGGGAGCGAAGAAGCGAATGGTGTACTGACTCGGCTTTGGCCGAGTCATGACGGCAGCAACTACGGCAGCCCCGAAGTTCGTTGTGGGGTCCAGCCGGGGGGAGTAGACATTGAGGACTTTCCCCAGCTTCGCTTGAGGGGGAAGCGGGTAGGTCAGACTGTGGGAGATCATCTCCTGAATCCGAGACTTGGTGTAACCAAGGTCTTCGAGGGGAGACGGCACGGGGAGGAAGTACCCGATGCTACTGCTTTTGGCTCCAGCCAGTCCAGCCGCTGCTGCCTTCTGCGCCCGAGATGCTGTGGCCCGTCCTGCCAAGGCTTCGGATTCCGCTCGGGAGACGGGCGGCTCTGCCGCCGACCCTCTGAGGCCAATCGCTGTCCGGTAGTTCTCCACATCTTCCGCGAGCATGGTCTTGGCCTGACTACTGGCCGGGTCGTAGCCGGTCCAGTTGATGACATAGGGAGGCCGCCCGACTTCGGGTTCCCACCCTTCAACCGGCGTTCCTGCCTTCGCCATATCCAGTACGGCATTGTCCATGTCCAACAACTCTTTCACTTGGCTCATGCTGGCGGGCTCACCCGGAAGGCGGATCAACCGGAGATAGGGATCTCCGATGATGCCATAGTAGAGGTAAACCTTTCGTCTCCGCTTCTCTCGGGAGGGATCATTGAGCCAAAGAAGCTGGTTGTTGATCGCAGCGGCTTCGGCCCCAGCAACCTGCGCTGGTCCTCTGCCTTTCGGCAGGAAGCCGCCCCGACAAACTTCTGCCCCTCGTCGGTAAAGCAGGAAG
>Ga0255047_10003339_pt1 | contig 10105 bp, 10 predicted proteins | sample JV7_2_1_MG_FD_183640 | JGI IMG/M metagenome (GOLD analysis project Ga0255047, IMG submission 183640) | Seawater microbial communities from Jervis Inlet, British Columbia, Canada - JV7_2_1 | ecosystem: Environmental > Aquatic > Marine > Inlet | place: Canada: British Columbia | collected 2016-10-06 | reverse complement strand
AGGAGATTCTCGCCAAGATTGCTGCTGTACCCACGGGCGCCGCACCCGGCTCATCCGAACAAAGCCTCCCGCTGGAAACGGTCTACGTCGAATCGGTGACGATCGACGTTTCCGATTCTTGACGGCCCCAGCGGCCATCATCGGAGACCAATAAGCCATGCCTGTTGATCTCCACACACACTCGACGGCTTCCGATGGATCGGTCGACCCCGCTGTACTCGTCAAACTCGCCGTCGATGCGGGCCTGAAGGCTCTCGCCTTGACCGACCACGACACCCAGGAGGGACTGCCGGCGGCACACGACGCAGCCGTCGAGGCGGGATTGGATCTCATCCCAGGGACCGAACTCTCCCTCGACCACGATGGCGGCGGTATGCATCTGGTCGCACTCTGGCTGAACCCTGGTGCCGGACCACTTCAAGACCGGCTTGGGTCCCTACAAGAGGGTCGGAGTGACCGAAACTCGCAAATTGTCGATCGACTCTCGTCACTGGGTATGCCCCTGACCGTCGAAGAAGTCCTTGAGGAAGCCGGGGGAGGAACTGTCGGCCGACCACACATCGCCTCGGTGATGGTGATCAAAGGTTATGTGCCTGACATCGAGTCTGCGTTTGACGAGTGGCTCGGCAACGACAAGCCGGCGTATGTGGGGAGAGCACGTCTGAATCCTGAGGAAGCGATCACCCTGACGCGAGAATCTGGGGCCGTGCCCGTATTGGCCCACCCTCACACACTTGGCATCAGCCGCGCTGTCGAGATGGCGGATCTGCTCGACTACCTCAAACGCTGCGGCCTTGTCGGGTTGGAGGCGATCTACTCCAGCTATCGCCGCCATGAACGGGAGGGCTACTCGGATCTTGCTCGGAGGTTTGGCCTCATCCCTTCGGGTGGCAGCGACTACCACGGAACCTACAAGCCCGGCCTGGCGCTGGGCACAGGGTATGGAGACCTCGTCGTCCCCGATTCGGTCCTCGACGAGCTGCGGGGCCAAGCCGCCAGCGCATGAGCCGACCGCTCCGCATGGGGGCCGCAGCCGCGGTCGTCGCCGGAAGTGTCCTGTTGTCTCGTCTACTTGGTCTGGGGCGGGAAGCCCTCCTTGCCGGCCTCTTCGGAGTTGGTACCGACGCCGACCTCTACAAACAAGCATTCCTGATCCCCGACTTCCTCAACTATCTGCTGGCGGGGGCGTATCTGACGATCACGCTGATCCCGATCTTGAGCAGACACATCGAAGCCGGGCACCTCGATCGAGCCAGCCGGGCTTTCACATCGGTGTTCCGGTTCGTGGGGGTGGCTGTGGTGATCCTCACTGCAGTCATGTGGGTGTTTGCTGACAACCTGGTCTCGCTTGTCTTTCCCGACGTCATCGAGAACCACGACCGGTTGGTCTCGATGACCCGCCTTGTTCTGCCGGCACAAGTCTTTCTGGTGGTAGGGGCCTTGCTGATGGCCGTCCAATACACGCACAAGCGTTTTGTCCTACCTGCGCTGGCGCCGCTGATCTACAACCTCGGAATCATCATTGGTGGCCTGCTCGGAGCCCTGGCAGGCGACGCATCACCGGAGTCCTTCTTATGGGGTGCCGTGGTCGGCTCGGCCATCGGAAGTTTCGGACTCCAATGGTGGGGGGCAGCCAAAACAGGCACCTGGCTGATGCGTCCCATCAAAGGCGAGTCGAGCGTGGCGGAGTATCTACTCCTGGCATTGCCGTTGATGATCGGGCAGTCGGTTGCGGTGCTGGACGAGCAGTTTGTTCGGTTCTTTGGTCAGGTCGAGGAGGGCGCAACTTCTGCACTTGGATTCGCTCGTCAGCTCAACATGGTTCCGGTGGGTGTGATCGCTCAGGCTGCCGGAGTGGCTGCCTATCCGTTCCTGGCCAGACTTGCGGCCCGCGGGGAAAACGATGCGCTTGTAGACACCACAGGAAGAGCCGCTCGCAACACAATATTTGTGGCTGCCGCAGCCACCGCAGTCCTCGTTGTGCTGGCCCAGCCTTTGGTTCGACTTCTCTACCAGTACGGGCAGTTCACAGCGGAGGACGCCGACCTTGTAGCCAGGCTGTTGACGATCTACGCCTTCTCCATCCCCGCATGGGGGCTCCACCAAATTCTCTCTCGGCATTTCTACGCAAAGCGGAAGATGTGGACGCCTGTGCTCATCGGCACCGTCTTCTCATTGGTTGCGATCCCCATCTGGCTTGGGCTCTACTCATCGCTGGGCGTCGAAGGATTTGCGCTCGCCTCGACGCTCACTATCACCGGATACGCCCTTGCCATGCTCATCGCCTGGGGCTTCGACTCGGGTTGGGCGGCCGTGAAGAGACTCGCTCCTTCCCTGTTGCGAGGACTCCTTGCGGCCGCGGTTGCTGCGCTCGTCGCTCTCCCCTTGACCACTGCGCTGTTCGGCGGCGGCGACCTGAGCTTCTGGGCCGGGTTGGGGTCGGTCATGGTTGGTGGTCTTACTGCGCTTGCAGCCTTCAGTGCGGTGGCCTACCTGCTGCGCTCGCCCGAACTCCGAGAATTGCGACGCCGCGTCTAGTCCGGCCAGGTGACTTCGCGTGGGGTTTCTGGTTGTTCGGGAAGAAGTGCTCTGACCCAAGCAGAAAGACCCGGTCCCTTCAGAGAACCCCTTCCTTGTTTCGCTGCCGTCTCATCACGAGCTATCTGATCGAGAACGACGGCTATTACAGCCGCCTCGAATTCGCCGGCGCCACCTCGAATCTCGACAGCGTCACCCATCGGCCAACTCCACAAGCTCGATCAAGGTCCCACCCAAGTCAGCGGGATGGACAAAGGCGATCTTGGTCCCACGACCACCGGGGCGCGCCTCGCTATCGACGAGGCGAGCACCTTCGGACTTGAGATGTGACAGGGCGCGCTCAATGGACACAACCGCGTAGGCGACGTGATGAAGACCTTCACCATTCTTGGACAAGAACCGGCCCACCGGGGTTTCAGGACCGAGCGGTTGAAGTACCTGAATAAATGATCCCCCGACGGGAACCATCGCCTCCTCCACGCCTTGCGACTCGACAACCTCGCGATAGAGCGGCTCGACGTTGTAGCGATCCGAATATCCTTCGAGTGCCGCATCAAGGTCTCGGACAGCAATCGCAACGTGGTCGAGATTGAGCAACTTCACCTGGCAAGGCTATTAGTGGCGAGAGAAACTGTCACCCCCAGTGGCGGTAGCATCAAACGTCTTATGAAGAATTCAGTGATAACGGGTATCGCCCGCACCCCGATTGGCAAATACGGCGGGGGGCTCACACAGCTGCGAGCGATTGAATTGGGTGGCGACGCAATCGCAGCTGCTCTAAAGCGGTCCGAGGCCGATCCTGCTGCATTCGACGAGGTCGTGTTCGGTCACGTGCTTCAGGCTGGTGAAGGTCAAATCACCGCCCGTCAGGCAGCCGTTGCTGGTGGACTCCCAATGACGGTGCCGTCGGTAACCGTCAACAAGGTATGTCTCTCCGGGATGTCTGCGATCGGCTTGGCAGACCGATCTATTCGTCTTGGGGAAGCGAAGTTCGTCATGACCGGTGGGATGGAAAGCATGTCGAATGCACCTCATGCGGTGCGCGAGGTTCGCTGGGGCGCCCGGATCGGCGATGTTCAAATGGTCGACGTCATGCAGCACGATGGTCTCTTCTGCGCCTTCGACCAATGCACTATGGGTGAGTCTTCTGATCACAAAAACGATCGTTTGGGCATAAGTCGTCAGGAACAGGACGAGTGGTCGGCTCGCAGCCACGAGCGAGCGGCCGAGGCCACCCGAAATGGTCAGTTCGCAAAAGAGATAACTCCCGTTGACGTTCCACAGCGAAAGGGAGACCCGATCATGATTGACGCCGACGAGGGCATCCGGGAGGAGTCCACGGTGGAGTCGCTTAGCGATCTGCGCCCGGCCTTTGCTGCAACCGGAACAATCACTGCAGGCAACGCCTCGCAAATTTCAGACGGCGCAGCCGCCGTCGTCGTTGCTGACCGCGATGCTGCCGAAGCTTCCGAGACACCAATCCTCGCCGAGATCCTCTCTTATGGGCAGATCGGAGGGGTCGATGCAACCCTCCACGAGCGACCCGCTGAAGCCCTATTGGTGGCCCTCAAGAAAACCGGGATGGACCCGTCTGACCTGGACCTCGTTGAAATCAACGAGGCTTTCGCCGCCGTCTCCCTTTGGTCGGCGCAGATGCTCGACATCCCCGAGGACAAGATAAACGTCAATGGTGGTGCGGTCGCTCTCGGCCACCCTCTCGGCGCAACCGGTGCCCGACTAGTGGTGACACTCGTAAACGCTCTGATGCAACGGGGTGGTGGTGTCGGAGCCGCAACCTTGTGTGGTGGCGGGGGTCAAGGTGATGCCATCGTGGTGAAAGTGAACGGTTGATGGCCGAACCGATCGAGCGCAATCTCGGACTCGACCTCGTTCGGGTGACCGAGACGGCGGCAATGGGGGCCGGGCGCTGGCTGGGACGCGGTGACAAAGAAGCGGCCGACCAGGCAGCCGTGGACGGAATGCGTCTCCACCTGTCGACCATCGACATTGACGGCCAAGTCATTATTGGCGAGGGAGAAAAGGACGAGGCTCCCATGCTATTCAATGGTGAGAGGGTGGGCACCGGACGGGGGATGGTCGTGGATGTTGCCGTCGACCCGGTCGATGGAACCACTCTCACAGCGGCAGGCCTACCTGGAGCGATCGCGGTTATTGCTCTGGCCGAGGGCCGCGGCTCGATGTATGCGCCGGGCTCACTCGTCTATATGGACAAGATCGCGGTCGGGCCCGAAGCCGTTGGGTTGGTGGATCTCGACGCCCCAGTCGAGCACAACCTAAGACAGGTCGCCAAGGCGAACGACAAGGAAATGGGGGATCTTCGTTGTCTCATTCTCGATCGTCCCCGAAACCAGCACTATGTCGAAGCGGCACGGGCCGCCGGGGCTCGAATCTCCATCTTCGGGGATGGTGATGTCGCCGCTGCCATCGCCACCGCTCAGGACGAACACGACGCCGACATCATGCTGGGTATCGGAGGTTCACCAGAGGCCGTGATCGCTGCCAGCGCCCTCCAGTGCATGGGCGGCGAGATCCAGTGTCGATTGTGGCCTCGCGACAATGCCGAGCGCGAATATGCCAAACAGCAGGGGCTTGATCTCGATCAAGTCATGACTGGCGACGACCTCGTCGACTCTGACAACGTCTTCTTCGCCGCAACCGGTGTGACTGGAGGCGAGTTCCTCAACCCGGTGGACTTCACTGGTGAAGACCGCGCAGTGACCCACTCGGTGATCATGCGTTCGAAGACCGGGAGTATCCGTTTCATGGAAGCGCGCCACGACCTAGCTCGTCTCCGCGCAATTTCCAGCCTCACCCTCGACTAACGGCTTTGGCCACATAGATGAGCGGATTCCGACCGTATCCGGGCGCCAGTACCTGAGGTTTTCTTTTAGAGGGTTCTTGCCAGGGACACGGCCTCCACGAGAGTATGGGCCACCGGAGCACCCATCCCTTGCAGGGTGGGGAGGTGGTGGCTACCGCCGTCGTAGAGAATCGGTTGGGCACCTGCCTGTCGAGCCGCAACCGCATCGTCCGGCGTGTCACCCACCACCACTGTTCGATGCGGATCGAGGCCCTGCGTTCTCAGGTGTTCTTCGAGATGGGTGGCTTTGAGTCCGCCGGTGTCTCCGGACAACCCGTCGACAAGAGTGAATCGCGAGGACACACCTTTTCGCCCGACCACATCGTCCAACCACATCTGGGGAGACATCGACAAGAGCGACTGACCCCACCCCTGGTCGTCAACATGCCCGAGAGCATCCACCGTGTCGATAGTCAGGTCGGCCTGATCCACCCGCGAGTAGTACTCGATATGGAACGTCTCATTGAGGGTCTCCCACTCCGCATCACTCACCAGCCGATCGAAGAGGGAGTCGTAAAATGCCCGGACCGGACGGGTGAAGTGGTTGCGGTAGTCGTCTTCGTCGATGGGGCCCATCCCGTGGCGACCTAGAGAAATGTTGGCAGCCTCTATGACAACGGACAGGTCATCGAGAAGTGTCCCGTTCCAATCCCAAACAACGTGTTTCACGGCTGAGGACATTAGGAAGGTATGGGGCGGAAGGTTGCGGGTCGGGGTTCTGGCGCCGTTTGGCGGGAGGTGACCACGACCAGCGTTAGCGACTGCCCCCACTAAACCTCTGTGCTACCCGTATGTGCCAGGCGGACAGAACAAGCCTTCACACACTGCGGGACACCCGTGGGGCCCCATCCGACAACAATCTGGGTTGACATGCGCCGTGCCGTCCTTCTCAGAAGCGTCCAAAGAGTCCTAGGTGACGCCGATAAGGTCAGAGACGCTGCCTACGCCTGGAATCGTCATCGTTGGATCACGATCTACTCCACGGTGGTATTTGCCGCGATCGTCTTGCTGGCCCCGATCGGCGGAATCGAACAGTGGCCTACCCGAATAGTTCTTGGTCTGGCTGCGGTTGGCGTCGCGGTCATGGCGACAACGGAATACCACGTGGTCGCCGAGACTGATACCGGTCTCTACGTGCTCAAGGCGAGTCGAATCAGACAGGTGGCAATCGAAGTCGACGAGAAGGTCGATACCGATGCCGCGTTCCAGCCGGTAGGCGGAACCATTATCGCCACCGACTGGCAGGTTGGAGACCACGTTTACACCGTGCCAAAGAGCTCGGAGCAGGCGATGCAACGGATGGCTGTGGGCCGGTCGGCTCCTCGGTGAGCTAGTAGGGCCAAAAAGGAGGGGCGGGCACGTGGCCCGCCCTCCTAGGTCGTCATCGGTTCTACTACAGCGCGAAGGCCCGAAGCATCGATGTCTCAGCCAAGCTATGCCACGCATGGACACTGTCCCTGAACTCACGCCAGGGTGTAAGGATCTCAGCGAACTGCCCGTCGCTGGCCGCCACGTCGTCGAGGACACCCTCGAAGTCGGTCTTGAAGGCTTCGAGAACATCGTCCGGGAACTCCCGGATCTCGGCAACAGCCTCGACCTGCGCCAACGTCTCCGAGTTCAACACGTCGTATTGGGCCATGGTGCCCAGATTGGCGGCCTTGGCCGCGTTCTCCACCGCAGCCTTGTACTCCTCAGGAAGTTCGTTCCACAAGGTCAACGGCATTTGGACTTCGAGCGACGAGCCGGGCTCCCACCACCCCGGGTGGTAGTAGAACAACTGATCAGTTCCGAGCTCGGTGAGGCCCAAGGTCACATCGTCATAGGGCCCGACCCACTCAGCAGCGTCGATGGCTCCGGTTTCGATCGATGTGATGATGTCACCACCTGCAACCGTCACCTGCTCGGCCCCAAGATTGTTGAAGGTCCGGCCTGCCAGACCTGGGATCCTCATCTTCAAACCCTGTAGGTCGGCTACGGAGTTGATCTCCTTGGTGAACCAGCCACCCATCTGCACGCCGGTGTTCCCCGCCGGGAACTGAATCAGGCCGAACTCTTCGGCGTAGTAGGCCTGCATCATCTCCAGCCCGCCACCCGCATAGAACCACGCGTTCTGCTGTCGGCTGGTAAGCCCAAACGGCACGGCGGTTCCGAACTGTGTGGCCGGTGAGATACCCACGTAGTAGTAGGAAGCAGTGTGCCCCGCTTCGGCACCACCGTCACGCACCGCTGGCAGCACTTCGAGACCGGGTACCAGCTCGCCGGCAACTCGGGGAGTGATTGTGAACCTGCCGCCGGTCAATCTCGCCACCTCGTCGGCAAAGATCTGGGCTCCAGCGCCAATGGTCCCTATCAGCGAGCCAGGCCAGCTTGTAGGCATCTGCCACTCGAGTACCGGAAGGTCGGACTGTGACAGGTCAACCGTGGTGGGGGCGGCATCATCTGATGCGGCAGTCGTGCCGGTGGCACCGCCAGCTGCAGACGTGGTCGCGCCGTCAGCATCATCCGTCGTACATGCCGCCAGTATCGAGCCGCCGGCGAGCAACCCCGCAGCTCCGACGCCTGTCTTTATGAAATGGCGCCGGCTCACTCCGGGGAGCGACTGTTCCTCATCCGTTTGGATGTCCTCCGTGGTCGTATTCATCTCGTCCAAGGCACCTTCCTCCTCTTAGGGCAAGGCATTTCTACCAGCTTCACTCACCAGATGTCGCCACAGCCAGGCGAATGTTCAACCTCCAGGGACGAAGAGGTTGAATGACGTCTCGATGATTCCAGGAAAGAACGCAAAGAAGAGCAATGCCACCCCTTGCAGCACCATGAATGGCAGAGCTCCTTTGTGAATGTCGGCGGTCTTGACTTCGGGAGGCGCGACGCTCTGCAGATAAAACAAGGAGAATCCAACGGGCGGCGATATGAACGCCATATTGAGGTTCACCGCCATCAACACCGTGAACCAGATCCGTTCCGTCGTCGTAAACCCCAGAGCCTCCATGGCCGGGATGAAGATGGGTACGACGATGAAGGTGATCTCGAGAAACTCGAGGTTTATCCCGAGCAAGAAAACCGCGATCATCGCCACTGCGACGAAGCCAGTCTTGCCTCCCCCGATGCTGGTCAGAAAGTCCGCCGTGGCGTCCGCTCCACCCAGCTCCAAGAACAACAGAGAAAAGAAGGACGAGCAAAACAGCAGAGTCATGACCAGAATGCTGATATTGGCCGTGGACCGAGCCGCGTCCTTCATCGCTTGACGGGTGAGTCGCCACTTCGGCTTTATGTGCGTCGCGCCGGAGCGAACGAGGACTTTGTCGAACCAGAATGCAAGAACTGCCAGTAGAAGCGCACCAAGGACACCAACAGCCCCGGACTCCGACGGTGTCGCTATGCCCTGGAAGATCGAGAACAGAACCCCGATGATCAACAGGATTATGGGCACCACGGAGAAGAGCACTTCGAGCGCGAGCACTTTCCCACTCAGGTCTCGCTCCTCTGGAGGCATCGCAGGCCCGAGGTGGGGCCGTAAGTAGGAAATACCCACTGCGTAGAACGCGTACATGGCGGCGAGAATCAGCCCGGGTAGAAGAGCACTGGCGAAAAGACCGAGTATTCCAACACCCATCTGCTGCGCCAGGAGGATCAGAACCAGACTCGGCGGGAGGAGCTGGGCCAGGGTTCCCGAGGCAACAATGACCCCGGATGCGAGTTTGTGGTCGTAGCCCAGCCGGACCATGGTCGGAAGAGAGAGCAAACCCATCACGATGACAGTTGCCGCAACAACGCCCGTTGCGGCCGCCAACAGCGTGCCCACCAGAACTACGGCCGCAGCGACCCCGCCTCTGATCGGCCCAAGGACCATGCCGATGGCATTGAGGAGCCTCTCTGCCATTCCAGAGCGTTCGAGTATTGCTCCCATGAGCACGAAGAATGGGACCGCCAGAAGCGTTGCGTCCGAGATGGCGCCGAACCACCGATTGGGAAGGACGGCGAGAGATGAAGGATCGAAGGTCCCGGTCAGGTCGCCAATGAACGAAAAGAAGAGCGCGGTCGCGGCGAAGGAGAAGGCAACGTTGTAACCCGTCAGGATCATCACCAGAAAGACGACGAACATCAGGAGGGCGAGCGTGACCCCCAGGTCCATTTACTCGACCCGCAGCGGCGCTTCAACAGCTGAGACCCCAGCTAGGTCCTCACGGTCGAAAAGAACCAGGATCTGTTTGATGATCTCAGCAACGATCTGAGTGGCCATCAGGATGAACCCGATCAGCATCAGCAGCTTGATCGGTCCCCGGGGCAGCCCCCCGGCATCGGTCGACTGTTCCCATATCTCCCATACCTTCCAGGTCGACCAAGTGCCGTCAAACGAGCGACCCATGGCGGTCATAGCGTATTTCCACAGAATTTGAATAGACATGATCAGGAAGGGGAGGAAGAAAAAGCTGTGCAGGATAAGATCTATCCAGGCCTTTTTCTTATTGGAGAAGCCGGCCCACCAGAAGTCGATGCGAGGATTGACCCCTTCGAGGACCCCATAATTGAGGCCGAGCAACACCAACGCACCAAAAACCATCCACTGCAGATCGAACACCTCACCAACGATGATGTCGCGTTCGATAAATCTGGCGACATAGCGGGTGATCACATTGAACAAACCGAGGGAAACGACCACCCAGACGAGCACACGCGAAATACCAC
>Ga0255047_10003337_pt1 | contig 10107 bp, 22 predicted proteins | sample JV7_2_1_MG_FD_183640 | JGI IMG/M metagenome (GOLD analysis project Ga0255047, IMG submission 183640) | Seawater microbial communities from Jervis Inlet, British Columbia, Canada - JV7_2_1 | ecosystem: Environmental > Aquatic > Marine > Inlet | place: Canada: British Columbia | collected 2016-10-06 | reverse complement strand
CAGATCAGATGATTCCTAAACTTGAAACATCTATAAAGAATCTCACTGGCAAGGGGGTAAAAAACTTCAGAGCGTTGATTGGCGCTATACCTGAAACAGATAGGGTTCAAGCTGTAGCCACGGCCATGAGTGGTGTGTTTGCTAAAAATAGAGGCTTTAATGCAACTGCATATGCAAATTGGTTTGATCAGCTTAACCGCTCACCTACCACAAAAAAAGAGCTAGCAGACATACTGCCAAAGGGTGGAATGGATCGAATGCAAAGCTTGTTCGAGTTGGCCGATGGCCTAAGAAATTTGACGGCCAGTAAAACGCCAACCGGAATTATTGGCGTAATGATTAGAGATTTTGATGCTGCTGACGGGATTGCTGGTAAATTATATGGCGCTTCAAAGGTTACAGAAAAAGTGCCAGGAACAGCCGTTACCGGTATCACTCCAGGACTTAGACTTGCATCTACTATTGCCACCAACGCGTCAAAGAAAAAAACTAAGGCAGTTGAGGCGGTAGACGGGTTAATTGCGTCACCAGCTTTCAGGAAAGCATTGCTTGAGGCTGCTAAGAACCCAGGCTCATCAAAGGCCAAATCTATTGAGGCGGCAATGAGTAAAACCAAAGAGTACAAGAACTTTATTAAGCAAGGGCAGAAATCGGTTATCGATGAGATAGAAGAGCAGGGCTTTATAAATTGGCTCGTATCGAAAGAAGGCAGGGCTAAAGCTACAGCGCAAGCGGCAATACCATTCTCAGCACAAGAGGAAGAGCAATGACTACATGGGTACAAATGCAAATACAAGAGCAGTGGTTTGATGCGAATGGGGACCCTGCTAGCGGTTACGTTCTGAAAGCCTACGAGGTAGGTACCACCACACCTGTTAGTATTGCCACAACGTCTGGTGGTGGATCACCGCAGGCAACTATCACTTTGAATGCAGAGGGCAAGTACGAGGTTAGCTCAACAGAGGTTACCTTGTACATTGATCGAAATTACAAGTACGGAGTATTCCAGAATGCCACAGACGCCGCTGCAAACTCCAATCCATTTGCTGGATTCTTTGATAACATTGTTTACAATAAAGCCGTGGATAATGTGGCAGATTATGCAACCCTCAGAACGAACCTTGGCAATTCGCTGTATTCGGCTGGTGATGTTGTAACCATAACTGGTGTCGGTATCGCCGATGATTTTATAATCAGGTCAGGGGTGGTAACTGATGATAAAGGTATAAAAATCACAAATGGAGGCTCACTACATGCTAAGCGAGACTTTAAGGGGGCTGTATTTGTAGATTGGTTTGGAGCTGGAACCGGCGCCTCTGATGTGTCAAGTGAGATAAATGATGCATTTGCTGCTTGCGCGTTGACTGATGGTAAGACCTTGGCATTCACCTCTGAAACAGAATATAAGATTACCGCGACGATAGGAAGAACAACAGCAGGCGCAGGCGGAACAATAAATGAAATTCATGGGAACGGGGCGGAAATAAAATATACCGGAACTGGAATAGCCGTGGAGTTTTATACTGATGCCCCTTCAATACAAGGCCGCTTGAGAATTAGCCGGGATGTTGTGGATAGTGGCGGGTCTTATTACGAGGACTTAAAACCTGCGGGGACTTATGCCGCCACTGTTGGTATCAGCGCACCAAAACACAGGTCAAAAGTTTGGAGAGACATCTATATTGAGGGGTTTGCATTTGGCATAGACCAAAATAGTGACCAAAGCATTGATTCAAGTTATCGTATTTCCAGGGTTTTGTATGAAAATATTGAATTTGCAGCGTGCTTCAATGGGTTTAACACAAAATGCAGCAATGGTTCATTTCACTCTGATGTAAATTACGTTAAATGCCGATATGCGGGCGCTGCGATAGAAAAAGGAGATTGGACAATAACGGGTGCGACTCAAGCCGACCCAGTTGTTGTGACAGCTGTTGGACATGATTTAGTTTCCGGTGACGTCGTTGAACATGAAAACGTCGTTGGCATGACGGAGATTAATGCTAAATTCCGCGTGAGAAACCCCACAGCTAATACTTATGAGCTTTATTCCTTCGTTGCAGACACTACAGTTGCTGAAGTTTCAACAGATGGCACTGGGTTTACCGCTTACAGTTCCGGCGGAAATGCGTTCTCTCTTCAAGGGACGTTTATGCGCTTATTCAACGATGGAACAGCTACTAGCGATCAGTTCCCAAGAGCCGTCACGCTTTATGGTTGCGTTATTGAGCGAGCTAAATATGCGGTTAGGCATGACGCAAACGGCAAAGGTTCAGCATCTTATAATTGCTTCTATGAAGATTGCGTTTATAATATTCTAACAGAAGATATAAACAATAACCCAAATTGTCAATGGTCAGTTTTCGGTGATCAGGACGAGAGCCGCAGTGTAATTAGTACCATCGATAGATCAGTTCAAAAGCACACAATGATAACCGGTGATCGTGATGTTATTATTCAGTCTGCGATTACTTATATTGGTGGCATATTTGGTATTGCTCCAGCAAAATCAACTGAAGATTTGACGGTTGAAGGATTTACAGTTAATAAAACTTCAGGTCTCACCCAAATAGTAGGAACAAATACAGCTCAATACCTGGGAACCACAGCAGCAGGATCAGTCACGCTTCAAGAGTATTACCGTAATTCTACAAACGTAGGTGAACTGCGGATTCTTAGTAGCAACGAGCTACGGCTTAAAGCTGCGGGTATATTAGAGCTACAAGCAGTATCAAATTTAAAACTATATTCAAACTCAGTCGAATGCGGTCGTTTTGACGATAGTTCAACAGCTACGCATACAAGATTCCTTGTTTATGATGTTGATAACGGAAGCCTCGAACGTGTAACTGTTGGTTCAGCTGATTCTGGGGGAGTTGGTTTTAAGTTGCTGAGGATACCCAATTAAACACCTGTACTGCCAGCTTCATTAAAGCGTCCATGCTTGTTGGTTATCTACTTAAGATTTAAGAGCATAGATTGCTCATCGCTCAGCCATTGTTGTACCCTCTGTTTAAGTTAATATTGTTTGTCGCCTAAAATGGTATGTCGTCATCGAATCCATCCGCAGGAGGCGCTTGTGGTTCTTTGTGCGCGTACCCTCTGTTTTGCTGCTGAGGCGCTTGCGGTGCTGGCTGCTGCTGAAACCCTCCAGAATGCCCTCCTGCTTTGGAGCCCTCGGCGGTCCCCCTTGAATCCAACATCTGCATCTCTCGAGCCCTGATCTCGGTGGTATAACGATCTTGTCCGGTATTTTTATCTTGCCATTTTCGAGTCTTTAACGAGCCCTCTATGAATACCTTGGAGCCCTTTTTAAGGTATTCTCCTGCAATTTCAGCTAAACGTCCATTAAATGCGACCCTATGCCATTCTGTGGCCTCTCGCTGCTCGCCGGTCTGTTTATCTTTCCAAGTTTCTGATGTCGCCACAGTAATATTAGTGACTGCATCTCCCGAGGGAAAATAACGAGTCTCTGGGTCGCCCCCTAAATTACCAACAATAATCACCTTATTCACGCCTCTACTCATAATTCCACCTCGCTATAATAAAAAAATTCATCCACAGCCATAGACCCAGACCCATACCAATCCCCAGACATAGAAACAGACCAAGCCCCAAGCCCAGCCATAGACCGAGACCTAGACCTAGACCCAGACATAGACCCAGACCCGGCCCCAGACAGCGACCCAGTCATAGACCCAGTCATAGACCCAGTCATAGACCTAGGCCAAGCCCAAGCCATAGAACCAGCAAACATCACAGCAGCGTTCATAATTCCACCTGGCTATAATAAAAACACTCATCCACAGCCATAGCCCCAGACAGAGACCTAGACCCACACCCAGCTCCAACCCAAGACCTAGACCTAGCCATAGACCCAGACCAAGACCCAGACCAACAATCCCCAGATCTAGACCAAGCCATAGACCTAGACCCAGCCATAGAACCAGCAAACATCACAGCAGCGTTCATAATTCCACCTGGCTGTAATAAAAACACTCATCCCCAGCCATAGACCTAGACCTAGACCAACAATCCCAAGCCCAAGCCATAGACATAGACCAAGCCATAGACCCAGACCAAGACCCAGCCCAACAATCCCCAGCCCCAGTCATAGACCTAGGCCCAGCCCCAGCCATAGACCTAGAACCAACAAACATCACAGCTGCGTTCATTTAGGCAGATCATGATCAAACGGCGCAGCATCGCAAAGAGCGCCAAGATTGATCACCACTTTTCCTGGGTATGCTTTATAGCGCTCGATTTTACCATCAACTAAAAAGTCGTCATACTCACCCGTGTTAGCTACCCAAAGGGCTTGCTCAAGAGTGATGAAGTTGCTATCAACTTTTGTGATTGTGCCAACATTGTAATGTGTCACTGATCTAAATACCCATCGTTCGCCAACTTTAAAAGTGCTTTGATCTTCTGATTTACCGTTAAACATTTCCATCATTTTAAAAAAGTCGCTCATTGAAATATCGTTCATTTTTGTATCCTCAGTTAGTTGTACTATATTAATAAAAACATTGTCACACATAGACCAAGACCCATCCCAATCCCCAGACATAGACCCATCCCTAGACCCAGACCTAGAACCAGCAAACATCACGGCCGCGTTCATAATTCCACCTCGCTATAATAAAAACACTCAGCCATAGACATAGACATAGACCAAGAACCATACCAAGCCATAGACCTAGACCCATACCAAGCCATAGACCAAGCCCTAGACATAGACCAAGACCAATAACCAGCCCCAGCCATAGACCGAGACCTAGACCAACAATCCCTAGACCTAGACCTAGAACCAGCAAACATCACGGCCGCATTCATAATTCCACCTCGACTAGTAGGAAATATTAATATGTTTAATCTCCCTATTGACAATAGCCTTAATTAGCGCCTTGGCTTCACCTTCGCACATGCCGTGCATAATAAGGTCGCTCATGGCCTCGTGATTTATGGCCTTTTGGTGAGCCTTATTTTGGGCTCGCTGCTCAGCCTCCGCTTTCTCTTTGGCGGTTGCGTCTGCAATAATTCTAGCATCTCTATCCTTTTGATCTTGCGCAGCTTGTTGAGCCCTAAGCACCTCAAGCTCTTTTGTTTCAGCCTCACGCTTTAGGGTGTTGTCAAACATCGACGCTAGCTCTTTCTTTGATGAGTTCCTCGCTTTTAGGGCGTGCTCTGTGTATTCATAAAAATCCAAACATTCCTCTGCATGAAGGCTTTCGAGTGCCAACTTAATTGATTCCGAATCCATGTCACGCATTGCGTTTGGTAGATCTCTCATGCGTTCAACTCTATCTTCTAAGCACTGCTTTCGCTCAGCCTCCCTTCTTTTTTTAGCGTCGTCAATATTTTTGTATGCTTCTTTGTGCGGAAGCTGCATTGATTCAAGAGTAAGCTTTATTGCTTTAGCTTGAGAATCAACTCTCTTCCCCCCATCGATATACTGAGCCTTTTTGTCTCTTCGGCTCTTCTCCAGAGTTGTAAGTATTTTACCTACGGCTAAAGATACTCTCTTTGATTTCTCATACCCTTCTTTTGTAGTTGCGTCAGGGATAAAGTTACAAACTTCCTTAACCTCATCTATTTTAGAGGATATTTCGTCGTACTCGATAATCTCATTCATTTCAAGGCCCTATTTTGGATAAATTTTGCATACTCTGGGTCCAGTATTTCTACAATTCTTTCCGGATTTTTCTTAATCAAATCAACCCATGATTTACAAATATCGTCATCGGCAAACTTGGGCGTTATGCTGTTCGTATCGTCCCCGCCTTGACTGTCTGCGTCCTTATTGTCATCCAGCAGCAAGAGACCTCCTAGGGCGTATTTGCGGGCATAAGATGAAGTCGCCCCGGTTAACTGGCTTGACTGCATACCCTTTTGCTCTTCACTCTCTCTTGCATACGCTACTGCCGTTTCAGATTCGTCGTTGAGTGATATCTTAACTGTGGCTTTAACATAAAATCGGCTTCCGATCAACTCCACAGAATCATTGATTACTATAATGCATTCACCAAGAATCGGCTTAACTGCCTGCAAAATATCTTCACAGTTGCGAAAGTAGTATTTCCCAAATTTATTGTACTGCGACTTTGGAACAACAATCTCCTCTTGAATGCGGCTTAACTCTTTTTTAAGTTCACTCATATTGGCCGCCCGTCATCGCATCAATATTTGCCTCACGCTGGTACTGATACCCATACCCCATCATGAAGTCGTCTGACTCATCGGGTTGGCATGGCTCACCCTGCATGCACGCAGCCTCGCCCCTTAACTCATCACTATTCATTGCTAAGCTCCCATAAATTTAATTAAGTTATCGCGCTCACGCTGCCATACGGCGCCCCGTGCGGCGCCCCGTGCGGAGTACTCTGCGGCGGCCCGTGCGCCCCGTGCGGCGGACAGTGCGGAGTACTCTGCGGCGTACTCTGCGGCCCGTGCGGCGGCCCGTGCGGCCCATGTGGCGGCCCATGCGGCCCATGTGGCGGGCCGTGCGGAGTACTCTGCGGCCCATGCGGCGGCGTACTCTGCGGCCCATGCGGCGGCGTACTCCGCGGCTGACCGTGCGGCCCGCCACTCTTCCTCCAACACTTCGCCACCGCCCAACACACGTACATGCAAGTCGTAAACCGCTCGCACCCCCCCGTACTCGAGCAAGGGTTCCAGCCGTGCCGCCGCAAGCTGGTGACGTAGGAGCTCAAAATCAAAGCCCTCGGGGACCTCCGGCAAATCGTCAAACTCTACGTGCTCGCGCACTTCTTCTATAAGTAACTCTAACCAATCAGGTATCACTTCTCACCTCCTGTATTTTGTTATTAGACGATTTAAATGCTCCCTGCGCCTTGATAGAATCACCTTTAGCTCACCTTTTTTTATCAGCATTTCTAAATTCTCAATTGTCAAATGCATGTGTGTGCTATCCTGACCCATATCGTAGATGAGGCATTCATTCCGATCACGCTCAATTAAAAGATCATTGTATGCCTTGAGTGCTAGACCAAAACCGAGCGATACCAGCATTATTGTAATGACTGTCATTTAATTACCCTCTTTGCACTCCTTAGTGCCGCCTGCTGAATGAATCTGTGTGTGTTTGTGCCCTTTTGTTTTGCGGCCTCATCGATCATCTTCCAATCGTCAATTGGAAAAAGAATTGTTTTTGGCTTGAATTCTCGATTATGCCGAACAGTGTTACCCTTCTTCATAAAACCCCCTTCTTGTATTGAGATTAAAGCTTAGCACGCAATTGCCGATCAAGTAAACATTTATTTGTTAATTAATAATTAATAGTTTCGTATTGCTTAAATATTCATTTAAGACTATAGTTGCTAAAACTAATTAATTAAGGGGGGTGATCATGAAACGCGCAATGATATGGCTTGTAGCAATATCAATAAGTGTAGCATACGTATTATTCATAGCAGGAATTAGCAGCATAAAGGTGAATGGGTTTTGGTTATTTGTAGCATTAGCCTTAGGTATAGCCGCCGAGAACTGCAAGACAAGAGCAAAAAAGGCATACAAAAAACACAAACAAGAAGAGGGTAAAAAATGATCAAGAAACTGGCAGTTTTTATAGTAGCTATTTTTGCATTGTGCGCCATGTATTCGATTGCAGAGGCAAGCGGTATGATCTCTGGTTCAACGGTCCTTGTTGTATTGTGTTCTATTTTTATTTACGCACTCTCTGCGTTTATCGTTGTGCGACGTCAAATAGAGCGCGTTCGAGATGACGACTATGCCGCCGATTTAAGGCATCTCGAACGCACAAAAGAAAAAGCAGCAGATAGGAAGCGGCAAAAAGAAATAGAAAAGAATCAGGCAGCTATCGACAGAATGAGGGTTAAATAATGGCAGTCATGCAATGTGATCGTCTAGGATGTCATAGAGTTCTATGCCCTCGATCCTCGTCAAAACACGGCTATATATGCGATACGTGTTTTGACGAGCTTGTCAAGCTTGGTGTTGGTGCAAATGTCACTAAATTTATGAGCCAGGAGCGGCAAATTGAGCCGTTAAAAACAAGGACGGCTGAGGAATTTTTTGGTGAAATATTTACACGGTGGGATGAAAAAGAGCCATCGTAGTGATGGCAAATCTGATGGTTGAAATGTTTGAGCCCTCAATATATCAATTAATTCAAATCAAGTCAATGAGGTTAATTATGAGCAAAGAAATGAGCAAAGAGGAAATGAGAGATCTTTTTTTGGGGACGTGCGAGATGATAGCGTTTCACTGGATAAATAATGTAAGGGCAGTTGATTGCAAAGACAAGGTAGAAGGGGCTATTTTCTCGATTATGAATATCTTCGATGGATCGAGTGGGAGCTTTCCAGCAGCAATAGATTTAGTAATGAGGCCTCACGAGGATGATAAGCAATACTGCATTGATGAGGATAGTGATTGGGTTGTAGATGGACAGGTTATCAATGATGATGTTCATCTTCATGATATGATCTTTAAGGAAAGATGAGCCATGAAAAAGAAAAAGGTTTTTTTGTTCGTTGGGCTGATTGCGGTCAGCATGCTTATGATGATTGACGAATCAGTTTCAGCTGTCGGAATTGGCGCGGCTATTGGATGGGTTATCTGGGGTATTGCCGAGATTTTAAGCAGGGATTAGATTGCTAGGAATCCAAAATAAGCGGCGCTCCGAGTATCCTCACTTGAGCGCCCTTTCCATCCTGTAGCCTTTTTAAATTTAGCCTCATCTTTTGCCCAATTGCCTTTTTGTGGTCTATGCAGCACATAAGGCATTTCTAATTCATCCAAAAACCGCATAAGTTCGACTTGTGACTGCTGGCATTTGCCAATAGCCATAGCTATATTTGATTGAATTCGAGGGTTTGTTTTTTTGTTGCGAGAGTAAATAAATTTATTTGCATTCGCGTCCTCAATGCTAACAATGAATTGCCCCTCAACCCCTTTTAAATATTCAATTAGATCATAAAGAACCATAGTATATAAAACTTTTAGCTCTCGATCGTCATACACAGCAACGCCGTGCTTTACTGAATCTGGATCAACTCCGACGACTATCATAATAACCCCTCTTCAATTATCATTTTCAGCGTTCTATACACGCCGCGCATGTGACATCTAAACAGCTCTTCTTGAGGTATATCGCTCTTTTGCTGTCCGTCGAGAATCATGTGACAAGTATAACACGCATAAGCGCCCCACCAGTCGGGACTTTTTTTAGACATACATTTATCTTCACAAGGAGCGTGAGCAAGCACCACCGTCTCTGGGTTATGCTCGCAGTATGGGTAAAGGTTTACTGTGCATTCACGGCCTTTAGCGACCTTTGTTAGCTTGCTCATCAAGCGTCTGCACCGCCTTGATGCCTAATGTATACACCGTTCTTAACGTTTGGATTTGGTTCTATCACCAGTAATACCGATTCGGCCTGAAGTGTTATTTTTTTCATTTATTTATACCCTCTGTTAATTTTTTATGCTCACCTTCCGACTCAAGCACACAACCACGTTCAGCCGCTAATCTTTGCAGGAAACCCAATACTTCAAATTTCTCGCCTCTCGTCCAACTCGCCGAGCTTGTGTAATCTTTCTTTTTTATGGGCTCAGCTGCGGGCGTTAAAAACTTTGGCGAATAATCGTAAATTTCATGGATCATAAATTTATTACCAGTTTCAATGTAATAAAGTTTTTTTATCGTGCGCTTTATGCCCTCCATTTGAGAAGCATCAATTGTTTTTTTGTGTACACCGAGGATGTACGCTAGATATTCCGCAAGCCACACATGAAACAATGCATTCATGCTAAGCGTCCGCTGTTTACCAGTTCGCCACTCAAAAGTTAAATACTTGTGCTCTTCAAATAAATTATCGATATAAGCTTTGAACCCTTCTTTTGTGCGCTCACAGTTTACTCTGAATTCCTGCCCCATCACTTGCACCTCATAAAATCTGGAGTTGAATCGCCTTCGTGGTGCATTCTAAAATCATTCATTTCTGAGTCGCAGAGCCCGAATTTATTCTTAAACTCACTTTCTTCTTTATTCCTTTTTTTTATGAAAAAGGTTTTTAATCGCCAGGACAGTGCGCTTGCCGAGCAGTTGAAAACGTCTCTCGCT
>Ga0255047_10003336_pt1 | contig 10108 bp, 7 predicted proteins | sample JV7_2_1_MG_FD_183640 | JGI IMG/M metagenome (GOLD analysis project Ga0255047, IMG submission 183640) | Seawater microbial communities from Jervis Inlet, British Columbia, Canada - JV7_2_1 | ecosystem: Environmental > Aquatic > Marine > Inlet | place: Canada: British Columbia | collected 2016-10-06 | reverse complement strand
ATTTATATTCAATAAAAATTTTGCATATGATGGGGAAGCGGATGATCCGCAAGACATAAAAGCTAAGCAATTAGCTTTTAAAGAGGAATTATTTAATGCGCAAACCTACTTTAATTCAAATAAAGATAAATATTATGCTGATCTTAAGTTAAGAAAGCAAGATAATATGACTCTTGAACAAAAAGAAGCGGTTGAACATTATAATAAATTCAAGCAACAAGAAGTGTTACAAGAGGAAAAACATAAAAAATTTAAAAAAGAAACGGACTTAGTTTTTAACGAAGATTTCAAAGGTTTTGATTTTAAGGTCGGAAAAAATAAATACCGTTATAAAATAGATAATCCTCAAAAAGTTAAAGAATTTCAATATTCAATTAATAATTGGGTTGGAACGCATATAGATGACCAAGGACAAGTTATAGATGTCCCACATTATCATAAATCTTTATTTGCTGCACAAAATGCAGATAAATTAGCTAACCACTTTTATGAGCAAGGCCGTGCCGATGCTATTAAAGAAAGTGCTAAAAATGCTAAAAATATAAAGATGGATCCCAGATCTGATAATTCTTCTTTACAGAAGCCAAATACATCTGGAATAAGAGCGGTTTCTATTAACGATAATGACACTAGTAAGTTGCGAATTAAATGGAAACAATAACAACTTAAAATCAAAACAATATGGCTTTTACAGCTGGGGTTCCGGCCCCTTTACAACCAACCCAAACTAAAAACATGTATGCTGGAAATTATATAAATTTCACAGATACAAGTTTTGCACAATGGGGACAACAATTCTTGCCTGATGTATACGAAAAAGAAGTAGAACGATATGGAAATAGAACTATCGGTGCTTTCCTTCGTATGGTATCAGCAGAAATGCCTTCTGCGTCTGACCAAATAATTTGGACTGAACAAGGAAGATTACATACTAGATATACACAAGCTCTACACGTAGCTAATAATGCTGCAACCACAGCTTCTACTGCAGCTGCCAGTACAACAGGTGGTGTAACTCAACATTATTATGTTAATCCAGCTAATCAACCTACTAGTTTAGGCTCAACTACACAAACAACTACTGAAGTTAACTTCCGACTTGGACAAACAGTTATGATCCAAGCAGAAGCAGCAACAGGTAATGTTGGTGCAGCAGGAGCAGCTGTAGTTAAAGGTATAGTAACATTCGTATCAGCACAACACTTTTCTATAAAGAGTTATACAGGAACACCTGCAGTTATTGCGGCTGATAAATTTACAGTAATAGCTTACGGATCTGAATTTGCAAAAGGAACTTCAAACTTCACTGGTAAACTTGATCCTAGTTATGCTACTTTCTCTAATTCACCAATTATCTTAAAAGAAAATTATTCTATCAATGGATCTGATACTGCTCAGATTGGTTGGATTGAAGTTACTTCCGAAAATGGAGCTAATGGATATTTATGGTATATGAAATCAGAACATGAAAATAGACTTCGTTGGGAAGACTATTTAGAAATGTCTATGGTCGAAGGTGTTTTACAAAACGGCACTGGTGCTGTTTTAGGATATGGATCACTTCAAACTGCTAAAGGTACTGAAGGTTTCTTCGCATCTTTAGAAGCAAGAGGAAATGTATATTCAGGATTTGGAGCACAAGCTGCTGGTGGTGGTGCGCTTACTGACTTTGATGCTGTACTTAAACAATTAGATAAACAAGGAGCTATTGAAGAAAATATGCTTTTCTTAAATAGAAATCTTTCTTTAGAAATTGATGATATCTTAGCTCAACAAAATGGAGCTTATGCTAGTGGTACTTCTTTTGGAGTATTTAATAATAGCGAAGATATGGCACTTAATTTAGGATTTACTGGTTACAGAAGAGGTTCTTATGACTTCTATAAAACTGACTGGAAATATCTTAATGATTGGTCAACAAGAGGTGGTTTTGGAGACGTTGAAGGAGTTTTAATTCCTGCAGGTACTTCAACTGTATACGATCAACAACTAGGTCAAAATATTAAAAGACCTTTCTTACACGTTCGATACAGAGCTTCTGAAGTTGATAACAGAAAAAATAAATCTTGGATCACTGGATCTGTAGGTGGAGCTGTTACAACTGATGTTGATGAAATGAGAATCAATTACTTAAGTGAAAGATGTCTTATTACACAAGCGGCTAATAATTTCGTATTATTTAAAGACGCGTAATTTTTTATTAACATAGAATACTGGCCCTTCGGGGCCTAGTGTTCTTATTTTATATTATTTTATTATGACAACAAAAACACAACCAAAGAAAGGACCCACTGTTTCTCCTAAAGAAAAAAATTGGGAAATTAAGGATAGAAATTATGTATTAACAAATGGGAGAGCCCCTATCTCTTGGTCTATTCAAACAAGAAATACACCTAGAAAACCATTATTATGGTTTGATGAAAACACAGGTGCAACTAGGGAACTAAGATTAACATCAAATCATCCAAGCCTATTTATAGATGAACAAAAAGGGCCAGCTTTATTAGAACATGTTATGTTTGAAGATGGCGTTTTATTTGTTCCTAAACAAAAGCAAAATTTACAAAAGTTAATGTCTATATACCATCCATTAGGAAATGGTAATTTATGGGAAGAAGTAGATACAGCTAAGGAAGCTAAAGAGGAAATTGATTGGATTGAATATGAATTAAAAGCTTTAAATCTAGTACAACAATTAGATATTAGTCATTTAGAAGCTATAATGCGTACTGAATTAGGAAGTAGTGTTGGAAATTTATCATCTAAAGAATTAAAAAGAGATGCATATAATTTCGCTAAAACTAATCCTAAATTATTTATTGAATTAAGTGAAGATGATGATCTTCAATTAAGAAATCTAGCTAATAGAGCAGTTGAAGCAAATATTATTAAACTTACAGATGAAAATACTGTATTTAGATTTACTAATGGTAAAAAAATAATGACAGTGCCATTTGATCAACACCCTTATGCAGCATTAGCTCAGTATTTTAAAACTGATGAAGGTTTAGATTTAATGAAATCTCTTGCTAAGAAATTAGCTTAATAAACTTGATATAGAGTGAGAAATTAACTCTATATCACCTAATTAATACTAAAAATAAATAAATGGTAAATATAAATACTGTATATAACGCTGTTCTTGTTATTACTAACAAAGATAATAGGGGCTATATAACACCTGAGGAGTTTAATAGTTTAGCAACGCAAGCTCAAGAGGCAATATTTGCTAGTTATTTTATGAAACAAATGGTTTATGAAACAGGTAATGCCGGTACTAATGTAGAAAGTGACTTTTCGAATCCCGTATTAACTGTAGCCCAAAAAATTGCAGCATTTTATAATACTATAGAATTAACTAAAACAGGGGATATTTTTACTTATCCTACTGACTTTTATAAACTAGGAGTAGTTAATGTAAATAATGTTGTTGCTGATAATACATCTAATGAAGAAATTAAATATATAAATTTATCTCCTCTAACTTATCCTGTAACTACACAACCTGTTTATACATTAACTTCAACTGGAGTTAAAGTATATCCGAGTTCTATAACTACAGGTGTAACAATAGATTATTTATCAAAGCCAGTACAACCAAAATGGGGTTATGTAATGCCAACTGCTTCACAAATAGCAAGCGGTATTCCTAATGAGCCTATTTATGATTCAACTCAATTTGATCCTGCAACTGATAGTTATGACACCCCTGCTAAATCTTATAATTTCCAACTTGATCCATCAGAACAATCTGAATTAATAGTAAGAATATTAAGTTATGCTGGAGTTGTTATAAAACAACCAGATGTATCTCAATTTGCAATGGCAAAAGAACAAGAACTTACAACAACTGAACAATAATGGCAATATCAAGAAGACCTTTAGACGTAGATAATTATTCCGCCTTAGATGGTGGTAATGGAACAGAAATACCTGGCTCATATAGAAGAACTAATATAAATGATATTATTAGTAATTTTATGATTTCTTATATTGGAGATGGTAAAGCTTTAACAAAAGTTCCTAGGTATGAAGTGGCTTTTTGGGCACAACGAGCGGTTCAAGAGTTTAGTTATGACGTTTTTTATTCTAATAAAACTATAGAGATACAATTAAGTTCTACATTACAAATGTCATTACCATCAGATTTTGTAAATTATGTAAGTTTTTCTTTTACAGATAAATATGGTAATATGAGGCCTATATTACCTTCACAAACAACAAAACCTACAAGAGGTATTGCACAAGATGCTGACTATAAATATTTATATGATCAAACTGGGGAAGTGCTTTGGGCAGAAGAATCAGAAACTTTAGATCGTTATAAAAAAGCAATTTCACTTTTAACAGTTAGTGAATTAGCAAGTTATTATATTGGTTACTATAATAGTATTTATGGTCCTGAAAATACACTAGGTATGTGGGGGCAAAGATATGGAACTATTCCAGAGTTTGCTAATATTAATGGTACTTTTGTGTTAGATCTTAATGCGGGGCAGGTATATTTTAGTTCAGGATTTAAAACTAATGATATTATTACATTAAGATATATATCTGATGGGTTAGGTGAAAATGGAGATTTTTCTAATGTATTTGTACCTAAATTAGCTGAAGATGCTGTAATGGCATTTATGCTATATAACTTGGCTAAATTACGTCCATCTGCAGCTCCAGGTGTATCTTTATACAAAAAAGAAGCTTATGCTAAAATGAGAAATGCTAAAATAAGGTTATCTAATATGAAACTTCCAGAAATATCACAAATATTTAGAGGTAAATCAAAATGGATTAAACATTAATAGAATTTTATGCCAGTAATTAAAAGAACATTTAATGGCGGTGGTATGAACCGTGATTTAGATGATAGACTAGTACCTCCGGGCCAATACCGAGAAGCACTAAATGTTAATATAGGCAAATCTGAAAGTGCTGATATGGGCGCTGTAGAAAATATTCTTGGTACTGAATTAATAGGAGATATAAATACAGCTAATGCTAAATGTATAGGGGTATTCAGAGATAACTTTACAGAAAGAATATATTTCTTTACAACTACTAATAATAGTGTTAATAAAACAAATACAGGTACTCATGGTATTTATGAGTTTAGTCAAGTAAATAACCAATTAAGAACATTAATCACTAGAAGTGATTTAAATTTCCATCAAGATTTTTCTGTTAATGGTATAAACTTAGTAGATAATTTATTATTCTGGACTGATAATAGAAATTGTCCAAGAAAAATTAATGTTGAAAAAGCTAGAAATGATGCAGCTTATTACACAAATTTAACATCATTAGATGATGTGGCTTCTGTAGCTAAATTTGCACCTTATGATTCACCTACAGTATTAAGTATTGGAACAACTGATGAGCAAGGGGCTACTATTACATCTAACTTTTTAGAAAACAAAATGATTAGATTTTCATATAGATGGAAATTTGAAGATGGGGAATATAGTTTATTGGCTCCTTTTACTACTACAATGTTTTCTAGATTAAATAATCCCGATGTTATAAGCACTACTAGTGGTGATTTCGGTGAAATTGAAACTTTTATAAATGCTATAAAAGCTGTTCAATTACGAGTACCAACACCAACAGGGTATGGAATTGTTGAAGCTGAATTAGTTTATAAAGAAACAGGATCTACTACTTTATATGTAGTTGAAAGTAAGCCTGTTACTACTACAGCAACTTTAGTTAACTTCTTTTATGAATCTCAAGATCCTTTTAAAACATTACCACCTGATCAATTAACTAGGGTATATGATGCGGTTCCTAGAGTTGCTAAAACTCAAGAATTAGCAGGTGGGCGAATAGTATATGGTAATTTTTTACAAAATTATAATATACCAGATATAAGTTTTAATGTAACTAATACTGGGGAAGCTGCTGCAAGAAATGCTAGAATACCTTATTTATCTGTTAAATCCAGAAGAACTTATCAAATAGGTATTGTACTAGCAGATAAGTTTGGAAGACAAACACCTGTTATATTATCTAATACTGGAGGAGACTCTATATATGTAGATCCAGACACTGGAGATGCTAATTCTACTACTGCATTTAACGCTTTAAGAATTGCATTTTCTCAAACTCAAATAGACGCTTTAAAAGCTTTAGATTGGGCTTATTCTTATAGGGTGGTTATAAAACAAAGGGAACAAGAATATTATAATTGGATTTCTATTGTAACAGCTCAAAATACAGTAGCGAGATTAGGTGATAGTATAAATAAAATACCAAGAGATCAAACGGCAGTTATACCGCCAAGCACAGGAAATTCTATATCGCCTTGTGATGTATCTGTTTTTCCTAAATATTTAAATGCTACTAATCAAACAGGATCAAACTCTACAATAGTACAATCTATTGCAAACCCTGCAGGAACTGCATTAGTGTCCACTGGGGGTGTAACTACTGGACTATGCATTTATGAAACTACCCCTGTGGAAACAGATCTGGATATATTTTATGAAACAGCAACAAGTGGGTTAATTGATGATTTAACTACAACAGCTATAAACATTGACTTTTTCAATTGTTATTTATTAACAGTAACTGCATTAACACATATAGAAGTAAATAGATTAAAAGCAGGATATAATGAAACAGCTTTTGATTATGGAGTAAGAGCTTATGTAGTACAAGAAAATTTTGCAGAGGAGTTAAGATTTAATACTTTAATTCATTCTAGTGGTTTATTTAACTCTAGAACTGGTATTAATTATATAAATCAGTTTAATGAATCTGAGGGAGGTTTAACAGTATCATTAGATCCAAGGAATGGATCAATACAAAAATTACATGCTAATGATACCGCTATAAATATTTTTCAAGAAGATAAAGTTTCTTTTTCACCAATTAATAAAGACTTTATTTATTCAGCAGAAGGAGGAAATATTCCTGTAACTAGTAATACACAGTTTTTAGGAACTATAGCCCCAATTAATGGAGAATATGGAATATCTTTAAATCCAGAATCATTTTCTTCTTATGGTGTTGCTCAATACTTTACAGATAAAAATAATGGCGTTATATTAAGATTAGCAGGGAACCAAATAACTGAGATTTCTCAAAATGGAATGGGAGATTTTTTTAGAGATGCTTTGAAGACAGCATCATCAGCGGTGGGGTCGTATGATGAGTATCATAGTCAATATACGGTTACTTTAATTGGGGAGTGTTATGATAGTAATGATGATACAAATGTAGCAACTGCTACAGATAATTATTTAACATTGTCTTTTGATGAATCTTTAGGGGCTTGGAGTACATTTAAATCTTATAATCCTGAAAAAGCTATAAGTCTTAATAATACTTTTTATTCTTTTAATACGGGTAATTTATGGCAACACAATTCACCTAATGTGGTGAGAAATAGTTTTTATGGAGAGGATGCACAAGAATCTTATATTGTCCCAATATTTAATGATGATCCTTCTACTATAAAAACCTTTAATAATATTCAATATGAAGGAACCGATGGGTGGACAATTGAATATATAGAAACAGATATAAGTGCTTTAGGCACAGTACCTACTGCAGCAACCTCTTATAGTACTGCTTTGAATTTTTCTGGAAATGGGCCAAATAGTGTAGTTACTGGAGAAACCTCAGTATGTTCTAAAGCAAATCAACAAGTTCAATGGATTGCTACTTTTAGTCCTATAAGTTCTGATTATCAATTTACAGCAATTAACGATATAATATTAACACCTCCAGCAGGAGTTAGTATTATTAATCCCGGATCTATAACTAATGGTAATTTAGTATTTGTTATAACAACTACTTCAGGAACAGCTAATAGTACTAAAACAGTAGCTATAAGTGGTATAGGTGCATCTTTTGCATATAGTGTTGCGTTATTAATTGTTAATATTGATGATGATGTAAGCAATACAGATTTAGCGCCAGCTTCAATTTCTAGAAGTACCGCGGGAGCTTCAACTTTAACATGGGTATTAACTCCGGGAACTGATTATTATATACCAGATCCAGTTAATCCTATATCATCAAGCACTATAACAGTAGATATTTCAGGTATGCCTGCATCTATTAGTCCACAAACACCAACAGCTGCTAGAAATAGTGGTAATGCAAATTTAGTAGATTATAGTATGGATGTTACTGTACCTTCAGTTGCTACTTCAGGAACAATTGAATTAACAGGAGCAGCTACAGTAAAACCTATATTAATGTGGACAGCCCTTACAGGGGCTGGAACTACAGGTGCGGTATTAACACCTCCGGGCGGGCAAACAATTGGTGTTGCTTATTTTTGGGGACCATTTGATGGAACTTCAGGTAGAACCGCTGCGGTGCTATGGGCGCAAGGAGGAGTAAGTACTACACAAACAATAACTTATAGTAGTTTAGATAATGTAACTTTTACACCAGCTAATACTATAACTAAAAATGTTAATGCAGATGGGGCAGGAGCAGACATATCAGTATTATTAGATGTATTTACAACTAATCAAACAGCTACAGGAACTATAAATACTAGTCCTATAGTAACTGCTACAATGGGGGTTGTAGCTGCTAATCAGCCACCTGATTTTGCATGGGAAAATAATCCAACGTATTCTACAGCAACTGCTGGGTTATGGACTATAGAACCAAATGTGATATTAGATGCCACAGTGGGGACTGATACATGGATAAAAATTGGTAAAACATCTAATCCTACAGATTCTACAATTACAGGTGTAGATCCGGAGGCACCATTTTTTATAAATGTGGATGATTATGGGGGATCTGCACCAACACCTATTACTAGATCAGGTACTATAGATATAACATATGGAGGAAGCAGAATAACGGGATTAACATCGGTTACTATTATAATAGAACAACAAAGACAACCATAATGGGTATAATAAACTTTCCTTTTCAAAAAAAAGAAGGTAAATTTTTTGCACCAATAGTATCAGAAGAAACAACATATAAAGTTTCTAATGGGGCTGTTGTAGCAGATTCAACTAAATTAGTATCGGGAATTAAAGGAGCCTTTGCAACAACTAAATTAGTTTTACCAGCAGCTAACGCAGGAACTAAAACAGAATTATTTTCAATAAGTTCTATAGCAGTATATTCTTCTAGTTAAATTATATTATGAGTAAACCAATTAAATTAAATAAAGATCTAGAAATTCCATTTAAAGATAAAATGGAAAAAGCTATTAAAGCGTTAATAAAAGAAAGTGACGGTATAAATATTATTTCAGATGAGGGTAGACTTTTAAGAGCGCTGCCCCCTCATATAACAAAAATAGAACATGATTTTGCACCTGGTATTTACATGCGTAGAATGCTAATGCAAAAAGAAACAATTGTATTTAGTGCTATACATAAAAGAGAGCATGTATGGTTTCTTTTAGAAGGTAAAATAACTGTTACTGATAAAAGTGGACAATTTACATTTAAAGCTCCTCATTTTCATATATCTGGCGCAGGTACACAAAGAATTATATTTGCTAATAAAAAAAGTGTTTTTCAAAATGTTTTTAAAAATCCTAATGATTCAAGAGATTTGGATGAAATAGAAGATTACCATTACTGTCTTACCCAAAAAGAATATAAAGAATATATAAATAATAAAAATAAATGATTTACTTAGTCGAAAATTTAGAATTGCTATCTCAATTTCCTATGCCAGAGCTCCAAATTATAAAAGGAGGTGGAGTAGTAGTTGGCGCAGCAATAATAGGCGCTGCTACTTTGATTAGTGCTGGAATTGCTTCTATTGGTCGTGGAAAAAAATACAGAGAGAAAAAAAGAAAAGAAAAGAAATTAGAAGGTGCTATAGCGAAAGTTGAAGATTTTGAATTTTCAAATACATTTTCAGATCTTCAATCAGCAGAATATGATATTAAAGAGGCTAAATTAGCGGAATTACAAGATGCAAATTTAATAGGAGACAGAATGGGCCAAATGGAAGGAAGTAAATTAGGTAGGGCTAGAGGGTATACATCAAGAGGTTATGAAGGGGAAGGTTATGATAGCCAAGGGTATACGGCTGGACAAACATATGAAGCTGGATTACAAAGAGGATCTGCAACAGGATTAACTAATACAATGAGTAATCTGCAGGTTTCAACTGC
>Ga0255047_10003335_pt1 | contig 10111 bp, 19 predicted proteins | sample JV7_2_1_MG_FD_183640 | JGI IMG/M metagenome (GOLD analysis project Ga0255047, IMG submission 183640) | Seawater microbial communities from Jervis Inlet, British Columbia, Canada - JV7_2_1 | ecosystem: Environmental > Aquatic > Marine > Inlet | place: Canada: British Columbia | collected 2016-10-06 | reverse complement strand
ATATTAGAGATAAATGATCTTCCCCATAACTCGTCATAGATAACAATATCTTTGTCAAAAGTTAAAGGTAGTTTATTATGTTCGTAAGGGTAGTCGCGCCATTCAAGAATCGCACTTCCACACCACTTTATATAAACACCTTTCTCCATGTATTTGTCAGCAGGATAATAAAAATGGTGTACGAGAGTGAAGTTTCTTCTCATATCGTATTCTGTAAGATCTAAGTTAAGATAATTAACATCTTCGTCTAAGATCTCTTTCTTTGGATAATCATGTTTAAGCTCATCAGTAAGAACCCATTCTGTGATACCCACATGACGAACATCTTCCCACTTGTTTCTACCGATCTCAGGAAAAACTCTTTCCGGACCAATAGCTTCTACGTCTACGTCGCCCACAAACATAGAGTCTTTATTCAATCTTTTCTTTATAGAACTAGGTAATTTACCTTCGTACTTTTGCTCAAGAGCCTCATAACTAGGGTGTTTTGGTCCTAATTCTGCGTTCCATCTAATCCAATGGAAACCCATACCCATAAGATACTTAAGTCTGTCCCGTTCCTGGAACAATCCATCAAGATCTATTTCGGCTGATCTATTGTCGAGTAGAAGTTTACAAGCTCTAGCGTTGTTAACATCATTTTGCTCATCATTGTTAGGTATTGCCGCGATTCCGGCTTTCATTCTTGAAGCTTTAGAAACCTTTTGATCCAACATTTCGTAGATAAAGTTGATAACCATCTTCGGCTTTCTTCTTGAAAAGTCTTCGGCGTATCTGTTATTGTCTCTAGTATCAGATCCTCTATGTTGAATCCCTTTGAAGAGGTTCATAAAGTTTCTGTATGTGATATGGCGACTTTGGCTCATGCGAACTTGAGCTTCAAAGTATTCAGACAACCAATCTAAAGTCCCTTCGTGAGAAGTATCTTCTCTAAATGGAAAAGGTTTAAGATCAATTGATCCACCGTCTGCTTCTGTTGAAGTAAAGTCGTCGAAAGTTTCTATAGTCATTTAATTCTCCTAGAATAAATCTTCAGTCAATCCACCATATTGCGTTTGAAGGCGTTTTTCTTCTTCGCGCGCTTCCTCTTTGTTAGAAGGTAATGGTATTGGAGTATATTCTATCTTATGTGTTGATTTTTTCATAGACATTACTTCAGTATAAGCCAATATGCTAAAAACTGCAGTTGTTAGAGTGAGGAAGATACTAGCAATCGCTAGTCCTAAAGCTAAAGTAATCATAAAACCTCCACAGATTTATTAATTCATAGTATTTAGCTTATTTTGCACTTTTCTACGGTCTTCGTCAAACTTAGCCTTTGCTTCAATCGCATGTTGTCTATGGTAATTGGCGTATTCTTGGTCCGGCGCGATCTCGCCAGTTTGAGGAACATCGACCATCGCGTCTACTGCGGCGTAACCTTTATTAGGGTGTAGCGCCATAGCTGCCAAAGCTGCGGCAGTACCTACAGCTGGGATATGTTTAGCAAATTTTCCGATCTTTTTTAATTTTCCTATATTCTTAATAGGGGGAGTTTTTATATCTGTGATTTTGGGCTTCTTAGCTGGAGTCGGCATCCTAACATCATTGATACTAGGTTTTGGAGTCTCTGGCGGAAGCCGCATATCATGAAACGTAGGACGTTTCTTAGGTTTTTCGACCATCTTCTCTTGAATCTCTAAGTTGGTCGGAATAACATTGGCTGAGTGGTTGTTGGCAACTCTTTCGCCAAGTCTATCGCCACCATTTGCAGCCAATTTAGTAGCGCCGTAAGTCGCGGCAGCTATAGGAGCTGTAATCGCGGCAGTTTTGCCCAATACTTCACCTTGGGTAGGTTTCTTTTTCTTTAATATCTTAGGTTTCATATACTCCGCCTTCATTTTAGCTTCGTGTTGGTTATGGTAGTCTGAATATTCTTGATCCGGCGTCATCTCGCCAGTTTGATCCACGCCTTCTGGGATTGCCGCATCTACAGCAGCGTAACCTTTATTTGGGTGGGCTAAGATTCCGGCGCCAGTAGCTAAAGCTCCGATCATCGGCAATCTTTTAGCGAATTTTTTAGACCAATTAGATGATGCTGCTCTAGCCGCGATATTAGTTAAGTTACCTACTGACCTAGGTTTTTTAGGCAATACACTCAACTTAGACGACCTAGTTAATTTATTAAAGGCAGCCTTATCTTCAAGAAGCTGTCTTCTCACTTTTCTGAGTTCAGGTGTTTTGAGTTCATTCATCTCATGCCGTAATTTAGCCGCTTGATCGAAGTTAAGAGCCTCAAGTACCTTAGCTCGTTCTGAGGGAGGTAGTTTTTTAATAGTTTTTAGGCTAGGAGTCTCTAATGATTTAGGTGCTATAAGCTCGTTAAAACTCTCAACTGTCTCAGCCACAGGCTCAGATACTTTCATCTTAACCCCATCTACAGTAGTGTAAGGACTGTGAGTTAGCGAATCCAATCTTGAATTAGAAGTCTTCGTAGACTTTCTTAATTTCTTATTTGGTCGAGTTGCGCCATAAGTTGCCGCACCTGCTGCGCCTACTGCGCCTACGGTAGCCATTTCTCCAAGAGATACCCCCTCTTCATCCTTATCCATAGAAGGGTTTATAAGTTCGTTCAATTGTGAGTTTGCTTTATGTATCCTATTTAATTTCCTACTCATATAAATCTTCCGTTAAGTGGGCAAAAGGATCAGCCAATCCTCGGTCATGTATTATTGGGTCATTATCAATAGTATAACCTCTTCTCTCGTCCAATACAATAGGTGAATCTTCCGGAACAGTATCATAACTATCTTGTGCCAAGCCGTATCTAAAACAATCTATTAAGTGGTCATTTTCTTTTGGGATCTTACCATTTTCGTCGGTACGATAACCCTGCATCTCTAAGCTAAAGTTAGTACATTTATCAGAACAAATAAATAAACCGTCCACAAGAAGAATATCCTTGATAAGGTTAAGACGTTCCTCTTTTTTACTAACGTCTTTAGTACATGGTATAAGCCCATAATCATACTCCACCGCGACTTCATTGCGAAACCAAGTTGCCGCATTATCGTAAACTGCGTCTACGTCATGTTCTAATGAGATACCATTTTGTAACACCATTCGCCTGGCGCGAGGAAAAATACCCCGGGTACTCATTTTTGCCTTATCTTTCTCGTATATTTCATCAATTATCGCGACCTTCTTGGTCCGTTTATGAATAGCTAAAAATAGTACCCCAAAGGTAGATGCTGAAGCCGGGTCAAAAACTAGATAAAAATTCCAATCTTTCCACCGTCTAAAGACTTCAAACGTCACATCCTTGTGCGGTTTGATATGTTTAGTGTACTTGGTTTTGCCGCTAAGATCAAGCGCGTCCCCAGTATCGAACATAGGGAAGATAGATCGGCTGCCGCCTTTCACTCTTTTTGCCTCATATTCTCTCTGCCAAGTGTCTTCTTTTCCTTTGGCAATCAATTCGGCGCGTTTTTTCCGCAACCAATCTTTACTAATCCATGGATTACACCAAGTAGGGAGGTTAAAGTAGGCAAGATCTGGCGCTTTGTTACAATAATCTGCTTCTATATTGAAATTGTGGGCGTTTGCCTCGTCGCCAACTGCCGGAGTACCAATTTTGACAATCGGGGCGTTAAATGTGGCGAGGTTTGGCTCCATACCCTCATGGAAACGTGGATGGAAATCTTTATATTCATCATAGGCAATTATGTGAGGGTTGATCCCACGATAAGATTCGTATTGGTCGGACCCATCTAACTTTATAAAGGATCCATTGCCAAATTTGATCCTCATTTCGGTATTGTTGATTACGATACCGTATTTTTCTTTAAATTCCTCGAATACTTGAAAAGATTCGGATCTATTGTAACCTTTATGGGATAAGCCGGTTTTAGGATCTATTTTGGGCATGAAAAAGTTTTGTAGACGATTGTTAGCCCAAATAAGTTCTTTTGCTTGTTTCTGGAAAGGCGCGATGTAGTAACAGGCTGAGTTTGGATTCAAGAGCGCATAACGGTATAAACAATAAATCAGAAATTCCGACTTACCAAACTTACGCCCACATTCAATGAATATTTCCAGGAAGCAATGGATAAACAAGGCGACCATAATTTGTTCTTGACCTTTATGTGGTTCCCACACTAGATCGAGATCATAAAGTACGTCGGACTCGAAGATCAATTGCTCTTTTTGTTCCGGAGTTAGGTTAGCTATATCCATCTTATTTAAAGATTTTGTTACCTTTAGAATCTTTACCTAAATAGATTTTACCAGTTGGGATAAAGATAGCTTCGTTTTGTGGCGTATAGAGGTCTTTACCTTCGGCGATAAACTTTTCGTGGAGATCTTCCGCGATTGCTAAAGCATCTTCGATAGGAAGAAGTTCGGCTTCTCGTTGGGCTTGTTCCATAGCGATAAGGTCTTGTTCCGTAATAACGTCGTCACCTTCTACGCTGAACTCGGCTAAAGCTTTACTCATTTGCTTAGCGGTCCAGTTTTTCTTGAACTCCATGCCAAGTTGAGTCGCGATTACTTTTAATTCTTTGGCAGTTTTACCCGCCGATTCTATCTTGTTTGACATATATCCCTCCATAGGATCTTAGCTTAAGTTGTGACAATGTAAAAATGTATCATACTTGACTACAACGTCAAAGTAAATGGACGCTAGTTCTTGTAGCAAATCCAATTCGTCGTCGCTTTTAGGCTTGATGTCTAAAGCTAAGCCAAGTTTGTGGAAACTCTTGTCCAAGCCGCCCACAAATTGATTATGGATCTGGCACCTAAAGCCGCTTGTAATATAAAGAGGCATCCCCCATTCTTCTCTTAGGTTGTGGAAACTCTTCATAGAAGAACTGCCCACAAGAGTAAGAGTACAAGTTGAGTTAGCGCATTTACAATCAATTTCTTTTTGGGATAAATATTTTGTTAATCTATCTCCGCGTCCCTTAGTAAAATAAATTATCATATATCATCCTTGATTGAGTGCCGTTTTAATTATGATAACCTTAGATTATTCTAAAGGCAAGCTAGGTAGACGGTAGTAGCCTGTCAACAGTTTGGAGGATTGGGGAAAAATATGAAAAATTTTTGTAGGTTTCCCCTAGTACTAATCCACTATTAAACCCTTAGTAGGGGGGTATAAAATAAGTTCGCATAGGTACAACAGTAGTCCCAATCCCAACACCTGTAGTCCCCATACCATTCTAAGTAGTACCAACACCCACATGACACACCACATTAGTAGTACCTATCCTGTCTTATTGTAATCTTTACTCATCTAGACTACCTGCGTCTTTATATTCGACTTCTATTGTGTCTTTGTATTTGTTCAATATCTGGATACGATCCTCAAGTGATAGACCTTTGTCTTTTTGTGTAAGCTTTACATTAATATTGACTTCTTGTTTATTGTCTTCATACAAATGTGGTGCATATCTATTTGCTAACATCTTCAAAGCTTTCTCACTTGGAGCTAATTTCTTAACCTTCGCAGTAGTAATACATTGACCTTCATCATTATATGTATGATGTGTTGTCTCAGAACTTTCCGCTTCACCTGTAGCTAAATCATGTAACTTTGACTCTACTAGATTTGACATATATTCTTGTTTGAGCGCCTTCAACCTATCGCCAAGATTATACTTCTTAACCCAATAGTGTACAGTCTGAGTATGGACACCGAACACAATGCTAATTGCTTTGTAACTATGACCTTGTGCATACAACTGGAATATACTGGCTTGCACCCTAGAATTGTATCGTACCACTTTGTTATTCTTAGCTTTTTCAAACTTTTCCCGACTCATTAAATACCCTCCTTATACTCCTTATTTTACCTACTATAAGGATAATGTCAAAAAATGTATTTATTACCTTTTTACAATTAGGTGTTGACAGTATGTGAACCGGTTGCTAATTTACTAACAGATTAAGAAAAACAACAAACGAAGGATCAAAAATGAACACTTATTCTGAATTATTAACCGAGATGTTTAGCTCAATGCAGGAGATAAAATCACATTTAAAGCTTATTATCTCCGCTAACAAATTGACAGCTTCTTATAAACGTAGCCTCCAAACTATCAAAGTAGAAGTGGTAGCTTTCAATTTAGCGTATACTGAGTTTGATAAAATCTCACCTACTTCACTTTGCGACCTGCCTTTATATACTGAGATATATGACTTCTATTGCCTTACGATCTACCCTTTAAATAAGTGGGTAATAAAATGAACAAACTTGAGCAACAAGCCGAAAGGCTTCTCGAATTAATAAAAGACGATAAGCTAGATCTAGTGTTGGAAAAACTACTAGAAATAGAACAAACTTTAAATCAAGTAGGATACTACGACAACACAAGGGATTAAGACAATGAGCAAAACAGTAAAAACCGTATTAAAACAATTGAACCAAAACTTTGAATACAAATCAGATATAGATAAAACTATATTCAATGGGGATATAGAGGTTATTCAATCCCTACATGGCACAGAATTTATGCCCGATGACTTTAGATACAATACCTTAATGTCATTAGTAGAAACTCTCTTAGAATATTCCGCTGATACTATCGACCGACTAGAAACTTATCGGCATGAAATAGTCGACGGGCGTTGCAGTATCTATACTCAAGGTTTACTAGACTGGGTTGCATCTAACCAAAGGCGCACCGACTACGTAGATCAAGCGATGCGTGACTTTGACTGTGAGGATCTAGCTAAGGCGTTACTGCATGGACAAAGGCTTGAGCTAAGCGAACTTTACGACAATATCGTAGCCTATGTGGAAAGTGTGGTCACTAATGAGTAAGAATCTTAAATACATACCAACGTGGAAAATTCGCGAAATTCTAGCTGAACCATACTGCCGAGGTATCGACGGTAAAGACTACGAACAAGATAAAGATGAGTTAGCCAAAATACTTTGGCAACGTGAGGATAAGATTATGCAACAACAAACCGAAGCAATTATGAATAGAGATGAACTTCCACCAGTTATTACAACAGATATATGGGAAGACAAAACAGCGCAAGAACTAATACAAAAGGCACAAGATACTAATATAGATGCACTTAGAAGCAAGCGTGAACTTGAAAGACGTAACAAAGCTTATGATTACATTATGAGTTGCTTACGAGATGCCAAGATTATTTTGAACGATGAACTACAAAACAATAAATATGATTTTATGATTGAAACAATAGAGAATGATCTCTTTATCGACCATGGGGAAATATAATTATGTTAAAACCTATGAATCTAATACCTGAGATTATGAACCTAATGGACAATGACGACTGTGACTATAGATCAAGGGCGCAAGATCTAATATGGTTATACAGTAAAAGTAATGAGTCTGATAAACAAGTAATTAACCTCGTATTCATAACTCTATGTGGCTACTCATTAGAAACTATCTTAAAAGGCGGTAGCCAATGAGCGAATACATTTTACTAGAAAACTTAGACCTTATATTAACTATGTGTGTGTTGGTAGTTATCAGCGCACTATTAAACCTATTTCGAGGATAGCCCAATGACAAAAAGATTTTACAATGTGATATACGATAATGAGGTTGAAACAATAGACGAATTAGATTCGCAAGATTTTAAAACCCATGCCGAGTATAAGAAAGAATTATACCGATTAAGAGACGAATATCAACTTGCAATAAGCGGAGTTTATTTGTCCACTAGATCCACAAAAGAGTGGAGGGAAAAGTAATGACAACAATCGAAATGTTAGTAGAAAGTGCTATGGAAGGGGCAATTTCCGCCTTTGACTATAGTATCTCCTACGCAATAGAAAACACAGAGTTAACCGAGAAAGAAATAGACGACCTTACAAACTTTTATATCGTCTTGAAAGGTGGGGAATAGTGAGATATTCGATATACGCCAACACTATACAAGATTCTAAAACCGCTGGATCTATTAACCTCTTGGAGATAGTTCAACGCCTTAATATCTACGAGTCCGAGGCGTTAAAACTTGAAGAAACAGACAAACTGCGAGCTATCGAGATTGACCAGTTCCAAGCTAGATTCGATTACTTAGAAGGTTGCAACAAACATTTAGAAAATGAGAATATATACTTAAAAAAGGAGTTAAGAAAATGAATTTTAAATCGTTAGAAAATGCTGTGAGTGGTGAGACTGTGCTTATAGATAAATATGGTGTCGAGAGGTTGTTTCTAGGGTTTATATACGCTAAAGATAGGGTTGTTACTGAGTGTATAAAAACAGGAGAACTAAGTATCTGGCGCGAAGAAATTGTTGATTGCTGGACTATCAAACAACCCGTCAAACTTAGAAACATCGAAAGGGCGGTTCATTGTTACGACTATACTGGAATGGTACAACTAGCTTTTAATGACGGTAAATATCCTATATGGCGTGAGAAAAGAAGGTCTAACTCTACATACATCGACACATTAAACCGCAAAGTCAAAGGACTAGCCGATGTTTTTATAGATCTTGATACTTTTGAGATTGTAGAACCGACGAGTGAAGAAATGGATAGGTTGAAATGAGTAAGGCTTTGTGTTTACATAATATACACTTAAGTATCGAGTGCTCTAAGTGTAATAAGGATAACCGACTTGTAAAACTAAAAGCCGATAATGAGAAGTTGAAGAAGTGTGTTGAGTTTTATAGCGATATAGATAAATGTCAAGTGCTTGGCGATGATTATAAAGTAAGTGATAAGCATTCGGGAAAACTAGCAAGACAAACTTTAAAAGATATAGAGGTAACTAATGTTAAATAACGAAGAAAAACTCGACATAATGTGGGAAATTGTATGTGACTTGAGAATTAAGTTAGATGCTATGACAGAATTAAAAAACCTAAATCAACACGCTTACCATAGAGAACGTAGCAATTTAGAAAATGTAGGGGAGAAATTACAAAAGAGTCGCGAAGAGGCTGACGCTTTACAAATAGAACTCACTAAAACTAAAGTTGAGTTGATGGCGCTACAAGGTAAAAACACCATAGGAGAAGTAGTGGGTGTGTGGGATCTCAATCCCGAGGCAGAACTATGAAAAAACTTAAAGAAACCTACGTTACCCACTACCATAGTCTCAAAACTCGCATACCTTTATGCGCCAATGAGAAAGCTAAAAAGTTTAGTATCCACATAACCAAGGTAACTTGCAAAAAATGCCTAAACGACTATCGCTTGGAGCTAAAACGTAGTCAAATAAAGGCTATCAAGATCGACAAGTTTAGCGTTATGTATGAAAAGTTGATCGACGAGATGCGGACAAGGCGCATAGAGCTTAATTATAGCCTTCGTGACCTCGCAAAGATCTTAGAAGTATCTCATGTGCAGATACTAGATTGGGAAAATGGTATTAGACCGAGGATGGATAATTTTATCCTATGGTGTGTTGCGCTTGATTATAAATTTGAAATAAAGGATAGATAGATGCCACGTAAACTAGAATGGGAAGTCGCGCGACTTGAAAAAGAAGTAGCCGACCTAAAACACAAAATCGCCTTATTAAAAGGTTATTCAGTAGCCGACGTAAAACTCGCAGTAGAAAGATTGTCCAAGTCATCTTACCGACCAGGAAAAGCCCACTTAAAAGGTGAGGGTCCGAATACTGCTATGTGTGGGCGCAGTTCGATTTATGGATTGAGCTATGCTGGAGTTAATGAAAGACCAACGTGTAAAAGATGTTTAGAAATATTGCGCGGATTGCAAAGGCGGATAAAATAATAAAATCCCTAGGTTGTTACAGTAATTGTGCTATCTGTAACAACCTAGGGAATATTCTATTTTAGGGAAAATAGACATAAAAGAATCTACTTGTTATTATTCTATATGGCAAGATCAAACAAACTTATTCTCGAACTACCTACCCATATTACACAATGGAAGGGTCGCGGAAAAGACAAAGCACTATTCGATTATCCTATCAACTTAAACCATTATCGAAATTGGCATTGGAAGGTTGAGAGTTCTATCAAGAAAAGATATTGTGCGAAAATGAAAGATGCGCTCGAAATTTTGGGTAACTTAGGCAAAATTAGTCTAAAGTTCGTACTAGTTCCTTACGATAAAAAAGCTAGAGACAGGGCAAATATCTTATCAATTTCGGAAAAATATTTCT
>Ga0255047_10003331_pt1 | contig 10116 bp, 13 predicted proteins | sample JV7_2_1_MG_FD_183640 | JGI IMG/M metagenome (GOLD analysis project Ga0255047, IMG submission 183640) | Seawater microbial communities from Jervis Inlet, British Columbia, Canada - JV7_2_1 | ecosystem: Environmental > Aquatic > Marine > Inlet | place: Canada: British Columbia | collected 2016-10-06 | reverse complement strand
CGTCGTAGGCCGCTACGGTTGACGTGCGGGTACCATCGGGGTCGAGGAGGATGATGGCGGGGTTCGCTACGGTGGAGATGTCGATGTCGTCGCCGGCCTGGTCGACCCACCGCAGGGCCAGGTCGGTGGCGTAGGCTCCTTGCGTGATCTCGAACTCCGCGCCTTCGGGGGTGGTCATGATTCTAGAGCACCTCACTGGTTGGAATGGTCACCGTCGCTTCTGCCGCGAGGATGGCCGCTACGGGCTGCTCTCGAGCACCCACCGCCACCTTGACCTCGGGGTTTTGAAGGGCCCGGAGGGCCACCTCGGCGTTCTGCAGTGCTGCTACGGTAATTTCGGGGTTCAAGGTCGCTTTGACCTCCTGCTCGCGGATCTCCCGCTCGGAGTGCGGAACCAGCATTATGGCATGCATGGTGAACGGGTTCAAGGTTTCCCCGAGAGCATAGGCGGTGAGGTGGTCGCCGAGGTCCGTGAGGGTGCCGTCCGGTTGCACTCGGAACACCTGGTGCCGTTCATCCAGGAGTTCGAGGAGGGCGAAGGTGACGGTGAGGTTGAGGGTGGCGGGGGTGTCGAACGGGTTGGTGAGGAAAATCACCACCGTGTGCAGGGTGGTGGCGTAGTGGGACCAGCTACCGTGGACCACCTGGACGAAGGTGGTGGGGCTGTAGATGAGGGCGGTGTCGGTGCGGGTTGAAGCGGGGGTGGTGGTCAAGTCGGGGAGGGTTACCTCCGAAAAGACCGTGAGGGTCAGGTCGATGACGTCGGATCCCACGGTCGGAAAGAGTTGTCTAAGGAGCCGGCCGTTCCTCAGGAACGAAAGAGCCCACCGGCTTTCCGCCAGAGCCAGCGAAGCCCAGAGATCGCGAATATCAGCAACCTCGGTATCAGCGGCTCCCCAAGGGTGGGATGGAGCGAACTCGGAAGAATCCCAGAGACTGGTAGTGGGTTCGCGGGTCGCATCAACGATCTGTAGATAGCTGAGTCGCTGGTGTCCAAAGGGCCATTCCGCAGCAAAGGCATAGCTGATGGCCAGCCGAAACTTGTGAGCGTCTCCGGCGACTGGGAGAAAGTCATCATTCCTGGCGACCTGCGAGAGGAGGATGTTGCCGAACTCCTGGAACCAAGACAGCCCAACGCCCCGCCCAGCGTGTACGGTAGGCCAGAGAGGAACTGCTGTGATCTTGTGCTCATCGAAGTCATCGGCGAGCGTTGTTGTTCTAAAGAGGCTCGAGAGGCCGTGAGTGTTGAGGTTGGCGCCGATGAGGTCTTGTTGAGTTTCATCGAGATACTCCGAGTAGATTTGGTGGACCGGGTTGGAATGCTTCTCTTCGAGGTGATTCTTGATGGCGTGCATGAAGTCGCGCCAGGCCTGATCCCAGAAGAAGCCGCCCTGCGGGTGCGCTACGTAGCCGGCGTCGAGCTCCGACCAGCCGCTATGGTCTGAATGGCACGAGAAGGCCCTGGGGTTGCGGCGGTTGAAGGCCGGGTAGACGTCAAAGTATTGGACAGAGTCCCCGTAGTGCTCTCTAGAAAAACCCCACAGGTGCTCCTTGAGCCAGGCCATGAAGGTGGAGCTGCCCAGCATGGCGTGGGGGCAGTAGGTGACCGTGGACTTGTGGAAGGTCACGGCGTCACCCGGGGTGGGGCTGACCTGGTTGCCGGCAGCATCCCGGAAGTCCCAGGTATCAAGCTCCACTTGTTTCAATGGGTCGGGGGTGGTGGTGGAATCGACAATGCGCCCGCGCGCCAGGTATCCGGCGGACCAGAACACGATCTCACTGCCAAGGAAATCCTGGCCGGCGGGCCATTCTCCTGCTTCAGCGAAGCTGCCGGTGATGGTGAGGATGTGGGTGGCGGTGTCGTAGCTGTCCACGGTGTAAACCGCTTCAGCCCAGAAGTCGCCAGCTGCGCTTTCATCGCGGTGGGCCTGGGTGTCGCCATCGATCTGGCCCTGCCGCGAGGTACGCACAGCGTCGAGCAGGTTCTTGTCGTTCCACACATCTCGAGTCGACGTCCCATCGAGACTGTCCCAGACGAACTCGGACCATGGCGTCGGTAGCCACATGGAACCCTTCCAGGCCCCCGCATAGATGTGGTAATCGCGCAGTATTTCAACGATCCGGCGCCAGCGGGAGGCGGAGCCGGCGAGGGTTCCGGAGGCCGGCGCATAGGCCCGCGTCTCGCGCACCGGCACGGTCCACAGGCCGACGAACGGTGTGGTGGCTGGAATGCCGGCGTTGGCGCGCAGGTCCGACGCTACGGCAATGGCCTGGCCCTCGGTGGTGCTCTCGAGGGTGCCCATGTGAAAGTTGATCCAGAAGGATCGGAGATCCTCGGCGAGGGTCTCATCGCGGATCGGTACCTCAATCCTCCACGGTGGCGGGCGGGCGGCGAGACGCTGACGGTAGAAATCTGCCACGTCCCACCAGCCGTGGAGGTTTCCCGCAACGAATGGCCGGATAAAAAGAGAACCGCTCGTGATGGGCGCGGCGTCGTTCCCGATCGTTAGAGAGTTCGGCGCCGCTACGAACGGCTCCCACCACATCCTATGGCCATCGGACTGGAAGTAGGCCTTGATTTGCTGGAGCTCGTGATCTTCCTGGCAGACCATCCAGCCGTCGCGGGAGAGCAGCGACCAGTACCCCCAGACTGGCATCGCCAGCGTTCGCCCCCCTGGGTAGTGCCCGAAGTTCGATGCCGCCCCTAAAAAGAACCCGAAGGGTTGGGTGGGGTCGGCGGGGACGCGGCGGAAGCGGTACATGGGGGCGGTGACCATGATGCCCTTGACCGCCCCGCAGCAGGCCGCGTCGAACGGGTCGTCCTTGGGTGGGATGCGCAGGGGCAGCACGGTGACCGATTCGATCGCCCAGTTCGCGGTGGGCGTGCCCTGCCACACCGCATCCACGCTGACCTTGAGGAAATCGTCTTGGGCGGTGGCGGTGAAGGTGACGGTGAGGGTTTCGCCATCGAGCTCGGCGTCCCAGATCGCGACGAGAATGTCGCTGTCAGATGAGACCGTGATGGAGGTGAGTTCTTCGGGGCGCGGTACGAGGATGCGGGTGGCCCAGTCTTCCTGGATGTCGAGGTCGAGGAGAGTCAACCGCCAAAGATCTCTCTCCTGATTTTGCCAGAGATGACCACTGGTGGCCTGGAAGGATTCGAGTCGCAGACCGCTGGCGTCGTCCTCGGTGAAGATGAAAGCGGCGGTGCCATCTTGGATCGTGTAGGCCGTACTGTCGACCACGTCGACGTAGAGCATCCGGAATGGCACCAGCCGCGGGTGATGCTTACGCTTGCGGGTGATCGAGCGGGGGTTTTGCAGGGTGCGCACTCTCATCTCCCTCAATGCTCGCCCAGCACTTCGGGCAGTAGCAGGCATAGGTGTACGGATCGAACGCCACCCAGCCCTCGGGAACCACATCGTCTACGGTGGTTTCCCATACGGGCCCACCAAACCCCGAACGCTGCCCGGAGAATGAAAGGAACCGCTTCCGCAGGAACGTGGAGCCTTTCGCCGTCGCGTCACACCCCCCGCACTCGAAGATCACCTTGACCGTCATCGTCCGGTCAACTCCTCCACCTCCCCGAGCAGGTCGGCATAGGCCATCAGGTCGGCGGGGGTGATGTGGAGGGGGTCGTCGAAGAGGTCGGGGCCGTCGAGGGGCCAACTCGCGGCGAGGTTGAAAAGTTCATGTCGCCCGAGGACATGGTCTCGGATGAGCTTGTAGCCCTCGTTGAGGATGCAGTCCCGGTCTTCGTAGGTGGTGGGGTCGAGCCAGCCGGCGCGCTCGGTGTAGGCGAAGGGGTTGGCTCCCACTCGACCGTCAAGCCCATCGGGTACCGAACATCCAACGCGTCCAAGGATCGCGGGGCCCAGATCCACGACCGAACGGAGCCCATCAGCGGGTGCAGAAAACCAAGGGTGTGACGTCCAAAGGGGTACGCCAATACCACCCTCCATGAGTGATTGTTTCCCCGCCCATCGTCCTCCAAGAGCAAACTCACCTTGGGTGCCGTTGTCGGAAAAGATGGCGCACTCCGTGTCCGTGAAGTCCACAGCGGACAGCACCTGACCCACTGCAGCATCGAGATAACGAACTTTCGCATCGAAGATCATTCCTTTCGGCCAATTGGGGTCGGCCCCGGGCGGGGCTTCGAAGGGGCCGTGGACGTCATGGTAGGAAACGATGAGGAACCAGGGCTCCTGTAGAACAGCAAGCGATTCCAGCGCGCGACGAGTCCATCGATCTGTGCTGTACTCAGTACTCGGCTCAGTCGTGAGATACCAGGGTATCCAGGCCATCGAGACGGTGTACTGGTAGTGGGAGTCCAGGTTGCCGACCGTGCCGATGAAGAGGTCGAAGCCGTGCAGCAGCGGGGTGCGTCCTTGCGCGTCATTCCCCACCCCCCACTTGCCGATCAGAGCGGTCTGATAGCCAGCCGCGCGGAGGTGGAATGCGACTGTCTCGTGGCCGAGGATCGTATTGGGATTGCCGTCCCGCGGCCCGATCGTCACCCCCGTCCGGAAGCCGTACTTCCCGGTCAAGAACGCGGCCCTGCTTGGCGCGCACGTTGGATATGCCGTGAAGTTTGCGTATGAAACGAAGCCAGCGCTCGTTAGACCATCCAGATTTGGCGTAGTGCCTGCCCATCTCGTATCTCCATGTCCGTAGCTATCGGGGATGTTCTTGCCGAGGTCGTCGAGGATGATCACTAAAATGTTCGGCGGGGTACTCAGAGCTAATGCCAGTAGCAGGTTCACTCACCTCTCGTTTCTTTGCGTGTCTTGGTTGGGGGTTGAGATCACCGTATTCTGCGCCACCACGATCCGCGCCAGCTTCTCGACCAGCGGGATGCGGAGACTCATCGCCGCGCGGATCAACTCGTTGCCGTCGAAGCCAAGCTCATAGAGCAGCTGCTCCAGCGCGTCCATATCGCCGGGGGGGATGTCGGCCTCGAGGAGTTGGATCAGTTCTTTGTCACTCATCCCCCACCCCTCTTCGCTTCGTTCCAGACTTTGATGGCGGCTATATCCATTCTATCGCGAGGCCACATTCGGCGGGATATCTCGATGACCCACGGCATTATACAGTTGCAATGCGCAGCACGAACGAACGCGGATTCAGCGGAAGGACTCGCCTCGTGCCCCTTCGGCACTTCGCCGCAGGGGCACGAGGCGAGTCCTTCCGCTTCTATTCTCATTGCGGCGCCTCGTAGGATGCTCGAAACACGTCGTCTGAGCATGGGTACAGGTCACCTTTGACGCTGCGAACAATCCAATCGCCGATCTCGGCGCGCGTCTCACCATTCCGGGTTTGGATGATCGCGACGCGCTCGGTTGGATTGTAGACGACGCCACGAAGATGCTCGGCGTTTGGGCACGGATCATCAAACGTAGCATCCGTTATCTGAACTGCACTCACGGTCAAAGGTCTTCGCTTGTAGGCTTTCATTCCTCCTTCTCCTTCACCACCTCCGCAAGTCTGCCCGCGAACGGGTCAGTGGGGTTCATAGATGCTCCACCCCCTCCTTCATCACCTTACACATGCGCCCCTCGAATGGTTTAGAAGGATTCTCGACCAACAGGAGGCCGGGTGTGTCCGATTGCACAAGCCGCTGTTGGATCCACGGTTCAATGCCTCCCGGCGGGCCGGTCTCATGACCGAGTGCAAAAAGGATAGCCCGCTTCGCTATCACGTCGATCTCGCCATCTTGGTCGAACCGCTTGAGCCTACAGCCTTCGGGGGTCTCGGTCAAAAAATAGAGGCTGTCCTCCGGGTCCAACTGTGCGCCACCCTTACCTTTGCAGATTGTGCAACTCTCTCGGTTCCTTGCAGGATGGTATTGGCATTCACAGTTTGGATCCCAATGTTCCTTGAGCAACGCCTCCCACGCCTGGCGGTCGGCTGGTGATTGCGCCTTGGACCATACTCTACTACTCGACCCGGTTGCTGTCGGCACATGCGGAACCTCGCCAATCCGATACAACTCCCCATCCATCATCCTCCTCGCTTCCCCGCCGGGGTGGACGTAGATGCCGATGGGTGGGAGTGGCACAGTGCCCGGTTCTCTGATGTCGTAACCAGGTTTCGGGCAGACCTCTTTGTCGTTGTGGTCTTCACGTTTGGCGCCGCATGAAACGCAGTAGTCGTACCAGCCATCGTTATCCCAACGGTGCTTCTCGGTCCCCGAAGGGGCCGGGTTTACTGCCGCACTCCGAGCTACACACTCGGGGCAATCCTTGGCGCCACTCTTGCCGTCTTGCACGGCGCCTAGTCCTTGACATCGGGGGCAACTGATCGGCGCAATGTATTGTGTCTTCTCTATTTTGGCCCCCGAAGGGGCCGGGTTACATAACGCTTTGTTTGCATCCTGGGTCGTGGCCTCCATTCGGTCCTTGTCCGGTGCAACACACTTGGCATCACCTCCTCTCAGGGCCCACCCGCACTCATCGGCGAGCTGGCCGTGCTGATCAAATAGGCTGGGGATCATCGCTCCTCCGGTCTCCCTCTCCCGGTCACGAGCATGGCGCGCCGCCGCTTGTGGTTTTTGCCTGGAAAGTGCTCGTTGTCGTGTTCTTCGAGATCCTTGATGATTTTGTACCACAGCCACTTGACGCGCTTGTGGCGGGCATCGTGATCGCCGGTGCAGTACTTCCAGAAGCGCACGAAAAGCCGCTCCTTGCCCCGGTCCATCTCGCACTCTTCCCGAGACCCGGCCGCGATGAAGTCGAGGTTCGTGTCCGCAATCGCCTTGAGCATGGAGCCGAGGCCCTTCGGCCGCTTCATGGCTTCGGCGATCAGGTCGGCGAGGGGGATGGTGGAGAGGTCAGACATAGACGTGCCAGACGAAGAAGTTGTCCATGATTGACCCGACGTACTCGATGCCGGCGTGGGGCACCTCGTGGCCGGTACCAACGAGCCACACGTCAATCGCACCGATACCTTCCTCGGTCTCGACGTCGGCCCAGAGTTGCAGCGTTCCATCCTGGGTTCCAACGTGGATGGCGTTGAAGCCCACCGATGGGGCCTGGATCTTTTGGTGTCTCTCGCGCTGCAATTCAAACTTCCACACGGTCCTCATCCGACCAGCCCCCCGATCATCTCGAGCGCCTCGCGCTCCTTCTCCTGACCGTAGCCGGCGTCCACGTAGAACTGCATGGTCGTTTGGATGTTGCGATGGCGCAGCAGGCGCTGAGCGATGGCCGGCGACACCCCGTTGAGCACGCACCACGAGCACAGGGTCTTGCGCATGGCGTGGAGGTCGGCCCAGCGCCCCATGCCGTCCTTTCGAGGGATGCCGGCGGCCCGGTAGTCCCGGCGCCGCTGCTCGTTGGAGACGGGGTTGGGGAAGACGGGCGCGTAGTTGGGGGTGTTCGCCGGTTGCTGGAGGGCGCGTTTCAAGTGAGACACCAGTGGGACGACATCTTCCCTGGCGGCCTTCGTGTTCCGGACGCGAAGGACGTTGGATGCGGGATCGACATCGCCCCACCGGAGTCTCGTTAGTTCACCGCGGCGCAGGCCGGCGAAAAAGGCCGCTTTGTACCACCGATCCCTCCCGGTGCCGGCGGTTGCCTGAAACAGCCGCTGCACCTCGTCGATGGATAGCGCCCGCCGTGGGCGCACCGGATCGGCCCTCACTCGCGCGGCCCGCACGTTGGCATTCTCGATGTGCTCTTCTTCTGCCAACCACGCCACGAAAGCCAAGATCGTCTTGCGCTGCCCGTTGATGGTAGCAGCACTGAAACCTTGGTCCTGGCAGTGCTCCATTAATTTTCGCAAATTGGCGGAGGTGACGTCTTTGAGGGTTTTGACCCCGCACCACTTGGCGAAGCGGGTCAGCACCAGCTCCTTGTTGCTGACGCCCAGCCGGGAATGCTTGCGGCGCTCGCACCAGGCGAGGTACTCGGCGGTGAGTTTCTGGTAGGGGGTCATATCGGCAAGTTCCGGCGCAACTCTTCGGCTTTGCCGATCATCCTGACGAGGAATTGCCGGGTGAGCTCCTGCTGCATCTCCAGCTTCTCGATGCGGTCCCGGAAGTCCTTGATGGAATCATTGACACCGTCGATCTTCTGTTTCATCCTCTCGATGCGCCCCTGCATCTCCAGCTTCTCGATGCGGTCCGTCATCGTCTTCAGGTTGACCAACACCGCTCGGTGCTCGGCCTCCTCGATAACCGTCCACCCACGGCGCCCGTCAACCCACTGGGCCGCTTTTTCGCTTTCCATCACTCCTCCTTCGGCCAGACCCGCACTGTTTCGGAATACGTTTCATCGCGGAAGGCGAACACCTCGAGCCCGCCGCCATTGGTTGTGTAGTACCCGCCGAACCCCTGCAGCGATATGGCTACCGTTCTGTCGCCGAGGTTGGCCGTCAGCTCGCGTTTGGCCACTCCGATGGGTGTCGCGCCGTCCGGAATCAAAGCCCGGGAGAACGGGTCCTCGCGCTTCTGGGGGGCAGCGCGGAATTCGCGGTCGGCGTCGATAAACCGCTCGATCTTCGCACTGTCGCGGAGGATCAAGTCCAGCCCGTGGTACTTGGTCTTGGTCTCGTTCTCGCCACAGTGGTACGGGCTCTTGTGGTTGCCGTCGATCGCGGAGGTGAGGTTCTCGACAATGAAACCTTCCTTGAGGCGATCCTCGACCAGCTTCCAGAGCTTGCCCTTCTTCGTGGTCGCAGGCGCGAGCGCCTGCGGGTGGTACTTGCGGTAGTGGGCAAACACCTCTCTGATTTGTGGAGCCAACAACTCGGCCCCCTTTGAAGGGGGTATGGGGGTAGTTACTCTGGGCTTCTGAGCTTCTGTCTTGGAATTCCGGAGGCTTTCCGGCGACCCCCCGCCTGGAATTCCAGCCCGTTTCCGCTCGCGATCCGCGGATCTTCTGGCCTCGTCGCGCCGCATTCTCCGGCAGGTGATCGTGTAGGCGCCGTCCTTGACACCTTGAACTTCGGCAACGCCGCTTTCGCGGATTTCCGTCATCCTCTCCGCAAACTCCTCCTTATTGGCACACTTGGTGTGTCTTGCGAGAGCGCTAGGGTGAGCAGTGATGGAACCATCGACCCCGCCCTGGTGAATCAAACAGAGCAACCTAAACCACACACACTCGGCCTGCTGACTCAACATCGAAACGCCAGCATCGCCGAGGTAGTCCTGCGGATAGAACTGCAACCACGGCATCCTTCCGGTTTTCTTCCGGAGAGGTTCCGGCGGAATCGGGCTGGAATTCCGAGTCATGTGACGTGCTTCCAGGTTTTGCCGCGGAGCAGGTCTGAGATCGTCATCTGGTGGACGCTGTAGAGTTGGGCGAGCTCGGCCTGGGTAGGCTTTGGATCAGCGTACTCATAGAGGGCCCTGATCCACTTTACTGTCGCCGCCGTCAGCCGTGAGTTGGCCCGATCTTCGCCGCGTTGTACGCGACCCTTTTCAACCATGTCCCTCGAGTTGTCCGCGTGCGTCCCCTCAAAGAGATGGCGGGGGTTGCAGCAGGGCGGACTGTCGCACTCGTGAAGAACACAGGCTTTGGAGGAGCGCCCGTGCCAGAACTCGAAGGCAAGCCGGTGAGCGCCATGATTCACCCCGCCGTCACGAAGAACGCCGTACCCTTGGTCCTGTGTCGCCGCAAGCCATGGCCAGCAATCATCATCGCCGCGAATGTCGACCTTCTCCCAAAACCGCAACTCGGCGGGGATCAACCTGCTTGGCGGAAACTCTTCCACCAAGTGACTTGGGTTGCAGCATCGGCGGTTTTCGCAAGTTTGGAAGAGCGTCCGGTCCGGAGCCCTGCCGGCCCAGAGCTCGAAGGCAATGCGGTGAGCGAGTTGACACACGCCCCGAAACGAAAACGTGCCGTATCCATCTGGGAGCCCGGACGCAAGCCACTCCCAGCACTCGCCGCTCTCTCCGATGGCGACCTTTGACCAAAACCGCAACTCAACAGGCATTTTTGTATAGTGGCGAGCCATATCCGTTAATGGTAACCTAGGGTGAGCCGAACATAAAGAAATTGTCAAACGATAAGTTGCTATAAACCCCGTTTAGTTGCACCGTTACCGGATACCCCCCAGACAGGGCCGCGACGTTCTCCTCGAAAAATATTGCATTCGGCAAAAACCCGGTGC
>Ga0255047_10003330_pt1 | contig 10117 bp, 9 predicted proteins | sample JV7_2_1_MG_FD_183640 | JGI IMG/M metagenome (GOLD analysis project Ga0255047, IMG submission 183640) | Seawater microbial communities from Jervis Inlet, British Columbia, Canada - JV7_2_1 | ecosystem: Environmental > Aquatic > Marine > Inlet | place: Canada: British Columbia | collected 2016-10-06 | reverse complement strand
ACCCTCGACCACAAGCAACGAAGCCTGTTGAATCTGGGCATGATCGCAGCGCTGAACCGAATGCATGAATGGGAGCTCCACTTCCGGGGCGCCTTAACCAACGGTCTCACTAAAGACGAACTCAAGGCGATCTTGCACCAGATCACCATCTACTGCGGAGTTCCGGCGGGTGTGGAGTGCTTCCGCATCGCGCGTAAAGTCCTGGCGGAACAAGACGGTTGACCGTGCCGCTTCCCGCAACCATGATGGGCGTGCATCTGACCGGGATCGGAGGACTGGACAAACTCGTCATAAAAAAGGAGTTACCGGTACCGGCACCCTCGCCGGATGAAGTCCTCATCGAGGTCGGGGCGTGCGGCCTGAACAACACCGATATCAATACCCGTACCGGGTGGTACAGCAAATCCGTGACCGCGGAAACCGGACAGGGCGGTAGTGAAGGTTTTTCCGAATCCGGTGGCAATGATTCGACCTGGGGTGGTTCAGGCCCGACCTTTCCACGAATACAGGGTGCCGATGTTGCGGGTTATATCGTGGCAGCCGGCGCTGGTGTGGACAGCGCCAGGGTTGGTGAACGGGTACTGGTCGATCCGTGGCTACGTGACCCCGGTGATCCGGATGACCGGCGCCGGGCCGGCTATCTCGGCAGTGAACGGGACGGTGGGTATGCCCGCTACACCACAGTTCCGGCAAGCAACGCATTTGGCATCGACACCGGGTTGACTAATGCTGAACTTGCCACCTTTCCCTGTTCTTATTCCACGGGTGAATACATGCTCACCCGTGCCCGCCTGCGCGAGGGGGAGACGGTGCTGATCACGGGTGCGTCTGGAGGCGTCGGCTCCGGCCTGGTGCAGTTGGCCAAAGCAAGGAACGCCAAAGTTATCGCTCTTGCCGGCAAGGACAAACTTGGTGCAGTTAGAGAACTCGGCGCCGACGCGGTAATCTCCAGGAATGAGCCCGACCTGGCTGGCGCCATAACAGATGCCTTACCGGGTGGTGAAGTCGATGTGGTGGCCGATATTGTCGGTGGAGAAAATTTCCCCCTGCTGTTGGAACTGCTGGCGCGCGGCGGCCGCTACGTCACCTCCGGCGCCATCGCCGGGCCGATCGTTGATCTGGACCTGCGCACCCTGTATCTCAAAGACCTGGAACTGTGGGGGGCAACAGTCATGCCCCGGGGAATATTCAAGACGCTGGTCGCACTGATCGAACAGCGGAAGATTCGGCCGCTGCTGGCGAAGACCTTTGCACTGGAGAACATACATGCCGCCCAAACGGAGTTTCTCCAGAAGAAGCACGTGGGAAACTTTGTGGTCGTGCCCCGAGATTCAAGCGAATATAGATCTGCCCGCTAACGAATGGCTTCGTAACCGCCCTCGACTCCATTTTTTGAGTACACTATCTGCCACAGGTGGATATAACGCGCACTGAACGAACCTGCGGCAGTCATCAGGAAAAATCGCCACATGCGGTAGAAGCGATCGCTGTAACCGAGTGCCTTGATGGCCTCCCAGTTGGCATCGAAGCGTTCCATCCACGCCATAAGCGTCTTCGCGTAGTTGACGTTGAGGTTGTGCCAGTCCTCAATATGGAACAATTCTCCGCACGCCCGGGTCAGTCGGGTCGGGGTGGGCAGAACACCGTTTGGAAAAATGTACTTGTTGGTCCATGGATCAACTGAGGCCGCCTTGGTAGTAGAGCCAATGGTATGCAGTAGAAACAGGCCGTCGGGGTGCAGACAGCGGTCCACGACCTGCATGAAGGTCTTGTAGTTCTTCACGCCGACATGCTCGAACATGCCCAGGGATACGATGCGGTCGAAAACGCCGTCCAGATCCCGGTAATCCTGGTACTCCAATTCTACCGGCAGGCCCCGGCACATCTGGCGGCCGAGTTCGATCTGCTCCTTAGAAACGGTTATGCCGACGACCTCGGTTTGATACTTTTCGGCAGCGAATTTCGCAAAACTTCCCCAGCCGCATCCGATATCGAGCACTTTCATTCCCTGCTCCAGTCCTATTTTTCTGCACACCAGATCCAGTTTCGCTTCCTGGGCGGAATCCAGATCCCGTGCGTCCTTCCAGTAGGCACAGGTATAGGCCATGCGCTGGTCCAGCATCAACTTGAACATGTCGTTGCCCAAATCGTAGTGGTGCTCACCGATTTGAAAGGCGCGCGAACTATTCTGCAGATTGAACAGCTTCGCGGCCGCAACGGGAAGCAAAAGCTTCAGGGGTCTGATCCTCTCCTCCAGCCCCGCGCGCAGGATCTTCCGGGCAAGAGTCTGAAGTTGTTCGCAGTCCCACCAGCCGTCCACGTAGGATTCTCCGAATCCGAGAACGGCGCTGGCCAGTACGCGCCGGTAAAAGCGCTCGTCATTGATCTGTATATCCCAGGGGCGGGGTCCGTTGATTTCAATTTCAGCGAGGTCGAGAAGGGACCGCACCGTGGATTCGTAGTGCTTCATGCCACTAGCCCCGCAGCCGTTCGTTCTCCGGGTCCCACACGGCTTCCGTCAGCACGGTCGCCCGATGCGGTTTTCCCAACAGGTCGATATCGAAGCTGCAGCCAGGCTTAGCCCAGGCAGGCTCGACATAAACAAATCCCAGGCTCCTGCCCGTGTAGTGGCCGAACCCCCCCGACGTGGTGACTCCGATGGGCCGGCCGTCCTTCAACGCCGGTTCCCCACCATGGATGTCACTGTCGCCCGCGTCCACTTCCACATAGACCAGTTTGGTGTCTATGCCCTTCGCCCGAACCTTAAGGGTGGCTTTCTTGCCAGCAAAGTCGTCTTTACTTTCGGCGAAAAACCGCTCCAGCCCCGCTTCGATCATGGTGATCTCGTTGGTCAACTCAGCGCCCCATCCCTTGTAGGCTTTCTCCAGCCGGAGGGAATTGACGGCATACACACCAAAATTGGCGATGCCAAACGCCTGACCGGCAGCCCACACGGCATCATATAGTTCCATCATCCGGTGCATCGGGCAATGCAGCTCCCAGCCCAGTTCACCCACATAGCTCACGCGCAGGGCCCGAACCGGCACCCCGGCAACGTCGATTTGCCGGTATGTTAACCAACGGAAACCGGCGTTGGTCAATTCCGTGTCCGTGAGCCCGGACAATACGTCGCGGGAGCGCGGGCCCGACAAGACCAGCACCCCCCACTCATCGGTCACGTTGCTGACCGTTACAGATTCTTCTTCGGCCCCCTGGGTGAGCCAGTCGAAATCCCGGTCCTCGGCCGCGGCGCCGGACAGGAGGTAGTAGTGCCCTTCGGCGAGGCGTGTCACGGTCGATTCACCGGCGATGCGGCCGTTGCCGCTCAAGTAGTGGGCCAACACAATTCCACCGTTTTTGCGCGGCATGCGATTGGCGCAAATCCGATTCAGAAAAATTTCCGCATCGGCCCCGACAACCTCGAATTTAGCGAAACTGGACAAGTCCAGCAGGCCGGCCCGCTCACGCACCGCCCTGCACTCCTGTGCCACCACTGCAAAGACATTGTTATGTTTGAAACCCGGCTCTTCGCTGCGGCCGTCCAGTGAAAACCATTTCGGGCGCTCCCATCCATTGGCCTCGGTGTAAACGCAACCCAGAGCAGCCAATCGGTCGAACAAGGGGGTCACCCGCTTATTGCGGGAAGCCGGGCGTTCCTCCCCGGGCAAGTGCAGGGCATACATGTGTTCATAGTCCTGGTGAGATTTCGCTTTGGTGTATTCTCCCGGGGCGTACTGGCCGAAGCGCCTGGGATCCAGTCCCGCCATATTGATTTCGGCATCACCGTACACCATCCATTGCGCCAGGTATTTGCCGCAACCAGCCCCGGCCGCGATGCCGATGGATGCCCCGTTGCAATGCCAGAAATTACGCAGACCCGCGGCTGGCCCGAGCAGAGGATTGGCGTCCGGGGTATGCGGAATGGCCCCGCACACAGCTTTTTTTATCCCCAGATCCGACCACGCCGGCATGCGCTCCATGGTGCGCTCGATAAATGGCGTCAGGGTGTCGAAATCCGCCTCGAACAATTCGTTTTCCGAGTCCCATTCCGGCCAGCCGTCCCGATGGGCCCAGCATTCCTGTGAATTTTCAGTCTCGTAGATGCCAATGAGCGCGGACTTTTGCTCCTGGCGGTAATATGCGGACGGATAGGGGTCCCGCATAACAGGCATCTCCTCGTCGCGTTCGAGAAATTCCGGCACGGTATCGGTGACAATGTAGGTGTGCTTCATGTTGGTAATAGGAACATCGGTCCCCACCATCTGGCTAATTTGCCGCGCATAACAGCCGGCGGCGTTGACCACCATCTCACAGATTACGTTGCCCTGTTCGGTAATGACTTCCCAGTCCCCGGACGCACGTTGTTTAATATCGACTACCCGATTCCGCACCATGATACCGGCGCCCATGTCCCGGGCGCCTTTGGCCAACGCGTTACAACAACCCGCCGGGTCCACGTGGCCGTCTTCCGTCGTCCAGGCGCCGGCCAGAACACCATCCGTATTCACCAAGGGATTAATCTGCCTGATCTTGGCTACATCGATGATTTCACAGTGAAACCCGATGAGCTTGCCGACGCTTGCAACATGATGGAACCAGTCGACTTCCGCCGGTTTCAACGCAAAGCGGATGCCTCCACACCCATGCCAGCTCACATACTGCCCCGTTATCTCCTCCAGTTTAGGATACAAGCGGTTACCGTAATCATGAATTTTTGCCATATTGTAGTCAGCAATAAAACTGGGGCACTGCCCGGCTGCGTGCCACGTCGAGCCGGAAGTTAACTCACCCTTCTCGATCAACAGACTGTCGGTCCAGCCCTCTTCCGCTAAATGATAAAGAAGGCCGGCGCCCATCATTCCGCCGCCGACTATGACGACTCGAGCGTGATTCTGCATAACTTTCTCCACGGCAAAACGGTAGTGTATTGTAGCCAGCCTCTCCGGCAAAATGCGATAGTGGATGCAACTTTAGAGCCGGCTCCAGTGGCCATCCCCGCCCTTTCCCGAACCCGCCATGGTGGAAAAAATAGATTCAAGCCGCAATAAAGTCCTGTTTTGGTGAATACGTCACATTTGGCCGGTCTTAATTGCCCACCCATACGATTCAGTCGCTATAGTTTACTCAGTTAAACAAGATTTGTAACAGCTTGGGGTACTTCAAAATGGCGGCACTTGCATACCAGGCACAAGCCGACACTACCCGAATTCCAGTGGATTCAGTGGTGCTCTATCGAACACAGGGGATGGATGATTTCGAACTCTGCCACGTACTGAATGTCAGTGAGGGAGAAATGGACGCATTATTCACGCACACCGTACCCCTGCACACACAGGTGACCATCACGGTGGGGGACGAATCGTCACCCAGACAGTTTCATCAGCTCAAAGGCGAGGTGCAGCACAGGGAAGCCAGGGACGGCGAGTGGCTTTGCTCCATATCTGCCGCACCCGATGATCGAGACTGGTCATCTGATTTTATCTACGGCGTGGTCTGTTCCAATGCCGATAACAGCAAGGAGCTGGTCGAGAACTACCGATCAATGCGCGATGATGAACTTAAGCAATTACAACCCTGCGCCAGTGCGGCCTCGCAAGCGCGCGCTAACGCGGCAGCGTTGTCTTAACGCAATCTGCGCATAACACGACTCACGCCATTGCGGGTTCGATCCCGCCGGCCGGTCTGACGACCGGCATGCGGACCATGCCCCGCAAACTCTGCTTCCGGAAACTAACCTCGCTGCCGCGGGTTTCTTTATCTCAAAAAACGAAGTAACTTATGGTACCGGTAGCCTGTTCGCGCACCGGTTTTATTTCCTGATATTTACGATGTTTACGATGTTTACGACATTGAATTTTATGACATGTCTGAAAAATATACGGAGGTAGCGCATGTTGCTGCGTAAAGTCACCAGGACCGTAGCGGCCCGTCCGGCAACAACGGCAGCATCACCGCCGGCGGCGCACAGTGGATGACTGCGGGCAGCGGCGTGATTCACGCGGAGATGCCGAAAGCCGATACCGACCGCATGCACGGATTTCAGTTCTGGTTGAATCTGCCGGCCAGTGAGAAAATGCAGCCGCCTGCATATCGCGATATCCAGGGTGCTGAAGTTATTACAGTGGACCACGAAGATTCCCACATTCGCCTGATATCGGGTAGTCTCGGAATCGGAGATACCGAGGTGTATGGCGTAGTAACCAGCCATTCAACGCGAGCACTGATTGCAGACGTCACCCTGCCTGAATCCGGTATCACGACCCTGAAAATCGAACCTACTTTGTCCGCACATGCCTATGTGTACCGGGGATCGGTAAATGCCGGCGACATCACGATCGCATCCGGTGTTCTGGCCTGCTTTGGCGACGGTGACGCATTGCAATTATCGGCAACTCAGGACAGCGGGCTTTTACTGTTCGGAGGACGCCCGATCAATGAGCCTGTGGCGCATCACGGTCCGTTTGTCATGAATACCCAGGAAGAAATTGCGCAGGCGATACGCGACTACCAAAACGGGACGTTGGTACGAGGGTGAGGGCCCGCGCCAGCCGGCCAAGTCTCAATGCCCCGTATCGCGGGCCCGGTAGTTGCCTTTTGAGTCACGCACGAATATGTCTTTTATCTGGGGATGACGAACCGGTTCTCCCGATTCATCCGGCAGAAGATTTTGTTCCGATACGTAAGCTACATATTCTGTTTCGTCAGTTTCGGCAAGAAGATGATAGAACGGCTGATCTTTGTCCGGCCTGATATCTTCGGGGATGGAATCGTACCACTCATCGGTGTTGTTGTACGTCGGGTCCACGTCGAAGACGACACCGCGAAAATCGTAGACCCGGTGGCGGACTATCTGCCCAATCTGATATTTGGCTGTTCTAATCATGCCATAATTATAACAAACGGATCCTACCGTGTGACTTCGATGGAGAAAGAATCTGCGTCCAGATGAGCCGGAAACCGTTGTTTGAACGTTTCCAGCTTTTCCCGGGACAGGGTCGCCGTGGCGTTCATCACCCTGTCGTGGGCCAGCGGCAGGCCAATATCAAGGAGCTGGTGGGCTGGATCAGGCGCACCTCGATAACATCAGATCGCTGCTGAGCGGCTAGGAGAATGTGGGATCGGCCGGTGGTTCTAAACAGCGGTCAGGTTGTGTGGGAACTCGGTTGAGATTCTCTGATAGTCATCAGCCATGCCGATCACTACGTTTTTGAGCAGCAGAGATTCGAGCACAGGTTGTGCGGCGGAATCGGCAAAGGTGGCCAACAGTGCATTTTTCATGCGGGCAACACTATCGGGATCGATATCTGATCGCGTCACATAAGGCGGTGCCGGCGCCGGGTAAGTCGTCCCCAGGCAGCGTGTACCTTCGATGACCTCCGGTCGATAACGCTTCAGCAGTTCATATGTCATGCAATCGATAGAAGCTACATCGGCCCCACCCATATTCAGCACCGCCAAGCTGGCCATATGACTGCCGCTGATCCTAACCTCGGAGAAAAACCTTTTCCCGTAGCGGTAGGGTGCGACCAGCCCGAATAAAGCGTTGGTCCCGGATTGGGATTCCGGCCCATTGACTACTGCAACAGTACCGAGCATGTCCACAACATCGTCATAGGGGCTGTCTTCGGGCACCACAATGGTGCTGGCATAGTCCGCACCGTTGCACCCGGGTACATCGTAGCAAGGCGTGGCAATCACCTGGAAACGGTCTTGGTAGCGATTGACTACGTCATAACCACAAGTTTGACTGAAAAACAAATTGTCATCAGACCACAGCTGATGGAGATTCACGTCGTGCACCAGACTGCTGGGAACATCTTCGATTCCTTCATTGCTCAAATGATGAGCAACAATGGCCCACAGCGCATCCGTAGCGCTGCGGATCTCCGGAAAATCATACATTGGCAAACTTGCAACAAGCATCTCAACTACCCCAGGGCCGACGAGGCCTGAACAGAGCCGCGCATTGAAAGATTAAAGCCTCCAGCACCCCGATTGCAAGGGCATTTACCGCATTGCAGGCATGGCGCCACGTTCCTGCCTGATGCGCTGTGCTACAGGTTAGAACTCCACAAAGGAGTCTATCGCCGTACGGTCGTAGCCAAGGCTTGCCGTCAACAGCTGCCGGGTATAGGGCTGCACCGGTGTGTGACCGCGCAACTGTTCCACACTCATGGTTTCCACCACCGCGCCGTGCTGCATCACCGCCAGGTTCTCACACATGTGACCCACCACTGCGAGATTGTGGCTGACCAGCACATAGGTCAGCCGGTGATCCCGCTTTAGACGCATTAACAGGTTGAGCACCTCGGCCTGGACCGACACGTCCAGGGCCGAGGTGGGCTCATCCAGCAACACGATGTCCGGCTCGATAATCAGCGCGCGGGCCACGGAAACCCGCTGCCGCTGTCCGCCGGATATCTGGTGGGGGTAGCGAAAGCGGAATGAAGCGTTCAGTCCGACTTCTTCGAGCGCCCTGACCACGCGGTCCCCGATTCGGTCGAGCCGGTGAACCCGGGCGGGCTCGCTCAAAATTGCGTCGACCGTGTGACGCGGGTGCAACGAGCCGTAGGGGTCCTGGAACACCATCTGTACACGGCGGCGAAAGGCGCGTGAGCGGCGCCCGGTCAGGGCTTCGTTGGCAACGGTCATAACCCCGTCAACTTTCGCGACATTTTCCAGCAGGCCCGCGAGCGCCCGCAACACCGTTGTCTTGCCCGAACCGGATTCTCCGACCAAACCGAAAGACTCGCCCTGTCCTACACTCAGCGATACGTTGCGGACCGCGTGAAAGGCGCGCCTGCCGTGTCCGAATATTACATTCAATCCGTCGATCCGAATCACCGTTATCCTCCGGAAGGTATACTCCACGCCGGGTCCCGCTGCAAAACGGGCAATTGCTTGCGCCCACCTTCCAGCCGTGGCAGGCAGTTGAGCAAGCCTCTGGTGTAGGGGTGCGTGGCATGGGCCAGGTTGGCGGCATCGCACTGCTCCATTACCTTGCCGGCGTACATCACCAGCACGCGGTCGCAAAAGGATGCGATCAGGTTGATATCGTGGCTGATAAAAATCAGGCCCATGCCCCGCCGGGCGATCATATCGTCGAGTATTGCAAGCACTTGTAACTGGACGGTCACATCGAGGGCCGAGGTGGGCTCGTCGGCAATAATAATGTCCGGCTCAGGAATCATCATCATCGCAATCATGATGCGCTGCCCCATTCCACCGGACACCTCGTGGGGATAGGTGTTATATACGCGCTCGGGATCCCGGATACGGACCGCTTCCAGCATCTCAAGAGTCCGGGAGCGCGCCTCGCGTTTTGCAGCCTTGCTGTGAATTACGAAGGCTTCCTGGACCTGCGCTCCGATCGTCATGACCGGGTTGAGTGAATACTTTGGGTCCTGCATGATCATGGATATGCGCCCACCACGGATTGTGCGCATGGTTTCTTCCCGCGCGTGCAGCAGATTAATGCCGTCGAACTCCAGGCGCCGGGCCCGAATGCGTCCGCGCGGATCGTACAACCCTAAAATGGCGCGGCCGGTCTGGGACTTTCCCGATCCGGATTCGCCTACGATCCCGAGCTTCTCCCGCCCGAGTTCAAAGCTCACCCCATCCACCGCGCGAACTGAACCGGTTGGCGTGTCGTAAGTCACGTGCAAATCTTCAACAATGAGCATGGGCTTACACTCGGGCAAAGTCACGACCCGCCCCTGGGGTCGAGAACATCGCGCAGTCCGTCGCCCAGAAGATTAAAGCCAAGGCTTACCATGAGAATCGCCACACCGGGCACGGTCGGTACCCACCATTGATCGATCAGAAACTGCCGGCCCAGTGATATCATGGCGCCCCATTCCGGCGTGGGGGGTTGTGCTCCCAACCCGAGAAAGCCAAGCCCGGCCGCGGTCAGTATGATGCCGGCCATGTCCAGCGTCAGCCGCACGATGACCGATGACATGCACAGCGGCGCGACGTGGCGGATCAATATGCCGAGTGTACTTACACCCTGGACCTGGGCCGCCAAAATAAAATCACTATTTCTGATCGTCAGTGCTTCGGCCCGGGCGATCCGGGCATAAGGCGACCAGGTGGTCAGCGATAGCCAGCACCGCAT
>Ga0255047_10003328_pt1 | contig 10120 bp, 9 predicted proteins | sample JV7_2_1_MG_FD_183640 | JGI IMG/M metagenome (GOLD analysis project Ga0255047, IMG submission 183640) | Seawater microbial communities from Jervis Inlet, British Columbia, Canada - JV7_2_1 | ecosystem: Environmental > Aquatic > Marine > Inlet | place: Canada: British Columbia | collected 2016-10-06 | reverse complement strand
CACTGCCGTCGTCCCCGATCGCAGCACTCGTGACCTGGCCGGCGATTGTGTCGCCATCCGTTGCCACAGCGAACTGGGCCGCGGCACCATCCGACGCGGCGCTGCCGTAGAGGACTGCTTCTGAGTCATTGGAGATCGACCCGATGATCCCAGAAGCCTCAGCGTCAAGCGCGTGCTCGGCAAGGCTCTGATATCCAGCGATCGTGTCCTGAACCTGTCCGACCCAGGTGTTCTCAACGACAGCGATGAACGCTGAGCTCCCCGGTTCCAGCGAATCGGCTGCCTGCTTCAGATCGTCATTCTCCAGAGCCGACTTCGCGATCTTCGCACCGCCCGCACCGATGCCAGCCCCAATGGCGGCCGACGCAATGATTGAAGGAGGAAAGATGAGCCCAACAGCGCCACCGATCAAAGCGCCGATGCCCAGACCCCGTTTGACGCTTGGAAGCGACTCTTGCTTCACCGACGCAGTGCCTTCGGCGTCCTTTACGAGAGTGGCGGCATCGATGATGTCGATCGTATTGGCGTTGTCCATCGCCTTCAGAGCCTCGACCGCCCCAGCAGCTCCGTCCTCGGTTCCGTACACAGCGAACATGATCTCGTAGTTCTCGTACTTGTCACTCATGGTATCTCCTGTTGGTGCGCGCTCAGTCTTCTCATGGACGCCTGATGGCGCCGGTCAAGCTGTCTCAGTCGTCGTAGCCCTCGAATTCCTCTCCGACACCTATGTGTGGGTACTGCTGGGCGCTCTGGGCAAGCGAGAGGATCGGAGCCATCGCTGGGCCGAGGACCCAACCGATGGTCAGATCGGCCTGCACGAGGTCCATGGTCTCCTGTGGGTCTGAAATGAGATCGAACACCATCGGGAGCTGCCCCTTGATGTAGGGGGAAGTCCAGCCGTCGTCCAAGGCGTAGCGGAAGTGGATCTTCATCGTCTTCCACTTGGTAGTGACGGGCTCTCCGTCGGTCCCTATGTACAGGAACGTGTCGCGTCCGGACTCCTCGGTATCGCCGTGCAAGAAGCTCGACATGTCCATACCGTCGATCGGCCGGTCCGTCGGCATGCGATCGGACTCGCCGATGAGTGCAGCGAGCGTGGGCATCCAGTCATAGGCCGCGACGATCTCGTCGGTCACTCGACCTGCGGCGATGTGACCAGGCCAGCGTGCAATGGCCGGCGCACGCATGGAGCCTTCCCAGCCGCCACCGAAACGTCCAGACCAGTAGCCGCCGGAACCCATTGGTTCAGCCAGCAACCTGGCAGCGGCGTTGTCGCTGGCCCATACGACGATCGTATCGTCGGCGATGCCGAGCTCATCGAGCAGGTCAAGGATCTGACCTGCTCGATGGTCGAGTTCGGCGACGCCTTTGGGGGCGACCTTCAAGCTGTCGGTAGCATCCGCGAAGTCGGGGTGTGGAATCATGGGCGGGTGTACGTTCGTAAACCCGATGTACGTGAAGAACGGTTTGCCTTCCGCGTGGTTGCGTTGGATGAAGTCGATCGTCTTTTCAGTGATCTTCTCATCCATGAAGGGCCGGGTCTTCACATCAAATTCGTCAACCTCTTGAATGTCGCCGTCCTTGACCGCAGATTTGATCTTCGGAGTCGGGACGCCCGGCGGGAACATCGGGTGGGATGACCAGGCGGCTTCGTCGGAGGACTCGGTGATACCCCACCATTCATCGAAGCCCTGGTCCGTCGGGATCCTGCCGCGGACGTTGCCTAGGTGCCACTTGCCGAAGCATGCGGTCGCGTATCCGGCGTCGGACATCAGATCACCCATGGTGTATTCCCAAGGAGCGAGCCCGTAGTGACCTTGGTCGCCCGGCGCGGGCACGCGGAACGTACCCGACCGGACCGGGTACCGGCCCGTCATGAGGGCGCTGCGCGTGGGCGTGCATTGCGCCTCGGCGTTGAAGTTCGTAAAGCGCGTGCCCTCGGAAGCCAGCTGGTCAAGGCGCGGCGTGGGGACGAGGCCGCCGTAGCAGCTCAGGTCGCCCCAACCGATGTTGTCGGCGAGCATGAAGACGACGTTCGGTGTGTCAGTCATTGTTGGACCTTTCTGCCATTTCGATGTCTCCCCCAGTTGCCTCTTCAGCTTCTGCCGATGGATCCTGTTTGTCCTTGCCCATCCATGTGCCGATCGGCGCTGCAACGACAATCTGAACGAAGATGATGGCGGTGACCGCACCGAGAATCGCCGGATCGTTTCCGAACGCAATCGCCACGGCAGCGAACGCGGGACCGGCGTTGGTGCCCGGCTGGACCAACGCTGTAGCCGCTCTCGTCCGGTAGTCGCCGATAGAGGCGAAGTAGCCGATCGCGATCATGACAACTGTGAATACGACGCCGGCCACGATGACCCGGTCGCCGAGGAGATCAATGATCATCCGCCAGCTCGACAGCAGCGCTAACACCACAACGGCCATGAAGGATGGGCCGATGACCTTCCCTGCGAATCCGTTCCACTCGAGGGCGCTCTTCTCATTCCAATGCCGGATCAGGAGTCCCACGACAAACGGTAGGACCTGGAGGAACACGATTGCCTTGAGGAGATCACCGACAGGCAGCGAAACTCCATCGCCGAGATTCGCTGTTTCGAGAATGAAGTTGGCGGTCGGCGCAAACGTGAATGATGCCACGACAGCGAGCACGACTTGGAGCGCGGCACCAGTGGTGACGTCTGCCTTGGCGCCCATGACGAACTTGACACCGAGCGGGGCGCCTGGAACCACCGCAATAAGGACCATTGCAATGTAAGCCGGCTCAGACAGACTGAACAGCTCGGCAGTTCCCCAGCCCACGAGCGGACGGATAATGAGGCCCGTGGCAAGCACCAATAGGACCAGCCCAACACGACTCAGCACCTTGCCAAGGCCGGCGAAGGTCGTTGTGAACCCTGCCGACACCATCGTCGCCACGATCATCACCACCAAGGTGATATTGAACAACGACGCAATTAGTTCTTGAACTTCCATACGACCTTCCTCCTTCGACCGGAACCGCCCGGTTCATTGACGTGCGCTAAACTCCGCTCGCGTGCTGCACCATTTTTACACGCTATAGATGCGGTCCGGGTGGCGTCACCCGGGTGATTTCGTACGGGTGCGACAGCCATCACCCATTTCCCAGTGCGTGCGAATCCCGGGTAGAGGCCGACTGCCGGCTTCGCTACGCTTCGTGCGATGGCAGAGTCCCTCGGAGTCGAGAACCGTCGTAGTCCAGCCTCACCGCAGTTGGTGGCGGCCAAGACTCGTGTGCCCCCACCGGGAGCGAACTTCGTGACACGGCACGATCTCATCTCGCTCCTCACAGAACGAGGAGACCGCACGGTCACCGTCGTCCACGCTCCGGCGGGCTACGGCAAGTCGACCCTCCTCAAGCAGTGGGTCGAAGCAGATCCCGTTCGGCGATTCGCTTGGTTGAGCCTCGACGAGGCGGACAACGACCCCACAGTCCTTTGGAGGTACATTCTCTCCGCGTTGCGGGCCGTACTACCCGGCCTGGCAGACAGGGCTTGGGACCTCCTGCAACAACCACAGCCCGATGTAGCAGAGGTCCTCTCGGTGACGCTCAACGGCCTGCTCGATGTTCCTGGCCGATTGGTTCTGGTACTGGATGACTACCACACGATCACGAATCCTCAGTGCCATGACTCGATGCAGTATTTCGTCGACCATCTGCCAAGATCGACACAGATCGCGTTCGGCACGCGCACTCGACCCCCTCTCGCCCTTTCCGGATTCGACGCCGGCGGTAGATTGCTTGCACTGGAGGCCTCGGCCCTCCGGTTCAGCCTTGAAGAGACCGGGCGGGCCCTCCAGCATGCTGGCGTTCGAAATCGTGCCGAGGAAATTGTAAGTGTCCACGAGAGGACCGACGGCTGGGCCGCTGGCATATATCTACTCGCAGCGTCCGGGGCCACGCGGGGAGGCCCCGATGAGCCGTCCGACAACGTCGACGCGTACCTGAAGGAGCATGTGCTCGACCACCTCGCGGAGGAGGATCGAACGTTGCTCGCCCAGTGGTCGATCTTGCAGCACCTCAATGGAGACCTCTGCGACAGAGTTTCAGGCCGGTCCGGCTCGTCTGCCCGTCTGGAACGCTTGTCACATGCGAACGTGCTGTTGATGCCCCTCGATTCACAGCGAGAGTGGTACCGCTTCCACGACCTTCTCCGCGACGCTCTGTACCGAGAATTTGCGCGAGAGCCCGCTGAACAGCGCGCAGCAGCTCACGTTCGGGCAGCGGAGTGGTGGGACGAACATGGCGACTCGTCACGCTCCATCGATCACTTCATCGACGCCGCCGAATACGAACGCGCCAGCCAGATCATCTGTGCCAGCTGGCTTGAGTACATGCTGACCGGCCGGCTTGCCACACTGCGACAGTGGATGGATCGAATTCCCCGGCGTGCGCTGCTTGCCTACCCTCCGATACTCATTGCGTTTGCCTGGATCTCCGCTTTCGCTGGCGATACCAAAGCCGCCTACCGGTTCGCCCTCTCTGCCCGTGAAGCTTCCTTCGACGGTGCCATGGTCGACGGGTCATCGTCGTACGTCTCTGCGGTCGCGATACTTCGGGCCGGACTGGGCCACGAGGGGATGAAGGACGCCAATGCGCATGCCGAAATCGCTTATCGCTTGGAGTCGCAGCAAAGCGAGTGGAGACAGCTAGCAGCTGGTCTGGCGGGCGTCACTCGGTTCGGCGTCGGACGATACGACGACGCTCGGGACGCGCTGCAGGAGGCGGCGAGAGGTCCCACTGCGCCAGATGGTGTGGGCACGTACGCTCGCGGCCAGCTCGCCTTGCTCGAGATGCACCAGGGCGAGTTGAGCGAAGGGTCACGCCAGGCCGATATCGCCTGCGCCCTGATCGAGGAGTCGAATCTGGGTAACCTGATCTCAAGCGGCGCTGCACTGGTGGCTGGGGCAACAGCTGCAGCTCACGCCGGAGACCGCGGCCTGGCGCTCAGGCGACTCCGCTCCCTCGCGCCGATCCAGAAGTTCCTCTCCGATGCCATCCCCTTCGACGCCTTCCAGATCCACCTCATCGCAGCCGAGGCGTACCTCCTCATCGGCGACTACGGAAACGCACGCACACATGGCCAATCGGCTGCCTCACGACTCGAGGCCTTCGGAGACGCTGGCATTTTCGAGGATCGTCTGGCCCAGCTCGAGCTAAAGCTGGAAGCCAAGCCTCGCAGCGCGGACACTCGGGTGACCGATGCGGAGGCTCTGACGGATCGTGAAATCCAGATCCTCACCTTGCTACAGACCGATCTCTCCCTGCGCGGGATAGGGACCGAGCTCTTCATCTCTCGCAACACTGTCAAGAGCCATGTCACAAGCTTGTATCGGAAGCTTGGTGTGACGTCCCGCACAGCTGCCATCGAACGCGCGGGTCAACTCGACCTTCTCTGAGGACGGAAGCGTCATCGCACACTCTGGATTCACCCGGGTGAAGCCGCACAGGATTGGACCTATCGAACGTGCACGACAATATCCACCAGGTCAGCAATACTGAAACGGGTTGGTGATTCGGTGTGTTGTGTCCAAGAGGTTCACAGGGGCTGTCGTATTGTCGCCTCGAAGATTCCTGGTCCGGATGCGGCGTCCCAGAAGGACTCGACGAGACTGGCGGGTGAACCGGCTTGCTGCCGACGGTGTGTTCAAACAGTGGTGCCAGGTCCAATTCGTGTCCGTTGGGTATTCGACCTCCAACGCGGATCTAGCTTCAGCCGGTTCGTGTTCAGCTACGATTCTGCGTGCGCCGACTGCACCTTCACGATTGGGAGCTGGCCGAGCATCATCGTGAGACACCTCGGACTAGGGTCGGGCGAAGAGAAGGAGTCAGTGGCATCGCATTCCTAGTCATCATCGCTCTGGTCCTGGTTGGCGTTGTCGTCTCGGCAATGGTCGCGTGGCGGTCCAGGCTTCGACGTCAGGCTTCCATGTCCGGGCCGGAGACCCCGGTCAGTTCGTCGCGTCCAGTCTTGATTATCAACCCGTGGAGTGGCGACGGTAAGGCGGAGAGTCTCGGTCTTGCCTCCGTCGCAGCTGAGTGGGGTATCAACACGGTGGTGCTTCAGAGAGGTGACGATCTACGCGAGTTGGCGCGCAACGCGGTCGCCGACGGATGCGATCTTCTCATGATGGCCGGTGGCGACGGCTCACTTGCGGTGGTCGCAGAGATCGCGCTGGAGTACGACGTGAGATTTGCCTGCGTGCCCGTGGGCACGAGGAACCATTTCGCTATGGATCTCGGTCTTGATCGCTCGGCTCCGCTCCTGGCGCTCGACTCTGCGATTGAAGGGATCGAGATTCGCGTCGGCGTTGGCAGGGTTGGCGGGCGTTTGTTCTTGAACAACGTCTCGTTCGGGCTGTACGCCGAGGCGATCTCTGACCCGGCGTATCGCGACCATCGGACCTCGAGCATCAGGTCGGCAGCTCGCAAGATGGGCAAGGATGGGGAGGCGGGGGGCGACCTCACAGTCGAAACGCTCGACGGTGACATCGTCGGTGACATCGTCGGTGACATCGGCATGCTGTTGGTCTCAAACAACCCGTACGAGTATGTGGGGGCACCCGACTTTGGTGCGAGACCGTCGATGGACACCGGCCAGCTTGGCGTGATCCTCGCACGTGTCGTGGAAGGAAGCGGCCCGTTTCACGTCACCCATTCGAACCTCACTACCTGGTCAACCCCCCAGCTCACCGTCTCGTCACGGTCGGGTTCAGCGAAGGCGGGCGTCGATGGCGAGCTGTACACGTTCGAAACACCGCTGTTGCTCGACTGCGCTGAGACGCTCAGAGTCGTCGTTCCGAAGAACCTCGTGGAACCGGCAGGGGGGTCGAGTGCGGGCAGCATGTCCGGACCCGGACTGGAACACCTGTCTAGAGGTTCAGCTCCTGGTTCCGACGGTGAAGTCCACACGTGATGGGCGAGCGCGGTTTGAAGGCGAGGGTTGAAGACGCCGACGACACACTCTTCAGCCTCATTGCCGGGTGGCATTCTCCCGTAGGCGATCGACTGCTCCCGCCGCTGTCAGAAATGGCCTCGTATTCGCGACTCTGGGCGGGAATCGGCGCTCTCATCGGAGTGTTCGGTGGCAAGCGAGGACGACGCGCCGTTGTGGAGGCCGCGGTAGCGGTAGGGATCACATCGGCATTGGCCAACGTCGCAGTCAAGGGCATCACCAGACGCGAGCGTCCGTCGAGTAGCGTCCCGCAGACGCGACGCCTGAAACATCCGCAGTCATCCTCGTTCCCATCCGGCCACACGGCCTCCGCCGCCGCGTTCTCCGGCGTCGTCGGGACCCGCATCCCGGAGATCTGGCTACCGATCAACTCAACGGCGGCAGCGGTTGGGTTCTCACGCATCTACACGGGAGTCCACTACCCCGGCGACGTGGCAGCCGGCTGGATCCTCGGGAAGGTGATCGCAGCAGGTGTCATGTGGACGGGTTCACGGTTCAAGAATCGTTGACGTTGGGCCACGCATAAGCGCTGTGGTGAGCAGTTGACTCGACGTGTTAATAGCTGTCCATATCCGGCGATATGACCCCGCATAATGCGCACATCGAGACGTTGACGATGAGCTCCCTGCGATCCGGAATCTCAGAGGGCATATGCCGCTTGGCGGCGTTGAAGATCGCCCGACCAAGATTTTACCAAGAATTCTTGGGGTGACTCTGAAACAGTTGCAGAGTTCAACGGGAGAAACCCTTACGTGGCAAGGGTTTCCGTGGCACGCCCGGAGGGACTCGAACCCCCAACCTTCTGACCCGTAATCACCTCAGAGGCATGCGCGACCCAGTCGTACCAAGGCTTCTACCGGGCTAGATGTGAGACACAGCACTGGTTATCGGCGGTTCAGGGTGAGAAGCCTTGCCACCACTGGCTGTGCGTGGCAACCCGAGATACAAGGTCGAACCAACAACGCGACCAACAACGCGCGGGTCACCGGGCTTCACACAGAACCACGCATAATGCCGGCGGTTTCGAGGGGTCGTTGCACATCACCTTGGACGAGACTTGTCTCGATGGAGGTGCGCCAACTCCCGAGACACCGTGGACGGAGCCCTACCAAGCCCCACAGCAATGGCTCTGAGCGAGTCGCCCGCAGCAACACCCCTCGAGATCTCCTCCCGCTCACCCACCGACAGATGACCAGACGCCCGCACACGCACACCAGGACGGACACCCCCAGCGGAATAGATCAACCCCCGAATCGCAGCACCAGACCGGCCAAGCCGACGGCCAATCGACCGATTCAACTCCCCAGCCGCACGACGCTCCCACACCTCAACAATCTCAGCATCAGAGAACCTCTCAGACACAACACACCTCCCAATGAGACACCAACTCTCACCGAAATGTTGCACTCACGCATTGAGATCACACTCTACTGGTGGGTGGCCCTTGGGTCCAGTGCCGGACGGCTACTATTGCGTGTGCTCGTGGGGGAGTGCGTAGTGTTGTATTGGCTATTGTATGGGTCAATATTTTGACCTATGATGTCCCATATATGAGCGACACAATTCCGTTCTCTGAAGTCAAGGCCCACCTTTCCGAACTCGCCGACAGGGTGGAGCGCCAGCACGACCGTATTTTGGTCACCCGGAACGGACGACCGTCGTTCGTCCTGTTGAGTCCGGACGACCTCGAGTCTCTCGAGGAAACCCTCGATATTCTCAAGGACGATGAGCTTATGGAGTCTCTTCGGCGTTCGCGCAGGGACGCTGAGCAAGGCAAGCGGGTTCGTCTCAAGGATCACGTCTGAGGTTGCTGGGTGTACGAGATCGAGATCACGGCTGAGGGTCTCCGCCATCTCAACAGACTCCCTGAGAAGGTGCGCCACGCTGCCCTGGAGTCGATCTTCGGTCCGATCGCTGAGAACCCGCACCGGCTCGGCAAACCGCTGGTCGGTGAACTCGAGGGCCTGTGGTCGGCGCGACGTGGCGACTACCGAATCATCTACGAGATCTTCGAAGACGAGCAGATTGTTCTGATCCACCGCGTGCAACACCGCAGGGACGTGTACCGGCCGCGTTGACCCTGCCCAACCGCACGACTGTGCGCGCTCCGCGCGCGAAACGCTGCGAAACCATGCGAAACGGTGAGAGGTGTTGAGCACAAAACCCCAGGTCAGAGCACATATGGCCCGGTCAGAGGGGTGGGGGCGCAACATTCGCAACGTAGGGGCCACGGGTTCGAATCCCGTCACCTCCACCGATCAACAGCCGTTGCCTCGTAAGGGCTGCTCACTATTTCGGCCTCGTCGCTCTACAGCTCCAATCCTCGTTCCGCGCGATGTGGAATTGGGTATGGTTCGCCTGTCCACCCGTTGTCTGCATGAGGTTTCAGTGTGATGGCGATCTCGCTTCCCGATGACGGAAATCGGATGTCTCGACGCATCCGGATAGGCCTTGGTTTGGCACTCGTCGCTGGCGCGGCCTTGGCCCTCCTCATCTTGACGCATTCGGACGACTCCAATGGGGCGACGATTGCCCGCGTCGCTACTGGTCTGGAGAACCCCCGTGGCATTGCGGTGCTGCCGGATGGACGTCTACTTGTTGTTCAAGCCGGAAATGGGCTGGACACCGATGATCCGACACTTGAGACTGGGAGTCTTGGCATCCTTGATGATCTGAACCAGGATGGTGACTACGACGATCCCGGCGAGATCGAACCGGTGTTCTCGCAGGTAGCGAGTTACAACACGCTCACGGAGTTCGGTACTGGTCACGATGAGGTCGGGGGTCTCGGGGATATCGTTGTTCTGGGCGATGGGCGCATATTCCTGACACGTGATGACCCGTCGGTTGGGTATGCGCCCGATGGGAGTTCGCGGGGTATCAACGTCGCCGAGATCAGTCCGGAGTTCACGTTCGTGCGCAACCTGATTGCCAGGTACGCAACGCTGAACGCACTGGCGTATGACCCCGGTGTTGGAGTTTTCTACATCGTCGGAAGCGGTGCGAACCAAGCGATTGCAGTCACAACCGACGGCACGATCAGCGTCGTTGCAGGATTCCCCACGCTTGAACAAGGCCAGCAGTCTGTTCCATCCGGCATTGCGATTGACACGATAACGGGTGACCTACTGGTGGTCTTG
>Ga0255047_10003324_pt1 | contig 10124 bp, 14 predicted proteins | sample JV7_2_1_MG_FD_183640 | JGI IMG/M metagenome (GOLD analysis project Ga0255047, IMG submission 183640) | Seawater microbial communities from Jervis Inlet, British Columbia, Canada - JV7_2_1 | ecosystem: Environmental > Aquatic > Marine > Inlet | place: Canada: British Columbia | collected 2016-10-06 | reverse complement strand
CGATTCCGGGACCAGAGCGGCATATGCGCTGAGTCCAATCCGGAACAGCGAGATGTTGCTGAGGGCCGGTGCGCCGAAGGAGATCCCGGTCTCCCAAACGAAGAGGTAGATGAGGCCCATCAGCACGGCTCGTGAGGTCAGGTGGCCGAAGACGATGAAGACTGCCGTGTAGCAGCCGGCGCCTATCGCCAGACCAACGATTGTCGGCACGAAGGTGGACCAGTCGGATGCCCGGACCGACACTGCGACCGCGGCGAAAGCTCCCGACATTGCCGAGACAGTTGCCGCCGCGATCCAAGCCGCGATCAGCTTGGCGGTTGTGATGGCGCTGCGGGGTAGGGGACGTACGACAAGGAACGAGAGTGTTCCGTCCCGCCGCTCGTCTCCCAACGCCGCGGAGCCGAGCACGATCGACGTGATGGGCATAACTACGAGAAAGAGCGTGGCAATGGGACCACCGTCGTGGTAGACGTCGAACACTCCCTCGGCGGTTCGGTTGGCAGTGGTCAGCCAGACAATGATTCCCGGGATGAGTCCGAGCAGGCCAAGGACCAAGAGTCGGCGGCCGCCGAGAAGTTGCCGCAGCGTGACCCTGACGATCGCAAGTGGGCCGGTCATCGGCGCCTCACCAGGTAGCGGAATACGCTCTCCAGAGACTCGTCCTCTGGTTCGAAACCAAAAACGCGGGATCCGGTGTCACGAGAGATCTCAGGGATACTGCGGCCCAGCGCGCCTAGGTCATTGGTCTCGACATGGAGCAAGGGTCCGTCGACCTGGACCGACGACACATGATCGACCGATATCAGGGGAGCGGCTACCGCGCGCGGATCGGCGGTCTCGACCCGGACTCGATATGGAATGTCCGACATCGCCTCGCGGATCGAGGACACGTCGCCAGCGGCGGCCAGCTTGCCGTCGACAATGGCAAGCACTCGATCGGCCATCCGCTCCACCTCGGCCAGAACGTGCGAAGAGACGATGACGGTGCGGTCCAGGGCCAGCCGTTGGAAGGTTGCGATCAGCTTGGCTCGCTGTACCGGATCGGTGCCGTTTAACGGTTCATCGAGGATGAGAATCGTCGGGTCCGAGATAAGTGCGGCGGCCACCTTCACCCGCTGCCGCATTCCCTTGCTAAACCCTGAGATGGGTCGATCGGCAGCGTCGCTCAATTCGACAGCGTCCAGCATGTCACCGACCCGATCAACTCCGGACCCGGAGAGCTGAGCCGCATACCGAACGAATTGGCGGCCGGTGAGGAATCCGTAGACGGCATCCTCCTCAGGGACGAGCGCCACGGATGCGTAGACGGCGGGTGCGCGTCGCGGATTCTCCCCGAGGACGGTGACGGAGCCATCGGAAGGCTGGAGAAGGCCGGCGATGATCCGCAGCAACGTTGTCTTGCCGGCACCGTTTGGCCCCAGGAGACCGGTGAGTCCGGGCCCGAACGAGCATGAGAGATCAGAGACGGCGACCTTTTGGCCGAACCACCTGGAAAGGCTATCGATGACCACGGTCGGTGCGGCGGCGAAGGCAGGTGAGCTAGTCATGCCGCCCTCCGATAGCGGCCAATCACGATGAGGCCGGTGGCGACTGCCATGACGACGATGACCATGAGCGACGTAATCGGCTCCATGCCGGCCTGCTCCGGGATCCAATCCCCGCCGGAAGCACCGAGGATCCAATCCTTTACGTATCCCGGATGATCGAGGATCGCACCGAGGCCAAAGGCCGAATAGCCGGCCTCCACCAGCGCTGCAGTAGCGCCCGACATCATGACGATTCCCAGGAAGACACCGGCTGCAACTGCGGTGCGCTTTGAGAATGCGGCGACGAGGAAGGCAATCGATGTGTATCCGATGAAGTAGACGACCGACACGAGAGCGGTCTGCCAGAGAATCTCGTAATGCTCCGCCACATACGATCCGAACCCGTCGACCCACGCCCGCCCGGTGAACAGGACCAGGTGGGGTATCCACAGGAAGGCGAAGACAACGATGGCTAGGGCCGTTGCCCTTCCGGCGACGTAGTCGGGTGTAGTCAAAGGTCGAGATGCGTAGACAGACATTGTCCCGTGCACTCGATCGGGGATCAATAGCTCGCTCGATGCGAGGGCCACGAAGATGAGCGCCATGGAACCATTGAGATCGAAATAGCTGGCGTGCCCGAAGATGGTTGCGGTCAGATCGAATTCGCCGGCGATGACACCGACCGCGGTGAAGAAGAGGGCGGGGATGACCGCAATGGCCATGAGGATCGCCGGGAGTATTTTGCGACGCGCCCGCCGCCGCAACCCCAGCACCTTCCGCAACCCGTCTCGCACTAGTGCCCGGCGCGCTCCAGAGCGTCCTAGCCGTATTCCTTCGTGCGGCTTGTAGCCGAGATCGAAGACGACTCCCTCAGCCATCGGAGTCACCTCCTGACATGAAGACGTCCTCGAGCGTCGTGCGTTTCGTGCCGAGTCGGCGAAATGCGGCGCCGGCGTCGAGGACTGCGTCGCGAGCAATTGTGAACGGGTCGCCGTCGGGAGCCGAGATCGTCAATGAGAGGCCCTCGACATCGACCGAGGCACCCATCCCGACCGCGAGTCGGGCTACCGCGGCGGCATCTCCGATCACTTCCAACTCGGCGACGTCTGGTGTGGAGAGGGCGGTAAGTGGCCCAGACCGCAGCACTTTGCCGCCGTCCAACATGACCACCCAGTCGCAGGTGTACTCGATGTCGGTGAGGACGTGTGACGAGATGACGGCGTTGATTCCGAATTCGTCGAGGCGGCGGACCAGGTCGAGCATCTCGCCTCGCCCTTCGGGGTCCAGGCCGGCGGTTGGTTCGTCGAGCAGCACTAGGTCGGGGTCGTGCACGAGCGCCTGGGCGAGTTTGGCGCGCTGTCTCATCCCCGTCGAAAAGCCACCCATATAGCGGAACCGCTCCTCATGCAGTCCGACCAAACCGAGCACGTCGCTGGCGCGTTGACGGGCGGCACGGACGGGCAGCCCGCCCAGTTCGGCCGCGTATCCGAGGAAATCGGAGGCCGTTTGATCAGGCGGGAGGCAGTCTCTCTCGGGCATCCATCCAACCTGAGATCGGACCTCGAGAGTTTGCTGTGGCACGGAATGTCCGAGTACCCGAATCGAGCCCGCCCCCGGCGGGAGTACGCCGAGCAGCAGTTTGAGAAGGGTCGTCTTGCCGGCACCGTTTGCCCCGACCAGACCGATTCGACCAGCCGGCACGTCGACCGACACCCCATCCAGGGCAACGATGTCACCGTAGGCAAACTGCAACCCGGTTATTGAAAGAATCGGCGTTTCATCCACGGCGGTGACGCTACTCGGGCACTTGGGACGTCGCCCGTGCCGAATGTCTCGATCCGGTGGCTCGGTCGGTGAGAACCACCCCGACGAGGATGAAGGCGCCGCCGGCCAAGATTGCCCAAGTGATCTTCTCATCCAGCAGGAGGACGCCCAAGACGATTGCAACGATGGGGATGACATATCCGGTGAGCGAAGCCTGCGTCGCAGTGACCTGTTTCATCGCTTCATAGAAAGCGAGGAAGGGCAGGGCTGTTGAGAACAAACCCCCGGCGATGATCAGTGCCCACCCGCCGGTGGTGATGTCTCCCGGAAGTCCATCTGTAAACGGGATCAGTAGCACGAGAAGCGTCGCGCCAACCGCGAACTGCGGGAGCGCCAGCCTGGCAGGGTCGAGTTTGTCGAGAACCCGCTTGGCGTACAGGATTCCAAACGAGGCCAAAGACAGTCCGGCGAGGCTCAGCCCGATCGCAAGCGATGCATTGCCGCCTTCGTCGAGCCCGCTGTCGCCCGCGGCCAGCAGCAGGAGGACGCCTGCCAGTGAGACGGACAATCCGATCACCTTGGGACCCGTCAAGCTCTCATCGCCCAGGAAGTGAGCCCATAACGCGGTCCCGATCGGAATATTGGCGACCAGTAAGCCCACGAATCCGGCCGATGCGTACACCACCGCCAGCGTCAGCAACAGAAAGGGAGCAGCGAGATTCACCGTCCCCAGTACCAGGCCGGCGCGCCACGAAACCGAGTCGGTAGGAACCGCTCGCCTGGAGATACGCAGGTAGATGAGCATCGCGATGACTGCGGTGGCCGACCGATACGCGCTGAATTCCACCGGATCTACACCCTGATCGAATGAGGCTCGGGTGATTACGCCGCCGAGACCCCAGCCAAGCGCGGCGACGACCAGTAGGAGCCATGAGCGGAGTTGCACCAGGTGAGGCTAGGGGCCGGTGGGGTCACCGAATTCGATTCTTGAGCCGAGTCCACCACCCGTTGGTGTGGGGCGTACGGGTGTCCGATCCGGATCGTGGCGATGGTGTCGCCTCTCGAAGCTCGTCGCGTTCGGTGCGCATCTCGGACAACCGCTCTCGCAAGAAGGTTGCCTCGGTCTCGGCCTTGGCCGCTCGTTCGCGAGCATCGGCAAGATGCATACCGGACTCGTGGAGGTTCCCGAGCTGGTCCATGAGCTTGTCCCACGCGTCCCTGGGCACGAGCATCGACGAACCGTCGCTGCTGGGACCGGTCGACCGATCCGGGGTGGACGTCGTCCGCGGCGCGTGTCGGCTAAGCCGGTGCGCAACCGACTCCGGGGTGACCATCCACTGCTCTCCATGTGAACCCTTGGCACGGACGGCGTCTACCGAGCCACCTCGCGACCAAGCTCGCAAAGTTGAGACTCGAACGCCAAAGCGATGCTCTGCCTCGCGCAGGCTGATTCGACCTTCGATGGACGGTTCGGCACTGGTCGCGAGCCGACGTCGGGGCGGAGGGCGTGGGGTCGGTTGATCCCATATGAAGGCTGCGTCGTCTGCCACTTTGATCCTTCGTCGGATCGTGAGCCTAGGCCCCCGGCCTGCTGGTGTTCTTCGTGGGATAATCGATACGTGCCGCGCCTCGAGATCCCGGGAGAAGATGAGATCCGTGCCCTTGTGGGCCGGATCGTCGACCGCATGGAAGATCCGTCCCCCGCCGAAACTCCTCCGGCCGAGCCGGTGGCTGCCGGGGGAGTCGACGGGAGTGCGATTGCGGTTGGGGCTGATCACGGCGGCTATCCGTTGAAGGAGCGAATCGTGTTTCGGCTGCGGGAGCAAGGCCATGAGGTGGTCGATTGCGGAACGGATTCCGCAGAAGCGGTCGATTACCCCGACTTTGCGTTGGCCGTGGCCGAAAAGGTGGCATCCGGCGAATGCCGATTCGGCATAATCGTTGACGGCGCCGGAATCGGTTCGGCGATGGTCGCCAACAAAGTGCCGGGCGTTCGGGCCGCCCTTTGCTACGACGTGTCGTCGGCCCGCAACAGTCGCGAACACAACCATGCCAACGTCCTCACCCTCGGGGCAGGGTTGATCGGCGAGAATCTGGCAGTGCAGATAGTGGAGGCATGGCTGGCCACGCCTTGGGGAGAAGGCCGCCACGCACGTAGGGTCGTCAAGATCGACGACGTCGATGCGAAGTATGCGAGGAGCCGCGCGTGAGCGAACGCGACGAACTGATCGAGGCGATCACCGCTGAGGTGCTGGCCTCCATCGCCGGTCAGGCCTGGGACGACTACTTGTCGTGCGTCGGGGATTGTGCTGCCCACTCATCAGAGAAGGTGAGATCGGTGATCGCGGCTGGGGCTGCCAGGGTGTCCTACATCGGTAACGGCGCAGATGTTCCGATCGATATTGCCGGCTTTATCGATCACACCTTGTTGAAGCCTGACGCCACTGCCGCTGAGGTCGATCGGATGTGTGACGAGGCGATGGAATACGGATTCGCCAGCGTGTGCGTCAATTCGACCTGGGCCAAGCGTGTCGCCGAGAGGATGCGCGGCTCCGATGTGATCACGTGCTGTGTGGTTGGGTTTCCGCTCGGCGCCACGATGCCTGAGGTGAAGGCGATGGAGGCGCGTCGGGCAATACGCGATGGTGCGCGCGAGATCGATATGGTCATAAACATCGGCGCACTCAAATCGGGCGATTATGCCCTGGTGGAACGTGACATATCAGGAGTCGCCGAGGCATGCCGCGAATCGGGTGCCGTGTGCAAGGTGATCATCGAAGCTGCGTTGCTCGAAGATCACGAAAAGGTGATCGTGTCGCAGATCGCCAAGCAGAGTAAGGCCAACTTCGTAAAGACATCGACCGGCTTTGGTCCGGGAGGTGCAACCGTGTACGACGTGGCATTGATGAGAGAAGCGGTTGGACCGGAGATGGGGGTCAAGGCTTCTGGCGGAATCAGAAGCGCCGAGGATGCAAAGCAGATGATCGCCGCCGGAGCAACGAGAATCGGGGCTTCGGCTGGAATCGAGATCGTGACTGGAGGGACTTCAAGTGGCCGGTATTGATCTTCGGGGGTATTCGTTCCTCGACAACCTCCAACCGCAGTACGCGGCATTCCTGGGAACGATCGCTCAGGGATTCCTGCCGCTCGCTGGTGATGCCAGCCTGTACGTGGAGATTTCGCCCGGTATCGAGATCAATCGACTCACCGATATCGCCCTCAAGTCGACCAAAGTAAAGCCGGGCATGCAGATCGTGGAACGGTATTTCGGTCTGCTCGAGATCCATTCGCCCGACCAAGCCGATGTTCGGGCTGCCGGCGCAGCCATCCTCGACGAGATCGGTCATGTCGAGACCGACCGAATCAAGCCGCGGATCGCCTCGTCGCAGATCATCCGCCGGATTGATGACCACCAGGCGCAGTTGATCAACCGAATGCGCCATGGCCACATGCTCATCCCAGGACAAACCCTGTATGTCCTGGAAATGGAACCGGCTTCGTATGCGCCGCTGGCCGCCAATGAGGCGGAGAAGGCGGCTCGTATCAATGTGCTCGAGGTGCGCTCATTTGGGTCGCTGGGAAGGGTCTATCTCGGAGGCGAGGAGGCCGACATCGATGTTGGTTGGCGTGCTGCGGTCGAAGCGCTCGAGGGCCTGGAAGGTCGCGACGCTGACTGATCTAGCGTTGCCTGAGAAGGTTTGGCAATAAAAGGAGAACGAGAGCCCATGGCTGAAGCACTCGGGATGATCGAATGCCGCGGATTTGCGGCAGTGGTAGAAGCAGGCGATGCGATGGTGAAGGCCGCCAAGGTCGAGCTGGTGTCGTACGAAAAGACGGGCGGCGGCTATGTGACGGCGATCATTCGCGGTGACGTTGCCGCGGTAAAGGCAGCGATTGATGCCGGCACTCGCGGTGCCGAGAAGGTCGGCGAAGTCGTATCCACCCATGTGATTGCCCGTCCCCACGAAAACGTCGATTTGGTCATGCCGCTCGGTCGCGCCGACGAGGCCGCAGCGGAGTCCGACTGATCAGGGAACGGAAGTAACCCGTGCTCCTGGGAAGGGTCGCGGGGACTCTGGTGGCGTCGAGGAAGGAAGAAACCCTCGAAGGCCTCAAGTTCCTGGTGATCAAGCAGATCGACGTTGAGGAATCTGAGACCGGCGGATACGTGGTCGCCGCCGACTCGGTAGGCGCAGGCATCGGTGAGGTCGTTTTGTATGCAACGGGCTCCTCGGCTCGGCAAACGACGATGACCAAGGATCGACCGTGTGACGCTGTGGTGATGGCAATCGTCGATACGTGGGAAGTCGGCGGTGAGGTGAAGTACACCAAGTGACCGTTTTCGACGACCAAGAGGTCCAAGAGATCATCGCCCGGGTGAGATCGCGGCTCGGCGGTTCAGCCGACGCCATGCCCGCTCACCCCAGAATCCCGGCTGAGATACCCGAAGCCGAGCTGGGCGAAGGTCTGTACGGAACTATCGACGAGGCGGTGGTTGCAGCCGAGCGCGCCTATCAGGCGTATACCGCGATGGGGTCGGGCATCCGCGATTCGGTGGTGGCATCGATCCGAGCGTCGATGCTGGAGCAAGCCGAGCGTCTTGCGGCGATGGCACATGAGGAGACCGGCCTCGGACGTACCGAGGACAAGACCCGCAAGAACATCCTGGTGGCGACACGGACCCCGGGACCCGAGGATCTTGAGCCCATCATCGAGACGGGCGACGGAGGGATGATGCTCACCGAGCACGCTCCCTTTGGTCTCATCGGTTCCATAACCCCAACCACAAACCCGACGGCGACGATCATCAACAACACCATTGCCATCCTCAGCGGAGGCAATGCGGTCGTGTTCAATGTCCACCCCAATGCCAAACGGGTATCTGCCGAGTCCATCCGACTGCTAAACCGCGCCGCGATGGCAGCAGGCGGGCCGCCTGACCTTGTCACGGGGATTGCGGAGCCGACGATCGACAGTGCCCAGGAGCTAATGCACCATCCGGGAATCCGAGTTCTGCTCGTCACCGGCGGTCCGGGGGTGGTCCGCGAGGCTCTCAAAACGGATAAGCGGTCGGTGACTGCCGGTCCCGGCAACCCGCCGGCGGTAGTCGACGAGACGGCCGATATCGATCGAGCCGCTCGCGACATCGTGGCCGGGGCCTCGTTCGACAACAACCTGATCTGTACTGATGAAAAGACCGGGATCGTGGTCAAGTCGGTTGCAGACGAATTGGTGCGGGCGATGGGTCGCAACGGTGCTCACGTGCTCTTGGAACATGAGCTAAGAAAGGTCGAGCGGGTCATCTTTGACTCGATGGGCCCTCCCAACAGACCCGGTGTCATCAACCACGCTTGGATCGGCAAGAACGCCGCAGCGATTGCGGCTGCAGCCGGAATCGATGTGGACGGTGACCCCAGACTTCTAGTTGCCCAAGTGCCCAATGATCACAGCCTGGTGTGGACCGAACAGATGATGCCCGTCTTCCCCGTGACCGCCGTGCCCGACGTCGATGCCGCCATCGACCTCGCCATAAAGTCGGAGCACAAGTTCCGGCACACCGCATCCATCCACTCCAACGATGTCTCCAACATCACCCGCATGGCGCGCTCGATCAACGTGAGCATCTTCATCGCAAATGGTCCCAACTACGCCGGCCTCGGTCAGGGTGGTGAGGGCTTTACGTCTTTCTCGATCGCCAGCCCCAGTGGTGACGGGATGACGCGTCCGCTGACCTTTACGAGGGAGCGACGGATCGCAGTCGTTGGCGCCTTGAGGATCGTGTGACCTGATGAACCCGGCAATCGGGTTGCTCGAGTTTGGCTCCGTCGCCCAAGGAATCATGGCCGCCGACGCGATGGTTAAGCGGGCCCCACTCGGCGATCTGGTGGTCGGATCCGTTCAGCCGGGTCGTTACCTGGTCCTCGTTGCCGGTGATGTCGCCAGCGTCGAGGAGTCCGTCCAGGCCGGCAAGGAGACGTCCCTAGATTCCCTCATCGCAGAGATTGTGCTCCATGATGTCCACCCTGAAGTTGTCGCTGCGCTGCGTGGCCGGAGGGTGCCGGGCCCGGTCGAAGCCCTGGGCGTGATCGAGACGGTGTCGGTCGCTCCGCTGCTGGCGGCTGCCGACGGCGGACTAAAAGGCGCCGCGGTCGACCTGCTGGAAGTGAACATCGCCGATGGCTTGGGGGGAAAGGCTTACCTTTTGTTCGGGGGCTCGGTCTCGGACGTAGAAGCAGCGGTGTCGATCGGGGCGAGTCGGGTCGATCCCTCATCGCTGGTCGCTTCTGTCGTCATTCCTCAGTTGCATCAAGAGTTGGGCGACAACCTTGAGCATCACGGACGATTCGCCGTGCGTCTCGGCAAGGAGGATGAGGATGCAACTCGCTGAGGTGACGGGCACCTTGGTGGCGACCGTCAAATACGAGGGTCTCGAAGGAGTGAGGCTGCTTGTGGTCCAGCCGCTCGATCGTGAACAGCGGCCGGAAGGCGGAATGGTGATCGCCGCCGACGCCACGGAGATGGCCGGACCGGGCGAACTGGTCTACATGGTCGCCAGCCGCGAGGCTGCGCTGGCGATGCCCGTGCCTTTCGTCCCTGTCGATCACGCCATTGTCGGCATTGTCGATCAGGTGGCGCGAACGTGAAGCTGGGTCGCGTCGCCGGCACGGTCGTGTCGACGATCAACCATCCGATCTATGACCATCGGCGGCTCCTCATGTGCGACCTGCTTGATTCACAAGGCGTCGACTCCGGCGGATATCTGATCTGTGTCGATTCGGTCGAAGCCGGACCGGGAGACATGGTGCTCATCCTTGATGAGGGCAACGGCGCCCG
>Ga0255047_10003323_pt1 | contig 10126 bp, 9 predicted proteins | sample JV7_2_1_MG_FD_183640 | JGI IMG/M metagenome (GOLD analysis project Ga0255047, IMG submission 183640) | Seawater microbial communities from Jervis Inlet, British Columbia, Canada - JV7_2_1 | ecosystem: Environmental > Aquatic > Marine > Inlet | place: Canada: British Columbia | collected 2016-10-06 | reverse complement strand
CGATGGCCGCGGCATCACCATCGGTACCGATACCGCCCTTCCAGAGCAAGAGGAACCCGATGACCAATGCCACCGCGATCAGAGCGCCACCCCGTGCGGCGGCGTTGCTGGTGGATCGCGCAAAGGATCCATCGGCGGCGGCGTAGCGTCCGGGTGTTGTCATCGACTCTGCTCCTCATTGACCGGGGCCATCTTGTTTCGGCGACCTTGTTTGCTCCGGCGATCTTGTTTGCTCCGGCGATCTTGCCGGCGACGATCGCGCATCCGGCGCAGCCTACGCACGGTGAGCTGATCGTGCAGCTCGGCTTCGGGCCGGTCGATCAGCTGGTTGAGGAGATCGTAGTAGCGGGTGGCCGACAGCTCGAGCTGATCGGCGATGACCGCCTCCTTCGGACCGGGCTCGGTCCACCATGATCGTTCGATTTCGAGCATGGCGCGTTCGCGCTCGGAGAGCTCCATCCCGACAGCCTTGCAGATAACGGGGCCCGGGTGGCGCCTCTGGGCCTCTACGCTGGCACCGCAGGCGCTAGACCCGCCTGCAGGCCCGTGTAGCTCAGTTGGTAGAGCAGCTGTCTTGTAAACAGCAGGTCGCAGGTTCAACTCCTGTCGCGGGCTCCATTTCGCATCCGGTGACGATGCTCGGCTCGGAGGGAGGAAGGGACCGGTCGAAGCCAAGCTCTACTTGGACCAAGCCGCCTCGTGCCTGGGTGGTTACGGAATTCGGCTCAGGATCGGGAACTTGTCGCTGGCCCACTTCTGCAGACTGAATGGCCCAGCGCCGACGGTGGCGACCCCGAGGAACGCGAATCCTTCGATCACGTGACTGCTGTTGACCGGGTTGTTGTCGGGCCAGACATCGCCCGCCAAGAACATGAAGGTCATCAAGGCAGCTCCGCCGAAGGCCGCCGTGCGAACACCGATACCGAGTATCAGGGCGACACCGCCGAGCAACAAGACTGCCATGAACCCGATATCGGCCAGATTGATCGAGTCGGGCGCCGATGGAGCCATCCAGTCGAAAAGGCCGCCGGTGTGGCTGCCATTGGTAGCGAAGTTCAAGAATCCGAAGGTCGGCGACCCGCCCTGGATCATCGCCGCGTCGCAGCCGAAATCGATACTCGACGAGTCGGCGGCGCGGCAAGTGGCAAATCCCAGCCCGAACATCTTGTCGAGGAAGGCCCAAATGAAGGACCATCCGAGCAAAAGGCGAAGGGCCGTCCAAGCCCACAGACCCGGCGTCTGGCCATCCCCAAGCTTCAATTCCAACTGCCGTTCGATCTCCGTGATCATGTCCGTCCCCTGACTATTGTCACGTGAAAAACAGTAGCCCTGAACGTCTCAGCGAGAAGCGATGACGCGTGATCTCGCCCGCTTCACATCCGGCGACGGGTGATCTCGTAGCACGCCACCGCAGCCGCGTTGGAGACATTGAGCGAGCCGAGTACACCGAGAACTGGTAGCGATACCACGGTGTCGCAGCGTTCACGGACGAGCCGCGAGAGCCCGGGCCCTTCCGCGCCGAGGACCAGCGCAACCGGCTCGTCGGCCACCGCCAGATCGAACACGGAACGATCGCCCCCCGCATCGAGGCCGACGGTCCAGATGCCGCGCTTGGTGAGCGTCTTCATGGCGGCCGGAAGCCCGGCCACCACCGCCATTCGCAGGTGCTCGACCGCACCCGCCGCCGCCTTCGCCACCGTGGGGGTGACATGAGCAGCCCGATGGCGAGGCAGAACCACACCGCTCACGCCGGCGCACTCAGCCGTGCGCAGGATGCCCCCGAGGTTGCCCGGATCGGTGATGCCGTCGAGCAGGAGCAGAAACGGTGGGGTGCCATCACGGTCGGGGGCGAGGAGGTCGTCGAGCGGGGTGGCCTTCAGCGGTTGAGCCATTGCCAGCACACCCTGTGAGGCTTCCGTGCGGGTGAGCGACTCGAACTTGCTGCGGGAGAGTTCGCGAAGGGTGACCTTCGCCTCGTCGGCGAGATCGATGATGTCGTCGAGGATCGGTGCGTGGTCGAGATCGGCGGCGAGGATCACTTCCCGCGTGCGACGGGTGCCGGCCATGAGAAGCTCGCGGACCGCATGGCGGCCCTCCACCTGATCGCCGCCCAGACTCTGGCTGCGATCGTCGTCGGCCATACGCAGCGGGGTCGTGCCCCGCTGCCCGTCGCGACGACGAGGCTGGCGCTGCTGACGCTGCTGGCCCTTCCCTCGCCCCGAACTCTTGGGGCCGGCCTTACCAGCCGGTCGTGGCTTGGAGGGCCGCTGAGCCGGCCTACGTCCTCCCTTGCCGCCCCCGCTCATCGCGCCACCAGGGCAACCGCCCAGGCCGCGATTCCCTCGCCACGGCCCAAGGAACCGATGCCTTCGGTGCGGCGACCGGTGATGGTTACCGGCGCGCCCGCCGCTTCGCTGAGATTCTGTTGCATCTTTTCCTTCACCGGCGCGAGCTTGGGGGTGTCGAGCACTACCGAACAATCTACGTTGGCGACGCGCCAACCAGCCGCTCTCACGGCCTCGGCGGCCTTCCTCAACAGATCGACGCTGTCGGCCCCCGCTAGCCCAGGGTCGGTGTCGGGGAACATCTGGCCGATGTCGCCGAGACCGGCGGCACCGAGGAGGGCGTCGGCGCAGACGTGGGCCACGAGGTCGGCGTCGCTGTGACCGACGAGTCCCGGCGCGTCGTCGAAGACCACACCGCCCAAGATGAGACCACGGTTGGGGTCATCCGAAGTGGCATGGACGTCGAAGGCCTGCCCGACCCGAAACGGAATCTCCTCCGACTCAGTCATCGGACCCCGCTTCGCGCCGAAACAGGGCTTCGGCAGTATCTCCACCCCGAAGCAGGGCTTCGGCAGTATCTCCACCCCGAAGCAGGGCTTCGGCAGTATCTCCACCCCGAAGCAGGGCTTCGGCGATGTCGAGGTCGAGCGGGGTGGTGATCTTGAGGTTGCGCGGGTCGCCGTTCACGAGCACCACCTTGCCACCAGCAAGCTCCACGAGCGCGGCGTCGTCGGTGGCCTCGGAACCCGAGGCATGAGCATCGCGTAATACCTCGGCCCGAAACGCCTGGGGGGTCTGCACCGCCACGAGCTGAGAACGGTCGACAATCCCTCCGTCTCTCCGCCTGATCGTGTCGGTGACGGCCACGGCCGGCACCACCGCATCAGCAGCACCACCACCCACGGCGGCTATCACCGACCGATAGAGCTCATCGGAGGCGAGAGGCCGTGCGCCGTCGTGGACGAGCACCACATCGGCGGTGTCGGGCACCGCGGCCAAGCCGCAGCGCACCGATCCGGACCGCGACGTGTCGCCCGCGACGGTCAGAACCACCGAGTCGGCCGGCCCTGCGACGCACGTATCGGACCCCGAGCCCGCCGGAAGCACCACCACAACACCCGACGCGTGACGACCGGCAACCGCCACGGCTCGGTCGACCACGCGCTGCCCGGCCAGGTCGGAGAACTGCTTCGGCCCGCCAAAGCGGCTCCCGGAGCCAGCCGCCACGACGATCACCCACACCTCCGAGCCCTGGTTTGTCACACCCATCTCGACTTCCAATCAGCACGCGGCGAAGACACGTCACTAGTGTGGGCCTCGCCCATGTCTCACACCACCCTTCTCCGGTCCACTCTCCTGTTCGGCGAACTCGATGACGACAGTATGCAGCAGATCTCCGATTCGTCTTCCGAACGTTCACTGAGGCGCGGTGATGTGCTTTTCAGCGAGGACGAATCCCCCGACTACGTGTATGTAGTCGTTTCGGGCCGCATCGCAATAGCCAACAGATCGATCGATGGTCGCGAGTCGGTGGTCGCCCTGATGGAAGAAGGCGATCTTTTCGGTGAGATGGGCCTGTTCGACGACATCGGACGCTCGGCGGAGGCCCGGGCACTCGAAGCCTCCGTGGTGGTCGCAGTCCCCTACGAACCGGTGAAAGCGCTCTACCAGGGTCGGCCTGAAGAACTGTGGAACGTGGTGAAGCTGCTGGCCGGACGGCTCCGATCGATGGATGAGGCACTCGCCGACTCCGTGTTTCTCGACGTCACCGGCCGCACCGCCAAGCGACTCCTCGAGCTGGCCGGCGAGGAAGACGAGTTCATCCTGCCGATCACCCAAGAAGAACTGGCCGGCATGGTGGGCGCCAGTCGAGAGCGCGTGAACAAGGCCATTGCTTCGTTCGTGCGCCTGGGCTGGCTCGCCCAGGCCGATCGTCGCTATGTGATCACCAACCGCGAACAACTCTCGATACGTTCTCGCTGATTGGGCTAGTGGGGGCCAACATCGGCCAGGGCGATCGCGGCCGCGAGCGTGGGCGCCCTCAGAACCTCCAACCCATCGGGAGCATCGCCGGTGGCGTGGGGAACGATCGCCCGCCGAAACCCCATACGGGCGGCTTCGTTCAGGCGACGGTTGATGTGACCCACATGGCGTAGCTCGCCACCCAGGCCGACCTCTCCCACCACAACCAGATCATCAGCCAGGGGATTGCCGGTGAGAGATGACGCCACCGCCAAAGCCACCGCCGCATCGGCGCCGGGATCGACGATGCGAGCCCCGCCGACGGCAAGCGCGTACACATCGGCACCAAGCACGCTGAGCCCACAGCGACGCTCCAACACCGCCAGGAGCATGGCCAACCGACCCTGATCGAGCCCCTGAGCGCTACGCCGCGGATTGGCCAGCTGGGACTCGGCAACCAGCGCCTGAACCTCGATGACCAGGGGCCGATTGCCATCGAGGGTGGGAACGATCGCCGACCCCGACACTCCGGTGACACGGTCGGCGAGGAACAGCCCACTGGGATCGTCGACCGGAGCCAGCCCTGCATCTTCCATCTGGAGCAGACCCACCTCTGTAGTGGGTCCGAAACGATGCTTCGAGGCGCGGAGAAGGCGAAGCCCGTGGTGCCGATCACCCTCGAACTCCAGGACCGTGTCGACCACGTGTTCGAGCACGCGCGGGCCGGCAAGAGCACCATCCTTCGTGACATGGCCTACGAGCAGCACAGCTGTGCCGTGCTGCTTCGCGTACCGGGTCATCGAATTGGCGCCCTCTCGCACCTGGCTCACCGACCCGGGCGCCGACGAGAGCGCCGGATCCTGAAGGGTTTGCACCGAGTCGATCACCACGATGTCGGGCTTCACCTGATCGAGGTGAGCACGGATGTGGGGCACCACCGTCTCTGCGACGAGCCAAAGGTCGGGATGCACAGCACCCAGGCGCTCGGCTCGGCCGCGGACCTGCCCGACCGATTCTTCTCCAGAAACGTAGAGACACCGGGCGCCGCTTCCGGCGGCGGCCCCGGCCAGCTGGAGCAACAGGGTGGACTTGCCGATGCCCGGCTCACCACCTACGAGCGTGACCGAGCCCGAAACGAGGCCTCCCCCCAACACTCGATCCACCTCGCTCAGGCCGGTGGAACGAGCCTCGTTCGAGTCGTCGGCGATCTCACTCATCGGGAGCGGGACGGACGACGGCGGAACCGACACACCCTCGTCGCGAACGTCGAGCTCCTCGACGAGCGTGTTCCACTCACCACAGCCATCACAACGGCCGGCCCACTTCGGAGCGGCGGCACCACACTCCGTGCATCGGTGCACGGACTTCGTCTTCGCCATGGGAGTCAATCTAGGCGGACTATGTGACGGTCTCAGCTGCTCCGGCTACGGAGCAGATCTTCGAAGCCCCGCACCACCGTGTGCTCGGATTCGGGGGCCACCTCGGCGCCGGTGACGAAAAGCCCCGTGGCAAGACCGAGCTCCTCGGCCACGTCGAGATGCTCGGTGACATTGGACAGATAGAAGCAGTCGAAAAGATCCACCGACATCATGCGACGCGTAGCTTCGAAGAGCGCTGGTTCGGGGAGGGTGGATCCCACGTCACCACTCACCATCCACGATGCAACCGCACCATCGAGAGATGCCATCCGTCGGAGCCGGTCGCCCCACGCCTGGGGCTGGTTGCCGATCACGGCCACCGGGAGCCGGCTGGTGGCCATGCGATCGAGGAATGGATGCAGGCCTGGCACGAGACGGAACGACGACAGGTATCGGGTCTCGATCTCCTCCGCCATCGGACCGAGCCCCACCTCGCTCCAGAACTCCTCTGCTGAGAGTCGGCCCAGGACGAGCCGACGATGGAGCCGACGGATCACCTCCGGATCCACTTCGGGACGCTCCGCGGTGATCAGGGGCAGCAGGAGGCCCTCGACGGGATCGGTGGGGCGCACCACCACCCCATGCACATCGATGACAAGAAGTCGCAGAAGGCGGCGACGGGGCCGATTGGCCTCGGCCTCACGCGTGGCGGCGCGTTGCTGGCGCTGACGCTGATCGCGTCGGCGGCGCCCTTTGGGAACCCGAATTATCGCCAGCAGGTAGCTGCCGATGTGGCTGAGCACGATGAGGGCCAACAGCACCAGGGCAACCAGCGCGACGGTGGCCCACACGCGGGGCAAGATGTCGTCGATCGAAGCGCGAGCATCGATGTCGGAGGGTTCGTCACCAAAGGTGAAATTCCATGTGGTGGTGTCGTCGACCACATCACCCGATTCAGAGGAGGCACCGGCCGGCAGGTGCACCGCGACCGTGAGGGCGAGGGACTGCTCAAATGAGGTGCCTGCATCGGTCTCTACCCGCAGGAGAGAACGGCCCAGAGGAAGATTGTCGAGTTCGCCGGCGAGGAACTCATCGCCCAACAGCTCAAGCTCCGGGGAAGGATCCACCGTGGCGGCAAACTCGTAATCTGTGCTCGCCGGGCTCAGGCCGATCCGGGCGAAATGATGATCCTGGAAGAGGCTGACGTCGGAGAAGATCACGCCGGGACCGGCGATCTCATCGAGCACACCAGCCAGTTCTTCAGCTGACAGGAAGGGTTTCTCGGCCACGATCGTGACGCCACCATCGCCGACAGTGGGGCCATCGAGTTCCCAGCCGGCGCGTTCAAGATCTTCGAAATGAAGATCGGCGGGGTCTTCCACCAGTAACGATACCGCCGCGGCATCGGCCACGATATTGACGGTGACGGTGCCGGAACCGTCGTCTTCGACCACGATGTCGACAGTGGTGTCGACGCGACAACTCGCCGCCAGGATGACGAAGATCATCCCAATCACCACTGTGCGCACCCGGAGCATCCCCTGGAAACTAGACCGAACTCGACCCGGCGTGGGTCCATCGCCACGCGAAACGGAAATCGGACACACCGATCCCCGGTCCTGAGGTTTGTTTTGGCGAGTGTGGAGACCCTCTAGAAGGCGCCGCCATCGCCACTACCGGCCGCATCCGCCAGCTCCGGCTCAGGCGGTTCGAACCCTTCGATCGCCCGGAACACGATCTTCAGAGAACCCTCATCGTCGGGGTCTGGTTCGACATCGACGATGATGATCTCACCGGCGCGGAACTCCTTGTAGAGCAAGCGCTCCGACAGGGGATCCTCTACCAGGTGCTGCAATGCGCGACGCAGAGGCCTGGCCCCCATAGTGGGGTCGTAGCCCTCTTGGGCAAGATGATCCTTGGCCGCGTCGGTGAGCTCGAGGCCCATACCCTGCCCCGCCAACTGCTCCGCGGTGCGGGCCACCATCAGATCGACAATCTGGCGGACCTCGGGCTGGGACAACTCGTGGAACACGATCACATCGTCGATGCGGTTGAGGAACTCAGGCCGGAAGTGCTGCTTGAGCGCATCGGTGACCTTTTCCTTCATCCTCTCGTAGCTGACCGCCTCGTCGGCTTTGGTGAAACCGAGGTTGGCTTTGCGCAGGTCGGCAGTGCCGAGGTTGGAGGTCATGATCAGCACGGTGTTGCGGAAATCGACGGAGCGACCCTGGCTGTCGGTGAGCCGGCCCTCCTCGAGAATCTGCAAGAGGGTGTTGAACACGTCTGGGTGGGCCTTCTCGACCTCGTCGAAGAGCACTACGGAGAAGGGCTTGCGCCGCACCTTCTCGGTGAGCTGGCCGCCCTCTTCGTAGCCGACATAACCGGGGGGCGAACCGACAAGGCGGCTCACCGTGTGCTTCTCCTGGTATTCGGACATGTCGAGGCTTATGAGTGCGCTCTCGTCGCCGAACAGGAATTCGGCGAGGGTCTTCGCCAGCTCGGTCTTGCCGACGCCGGACGGGCCGAGGAATATGAACGACCCGCTCGGCCGCTTGGGATCCTTGAGACCGGCGCGGGTGCGTCGGATGGCCTGGGAAACAGCCTTGATGGAGTCCTGCTGACCGATCACCCGCTTGTGGAGTTCGTCCTCCATACGAAGGAGCTTCTGGGTCTCTTCCTCGGTGAGCTTGTAGACCGGGATTCCGGTCCACAGTGACAGGACTTCGGCGATGGCCTCTTCATCGACTTCGTCGAAGAGATCGACCCCCGAGGCGCGGGCCTCGCCCTCCATGGAGTCGCGGCGGGACAGGAGTTCCTTTTCCTTGTCGCGCAACCGACCGGCCTCTTCGAACTGCTGGGACTCGACCGCTTCCTTCTTCTGGCCGACTACCTCGGCGATCTCGGCTTCGAGCTCCTTGTATTCGGGCGGAGTTTCCATGCGCTTGATCCGAAGCCGAGAACCGGCCTCGTCGATCAGGTCGATGGCCTTGTCGGGGAGGTGACGATCAGAGATGTAGCGATCGGCCAAGTTGGCCGCGGCCACGAGAGCCTGATCGGTGATGGTGACGCGATGATGGGTCTCGTAACGATCACGGAGGCCCTTGAGGATCTCGATCGTGTGAGGCACCGAAGGCTCATCCACCACGACTTTCTGGAACCGACGCTCGAGTGCCGCGTCCTTCTCGAGATGCTTACGGTATTCGTCGAGGGTGGTGGCGCCGATGGTCTGGAGCTCACCCCGGGCGAGCATCGGCTTGAGGATCGACGCTGCATCGATCGCACCTTCGGCCGCGCCGGCACCGACGAGCGTGTGGATCTCGTCGATGAACAAAATGATGTCGCCGCGCGACTTGATCTCCTTGAGCACCTTCTTGAGCCGCTCCTCGAAATCGCCGCGGTAGCGGCTACCGGCGACGAGAGCCCCGAGGTCGAGGGTGTAGAGCTGCTTGCCGGTGAGAGTCTCGGGGACGGTGTCGGCCGCAATGGACTGGGCGAGCCCTTCCACGATGGCTGTCTTGCCCACACCGGGTTCGCCGACCAGTACGGGGTTGTTCTTGGTGCGCCGGCTGAGGATCTGCATGACCCGTTCGGTTTCGCGCGAGCGACCGATCACCGGATCGAGGCCCTTCTCGCGGGCCAGTTGGGTGAGATTGCGGCCGAATTGATCGAGCACCAGCGAACCGGAGCCGGAGTCGCCCCCCGATCCTCCCGCAGTGGCACCGGCCTTGTCGCCGGGACCGCCATGGGTGCCGCCTTCGCCGCTGCCGCCGGAGCCGGAGTAGCCCGAAAGGAGCTGGATGACCTGCTGGCGAACCCGACTGAGGTCGGCGCCGAGCTTCACGAGCACCTGGGCCGCGACGCCTTCGCCCTCGCGGATCAGGCCGAGCAGGATGTGCTCGGTGCCTATGTAGTTGTGGCCCAGTTGGAGAGCCTCGCGGAGGCTCAACTCGAGTACTTTCTTGGCGCGGGGCGTGAACGGGATGTGCCCGCTGGGCGAAGATCCGCCCTGGCCGATGATCTCTTCGACCTGGTTACGCACGGCTTCGAGGCTGATCCCGAGCGATTCGAGCGCCTTGGCCGCCACACCTTCGCCCTCGTGGATCAGACCGAGCAGGATGTGCTCGGTGCCGATGTAATTGTGGTTGAGGAGGCGCGCCTCTTCCTGGGCCAGTACCACGACTCGTCGAGCCCTGTCGGTAAACCGCTCGAACATCAGGCATTCCTCCCAGTCATTGGGTCAGTGCGATGAGTGTACCGGCACCCTCCGGGCTGTCGCCCCCGAGGTGTCGGGAACTCGGCAGTCCCATCGGCAAGACCGCCGTGAGACGTAGGAAAAGCTCCATCGGACCATCTGCGGTAACGCCCGATGAACCGCGGGTGGCGTTTGGCTGGGCGAGGGTCGTGCCGACGCCGTAGCTTAGGGTCGTGACCCACCCGCTTTCGATCCTACCATCGATGGAATCCGACCTCGGTCGGGTCGAAGACGAACTCCTGCGGGTGGTCACCGCCGAAAGCGATTTC
>Ga0255047_10003321_pt1 | contig 10129 bp, 10 predicted proteins | sample JV7_2_1_MG_FD_183640 | JGI IMG/M metagenome (GOLD analysis project Ga0255047, IMG submission 183640) | Seawater microbial communities from Jervis Inlet, British Columbia, Canada - JV7_2_1 | ecosystem: Environmental > Aquatic > Marine > Inlet | place: Canada: British Columbia | collected 2016-10-06 | reverse complement strand
CGGTTGGCGAGGGTTGTCTCGGCACGCAGGGTGAATGATGGGAACGGAGATAGGGTGACACCCGCCGCCCATCTTCCCTCTTCGTAGGTTTCGAATTCCTCGAACTGATCGTCCTTCATTTTGAAACGGTAGCCGCCATCGAGCTCCAGCCAGCTCAGTGGACGCCACGTTGCCTTCGCCTCGACGCGGTGATAGTGATGCTCTTCATTCGGATTCGCGGCGAGATCGGTGCCGTCCTGCAGGCTGGCCACGTCTTCATCGTAGTTCCGAACCGTGAAGCGGTAGCCCAGTTTGAGCGAAGTCGAGTCGCTCGGCTTGAAGTGGTACCAAGCGGACGGACCGTGAGCCCACCAATCCAGCGAATCCTGCCCCGACGTCTCCGAGTAGTCCTTCCATTCTCCAGTGTAGGACAGTCTGAGCGTCTGTCGTTTGCTCAGCCTGTAGCGGATCGCCGGCCTTGCTCGGTAGCTGAAGTATTCGAAGTCGCGGTTGAAGTCGCTCCCAGTGATATCGACGCTATCGTCATTTGAGTGCTTGACCTTCCCGGCGAAGGACAGGCGTACGCGCTTCCCGAACCGGCTGGAATATTTTGCGCGAAACGTCTGTGTGGCTTCGGCGAGTGTGCTCGACTCCGGGTAGATCGACCCGGCTCCCTCGAGCGACATCTTCAGCGACTCGTGCTCGTCGAAGTATTGCAGGCTTTCGAGCTTGAGCCCGAAGTCGTAGAAGAGTGAATCCGTCTCGGTATCGGGACTGTCGAAGATGTTCGAGTCGAAGCCGGCCGCCGCGGTACTCATGACGCTCAGGGCCCAGCCTCTCTCCTTGGCTTGCTCGCGCTTCAGCTTCTGCAGCGCGTCCGAGAGCCGCAGGCCCAGCCGTGTGCGCTTCGCAGCCGACTCGTCCTGTGCTTGCTCCTGGGCCCAGGCCGCTGGCGCAGCCAGCAGCGCCGAGGCAACGATCCAACTCAGTCCACGCAGTTTCCACATAGCAGCCCCCACTCCAGAGCAAACCAGCAGCTTTCCCTCTGAAGTCGGCAGCCACGCGGCAAGTCTTTATCGGCAACTCCTAGCCCGCGAGCGCCGCCGTCCCACACTGTCCTGCGGCGGCTCAAGCTGGCGCGTGGGGCAGCCGATACGGGATCGAATAGGCGACCGGAACGCCATTGGCGGGGAACCGGCTGCTTATCACTTATGAGGTGAAAAGAAAATGACAGGCGTAGGACGTCCCATATTTGTGTTGGTTGCGGCGCTGTGCTTCGGGCTGCAGGTCGCTCCCGGGCTCGTGGGTGCTGAGTTGGATGACGCTGACGAAGTGGCCTCGGTTTGGCCCTTCGGGGGTGATTTCGTGGCTGATGCGGATACCGACGACGCCGACAGCGCGGTCGAAAGCGATGCCGCGAGCGATTCCGCGAGCGATTCCGCAAGCGATTCCGCAAGCGATTCCGCGAGCGATTCCGCAAGCGATTCCGCGGACGATTCCGCGAGCGATTCCGGGGACGATCCCGGAGCTTAGTCGCTACACGACCTAGGGATGCGCGACCTCATCCGGCTCCGTCCGGATGAGGTACGCACCCAGGTCATCCCCTCGGACCTCCCACTTCGACGAGTCCCGCCGCCGATTGGGACCCAGCGAGTACACGAAAGTGCTGCGCCGTGTTTTGTCGCGCTTGCAGCGGTCTCGAAACCAGTAGGGGGAGTTCCAGGGATCCAGAAAGAACTCCACCCGCTCTCCGGGTACTCCGTGTGCGGAGAGCCTGGAGAATTCGAGCTCGAGGAGCTCGTCCACATCGTACTTCTCCACGTAGCCGTAGAGCCGCTTGTGGACCTTGCACGACTTGGGGAGCTTCCCGCCTCTCTCTTCCATCACCCGTAGCAGATCGCGCTCGAGCGCGGCTAGCTCGAGGCGCGTCGCAGCCAACGTCTGCGGGTCCGCCGACCGGTTGATCGACAGGTAGCCGGTTCCCAGACTGAGGACCGCGATGATCGCCCCGTAGAGCGCGATCTCAGCGGCCGGAGCCGCCGCTCGAGCGGGGCTGGCGGCGGGAGGTAGCTCGCGAACGCGCGCGAGCAGCGCGAACAGGAAGCCCAGCCCGAGCATGAGCTCGACCACCTCTCCCGTGAATTTGAAGGGGTACACCGCGTGGAGCAGAAACGTCACCGCGAACGCGGGGACCAGCGCGGTGGGCGGGACGATGAGTCGGACCCGCGCGGCCAGCCGGCCCAGAGCGGGCACGAGAAGCAGGAGCGGAAGCACCACGCCGTAGCCGCCGACGACGAGCTTGACCGCGAGTTTTCGGAGCTTCGTGCTCGTGATGTTGTGGACGTTGAACTCCTGCTGGAAGTTGTGCTCGAGGAAATAGCTAGGAGGGCGATAGCCGAGTAGTCGCTGACCCCACGAGATCTCTTCCATGGCTACGAGGAGGCAGAACAAGCAGATCCCGATAAAGCACCACGGCAGCGTCGCGTCGTTCTTTCGCTGTCGGACGGCGCCTACCCAGGCCAACCCCGAGGCCAGCAGGAAGGCCCAGAAGGTGCCCCATTCGATGGCGCCGTCCTCCTGGACTATCTGGTAATAAAGGTCTGGTGCGTAGACCTTGGCGAGCCACACGCACACGACGGGGGCAATAATGAGCAGATTCGCCAGCAAGTTCCCCGCCATCTCGGGTACATTGCGTCACTCGCCCCTGAAGTCTTGAACTTCAGGGTCCCACGCTCATCGAGGACTGGTGAGTCTGTTCCTGTCTGTAAGGAGACGCCGCGCGATCGATAGAACTTCGTGGCGATGTGTCTCGATCTGTGTTCGACTTCGAGGATGGGTTGCAGGGGTGGGAGCTCGATGGCTCCGCCCAACGGGTTCAGACGGGGGTTCTCGGAGGCCAGTGGGCGATCCTTGGCGATGGATCGCTTGAGGAGGGAGCCCTCCTTTCAATTGAGATGGATCTCACGGGGATCGCATCAATCACTGTCGAGCAGTTCTTCGTTGGAGGGAACGAGGATCGCCTGGCGTTCTTTCTAGGCATTTCCCTTACCGAGAACATCTTCATTGGGACGTACGACCCCTTCGAGGTGATCGAGCCGGGAAACCCGAGTTTGAGGGGGTACGACGTAAGCTCCTTCACAGGGGTAGGCACTGTAGGAGTAACATGGAGGATCGAGTCTGGGTCAAACCCACCTGATCCGATCGTCGCCTCCATCGACAACATCACCTTCCACCCCGTGCCGGAGCCGTCCTCTTGGTTATTGCTCAGCCTCGGAATCGCTGGGGTGGTGATGATCCGCAGGAAGCTGGCCTCCAGAGCGTAATCCTGAGTCGCCTGCTGCGTGCCGGTGCCGTAGGGCAGTAGGTGTAATTGGCTGATTACGTTTGTCCCGGTGAGCGAGGGGAACGGGGCGTGTCGCCACGGGAATGCTCTGGATGGCTCGACGGATCCGGATGACCTTGCTGTTGACGGCCCGACTTCTCGACCCTGCTCGGAAGTACGAAGAGGCCTCGGGCCAGGGCGTAGACGATACTGTCCTCCCAGCGAGCGTAGCGCCTCTTGGCCGACGCGATCGCGGAGTCGCGGAGCTCATCGGGGATAGCAGGCGTGTGGCTCAGATAGACGAAGTACGCCTGGGACACCATCACAGAGAGAAGTTCGATCCGGCGGAAGAGGGCGTCCACTCGACGATGAAGGCGCCGCAGCGAGACGTCATACGAGCCCGCGATCCGCTCCTCCGTCTCGGCCAGGAGTGTGTGGATCAAGCGACCCGCCTTCCCGTCCCCGATCTCGCCGATCGGCGCGCCAAGCTCGTCCTGGAGAGCCCAGTGCTCATCGAGGGCGTTGCGGAGAATCGACGACTGACTCTTTGCGGACGTCCGCGCTTCCCGCACCAGCCGGCGCCCTCGATCTGAGTCGAGTCGGATGGAGATGCGGGCGGAGGATCCGTCGGGTCGTTCTGTCTTCTCGGTCATCAGCGGCTCCGCTCGCGTTCTCGCTGCTTTACATGCTCGAGCTCCTCCACACGCCAGACCACGCGCCGGACGCGCCTGTTGCCAGCCTCGAGCTGCTGTGAACGGACGCGGATCTCCCGACCGATCTTCAGTCGAGCTTCGTCGATCTGGAGCGCGCGAATGCCTCGTCCGGTATCCAGGAGAAGCAAGCGTCCACCGTCGTACGCAGTGAGCCCAACGACGCGGCCTCGGTACGCAAGCCCGGGCTGCAGTCGAACGGCATGCACGGGTTTCGAATACCGGGCACGGACCCTCTGAAGCGCCTGCTCGATCCGGGCCTGCTCGGATTGCTGCATCCAGCTCCGGGCCCCTCGTTCGAAGTCTTTGCCGAGGACAATCCCGCGACGTCGCCACATCTCCTGGCGCTCGCGCAGCGCCTCGAGTACGGGCCCGCCACGGACGTGCGGCGGGAGCTCTCCGACGGTTGCGAGAATCTCATCCATCCGACTGAACTCGTGTGGAGCGGCCCGGAGGCGATCCTTCGATAGCCGTTCGATGACCTGCCGAGCCCGAGGCTGGCGAGTGTGCTCATTGTGATGTTCTCGAGTGTGTTCCTTCATGAGCCCCTCACGATCTTGAGCTGGAGACTTCCGATCCCGCCCTGGACGCGTGTGCAGGAGGATCTCTGCACCCCGGTCAGGCGCAGCTCGGCGGCGGGAGGTCGAGAACTGGATTTCGCGGAACTCACCGGCGTGCGTGAAGACCAGGACGCTGCGAACGCCGCGGGTAATCACACGACCCACGAGGGCTTCACGGGAGCTTGCACGCGACGGTCTGTGCTCTGCTTCCTGCCTCTCCCGGTAGATCGAGGCAAACCGGAAGCGGTCGAGCTGTTGCTCCCAGCCCGACCCAACGAGATAGGTTCCGCCCGGTTCACGACGGATCACGCCGGCCTGCTCAAGCTCAGCAACGCGTCGCACGCGTCGTGCGTCCCACTCGCGAGCGAAGCCGCGCAGGCCCTGAGACGACCCGAGAGGACGCCCGGTTGCCTGGATCCTCTCAACGATTTCCAGATCAAGCGCGAGCGGAGGCACGCCCTTGGAGAACTCGGCGGCCGGACCATCCACCTCGATACCAATGTACTTCACGCTCCGGGATCCTCGCCCCCTCTGTTGTTCCTGCTCTACCTCAAAGGAACGTCCGGAGAGAGAGACGAACGAATCCAGGCGGAGGCGCTGCTCTCCACGGGCGCGCTCGATCGAGGCAGTCTGAGTCACAAAGTGGATGCGCCCGTCTGTGCCTTCGATGAGGACGTACCGGCTCCCTTCCCGCCGGCTCTCATCGAGTCCCGTGCCAATCAGCCGGCCGTGAAGAGCCTGCCCCTCCTCGAGCCGGGTAAAGACGAGCGCAGCGTTCGGGTCCGACGCACGCATGCGCCCCTTCGCGAGGGTCCTCGAGATATCGTGTAAGCGGCCGAGCTCGCGCAGGACCTGGTGGGTGTTCGGTTCGAGCTTCCAGGTCCTCACACCGGTTTTCTCAGCAAGCCCCATCGTCTCGAGGAAGCGGAGTCGACGCATCTGCTGGAACTGATAGACATCGCGAGCTGGAGAGCGTCCCTGGGGGCCGGAGTACTCCACCCCTCCCCCGGCATCGGCTCGATGCAGGATCCCCCGGTCGAGCTCGGTCAGCCGCGTCCTCTCGATACCCGCTTCGCGTCCAGCCTGGATCTCGAGCTCCGTGCGGTAGCCGAGCTCTCTCGTCAGCAGCTCACGGCTGCGGAAGCGAATGCCATGCGAGATGTAGGTGGGCTCGATCGTAAGGACCTCGCGGTCATCCCGTATCCCGCGCACGACCAGATGTGCGTGTGGCCTGCCCGTATTGGTGTGCACGATGCCAGCCCATTCGAGGCCAGTTTGAAGATCTGATTCCATGTGACCCATGAGTTCCCGGACGTGGGCTTGCAGGTCCACCTCTTCGCCCCGCTCCGGCGACACGATGATCTTGAAGACATGGGAATCGCCCGCTTCTTGCCATGTGCGGAGAGTGGTCGCGAGCCCGATGTCCTCGCGCTCCTGATCGAAGCCGAGTCCCCTCTCACCCGTGCGCGCCGCTCCCTCACGGCCGAGGTAGCGTCCGTGCGCACCCCAGCTTTTCGAGGGCGTGTTGCGCGTGTAGGACACGATGACCGTGGAGCGCTGGAGCCGGGTCCAGGTGCCAGGTCGAAAGCGCGCTCCCCTTCCCCGTCTTCCGCCAAGCCGGAGACGCGGCGTGGGCTCGTGTCTCACCCTCCCCCGTCCCTTCCGGACCTTGAGAGCCAGCTCCGGAGCCGACTCGAGTTGACTCGGCTGGGCGCGCATGCGACGCAGCTGCGCTCGGAGTGCGGGCTCGCGTGGCCTCATTCGAGCTCCCTCTCCCAGGACCTTGAGCACGCGGCGAAGGCACGTTTGGCTACGCCCTGGCGGTCGGAGATCGAGCCGAAGTAGCGGCTCTCGAAGCCCCGCGGATGAGACCCGATCACTCTCACTTGCCCCAGGGCAAGCGCCGCCGGTGCCCGCAAGAGCCGCAGCTCGGTCTCAACCCTCAGCTCCCCACTCACCGTATCAAGCCACGCGCAAAGCAGCACGATCGCACTGCAGAAGATCGGCGCTCTCGATCGAATGCTTGTCATCATGGATCGAAGCTAGAACGTCAGACAATGTCCCACACGCTGTCCCGGCGTATGACAACAAAACTGAGCATTGACGCAACGATACGCGGGCGTGTCCGACGTTCTTTATCTTGCCTGATGACCGACCCTCCCTCATCGACCGCCTTCTCTCCGATGAACACGTTCTAAAGACATCGTATGAAGTAGCCGGCTCGATTGCATCCTGACATCGGACTTGCGCATCTCGTAGCTGCGCGTGACAGACCGGCGTCGGTCTACATTCGAGGCTTGCCGTCAATCACGCACACATCGTAAGGGTCGGACAGCCGTCAGACGCTGGGCGTTTGCACCGGGGCAAGTCACGCCTGGCCTGACGGCCGAGGGCTATGGCGAATGCGAAGCCTCACATCTGCGGCAACGATGGGGCAACCGGCCAGAGCTCGATTGGTTCGCTGAACGGAATCCTCGTCGCGCTAATGGGTGGAGCGAGGCACGAAGGCGGGGCGGGAAGTCTGCCTCGCACCCAGAAGACGGCTCCAGCCGCTCACACATCGCGGCCAACGATTCGTCGCTATCGGCGATTCAAGCTCGTGCAGAGGAAACTTGGCCATGAGAGTTCGACGGTCGCTGGGGCCGCTGGTACAGCCATGAGTTGACGGCGTCCCCAGACACAGGCTTGGAGCGCGATCGAGAATCCTCGGGAGAGAATGGGTACGGCTCTTGCTCGAAAGGCCAAACCAATGAGACCGAAGCCTGCATAGACACTGATCCCGGGACCTAGGGTCGCTCCCGAAAAGCCGATCGCTCCACCGGCCTGGTCCCGGGCCTCACCGGAGCTGACGCCGGAGCCCGCGACGAGGTCCACCGCTGCGGTACGAGGATCGACACAACCGCGCTTCCCTACCCGTGCTGTCCTGTGGTATGCGTTGGCTGATGGCTCGCAAGGTGGGGAGGGTTCGCTTCGACCGCGTGCAGGGGCGCTGGTATGTAGACCTCGGCGAGCTCCGCTTCGATGGTCGAAAACGGCACAGGCGAGTCCGAATTTACTCAGTCCCTGGCCTGGGGCCGATTCAAGGCCACGAGATGGCCAATTCGGTCCTCGACGCTATTCGTGCCGATCTGCTGAATCAGAAAACACTTCAACAAGCCGCATCCCGCTACCTAGGCACCAGTGCGCCCGAGAACGCGTTCCGTCATCACTGGGGGCGCATGATCGAAAAAAAGGCGCGTCGGACGAACCGGCGGCCAGTAGGCACCAAGCGCCTGGACGAACTGCGGTCCTATTTTGGTCGCGGATACTTCCGCTTCTTCGAGGAGCTCTCCATCTTCGATATCTCCACACCGCTTCTGGATGACTGGCTCGACTGGATGGATGAGGAATTTCCCCGTCTCAGACCAAAGACAGTCAAGAACGTCCTCGATGATATTGGCTCCTTCCTGCGCTGGCTGCAGAACCAGGGAGACTTGAGCCAAGTCCCAAAGCTGCCGGAGCTACCCCTCGGCGACCAGGCGACTCCCAAGATCCCGGATGAGGAAACCCTCGCGGCGTACATCCAGGCCATCCCCGAGCTGAAGCGCGGACTCTTTCTGGTTCGTTCCTACAACGGCCTGCGTCCCTCCGAGGCGCGTGCACTGAACGTACAGGACTACGACTTCCGCAAGGACGTCATCACCCTGCGCCACACTAAGCGGACGGGAAAACGGGGCCAGGCTGCGCTGGTTCCAATCCCAGCCGACTGGGAGGTCGCAGAGTGGGTCCATCGGTGGGTGGACCCCAAGGACGCGCTGGTCGGCTATCTCCCACTATTCCGCAATCCCGACTCCTACAATGATCACGGCCGTTGGGCCCCGTCATCAGAGCGACGACTTCACATCGCGGCTTGCAAGGCAATCGGAACGTACTTCAAGCCGAACGAAGTCGGGCGCAAGGCGTGCGCCACGCATGCACTCCGTCGCACGCGGGACATCCACTCGGTTCAAAAGCTTCTGAGACATGCAGACCCCCGGACGACCGAGCGGTATGCGAAGCTCGCTGACGACGCGTTAGTGCGAGTTCTCAGGCCCAGGCAGGAACGACAAAAGCCGGTCTAACTGCGGGTTGGAAAAGGGGCTGAGTTCCACTTTCTGGGTAGTGCGACTTTCGCAGTGAGAACCCCGCGTTTGTCTCTACTTTGTCTCTGGGACTAAAGGTGGCCTAAATTTCCCTTTTAAATCAACTACTTATGGAGGCGGCGACCGGATTCGAACCGGTGATCAGGGCTTTGCAGGCCCGCGCCTTACCACTTGGCTACGCCGCCGAACACCCGTTCTTATACGAAAGCAGCCGGATCGCTTCAAGCGAGCCCGGCCTCAGGGGGGACACCCGGGACCGAATCCCAGCCTTCCCCGACCCGCAGCAGCCAGGCTCCCTCTCGCAGCTCGAGGTGCTCCAGTAGATGAGCCTGACCCGAGCGCGTGAAGCGCGCCGGGAAACGGCCATGCTTGACCCGTACGCGGAAGACCCCGTCCGGATCGAGGCTCAGGGTCTCGGGCCGAACGGGCTCCGCAGAGCCGTCGGTCAGATCGAGCTCCCCGGTCTGCGGACCGTAAGCCACGACCCAGAAGGGCACGTCCTCGACCTCGATCTGACCGCGGAAGCGGCCGATCTGCACGACGAAGACACCCTCATCCTCCGCAAAGCGAACTCCCCGCAGCAGGGCGCGGTGCAGACGCGGATGCGAGACCACCACACCCTCGTGGATGAAGGTCGCGTCCCGGCGCAGCCGCAGACCCGTGGGTTGCAGCGGCGGCGGCGCGCTCAGAGGGTCTCCTGCTCGGTCTTGCCATCGCTGTGCTCGAGTAGCGCGCCGCGAAAATCGTAGCGATGCCAGTAGACGAAGCGTCGGTCTCCTTCGGGCAGGATATAGATCCACTTTTCGTTGAAGCGGATCCCGTACTCCTCCCGCGTGCGCGGATCGTTCACACTGCCCTCCCACTCATCGGGCTCACCCCAGCGCTCGCGCGCCATGTAGTGCGTGACCTTTCCACGTTGCGTGGCAGCGCTCTCAGCGGTCACATTCACCTCCGATCATATTGACCATATCGAAGGTGGGAATGATGTCGGCCAGCATCCCCCCGATCAGCATCTCGGACAGCGGCTGGGTATTGACGAAGCTCGGGGGACGGCAGCGCACCTTGTAGGGCTTGCCGCTGCCATCGGAGACGATGTAGAAGCCGAGCTCGCCATTGGGCGACTCGATGGCGTGGTACGCCTCGCCGGGCGGCACCTTGATCCCCTCAGTAACACCCTTGAACTGCTGAATCAGCTCCTCCATGCGACCGTAGACGCGATCCTTGGCCGGCCAACGCACATGCGGATCGTCGACATCGACCGGCTCGCCATGCGTCTTGCTCAACACGTCGAGACACTGGCGCACGATGCGAATGCTCTGGGTGAGCTCCTCCTGTACCACGAGGAAGCGATCGTAGTTATCGCCGGTGGAGCCGATCGGAACATCGAAGTCGATCTCGTCGTAGACCAGATACGGCTCGGCCTTGCGCACGTCGTAG
>Ga0255047_10003320_pt1 | contig 10131 bp, 12 predicted proteins | sample JV7_2_1_MG_FD_183640 | JGI IMG/M metagenome (GOLD analysis project Ga0255047, IMG submission 183640) | Seawater microbial communities from Jervis Inlet, British Columbia, Canada - JV7_2_1 | ecosystem: Environmental > Aquatic > Marine > Inlet | place: Canada: British Columbia | collected 2016-10-06 | reverse complement strand
TAAGTTTGTAGCAGAATGGCTCGTAGAAAATAACGTTAAGATAGACGGTGGAATTTATATTAGTGGACCGACTGGTTCTATTTCTATTCCTGATAACTTTATTCGTATTGATAAGAAAGGAGCAGCTGAGAAATTAGTAGCAAAGACTATGATGTTTAGTGAGAGATACGCTGGGCCAATGATTTACGCAACCAATGAAAATGACTTCCCGTTCATTACGCTGTGTGAAGATCCACGCTACTATCCTCTTCTTACTCGGGATATGTTTAGGAGACCAGCAGTTACACTTGGTCAATATAATGACCCAGACAAAGAAGTTAAACACCATACAGATTACACTGATCAAACTCTTGCCTGGACAAAAGTACCAGTTAAGTATTCTTACGTGGAGACAATCTTTGCAATGGGAGAAACTCCATACGATGCTGAAGAACTATTCAAGAAGAAGAATAAGTTAATGAATCTTTACCTTAACCAAGGATTAGGTGCAGGTGGAATGGATCGTGGTCCTGTTGTAAAAAGCTGGGTATTAGATCAATTTCCAGGTGAAGATATAATGATCCACGGCAAGTGGCAAGATGAATGGGCAGAGCGAGACGAGTTTACAGCCAAGGGAATGTCTGAGCTAGTAGATGAAATGGAAGCTACGAAGTACACGTTAATTATTCCTATTAAGAAAGGTTGGGTTACTTCTAAATTTTGGAAGATGTTACACTTCGGAATACTTCCGTTTATGCATCCTACCTATGACACTCAAAAGAGCATTCCAGTAGATCCATTTTTAAGAGTAGAAGACGAAGCAGACTTCAGAAAGAAGATCAACTACCTAGAATCGCACCCAGATAAATATAAAGAACTATATGACTCTACGATGAAATTATTTAGAGAGAACTTCTACTCTGGTAAGAGTTTAATTACTGAAGTTTTTAATTCACTTTATGAATCTATGGATCTTCCAAGAGATTACGTATTTCCATCTGAGCCGCTTAACATTGACATAAGTTCATTTAAGACACTTAAAAAAACAATACCATTATTCTAATATGAAAGATTTAACCTGGGGTAGCATCATCCCACTCATCGGTGGCAACGTACTAGGATGTACGAAATCTGCTGGAAATGATCCGTCGTTTCATTTAAGCTATAGTGCATTTGCTAACAACGAAAAACATCTGCATAAATATCAGCCTGATGTTCCATTTTATTACATAGATAAAGTAGAGGTACCTAACTTAGGAGAAGTTGATTACGTAAATACTACCTGTCCATGTGCTGGCCTTTCAATGCTAAGCACAGCTGTTAAGGGTGTAGATGCACCACAGAACGATTGGTTGTATGAATCTGCTAATTACGTGTTAGGTCAAGTTAAACCTAAAGTAATGTGGGGAGAAAACGCACCCGGACTTTTTACAGGTTTAGGTAAAGAAGTTGCTCAGAAGCTTATTGAAATCGGTAAAGAACACGGATATTCGTTCTCTATGATTAAGACGAATACTCAGCTTCATGGCATACCACAAAGACGATACAGAACATTCTACTTTTTCTGGAATACTCCAACAGTTCCAATTTTAAATTGGAAGAATAAGAGTCATGGTACTTTATTAGAGTATCTTGCAGAAATTCCTGAGGATGCTACGCATCAAGATTGGAACATCATTGAAAAATCTTTGACTGATTACTATTTACCGTATCAATTTGTTCTTGACAGATTAGGATTGACGCATCCCGAGTTTGCTGAACAGTATGCCGGGGTAAGCATCTCAAAATATATTCACGACAATAAATTAGTAGATGAATGTATTGCATGGCTTAATGAATTTCACCCGGGCGCCAGAAAATCTGATATGAAGGGCAAGCAAACTATCGAAGCTTCTTTAAGAAGAGAACAAGCTAAGATGGCAGATGGTAAAGGCTACTGGGATTCTTCTCCAAGATTCTACGGTGAAATTTTTGGACCTGTGATTAAGAGAAATATGAAAAGTGGAGGTCATCCTGTAGAAGATAGATTTTTAAATATAAGAGAAGCACTACACTTAATGGGAATGCCACATGACTTTCAACTTGAAGGTCAAAGTGCAATTAATCATATTGCACAAAATGTTCCAGTAAATACTGCAGCTGATTGGGCCGACGAAGTTAAGAAGTTTATAAACGGTGAACTTAAAATGTCAGATAAGGCATTCTTAAAACAAGATAATGTTGCTAGGAAGATAATTGAAGATCCAACATACGAACCTAGAAGAGTATACCGAGTTGAAAGTGTAATTACTTTAACCGAAGCATTCATAGAAAAAGATAAGGCTGCACGTAAAACTATAGAGGAATATGTTTTACCAACTAAAGAATACCGAGTTGAAAGTGTAGTAAAGCCAGATAAGACATATTTGGAACGATATAATATTGCTAGGAAGTCACTTGAAGACGATTCTTACGAACCAAAGAAAGAATATAAAGTAGCAAGCATCATTTAATCAAAACTATCTCATACATCTCTAATATAACAATAAATTCAACAACACAAAAAAATGGAAATAGATTTAGCAGAAATTAACGGGTACGAGTTCTCAAACTTTATTAAGAAACTTCTTCCGATTGATAAATTCATATTTATGAAAGTAGGTAAAGAATATACTTTATCATCAGTATATTTACCTGAAAGAGATGCAGTTAAATTAGTTACTGTCAAAACAGAGGATCTGTTTGGTGCAGATACTATCGAAACTCCAGTTAAGGTAAGTTTCTATAACGGTACAAAAGTGAATGACGCATTAGCACATTTCGGCGCATCTATTCGCGGCAGTATTAAATATGATGAACAAGATGGTGAAAACATGGCTGGTGATTTTACTATCGGTAGTGATGATCTTGAAATTAATTTAGCTTGTGCTGACCCAAGTCTGTCGTTTATGGAAATGACGAAGGATGAAATGAAAAGAGCATTCAGTACAGAAGAATCTGTCTTTGAGTTCGACTTACTAACTACTCACGTAGATAGGATGAAATCATTATTTAGTCTTGACAAAGAGGAAGAAGTATTTACTCTATACGTTGGAGACAGAGGTATCAGTGTAAAGGGAACATCTTATGATGCACTATTATCTCAGAACTATGAAGGTTCTGGTGGTGTAGGATCTAAAGTTACTATTTACAAAAAATATCTACAGCTTTTAGATAAGGAAAATTACAGAGTTGTTGTATGTGAAAACAAGCTGGTTTTCAAATCTTTGGATACGAATACACAACTTACAGTTGCGGTTGCTATTACTGACGACTAAAACATTGTATGAAAGCTATTATTAAGAATAACAGAAATGAATAAATTACAAAATAAAATTACAAAGCTATATGATTCGGTGTGGAGAAATAAATCTACGTATGTTAAGCTTCACACTATATCATTAGTATTTCATACCATATTGTCATTTGTGGCTTCTGGGGTATCATTTAATTGTTTAATGTTTGGGATGTATGGAGATGGAGCTATTATGATGTTATGTTCAATTTTGGCGTTAACGAATTCATTTCATAGTTTTGTAAGATTAAGTAGGTAATTTTTACATTCATATCATAATATTAATAAGCACATAATATCTGTAGCTTTAGTACGAATAGAATTGGGAATGTTTCAAACATTCCCTTTTTTATGCTTAAACAAATCTAGGAAATACGAATACAAAATACATGATAGCAGAATTAAAGTTAGTACAGCAAGAGGCTGATAAGTTCTATAATTAGACTATATGTATAGTGCTTTTCAATATATAAAATAAAAGCACTATGAATTGGAAAAAGATACACGATCAAATAATAAGCAGGGCTAAGGATAGGACATTAGAAGGATATTCAGAACGACACCACATTACACCAAAATGTATGGGTGGTAATAATAGGAGCAGAAATTTAGTTAGGTTAACTGCCAGGGAGCATTTTATAATACATAAGATATTATGTCTTCTCTATCCAAGTGTAAGCAGTTTGCACTGGGCAGCATTTATGATGGCAAATGGATCTGGGAATAAGCATCAGGACCGGTCATATACTGTAGGTTCTAGGGAGTATGAAAGACTAAGAGAAAACGTTAAACATTCACCAGAATCTATAGAGAAGATGAGATTACTAAATGTTGGTAACACTTATAGAGTAGGTTTAAAACATTTGCCAGAATCTATAGAATTGATGAGACGTAAAGCAATGGGAAGAACATCACCAAATAAAGGCAAAGAGCTTTCGGTAGAAACTCGCCACAAATTAAGCGAAGCTGCTAAAAACAGAAAGCCTAGAAAGCATTCAGAAGAAACGAAGGCACGTATGCGTAAGACATGGGCAGACAAAAAAGAAAGCGGATATAGGCATACTGGTAAAAAGCATTCAGAAGAAACTAAGAAGAAGATTTCAGAATCTAAACGAGGGCAGACTAGAAAGCCATTTTCAGATGAACATTTGAATAATATGTCTAAGTCACTCATTGGAGTCGCTAAGGGGAAGATTTGGATAACGAATGGTATAGAGAGAACTATGATAAGTAAAGATGTGGAGATTCCAGGTGGCTGGTGGAGAGGTATGAAAAATAAAAAGAATTAAGCATAAACATATTAACTTTTAGAAGTATAAATATCAATGGACGCAAAAGAAAAGCAACTAGCAGAATTAGAGTTAGTACAACAAGAGGCAAATAAGTTCTATAACTATGAACAAGCTGTCAAGCTTAGCTTAAATAGCATCTACGGTGCATTCGGAAATGAGCATTTCTATTTCTATAACGTAGATATAGCAGAAACTATAACACTTCAAGGTAAAGATGCGATTCTTTACAGTGAGGAACTAATCAATAAGTACTTTACGCACTACTGGCATTCTGATAAGGCTGTACATAAAGCTATGGGTATTACTGTCACTGGAAAAGTTAAGAAGCCAGTAGGTATCTACATTGACACAGATTCGATTTATATGAAATTCGAAGAAGTGATAGAAACGACAGATTGGGATGGTGATGAAAAGACGTTCATTCTAAAATTATATGATGCTAGGTTGCGTGGATTTATCGAAAAGATAATGCAGAATTATGCAGACGATAATAATGCGGAGAACTTCTTAAGTTTTGAATTAGAATCTATTGCGAAGAATGCAATATGGCTGGCCAAGAAAAACTATATGCAGAATATAGTTTGGCACGATCCTGATCTTCATTATGATGACTTAACCAAAATTAGTGCAAAAGGATTTGATATCATTAAAGGTTCAGCACCATTATTCGCAAGAGAAAAACTGAAAGATCTAATTACATTCATATTCTCTAAGCCAAAATTTAAAATGATGGAATTTGCTGAAATTCTTAAAGAGACAAAGCGCGAGTTTAAATTAGCAAATACAGATCATATATGTATGTCAAAGAATGTAAACAACTATCAGCAGTATATTCTTAATGACTATGATACTTTTGAGTTTGGGTCAAGATGTCCTATGGGTGTACGAGCTGCAGGTTATCATAACTATCTGCTTAATAATTCTGAGCATAAGAAGAAGTATCAATGTGTAGGTAATGGCGAAAAGCTAAAGATGTATCATAGTACTGATAAAGCATGTGACATATTTGCTTATGCACCAGGCGATTACCCTTATGAATTTGCACCATCGATTGATTATGATGTACAGTTTGAAAAAACAATTTTAGATCCTATAAACAGAGTTCTTAAAGCTATGGGCTACAAGGGATTTAACCGTAACTTAATATATGTTACGGGAGTCTTCTGATAAATACTATATCGATGAGATTTCTGCTTCTATTTTTATTATTGCCAATGCTGTCGTTTGGACAATGTGTTTTAGATGATAATGTTACAGCCGTACCACTTCCGGCTGGTGGAACATATCAACCGGGTCAAACTATAACATTTACATATACGATAAATGCTTATCAGGGATTATCAGTAAACTGGCTTCACGGTATTGTACCTACATTAGGTCCAGGTTGGAATGCGGCTACACTTATAGCTGCAGGTCTTCCAACAAACGCAACTGGAACTGGAATATGGCTTTGGTCGACTAATGTCACTTCTTCTGCAACTGGTAATATAGTTGCTGGTCCAGGCTGGTTTTATGATACTCCTAGTGGTGGTCCAGCTTTAGACGGAGATCCTGGAAATAACTGGGGAGATGGACTTACTGGTCCTTGGACATTTCAGTGGGAAGTAACGGTCGGAGATTGTCCACCAAATATAAATGGGGATGATTTAAGTATTGTCATTGAAAACTATGCTGATGGTGAAACCGGAAGCTGGGTAAATCTTGATTGTCAAGGAGATCCAAACGAAACGTTCGTAGCAACGATAGAATGTTGTGTTCCAGTCATAACACAACCCATCCTTCATAATTGATATATAACTAAAATAAACTAAACAAATGAGTAACATTCAATCTTTCGAGGATTTTAGAAATGAATCCACTACAACAGTAGAAATAAGTGAAGAGTACGTAGAGGTAATGGATATGCCAAGAATCGCAAACGCACTCGGTGAAATCAAACAATGTTGGGATCAGTGGAAAACCGGACCAATGACAGAGCCGTATGATATTAAACCTGCACAGAAAGAACTTAAGAGTTGGATAACTAACTGGTTGAAAAAAGAGATTAAGTAATGAACGAACTTTGGAATACATAAACTATGATTACAACATTCAATAATTTTTTGAACGAAGGCAAATCATCATGGGGTGGTATGCAATTTACTGTAACTTCTTTTGTAGATAGAGATGGCATGTATATTTCATTTGTTCCAAACAGTAAAACGTTAGATCTAACAAGTACTGAAAGTTTAGCAGAACGAGTAAAAGATAAATTAGATACAAAGATGCCACTATTAGCATCAGCACTAGAATATAAATCTGATCATCATGCAGCGGGTTTAGTATTTAAATTAAATCAATATGATTTAGCTGATGCTGTTATAAAAAGTCTTAAATGAAAAACATATTTTTAATATTAGCATTTACGGTCCTTGGACTATTCAGCTCAACCGATGTTTCTGCACAAGCACTTCCATGTCCACATTTTATATGTGAACTTGATCCCAACCTAACAACTTATACTGTTACGAACACCATAGGTTCTACTTATGCATGGACTGTAACTGGTGGACTTATTGCTTCTGGTCAAGGTACGAATAGCATTGAAGTTGATTGGTCAGCAACGGCACCGGGAAATTACGAAGTAGAAATACTTGAGACAGATGTAAATGGATGTGACGGAGATCCGGTATTATGTGATGTTACGATTAACCCAACTCCTATTACGGGTGCAATTACACACGACTAATGTTTAAGTTTCTACTGGCGTTTTTACTTTTACCAGCTTGGGCTTCTGGCCAGTTCTTTCATCAAATTCCCGATTGCTATACAGACATTACTCCTGTTCAATATACAATTGAACGAAACGCAAACTTAGAATACTCATACCAAATTACCGGCGGAGAAATTTTATCTACCGATGCTAATGGGGTTCTAGTAAATTGGTTTTACAATGGTCAGCTTACAGTTATAAGTACTAATGACCTAGGCTGCAGTTCAAATTCTACATTAGCCATGGAACTTACACCATGTAACGAGACTACATTTTATATACCTAACGCGTTCACACCAAACGATGATTACACGAACGATAGATTTGCTCCTAAAGGTGTAAACTTCAAATACTTTGATATGACGGTTTATACCAGATGGGGTCAAGAAATATACTTTACTCGTAATATAGCAAAGGGCTGGGACGGTCGTTATAATAATAGACTTTGTCCGAATGATGTATACGTGTACCAAATCACTTACCAGGACCATAAAAATTACTATAAGACATTAAACGGTAAGCTTGTACTTATAAGGTAAACAAAGTACTAAAATTTCCGTATAAAACAAAAACAAAGTTTATATGGCAACTAAGCAATTTTCATTCGCGGATCTTAACAAGGAAATGAGCAAAAGCTCAGAGTACGGAGATACGATGGACAAATCTACAATTTCGGAGATTAATCATTACATACCAACTGGAAACTATATGTTAAATATGTGTTTCACTGGATCCTTATTTAAGGGATATCCAAACAACAGAGCAGTTGCTTTAGCTGGACCTTCAGGAACCGGAAAAACATATCTTATACTTAACGGTATTAAAGAAGCGCAGAATATGGGCTACAGTGTAATCTTTTATGACTCTGAAAATGCAGTAGACAGAGAGCTCGTAGAAAAATTTGGCATTGATCCAAAGCTATTCAGATACGAACCGTGCAACACTGTTCAAGAATTTAGAACATCAGTTACAGCTATTACAGACACACTTATCGAACAAAAGAATAAGGGTGTAGAATTACCAAAAATTATGGTAGTGTTAGATTCTGCCGGTAACTTAGCAACTCAAAAAGAAGTTGAAGATGCAAAAAGTGGAAGCGGTAAAGCTGATATGACAAGAGCTAAGCTTTTAAAGTCTACATTTAGAATCCTGATGACAAAACTTGGAATATGTAAAATTCCACTTCTATTCACTAATCATACCTATCAAACTCAAGATTTATTCTCTAAGCAAGTCGGAGGAGGTGGCACAGGTCCAGAGTACGCTGCTTCAATCATTATGTTCCTTGGTAAAGCAAAGCTTAAAGACAAGGCAGAAGGTGATGGTAAAGAACAAACTGGAATTATTGTTGCAGCTCGACCTAATAAGAATAGATTCGCAAGACCTAAGCCAGTCAAGTTTCATATCTCATTTAATAAGGGTATGAACCCATACGTTGGTTTAGAAGAATACATTACTTGGGAAAATTGTAAAATTGGAAGAGGTAAGTTCTTACTTGAAAAAGATTTTAGAAAATTGTCACCTGGAGATCAAGCTAATTGCAAAGAACATAGATTCGAAGAAGACGGTGTAACAAAGACACTTTGGTTCCAAGCCAGAGATACATCTAGAAAAATGTGCGTTGGTCATTTAAACACAGAGGTACCTGTAAATCAACTTTTCACATCTACAGTTATTACACAGGAAGTATTAGAAGCTTTAGATCCTATCATCGGTGCCGACTTCAATTATGGGACAGATGAAATAAGTGCAGAGAATTTCAGTGAAATGTTAGAAGATACTGTAGATGGTAACGAAAACAATTAATAAAGATAAGCTTAAAGTAAAATACGTCATCGGCAGTTATACTGTACTTCCACGATACCCAGATGCCGGTGACGTATTCTATGAGTTTTTTACAAACTATTGCTCAAGAAAGGGGGATAGGCGTATTAAATTTACAACATCGTCTATGGAGAAGAAGTGGCCAACGATGTCTAAAGAAAGAATGGGTGAGATAGCAGAATATCTTATTGATCATAATCTTATAGAGGAAGTAAGCAAGACACCGTCTTACAGTACGTATAGGATTATTAGTAACCCATACGAGTAAACATTTTATATAAGTTTAGGTATAACTATAAAAAATATATGAACACACCAGTCGACCACGAAAAGGCATTCTTTAATTACTTTCTATCTAAGCCATCTTATTTAAGATCTCTTAATAAGAATTTCTTTTCAAATCCTGACATTGATGTATTAGCACAAGTAGCTAAAGAGTTTTATGTTAAGTATAGTGAATCTCCGTCTGAAGATCAGATGAAGGCTCTTACGAAAGATTTACGCGAAGAAATTTCAGATGAAATTACAACTTCAGTTTACAGTCTTAATATTGCTGAATATGAAAAAGAATGGTTGAAGCGAACTGCAGAGGCATGGATTAAGTGGAGACATTTTGATAAGAAACTTATAAAAACCATAGAATTTGTAAAGACGCAGAACGTTTCACCTGAAAATGTTGAAGAAGTTGTAAACCGTGCTATTACAATGATATCTGATGAAGCAGCAGTTAATTTTGATGCTGACCTTGGATTAGATTTCTTTAACGCAGATAACCACATTCAGAGAAAAACTAAAAAGATAGAAACTGGATGGTCATTTATAGATAGAATTTCAAATGGTGGATATGATCCTAAGTCTATGGTTGTATATGCAGGTGAGCAGAATATAGGTAAAAGTATATGGCTTGCTAACGATGCTGCAAACTTTGTCCGAATGGGCCACAATGTAGTATTCATAAGTGCAGAGATGGC
>Ga0255047_10003319_pt1 | contig 10132 bp, 13 predicted proteins | sample JV7_2_1_MG_FD_183640 | JGI IMG/M metagenome (GOLD analysis project Ga0255047, IMG submission 183640) | Seawater microbial communities from Jervis Inlet, British Columbia, Canada - JV7_2_1 | ecosystem: Environmental > Aquatic > Marine > Inlet | place: Canada: British Columbia | collected 2016-10-06 | reverse complement strand
CGCCTTTATCTCGCGTACGACAAGAGCTGGCCCAGCTTCCGGGCCATTCGCAAGGCGATCAAGATCGTCTACGTCGCGGGCTACTCGACGGTGCCCGAGGACGTCAAGCACGCGATCCTTCTGCTCTGCGGGGATCTGTACGAGCGGCGGGAAGCTCAGACGGAAACCGTCATGGGCACGCGCGTTCAGGACAACCCGACCGTCGAGCGCCTGCTCTGGGGCCAGCGGTTCCTTGGCGAGGTGGACCTATGAGGGCCGGGGCGTTGCGGCATCTGGTCGCCGTCATGGAGCCGAGCACGCTGAAGGACGCTCACGGCCAGCGCATCCCCACGTTCACGCAGCACTCCCAGCGGCATGCGTCGATCGAGCCGCTCAAGCAAGAGGAGCGGGTCGCGGCGGACAGGGTGCAGGGTGTTCGGACGCATCGAATCGTAATGCGGTTCCACCCGGACATCACGAGTAAGTGGCGCATCGAGTTCAAGGGCCGCGCGTTCAACGTGGACGGCATCACAAACAAAGACGAGCGCAACGTCTCAACCGAGGCGATCTGCGTGGAGGTGAGCTAAATGGTCGCCATCCCCGCCGTGCATATTGGCGACGCCGCGCGCCGCCTTACCATCTCGGTTCGCGTCAAGGGCGTCCGACGCTGGCGCGCCCGCTGCTTCATCGGGGCACGCATCATTCGCCTCGGCGCGTGGGTCATGGGCACCCGCGGCCGGATCAACATCGAGAGGAACTAGCACCGTGGCCGACTTAACGATTACAGCATCCCAGGTTCTCCCCGGCACCGGCGTCACACAGGCGAACGGCACGGCGGGCGAGACGATCACAGCCGGTCAGCCGGTCTACAAAGACTCGACTGACTCGAACCATCTCAAGCTCGCTGGCGCCGCGAGCACCGCAGCGATTGCGACGTGCGTCGGCATCTCGGCCCACGCCTCGCTCGACGGGCAGCCGCTGACCTACTACACCGCGGGCCTTGTGACCATCGGGGCGGGTGCCGCGCCAGCGGAAGGGGTGATGTACACGCTCTCCACCACCGCGGGCAAGATCACGACCGACGCGATCGTCAGCACGGAGTACCTCACGTACCTCGGCACGGCGAACGGGTCCAACCAGATCGACATCAGCCTCGACGTGACGGGACAGCAGCTCGCGTAGCCATGGCGTACACCGGCCGCACCCGCCTCGACACGCGCAAGGGCGCGTTCATCAGCATCGACATCTTGGGCGACAAGGAGGCCCAAGAGCTGTTGAGGCGGCTCCCGATGTACCTGCAAAAGAGCGTGGTCGACGTCTCGATGAAGGAGGCGATCCGGCCCCAGCTCGCCGCCGCGAAGCGGGAGGTCATGGCGCTTGAGCGTGGCGGAGGGCGCATGGCGAAGGTCGCCAAGAAGCTCAGGATCGTAGCTATCCGAAAGAAGCGCGGGCTGCGCGGCTACCGCGTCTCCGGTCCGAAGCGCGTGGACCTCGGCATCCCGCCGCACCACAAGTACTACTACCCGGCGGTGGTCACGTACGGCACCGCCACGACGCCGCCCAACGACTTCATGTTCCGCGCGCACCAAGCGACGAAGGACGAGAGCTTCAAGATCGCGAAGGACATGATCCTCAAGGGCGTGCGCCTCGGCTGGCAGAGCAGGGCGTAATGGGGCTCAAGGCTGACCTCGTTGCCTACCTCGATGCCGAGGGCGCGCTGTCCACGGCCGCGACCGGCGGCGTCCACCCCGGCGTCGCGGAGCAGGGAACGGCCCGGCCCTACATCACATGGACCCGGATCGGGGATGCCGCGGAGCACACCAAGGAAGGCGCCGCCCCGCTGAGCGAGGCCGTGTTCCAGTTCGATTGCTGGGCGGACACGTCGGTCGGCCTTGAGACCGTCAGCGAGGCCCTCCGCGGCGAGCTGGATGGGTTCAGCGGGACGCTGGGCAGCACCGACGTCCGCAACATTCGAGTCACGAACGAGTCAGACGGCATCGAGCTTCCCGAGGACGGGAAAGGGACTGCCATTTACCGCAGCACGTTCACCGTGACGGTCTGGTACGTCCGGGCCGTGCCGGTCTTCTAGGAGCGACAACATGAGCGCAACTGTTGATAGTGGGCATGGGGCGACGGTGGCCTTCGGCACGTCAGCCTTCACCAGCAACATCCCCGCGGACGCGGAGATCACCTGGTCCGGTTTCACCCGCGACGCCATCGAGACGACCACAATGGCCGTGGCCGCAGCCGGCGCGGGAAAGGTCGGCAACCGCACATTCATCCCGTCCCGGAAGGTGGACCCCGGCAGCATCAGCTTCCCGGTCCAATTCAACCCCGACGACGACCCGCCCATGCAGGGCGATGAGGCGGTGGAGACGATCACCGTCCAGTTCAAGGCCAGCGGCGGCGACACTACCGGCGGCAAGTGGGCCGCGGACGGGTTCATGGTCAGCTTCAACCCATCCAACGGCGACCCGATGACCGCGGACGTCGAGGTCAAGCTCTCGGGCAACGTCACGATCACGGACGGGTCGTAAGCCGTGGCGCTCACCAAGGACGGGCTGCTGGCGTGCCGGCTCTGCGAGGTGAAGGAGATCACGGTCGCGGGGCTTCCGGACACGATCTACATCCGGAAGCTCCCCGCCGGGGCTCTGTTCGAGATCGCGAGTCTCGCCAAGAAACACGAGAGCAACGGCGACCAGACATCCGTGATGATCCGCACGCTCGAGCTGGCGATCACGGATAAGGACGGGGAGCGGCTGTTCGGCGACGGCGAGGGCGTGGCCCTGGCGGACCTAGACGTCAGCGTTCTGCCCGCACTCGCGCTGGAGATCCAGGCGTTCTCCGGGCTCACAGCCGAGGCCGAGGAAGAGGCGGGAAAAGAATCCGGGAGCCGAGATGGCGGCTCCTCGCCCTGATCGCGTCCCGGCTCGGTATGCCCATGCGCCGCGTCATGCGCGAGATGGACGCGGAGGAGTTCGGCTTGTGGGGTGCGCTTTATCGCATCGACCCGTGGGGCGAGGAGCGGGCGGACCTGCGCACGGGCATTCTCTGCACGCTGGTCGCGTCTGCGCTCGGCGGCAAGAAGGGCAAGCGCTACAAGCCCGACGATTTCATGCCGAAGTTCGACGCGCCGGAGAAGCCGAAGCGGTCGCTCTACGATCAGTTCAAGGCGATCACGATCGCCGCGGGCGGGAAGGTGACTGAGCGTGGCGGGTAAGCGCGGCGTCGTCTCCGTTGCCATCCAGGCCACGACCGCGCAATTCCGCCGTGGGATGACGCGGGCGCAAAAGATCCTGCAGCGGTTCAGCGCCAAGGCCCGCGCCGTCCGCAGCAGCCTCACGGGAATGTTCGGGATGCTGGCCGGCGGCGTCCTCGTCCATTCCGCCATCCGCACGCTGGCGCAGTTCGAGGAGACGATGGCGCGGCTCCGCGGCGTGACCGGGGCCACCGAGCGGCAGTTCGCCGCGCTCACGGAGAAGGCCCGCGAGCTGGGCTCCGTGACTCGGTTCTCCGCGAGCCAGGCAGCCGAGGGCTTGCTGTCCCTGTCGCGGATCGGCTTCACCGTCAACGAGTCCCTGGCGTCGATCGGCGCCACGCTCGACCTCGCCACCGCGCAGTCGATGGACTTCGCGACGGCCGCGGACATCGCCGCCAGCGCGGTCCGGCAGTTCGGGCTCCAGGCGAGCGACACGCAGCGCGTGGCGGACGTGTTCTCGAACACGGCCAACAGCGCGGGCACAACGGTCCTCGACGCAGCGGAGGCGATGAAGCTGGCCGGCACGGCCGCGGCGGCGTTCGGGAACGACATCGAAAGCACCGCCGCCGCGATCGGCGTGCTGGGCGACGTCAGCATCCGCGGCACGATGGCGGGCACCTCCCTCCGCGGCATCATGGCCGAGCTGGGGAAGGCCACCGGGGACCAGCTCAAGGCTATCGAGGATCTGGGCCTGTCCTATGACGATGTCAACCCCAAGACGACCGACCTCGTCACCATCTTCGAGCGTCTCGCCGCGGCCAACTTCGGCGTCGACGAGGCGATGCGCATATTCACCAAGCGCACCTTCGTCGCCGCGCTGGCGCTCACGAAGTACTCGGGCAAGCTCCGCGAGCTGACCGAGGCCAACCGCGCCGCGAAGGGCACGACGCGCGAGCTGGCCGCGCTCATGGAGGACACGCTCGTCGGGTCGTTCCTCGCGCTCCGGTCCGCCGTCGAGGAGACCGTCCTGCAAACGGGGGACAAGGGGCTGGGCGGGTCGCTCAAGGGCCTGGTCGACCGGATGACGGATGCGGTGCGCATCCTGAACGAGAGCCCCGGCGCGTTCGAGGACGCGAGCGAGGGCGGGCGCAAGCTGGCCGCGACCCTTGAGGGCATCGGGAGGGCGTGGGACGCGGTGTCGACCTCATTCATGCTCGGCATCGACACGATTCAGTTCGCGATCGAAGGCCTGATCGGCGGGTTCCACATGGCCGCTATCGCGGCACTGAAGGTCGCCGAGCTCAACGCCAAGATCTCCCTCGTGGGATCTGGCCTCGCGCCGGTGTTCAAGGCCGCGGCGAAGGATCAGAGATCCCAGCTAGAGGAGTCGCGGGAGCGGCTCAACGAGATCCTGATCCGCATGGGCGGGCGAGTGGGCAGGGGCGTCGAGTTCGAGCGGCGGATAGACCCGGAGGGCTTCGCGGCGCGCGTGGCGGAGGCCGCACGCCGCAGCCGCATGGCGATCAAGACGGAGATCGAGGCGTCCATCTTGGCCTTCCGGAAGTTGGGGGGCGCCGCGAAGTCGGCCGCGGCGGAATTCGCAGGGGTCGTCCCGGCGGGACCGTCGCTGCCCCCGGTGGCGGGCAGGGCGAGGAGCGTGAGCGGGGCTTACGCGACCAGCGCCAGGCCCCGTGAGATCGACATGGACGAGTGGCTGGAGCGGTGGGACGAGGGGCAGCGGGAGCGGCAACAGGCGCTTGCGGTGGCGCTCCAGCCCACACCGACGGGGCCGGGTCCCGGCTTCGGCGCGGACATAGCCGCAGGATTTGCGGAAGCCGGCCGCGCCGAGGCGAACGCCCTGCGCGTCGATTGGGCGGGAGAGTTCGGCGACAGGATGTCATCCGACGTCGCGGGCGTGTTCTCCAGCGGGATCATGCGCGGGATGCGCGAGGGCTTCGACGGCGACGTCGTGTCCGACATGCTCGAGGGCTTCCGCGAGGCCGTCGCCGGCACCATCATCGACGCGATCACGGATGCGGTTATCCGCAAGCCGCTGGCGAACGCGATCGCCAGCATCGGCTCCAGCCTGGCGACGAGCGCGGCATGAGCACCGTCGTCTGGCCCTATCAGTTCCTCGCCCCGGAGGCGCGCGGCAACTACTCCGAACGCCAGCGCCCCGTGGACGTGTTCGGCCGCAGCCTCGGACGCAAGGCCGCCGTGCTCAACCTCGCCTCGGGCCGGGAGTTCGTCGCCTCGGGATGGATCGTGCTGCCCGACGGGACGAACGATCCGAGCGACTTCGATGATTTCGTGGAGGCGCGAAGCGGGCGCGTGGACACGTTCCTGTACAAGGCGATGCGCGCGCGGCACAGACAGATCCAACTCGGCGCGCTCGGGACGGGCGACGGCTCAACGGTCGCGTTCGCGTTCTCGGACGGGACGAACCTGCACAAGTTCCTCGACGCGGACACGCTGCTCGTCTACGTGGACGGCACGCTCCAGACGGGGGGCGGGACGGACTACACGCTTTCGGCCAACTTTACCGATCCCCTCATAACCTTTGAGGCGGGGTCCACGCCGGCCAACACCAAGGCGATCACGACCTCGTACGAGTTCTATCAGTCCGTGCGCTTCGGCCGCGACGACTTCCCCACGCGGTTCATGACGAGCAGCGCGGACGATGACCTCAACACGCAAGAGGTGATCCGGATTCAGGTGGAGCTGATCGAAGACTCGCCGGGTGCGAGGTACGCGACGTGATCTCCTGGTCCGTCGCCCTCGCCACGTCGCTCGAAGCCGACGCGCACGCGGCCATCCCGCGCCTCGTGGACATCGAGCTTACGTCGGGCACGCTCTACAGGACAGATCACAACGAGAGCATCGTCTACGGCGGCAACACCTACGTCGCGGACACGCTCAGCTTCGGCGCGATCAAGGCGACGACGGCGCAGGAGAGCCCGCGCGTGGCGCTGAAGCTCCAGAACATCGCGCACCCGACGAGCGGTGCCGGCCGGCCGTGGTCCACCGTCATCAACGCGGAGGACGTCAACGGGGTCCGCGTCACGGTGCGGCTCTACCACCTCACCGAGGGCCAAGTGCTCGCGGAAGAGGACTGGGCGATCAGCGGCCCGCGGCTCGCCGGCAACGATGTCCAGCTTCCGATCGGCCCGCTCCACGACATCTATCAGCTTGAAACGCCATGGCCGCGGCTGAAGCAGCCCCGATGCACGCACGAGTACAAAGATGAGGGCTGCGCGAGTCAGTCCACGCTCAAGACGTGCCCGGGCAAGACTATCCAGGAGTGCATCGCGCGGCACAACGCGCTGGCGCTCCGGATCTCCCAGCTCCCGATCCACGACCGGAGCCTGTACCGGAGGCGGGCGTGATCGCTGACACGCTGGCAACGCTCTACATGCTCGGCGCGCTCCCCTTCCTCGCGTCCTATCTGTTCAAACTGCTCTTCGTCATCGCGGCCACGACGCTGATCGGGCAACTGACGCAGCGCGGCGAGCCGGAGACGCCGCCCGATGCGAAGGGTATCGCGATCACGGACAACCCGACCGACCCGAACGCGCCGCCGCCGGTCGTCTATGGCGCGCCGTGGTGGCGGCTCCCGCTGCTCATGCAGTACGTCTCGCCGACTCTGACGAATACGGTCTGGCCTTCTCCGGACCAGCGCATCACGCGCACATTCCATGCGGGGGCGGGGCCGAATGATGGCGGCGACCTTCAGATCCGCTCGGGCGGGGACGCGATCCTGACCATCGTCACCACGGACGCCCCTGCCGCGCTGCGGACGCTGGATCCGGACGCGGCCCGCGTGGAGTGGATGTTCCCGAGCTCCAGCGGCCCGATCACGCTGGCCAGCGTCGTCATCTACAAGGACGGGGTACTGTACGGCACCGCGACGGAAGGCGACGGCGCGTTCATCGCGATCGGCAGCTACACCACGCGCACCGCCATGAACGTCAGCCCGCGGACGTTCACGTCTACCGACGACGCCACGATCCTCAGCGCGCACACCCGCGTCGGCGGCTTCCTCGCAGACGACGGCCGTGTCGAGAACCTCGTGGTCAAGATCATGCCGAAGCGGGGTTGGGGCTCGTACAGCTTCGGCAGCGAATCAACGGGGCACTTCCGGAACGAGGGGACCGTGACCGTCCCCGAGGCCGACGTTCACCTCGGCACGACCCGCGCCGGCAAGTCCTACTTCTGGGTAGACATCACGTTCGGGTCGCTGATGACCAGCGCGGACATCGAGAAATGGTCGGTCAGCTACAAGGTGGCCGGCACGTACATCGAACTGAAGCAGGACGCGAACGGCAACACCATCGCGGTATTCCCCGAGGCGGTGGCGGGCGGCGTGGTCGTTACTGCCACCTACAGCACCGCGTCCGTCTCGGATGACTTCAAGTACGTCTTCCGCAAGGGCCTCAAGGATCAGGACCCCATCGCCTTCGACGAGGACGCGGCCAGCCCCACGCGCAACTCGTACAACGTCGCGCTGAAGCTGGACTACGGCACGGCGCGGACCTACTCGACCACGTCCGAGGTGGACGATGTGATCGTGGGCCTGGAGTCTGCGGCGGACGGGTTCTACACGTTCACCGACAGCCAGTTCGGCGGCATCGCCCGGACCATGACCATCCAGCTCAAGGAGACCGCGGCTGCCGACAGCGACGCCACGACGCAGAACGATCCGAGTACCGGTTGGGTCCAACTGCGGGACCCCGCGCCGCTCGCCACGGAGCCGGACCAGTTCACGATCTGGGGCCAGCACTTCGGCAAGGCGCAGTGGTTCAAGTCGATCGCCGCCGCGTTTCACTTCACGAAGAAGGGCTCGCTCAAGCCCGATGTCAGCTATCTCCTGCCGCTCGCCGCGTACGACGTGCGGATCATCGCCACCAACGCGCAGGACACGGCGCCCGACTTCACGCGGCAGGGCTTTGTCAGTACCGCCGACTCCGACCGCTTCCACTCCGAGCTCTATTTCGCCAGCGCCACCGAGCTACAGCGAATCGGCTTCGTGCTGCCCTTCCACGGCGACCTCACGATCCAGTACAACCAGGACGACCTCGGCGCGAACGACCTCATCGAGGCCAGCTTCCGGGGCCGCAAGGTCTGGGTTCCTGACGCCGGGGCAACGTACGACTCGACCACCCTGCGCCCTGAGCCGGGCAGTTGGAAGTGGAGCCGGAACCCCGTCGAGTGCGCGGTGGACCACATCGTCGGCAAGCGGTTCGGCGGCGGGCGGTTCTTCACCTGGGCCGACATCGACGTGACCAGCTTCCTCGCGGCGCGGGACTACTGCGACGCCTCGGTCCTGTTCGACGACGGCGTGACCGGGGCGCGGTCGGAGTGCGACATCGCGCTCGCGGAGGATGGTGAGCGGCGCAGTCTGGGCGTGCGTCTCGCGGAGATCCTCGGCGGCTCGGAGACGCTCGCGTTCTGGTCCGGGACGTGGAAGTTCGTCATCGACCAGGACGCCGACGTGGTCACGGACCCGGTCAGCAGCGCCGACTTCACGATCGTCGAGGAGGATGACCTCGAATCCGCCGACCTCGACGTGACGCGGCTGGAACAGCTCCCGACGGAGCTGAGCATCACGTTCCGCGACCGGGACAAGGACGGCGCCGACGAGAGCGAGCCGATCATCCTGCCCGACCCGCAGCCCACGCCGCGCAAGGTCGAGCGGGTCGAGTTCAAGGCTGTCCAGCGTCGGGCGCAGGTCCGGCGCGTGGGCAAGATCCTGCTCAACCAGCGGCGGCTCCAGACGTGGCGGATCGCGTGCGTCGGGACGCAGGGCCGCGGGCTGCGGCTGTTCCAGTTGGAGCCGGGGGACATCGTCCTGTTCACATCGACGCGGCTGGGCATCACGGCGAAGAAGTTCCGCGTGATGGAGACGGCCTGGTCGAGCGACATGAAGTGCGTGCTGCTCCTCACAGAGCACGACCCCGCGGCCTACCGGCTGCCGTGGCAGGGGCCGAACAGCGCCGTCACGCCCGGCCTGCGCCCGCCTCCGCGCTTCTCCGGCGTGACCACCAGCTACACCGCCGCGAACGCATCCGGGCCGCCCTCGGCCTCGACCAGCATGTACGGGCCGATCATGGTCCGCCAGCTCGTCATCAAGCGGGGCGCGGGCAAGTCCAAGGTCGGGGATCTGATCGGATGAGGGCTCTACCGAAGGCGCCGCACTCGGCCATCGGCATCAAGATAGACCGCGTTGCCGGCCTTCAGGTCCTCGGCCGCGACCGCTCTCAGGGCGGTGCCGAACGCTGCGAGATTCGCTCGGGCGCGGTCCATGCTCTCGGACAGGTTGCGAATCCCGCGCCTCAGCCTGCGGCGGCTGAGTCGCAGTCGGGCCGCGAAGGCGTACGCCTCGTCGTAGCCCAACTCTCGCCCGTCCCGCCGCGCACCGCGCAGGATGATCAGCGCCGCCTGCCTGAGCGGGATCGCGCAGAACCGCGCGAACGCTTCCTGGCCATCAAAGGAATCGAAGTACACGACGGGGAGTGTAGCAGGGGGGGCCGGTGAGCACCGCCGTAATCGACCTCGGCACGTTCCCGGCTGGTGCCCAGTCGGTTCTGATCGAGTACCGGCGGCAGGATCACCGCGCTTGGCACCGGCTCGGGGAGACGACCGCGAGCATCTCGGAGTGGCAGATCACGGGCGGGACCGTGGACGTGGCGGCGATCGTCCGGGACAAGAACGGCAAGCTGCACCGGCCCGGGACCATCGCCACTTGGGACACGGAGGAGGCCATCTCTCCGGCCCTGCTGCCGAAGGACATCAGCACGTTCCCCGCCCCCGTGGTCACGCAGGACGGCCCGGTCCTGACCATCACCGCCGACGTGGCCCCGGGGCTGGATCCGGACGACTACGAGATGGAGATCCGCCAGAGCGAGGACGGGGACGCGGCCAAGGACGCGCTCCAGGTCGGGTTCGCCCGGCCCG
>Ga0255047_10003318_pt1 | contig 10133 bp, 9 predicted proteins | sample JV7_2_1_MG_FD_183640 | JGI IMG/M metagenome (GOLD analysis project Ga0255047, IMG submission 183640) | Seawater microbial communities from Jervis Inlet, British Columbia, Canada - JV7_2_1 | ecosystem: Environmental > Aquatic > Marine > Inlet | place: Canada: British Columbia | collected 2016-10-06 | reverse complement strand
GATATTCGAACTGTTCTCTCAGTGCGAACGTTTTCTTGAAATCGAAAAAAACGCCTTGAATAAACAGCGAGGCGGTAAATGACCAGTAAACTGAAAAGTCCCAGGTTATTTTGGCCGACATCACCAACGGATTGCCGAAAATCTCGTATTTGTCCTGATAAATTCGGTTGGTGTTCTTACAAATATTCAAATAGAACGTGTTAAGAATAGAGACCATTCCATTGACATTCTCGCCCCGGTAATCTGCCTCGATAATATTCGTGACAAACGTATTGCTTATAGCAATAAGATCACTGCCCGGGGAATAAAATGGATCAAGAAAGACACCAGCCTCGCCAGTCAGGAACCAGCGCTCTTCGGAGAAGACCTGTTTACAATCATGACTAAAGTTTTGCAGAAAACAAAAGTCCTGTAGTCGATCAAGGCAAGCAGCGATCTTTTCTGCGCACTGCGGTTCATATTTCCGTAGCCATTCCATCGCCTTGTCGATGGAGTCGTAGGTCTTCAGGGGATGGATTTCGTTGTCGGCAACAATGCCGATGCTCGTAGAACCTGAAGACAAGGGGATGATCCACACCCAGTATCCTTTTCCCATCAAATGATTGGTACTAAACCAACGGGAGTTGTCTCCCTGGTGATCACCAATCCATGCACTCGATTCAGACCATTCGCTGATGTCCAGTTTGGCTCCGATTCTGAACCAGGCAGAGCTGACTTTATGGGTGCTTTTCTTGCCCAGTCCCAATTTCCTTTTCAGAATAGATGCCCGGGAACAGGCGTCAACGATCCATTTCGCCTCGATTGTTTCGCAGGACTGAGTCGATGCATGCTCGATTTCGACAAGATGTGGGTCACTGGACCTGGAGACTTCGATTGCACGGGCTTTCACGTTGTCCAGAAAAGTAACGCCAAGCTCCTTACACTTTTCTGCCAGGTAATTTTCGAAAATTCCTCTATCAATCTGGTAACTGGGACTCGGGGGAAAGTGACTTGCGCCCAACTCCACACGCTCCTCTATTAGTCTGGCACTTTGGGCCTTCTCCTCATCAGTATGAAAAAAGAAGCGCAATCCCAATTTTGGCAACTGCTTGTCATCCAGGTGACTCTTCAACCCCAGGACATCGGAAAAATAGAACGTGGAAAGCTCCACCAACGATTCGCCCACTTTATGGGCCGCTACAGGAACCGGGTGAGCGGTTCTCTCGATTACAACCACAGACAACGTCGGCACCCGTCGGGTCAACTGAATCGCCAGAGATAATCCGGCCAATCCGCCACCAACGATCGCGACGTCATACTTACTCGCCGACATGATTGCTTCTCCCAGAGCGGGCGTCATTATCCCACGGTTTCCATATTCTAGCCCCGTCCAAGAATGAGTGACGCATTGCTGCCACCAAAGGCGAAGGAGTTACTCATGCAATGCTCGAGTTCCGAAGATTCCTGCTCGCCATTCACCAGGTTCAGAGCGGCAAGGTCCGGATCGACCTGGCCATCCCAACAATGAACGGGCAAACAAGCGCTATCGGATCCACCTTCGAGAATCATCCAGCAGATAGCCGCCTCTATTGCCGCAGCGGCGCCTAAAGCATGGCCTGTCATACTCTTTGTAGAGCTACAAGGTATCTCGCATCCGAGCGAGCGTCCCACCGCCAGACTCTCCATAGCATCATTCAGTTTCGTCGCTGTGCCATGCAAATTAATATAGTGGATATCCGTAGCGGTCAATCCCGCATCTTCCATTGCCAGCGACATAGCTTTCTCGGCCCCACTGCCATCGGCTCGAGGCTTCGAGATATGATAGGCCTCTGAACAAACGCCAATACCGGCCAGCCGTACGCCTGACGGCTTCTTCGACATGACGAATAGAGCAGCTCCCTCACCGATATTGGCCCCATTTCGATTGACACTCGAAGGATTGCAGACGCTCTTGCTAACGACCCCTAATGCGGAAAACCCCTGAACTGTTAAAGAGCACAAAGCATCGGCGCCACCAACTATGACCAGATCGCAAAGACCGCAACTAATCAGCCTCGCGGCACTTGCAAGGGCATTGCCACTGGAAGAACATGCCGTGGAGATAGCGTATCTTGGCCCTCGTATGTTCAGATAGTCGGCGACGAAGTCAGCACAGTCTCCCATATAGGTGATATCAGGATTGAAATCCGATGGCATCGCCTGGTGTTGCGAGTAGTAATCCAGAAAGTCCTGCGCCTCGGAGTTGCCACCTGTACAGGTTCCCAAAACGACACCGACACGATCCAGTGATATTCCTTGCAAACAATTCTCAAACGTTGGTCTAATCTGCTCGGTGACATGGAGCAGCATTTGGTTGTTACGGCAGGAATATTGAGACAAGGAAGACGGGATCTGTGGCAATTTCTCGGGTACCACGCCGAGAACCAACGGTTCTTGAGAATAATCGGAGGTCTCGATCATGCGCCCCTGAAATCCTCGAAACATATTGTCTTTTACTTCTTCTTTACCAGAGCCCAAAGCACATAGAATTCCCATATCATTGAGATAAATCTTATTTTTGTCGCTCAACATCGTTTCAGTACTTTTTCAGTAAAATCAAAGTATTACTACATCCTATTCCCGTGAGTAGCCCACCAATGCAATGACTGATCTGACTCTATCCATCGAGAACTGGGCCGCATGGATTTCGCCTGCTTCGGCAAAGAATCTCCCCGGCATCGGACCGGCAGGCCTGGACGAGCAAATATCTGATTGCACCAATCGGATCAATACGCTTGAGCCGGAAATCGGTTTTTTGCCCGCAAATCAACGTCGTAGGCTTACCCCACTAAGCCGATTGATCGTCGACACCTACCACCGGGCCAATGGCCATCCCGGCGACGGCTTGCAGATTCCAACCATTCTCTGCTCCACCTACGGGGAACATGTCAGAAATACCGACTTGATTCTAGATATTTCCACAAATAGTGAGATCTCGCCGACAGCATTCAGCCTCTCCGTGCACAATGCCGTTGCGGGACTGATCTCCATATTCTATGGCAATAAAGCACCTTGCCTTGCCATGGCTACCAACAAATCCGGCGTCTCCATGGCATTGATTCAAGCGTACTCCATGCTATCCGAAAACTCCCAAGTATCTCTGACCATCTACGACGGTCCCGTGCACGAGTCCTATCGCGACGTCGTAACCGACAGTGACCAAACTGTAGCGATTACCCTGATCTTGTCCCGGGAATCTTCGAAAAAGGATCGGCTCCATGTAAGACATGCGGCGACCAGCAAGACGAAAGCTCTATCGCCTAATCTCGAAATCGTTGAGATAGTGAAATTTCTGCAAGTTGCAGAGAATCAATTGATTTCGGAAACCGCAGATATCAAGAGTGAAAACCAACTTGATCTTGGTGATTGGACATGGACTCTGATGAGAAAGGAACAGAAGCACGATCAGGCCATGTAAGACACTCACTCCATTGAATCGGCAAAAGTGTTTCGGCTGTTTCGGTGAGGGAAGCTGTTCTGGGGAACTTCAACGTCCAAAAAATCACATAGTGGCCCCCAGCCATCCTCTATCCTGAACACAAACAGCTTGTCTGATGGTATCGTGGCTTTTACGCTTTCGTTATGTTCGTTAAAGGCTCTAATCGCAGCGTTCTTGTCCGCCATCTGTCCACGAAACAGTCCTTCCCGAATGCTTCGCCCGGCAAATCTGATCGCACCAAGCCGGCCCCTCTTTTTCGACGCGTCCATTGACTCAAAAACCGCTCCAAATTCCCTGACGATTGGAGGGGTAGAACTCAATATTGTGGTGGCTGCGCTCTCGTACCATGAATCCGGATCTCGTTCAGTGTGGACGAATTTCGCGGCCGGGTACTTTTCCAGTAGTTGTGCGTAATAGTTGGTTGTTGGCAGTCCCAAAGCAGAGCTGTAACCCATAAAGAGGGAGTCCCAGTCCGTTTGCTGTTTCTCTTCGGCCTCTTCCCATAGAGGCAGCCTTTCCGGATTCAGTAGCAGTTCGATCATGTGATAGCACGGTTCTCCCGTAAGGACTTCCAGGGCATCCTTGAGTGACATGGTCCCGGTACGGGCAAGACCAGTTCCAATTATTTTCAACGTCATGAATCGCTCTTTGAAGTCCCATCTTCGTCGATCGAAGTATGCAAAATGAAGGTCGAGACGAAAACGATGACAGTCGCACCAGGCGTCAGGAGATGTCGAATCGACCGGTTGAACTCGTAATCCAAAGCAGACGTACTTGTGATGACATTATGCGACAGTACGTATATACACCAATCCCTGATCATCTGCTCATGCACTCATTAAGCAGATGTCATCGTGCGTTGTATTTGATGCGACGTCGAAGCGCGTGATGAATGGCTGGCGCCGGACCTCGGATACGATACATCCGAGATCCGGCGCCGCCCGACACTTCAGCAACCGTTAGGGCATGCCGGGCGTCGGACCGGGTTGTACCTGTACTTCGTTGCTGAAATCGCTTTCCTGGCCGTCTGAATTGACCGCGGTGATTACGAACGCCCACTCTTCGCGGGGAAGTTCGATCCGGTAGATTGCGAAGCCATCATTGTCCAGCGTTTCTGAATTCGTGTAGAGACCGCTGGATTGTGATCCGAAGTAGATCACGTATCCCGACAGATCGACCAGCGGTGTACCGTCGTCATTTTCCGTTGGCGGCGTCCATGTCAGTTCGATGGTCATCGTAGTGTCAGTCCCGGCGGACTCCCATCCGGAAAGCACAGGTGCATTGGGCTTAACCGCTTCAGGCTGCGGCGGAGGCGTTATCTTGATCTGGCTCTGTGCCTCAACAACCTTCAATCTATAGGCGAGATCCGAGCCCATCGTATCTGCGGCAACGACCATCACGTAATACGGTACGCCGGCATCGAGCCAGAACTCCTGAATGTTCCCCGAGTCCGGACCGTCAATGGCACTCCAGATCACCGCGCCATCCTGATCGAGCACGCTGATGTATGCAGTGCCAACATCGATCCGGTTGCCCGCAGAGTTGCTGCAGCTGCTGTCCATGAAACACAATGTGAACTCAATGTTTCCTGACGCCGTTAAGGTGAAAATAAAGACATCGGCCGGATCACTCGAGCTGTTGAATGACCCGTTCACAGCAAAACCGCCCCTTCCACTCGGCAGTCTGCTATTCAGGCTTGCCTGGCCAGGTGTCGATATGCTGTTGTTGGGCTCGGTATCGGGCACGCCATATACCCAGGGGGTAATCCATGAATCGTCGCCGGAACTGGGCGGCGTTGAACCCCCGCAATCCGGCAGACCCAGAGGATTGCCGAACGGATCGTTGGAGCAATTCGGCGTATTGCCAATCCCGACGCACTCGCCGCCGAACAGGATTGCAGCCAACTCGCAGATTATCCCGCCTTCGTCGAGAGGACCGGGACCCGTACTCTCCGGCTCCGGGGCTGGCGCTGATTCGCCATCACCACCGCCACAGGCGCCCAGTGTTAGAAAAAGACTGATCAGTACCAGGCTGATCGCGCGGGTTTTTCCTGCTGTGTTGTTCATAACCGTATTCCTTCTGCAATCTCGTGAACTGGGGTGCAGATTGCCTTAAAGGTGCGGCGGAGCCCTGACGATGCTCTGATTTAGTCGTGATGAATTGCTGAGGCCCTGATGATTGCGGGAAACGTAGCAATGGCGGGGCCTGTAGCGGTTTGGCCGGCGCTAGCTGCAGGCGGCTTGGGCGGCCTGATCAACTGGATTTGCCTCGTATTGGACGTCCGGCCGGATGGCAGATTGCCGGATTTTAAAGATCTGGTTGCTCTTTCCGTTACTGAGTGCCGGTTTCGGCGTCATGTTTGAGTCGCATGACGCGCCCGCGGCTGACGTAGAGCAGGTCACTTATTTTCAAGACAAGTGAATCCTCGTACTTGTCGAGCCGTCCGTCCGCGTACGCAACCTGCCACAGCATTCCGACGATGTGTGCTTTCTCATTGTTGCTAAGGTGTTTGTGCAGGATCTGGGTGAAGTCATGCAGATGGGCGACGGCCTCGGCGGTCTCGCTGGCGCGGTCGATAAGATCGGCTGCATCATCAGGTGAAAGTTCGAAATGTGATGTGATAAGGACGAGCAGCCGCTCCAACTCCGACTGTTCAAAGACGTGATCGGCGCGCGCCACCTCGACCATCAGGACAGCTGTTGCAAGCCGCAGCGCACCTTCCCGATCCGATGTCTCGGATTCCGGTGAATTTGTGGCCTTAAGTGTCGTGACAATTGATTCGACGATGCGCTTGATCATGCTTAGTCCGAAAAGAGCGGTACGCGCGCCACTTTATCATTCGACCGGACCTCCTCATCCTTGAAATCCGCTGAATAGCGTTGATTGTTCATATGATTTCCTTCTAAGCGCAAATAATAGCCCGGTGTTATCCACTGGATTGGGAAAGTCCGGTCGGGATCTACCGGGGACTGGTGGACACCTGAGGAATTGGCGCGATAATCTATCAGCAGATGTCTTGCGACGACGAAGAAGCGATATAAATGAGATCGTCCGGAGCTCAAGCCAGCAGGATTGAAGCGGACGTTAACCAGACCAATCATGTTTGACTACCGACGGGAGACAAGAAATGGGAAATACTCACCAGACCATAGAGATCGGGGCACCGGCGGATCAGGTATGGCAGACCGTTCGAGATTTCCATGACTTGAGTTGGGCACCAAATGTCATCACTAACCTTGAAGCAATCGGAGAGAAACCGGGCGATGAGGCTGGGGCGATTCGTTTGCTAAACGGAGCGTTCCGGGAAACGCTTCTGACCCTGGATGATGAAGACAAAACATTTTCGTACAGCATCGATGACGGGCCATCACCGGTCTCGAAAGACGACGTGAAAAACTACGTGGGAAAGGTCACTGTGCGGCAGGCTGAACAGGGTGACGGTACGCTCGTTGAGTGGTCATCGACCTGGCAGGACAACGACGAGCCGGCAGCCGAATTTTGTCATGCCATCTACGTGGCGCTCCTCGAGGACATGAAGAAAAGTATTGAATAGAAAGCCATCAGCAATATACGTTTCACGAATGTGGGTTTGCGGCGGTTAAACGGAACCCCGAGTTAAGCCGGCTATTGAATGTGGAGATGGTCTGAATCAAGGCAGAAAAATAAAAAGCCCCTTGCGGGGCTTTTCTAAGATGGTGCCGAGAAGAGGACTTGAACCTCCACGGGGCTATGCCCCACTAGCACCTGAAGCTAGCGCGTCTACCAATTCCGCCACCTCGGCAGGCAAAAGTCCGTACAATCACGGCCTTCGTTGCGGGTGGCGCACTGTACTCAAAGCTCACCAATTCTGTCAATCGGGCCGCAATTCCAATAGAGAGTGAACCGCGTGGTAAAACGCAAAAAGTCCAGGACCAGGAAGGGTCGTGGCAAGACATACAAGCACCCGATTCCCTCGCGAAACGAGCTTCTCGACCATCTCAAGCGCGCGGGCCAGCCGCTGAAGCCCGCCGCTATCATGGAGGGCCTCGGCCTGAAGGGTCTGCGCTTGCAGGCACAGTTGCTCGAGACGCTACAGAAGATGGCCAGGGGCGGCCAGATCATCGTGAACCGGCGCGGCGAATATTGCCTGGCGGAGAAGCTCGATCTGCTGACCGGGACGGTCAGTGGTCATAGTGATGGCTTCGGCTTCGTGCGGCGGGACGATGGCGATGAAGACATTTATCTTTCCGCCCGTGAAATGCGCTCGGTGATTGACGGCGACAGGGTTGCGATTAAGGTTGCCGGTAAAGACCGCCGGGGGCGCCTGGAAGGTCGGGTCGTAGAAGTACTCGAGCGCGGCCTGTCAGAGGTTGCAGGACAATTCATACGCGAGCGAGGAATCGGCATTGTCATACCCGACAATCCGAAAATCTCACATCGAATCCTGATACCGAAGGGTGAATCTGCGAAGGCTTCGCCCGGGCAGATCGTAATTGCACAACTCGTCGACTATCCGACCGATGTGGAGCAGCCGACCGGCAAAGTCGTCCGCGTAATCGGTGAACCGGAGAAGAAGGGGATCGCTACCGATATCGCGATACATTCGAATGGCATTCCGACCGTGTGGCCGAAGGATGTCCGCGAATCAGTCAAGAAACTGGGCAAATCCGTTGAGGCGGCTGCAAAGAAGGGCCGGGTTGACCTCCGGGATACGCCGTTGGTCACTATTGACGGGGCGGATGCCCGGGACTTCGACGACGCCGTTTTCTGTGAGTCATCAGGCAATGGCTGGCGCCTGGTTGTCGCGATTGCCGATGTCGGTCACTACGTCGAAAAAGAATCACCGCTGGACAAGGAAGCCATCAAGCGAGGGACCTCCGTCTATTTTCCTGATCGTGTCGTACCGATGTTGCCGGAAGTACTTTCGAACGGGCTGTGTTCGTTGAATCCGAAAGTCGACCGCCTGTGCATGGTCTGCGACATGAAAATAGACGCAAACGGCAAGGTTACGCGCTCCAAATTTTATGAAGGCCTGATGCGTTCCGCCGCCCGCCTGACTTACGGTCAGGTCAATGGTTTGCTCTCACAAGAACCGGGCGACGGCGTGCCGAAGGGTCTGCACAAACCGCTCAAGAGTTTGCACGGCCTGTACAAGGCAATGGCTGGGGCACGCAGGCGGCGTGGTGCAATAGATCTGGATATTCCGCAGGCGCGCATAGAGCTTGACGATGAAGGTGCTGTCAAGGGAATCCAGTCAGTCGCGCGCAATGATGCCCATCGATTGATCGAGGAGTGCATGATTGCCGCGAACGTACAGGCGGCAAAATTCCTGCGCCGGCACCGAATTGCCGGCCTTTACCGTATTCACGCAAAGCCCGATCCGGATCGTTTCGATGATCTGCGGCAGTTCCTTGTAAGCCTGGGATTGAAAGTGCCGCACTCGGAGCACGTTGAACCGCGACAGTTCAATCAAATACTGGAACAGGTACAGGGTCGAGCGGACGCAGATGCGATCTCGATGGCCATGCTGAGGTCGCTCGCCCACGCCGAGTACAGCCCGAAAAACATCGGGCATTTCGGTCTTTCGCTCGACGCCTATGCGCACTTCACGTCACCGATCCGACGTTACCCGGACCTGTTGGTGCACCGCGCCTTGCGCCACATAGTTCGTGGCGGCAAGGCCGGCAGTTATGGATACCAGCATGGGGATATGGAAAGGCTCGGTGCGATCAGTTCGGCCCACGAACGGCGCGCGGAAGATGCGACACGTGAAGTCGAGGCGTTCTTGAGGTGCCAGTACATGTCCGACAAGATAGGCGAGGATTATGATGGTGTAGTCACTGGTGTTACCAATTTCGGTGTATTCGTACAGCTCGTCGATCTGCAGATAGATGGTCTTGTCCATGTAACGAGTTTGCTTAACGACTATTATCACTTCGAGCAACGGGAAATGTGTCTCGTGGGGGAGCGGACCGGCACCAGGTACGGACTCGGAGACAGATTGCGGGTTACGGTTGCCCGCGTCGACATGGAGTCGAAGCGCATAGATTTTCGACTGAGCGGGGATAACGAAAAAAGTCGCAGGGCAGGGCGAAGGAGCAGGCGTTGAGTAAAGCCCGTTTTGTTACCGGTCTTCGTGCGGTCGAGCAGTTAATTTCTAATCGCAGCGACGATATCAAGAAGCTACTCGTAGAGTATCGAACGGCCAACCCCCGGATCGAAGAGGTGATAGCCAGGGCCAAGGAAATCGGGGTGGAGATCCAGGAAGCCAATCGAGCGCGCCTGAAACAAATCAGCGGTGATTTACGTCACCAGGGGTTGGTTGCCGAGATTAAACGTAGCCCCACCGTCGACGAAGCAGATCTGCGCACGCTGGTGGAGGAGAGACTCACCGAGTATCCGGTGCCGCCATTGTTATTGCTTGTCCTGGACGCGATTCAAGATCCGCACAATCTTGGCGCCTGCCTGCGAAGCGCAGATGCCGTTGGCGTTGATGCCGTCATCGTGCCACGGCATGGTGCGGCCGGACTCGGTCCGACCGTAAGCAAGGTGGCCGCCGGCGCGGCCGAGACGCTGCCATTCGTTACAGTCGCCAACCTGAGCCGCGTTCTGTCCTGGCTATCGGATTACTCGGTGACGATTATCGGCACCTGTGACGAAGCCGAAGAGAGCCTGTTTGACTGTGACCTGACAGGCC
>Ga0255047_10003316_pt1 | contig 10142 bp, 11 predicted proteins | sample JV7_2_1_MG_FD_183640 | JGI IMG/M metagenome (GOLD analysis project Ga0255047, IMG submission 183640) | Seawater microbial communities from Jervis Inlet, British Columbia, Canada - JV7_2_1 | ecosystem: Environmental > Aquatic > Marine > Inlet | place: Canada: British Columbia | collected 2016-10-06 | reverse complement strand
TTGGACTGGCTGGTGGATAACAAGGTTGCAGCCACTACGCTGGAGGATCTGGACGCACTGTTCCCGAGCGGGCTTGAAACAGTCACGCCAAGCATGGATTCATCGTTTTGGCTGGCCAAATCACGCGTACTCTCGGCCTTCATTCAGGATGGGTCCGGTAACTCGGAGATGAACACGCTTAATGGCGATACGCTGGAGGCAACATTCGAGACAGCAGAGCACGAGCCCAAGTCCGGCAGCAGGGTGTCGGTCAACGAAATCTTTCCGGTGGTCGAAAACGCCGACATCAACACAACCGCTGGCACCGTTACCAGAGACTTCAAGGGCGGGCCTGAAACAACGTCGCCTCTTGTGGCCATCAATTCTTCAGGGGCATGCCCTGCGCGGACGGATGGGCGCTACGCAAGAGCCAAGATGGTAATCCCCGCCGCAGCAACGTGGGAAAAGGCACAAGGCGTTCAAATGACATTCAGACCTAGCGGGAGGCGATAATGGCTGACCGCCCGGTAATGCTTGGCCAAAATACCCGCCAGCGCGAAGAGCGCGAGCGCGTAACCCCTGATAGCATTCCGGTTATCAAGGCTGTAACCAACGTCACCAATTCCAATGTCACCCTGTGGACGGTCACCACGGACCCGGATAAATTCCTGTACATAGAGGATTTCGGCGTTTGCAATATCTCGGGCGTGGCGATTAAAATCACGGTGTATATCGTGCCATCGGGTGGGGCGGCGCTAGCAACCAACAAGGTATATGACGGGTTCCAGGTTTTGGCTGGGGATAGTGGCACCCTCACTGCGGTTGTTGGTCATACCCTCAACCCTGGGGACTTGATTATCGCCGCCACGGACAATGCAACCGGGGCCAACTTCTGGCTCTGGGGCCAGGAATTCACGGGCGGTGTTCCTACCAGAGGCTCCGACTAGTGCCGCGCTTCATCAGCAAGCCCCCACCCTTCCGTGCGGTAAGTGAGGGCGGACTTAATGTCGCCAGCGGCAAAATACCGGGAGTTTCCGTTGTCCACAAGTTCGGGCGCAATGAATCTATCGGAACAACCTACACCCTGATATCGACAGGCGGCGTTTACCAGATGTTGCAACCAGCAGCAGCGGTAACTCTCTGGGTCAAGGCTGGTGGAAATGCAGCCGATACAGCGGCTGGGGTTGGCGCGCGGAGCGTTTCATTTCAGGGACTGGACGAGACAGGAGCAGAAGTAACCGCGACCGTAGCGACCGCCGGGGCCTCTGCCAGCCTTGCAACGACAGAGACATTCATTCGCCTGTACAGATCGTGGGTTGCTACCTCCGGGGCATACGCCACCACGGCAACAGCGTCTCAGGCGGCGGATATTGTCATAGAGGATAGCGGCAGCGCAGCAGATTGGGCTACGATACAGTTCGTCTCGCCGGGCTTGGGGCAGACCGAAATCGGGGCGTATTCGGTGCCGCTCGGTAAGACTGCCTATATCCAGAGCGCTATTCTGCAGGTGGATAGCACAAAGGCCGTAGACCTGGCCCTTTTCCAGAGGCAATCCATTCTGGATGCAGCGGCCCCGTACCAGGCGGCAAGAATTGTATTCCAAGCCGTCGCACTGGATGGGATCGAGACGGTAAGGCCGCTAACACCGTTTGGCCCCTTCCCGGCCCTCACAGATCTGTTCTGGATGGGCAAGGTTGCCGCTGGGACCGGCTCTGCCACAATCGACTATGAAATCGTGCTGGAGGACACATGAACCAGATGGCGAAAATCATCAGGATTGTGGGCGTCCAACCGGAAGATATCATGGATGTCTGGCCGTATGTGAAAGAGTACTTCGCCAGCTTCGAGACAAGGGCCAAGGGCTTCCTAACCGCTAGTGACCTTCTTACCTCAGTCATAGACGGCAAGATGCAGTGCTGGATTGCCGTTGGAGAGGAGATATCGGACGTTCGGGCTTGCGGACTGACTGAAATACCCAAAGGTAGAAAAAAAGTGGTGGTCTTCAGTTTCTGCTCCGGGAAGGGCCGGGAGGATTGGCGGGACGCAATGGTGGATGAAATAGAACGGTGGTCAAGGCACATAGGGGCCGATACTCTCCGCATTATCTGCCGCCCGGGGTGGACAAAGGAGATCAAATCTCTTGGCTACCGCGAAACTCATAGGATACTGGACAAAGAGCTATGAGCGCCGATTACGCCAAATGGTTGGATAATATCCGCTACACCGACGATCTGGACGGTGGCGGCAGGGCATTGGCCCCGGTGTTTCAAGCCGCTCTCAAGGGCAGGAAGTTCAAGCGGTGCCTGGAATGGTGCGCTGGCCCAGCATGGATTGGCTTCTGGCTGCTGGAAACCGGGGTAGTGGAAGAATTGGTTACGGTGGACATCAATCCCAAGGCCACTGAAATGGTAGAGGCAACGGCGGCTGCCAGTGGATATCCGGTTACATCATACACCAGCGACAATCTCAGGGAGGTGCCAAAGCATGAATCCTTTGATTTGGTGGTCTCCAATCCTCCGAACTACTGCAACATTCAACCTTCCCATCCTATGGGCTACCTTCGGGATGATTTACGGCCCTCGGACTTGGACTGGAAGGCGCATCGGGACTTCTACCGGGAGATAGGCGGGCACTTGAACAAAGGAGCCGAGATCTGGATATCGGAGGTTGAGCCATTCAAGACGCAGGTGTATGTTGGCGGGCACCTTTACGAGCAGCGGTTTACATTGCCGATTATTGCTTTTTTGGATATGATAACAGACGGCGGTCTGCTGCTTGAGAAAGTATCGCCGTTCAAGTTCGGAGCAATGCAAATGGCGCTTCTGAAATCGAGGATAAGGTAATGGGCGGCAAAGGTGGAGGCGGCGGGTCATCTGGCGGTGATACCAACGTGGTGAACAAGCCATGGAGAGAGTCACAGCCGTTTCTGAAAAACCTTCTGGCGGACGCTCAGTCTGGTTATGACGCTGGGGTTTTCAGCACCGACCCTTTCACTGGAAATCGTGTTGCGCCGCAGTCGGGAATGACCCAGCAGGCCCTCGGCCAGTTCTCGGATATTGCAACGGCAGGCAATCCAATCTCTGGGCAGGCCCAGCAGGGCTTCGGCGATTTCATGTCAGGCGATATTTACCGCGACTTGGACGCGGTAAAGCAGAATGCGCTCGGAGATATCATGCCAGCGGCTATGAGCCGGTTCTCGGGCTCTGGTATGCTGGACAGCACCCTTGCCGCTGATAGCGCCGGACGGGCTGCTACGCAAGCGATAGCGCCCATAGAGTATGGTGCCTGGGATTCAGCGCAGAACAGAAAGCTCTCTGCTCTTGGCATGGCCCCGTCGCTCGCCGCCAATTCCTATCTTGATTCTCAGATGCTTTCCATGGCGGGGCAGCAGCAGGATGCCTTCGACCAGAGAAACATAGATGCGGAAATGGCTCAATACTACGAGACCCAAAATCAGGAATACGACGAACTGCAAAAAGCGTCGGCCCTGGGCATGGGCTTTGGCGGCATGGGCGGTTCACAGGCTAACAACACAGGCGATTCCGGCGGCGGCACACTGGAGACAATCGGCGGCATCATGCAAACGGTTGGCCCGCTGATAGCTATGGCCTTCATGTCGGACAGAAAACTGAAAACCGACATACGGCGCGCCGGAGTGACCGCAGAGGGCTACCCGCAATACAGGTTCCGATATCTGTGGGATGATGCCGGCACGGAAAGGCTCGGGGTTATGGCGGACGAGGTTCCCCCGGAAATCACAACTGAAATCGGCGGCTACAAGGCTGTCGATTACGCGCAAGTAACACTAGTAGGAGGCTAACATGCCAATGGGCGCAGCAGCGGGTGGCGCAGGGGCCGCAGGAGCAGCGGGTGGTGCGGGAGCGGCAGCCGGCGGTGGCGGCCTGATGAGCAGCATGGGAGGCATGGGCGGGATGATGGATATGCTTGGTCCTCTCATGGGCATGATGGGTGGTGGTGGAGGGCAGCAGCCCCCAGCGCCTCCGCCCGGCGCGGCCAACCTGTATAACCCGCAGGCAGTAGCAGCGGCTATCCAGGCCATGTCGCAAAACTCTCAGGGCTCCCCGGGCTTTGCGGGTGGGCATTTCGGCGGTGGTCAGCCGCGCCCACAGCAGTCGTTCCCGGGCATTGCCCCTAACCTGATTTCGCGAGGATATTGACATGGCGGGCTTGATGGACATGTTGCTAGGCGCTCAGGGCCAGACGCCTCCGCAGAAAGACCAGTTTGGCATTGATATCGTGCCGGGCCTTATGGGCGGCGCTCCTATCGGTACTCCCCCGCCACAGGCGTCGCCACAGCAGCAGCATATGGGCGGTATGATGGGCGCCCCGCCGATGGACCTTAACCAGCTCCAGATGCTGCTCCAGATGCTGGGAGCAGGGAGGCAGTAATGGCCCTCATGGACATGTTTAGCCGCCCGGAATTTTGGAACTGGGCAAGCGGCGTCGGCGGTGGTCTGAGCCGTGCGGGACGCGGTCAGGGCTATGACATTTCCCAAGCCAACAATCAGCTATTCACTGCGATGAAGACTCGGAAGGACCAGGAGCGGCTTAAGGGCCTTATGGACCAATTCAATCTCAGCCCCCAGCAGCGTGGTCTTATGGGGGCATTGCCGCTACAAGCGCAGCAAAGGATTCTGGCGCAACAGGCATTCCCGCAGGCAGGTGAGCAGACTGATTTCACTCGCATGCTTGGAATGCTTCCAGAAGACCAGAGAGCAGCTGCTGTGAGAATTAGGGCCGGTCTGGACCCGAGAGCAGGGCAGGAAGAGTTCGCGCTGGACCGCAAGGTTGATATGCTGCGCCAGAGCGGTGTGGACATGGATATGGCGCAAGGCATTGCCTCCGGGCGCTATGCTACCAGCAGAGACCCGATTACAGGCACGGCACAGATTGTGGACAAGGCTACCGGACAGGTGGTGGGCAGGCCCCAGCCTGCCGGTGCTGGTGCAGGGCCCCCTGTGGTGCCCCCGGCGCCTCCTGCCCCCGCTGTGGCGCCTCCCCCGGTCCCTGCGGGCCTCTACGGCAAGGCGGGCGAAACCACTGGCGCTGTTTCGGCGGCTAAAGACCTGTCCACATCCACTCTCGGCCAGCTTCCCGGCGCGGTAGGCGAGTTTTTCTCCTTCCCGGAGACGGTAAAGGACAGACAGGTGCTCACGGCTGCTTCTGGTGCTTTGGTCAGGGCATTGTCAGTGAATTCCCGCTATCCGGTTGGCGAAATGCAGCGGATTCGAGATGAGGTCGGCCTTAATCCCAGTGTTCTCGAGTCCAAGACCGGCGCACAGGCTAAAATGGAAGGCATCCATTCGTATCTGACCACCCTGAAGAAATCTGAGCTTGCAGCGGCTCAGGATCCGGCGCTTCCGGCAGACCGACGCCAGGATGCGCTTGAAAAGCTCCAGGCCATTGACAGCTTCCTGGGCATTATGGGCGTTCCGGAAGACGGCGCAGAGATCGCATCTCCAGCAATGCCAGAGGTCGGGGCGGTTGATGAAGGGTATCGCTATAAAGGTGGCGATCCGTCTCTCCAGAGCTCTTGGGAGAAGGTCGAGTAATGGCCGGTCCTTGGGAAAAATACCAGCAGGCACCAGAAGCTCCCAGCGCTCTTGGCTTTACCAACCGTGCGATTGCCGGTCTTGGATATCCGATAGATGCTGTAAGCTGGGCTTTGGGCGGGCTGGGTCTTGATAGCGAAGAGCCGTTTGGCGGCACCAAGTCCCTGCGCAGAGGTATGGAGGCAATAGGCGCGGACGTTGCTCCGGAAGGCGCGGTTGCAGAAACCTACCCTCAAAGGATTGGCGAAGGCGTAGGACAAGCGGCCAGCATGCTTATACCGGGCGGCGCTGCGGTTGGTCTTGGTACTAAAGCGGCAGGACCAGTTGTCAGTGGTGTGTCCAAAGCCATGGCCAAGCCCTTTGTCGCTGGTCCCGGTCGAGCGATAGCGGTCGAAACTGCTGCTGGTGCAGGAGCAGGCGCTGGTGGACTGGCAGCAGAGCGAAAAGCCGTGGAATCCGGCGCTAATCCTCAATTGTCTCGCTTTGCCGGTGAATTGGCTGGTGGGCTGGGCGCTGCGGTAGCCCCCGGTATGGCCTTGCGCATGGTGGCCCGGGGCCTAAGCAAAACCTCGCTTATCGGCTCTGCTATGAAGGTGGGCAGAGCGGCGATGGTGCCGTTTACCGAATCCGGGGCCATGGTGCGGGCATCCAACAGGGTTCGTGGACTTTCCGGCGACCCGGAAGCGGATGCGGCCCGTATTACCGGAGAGACAGAGGGCGGCCTTACTCCGGCCCAGGAAACCGGCAATCCTCGCCTGATGGCTCTGGAGCGGTCGATCCTTGACGGGGATGCTAAACTGGACAAGCAATTCTCGGAGCGCTCTGCGGACAGCACACAGGCTTTGCGGGATGCTATTCGCGAGCCTGCGGGAGAATCAGTTGCAGGCGATGCCAGACAGTATATGGAGCAGCGCCGGGGTTATCTGAGAACCCTGCTGGACCAGCGTGTATTGCAGGCGGGCGAGAAGGCCAATCAGGCCATTGCCAAGCTAGAGCCGCAAATGCGCGAGACAGAGGCGTCCAGTATTGTCAGGCGTGAGCTTGATGGCGCGTTAAGGACGGCCCGCAGTCAGGAGGGGGAATTGTGGTCTGCTGTCCCCCAGGACGTGCAAGTCCCAACGAATGGAGCCAGGGAGGCTTTAGGGACGTTCAAGAGTCAACTGGGCCGTGCGCAGTACGATGATATTCCGGCAGATGCGCTAAAATTCCTTGAGCCCGGTGGTAATCAGTCTTTCGGTGCCGTGGAAAGTGTCAAGGAGGTCCACGGCCTCTATAGCAAAATGCGCGAGGTCGGGCGACAAGCAAGAGCGGCTGGTGATTCAAACAAGGCCCGTATTGCCAATGGTATTGCGGATGCAATCCTGAAGGATTTGGAAACGGCTCCGAATGTTGGCGATGCAATGGAAACAGCACGCGCCTTTTCTCGGGATTTGAACTCCACCTTCCGCCAAGGACGAATTGGAAGACTTCTGGGATACGCAGCGGAGGGCGGAGCCTCTACACCGCCGGAAGCCACTCTGGGGGCCACTATCGGCAGGACTGGCACTGCGGGCGCGGTATCAGCAGATGAGCTTAAGCGGGCGGTTGGTGATAGGCCAGACGCTGTGGCGGCCATGTCCGACTACATGCGCCGTAGATTCACCGAATACACCTCACCCAGAGGGGAGTTTAATCCTGATAGGGGTAAGGACTTCCTGCGGCAGAATTCCGAGCTTCTGGACAGATTCCCGGAGCTCAAAACGGAAATACAACGCGCAACGGAAGCGGGGTCTTTGGCGGGAGACATGCGCAGCGTCGTTGATCAGGGGGTAGCGGCGGCAGAAAAGTCACCAGGAGCGGCCTTTGTCAAATCCCCCGTTGAAAAAGAATTCGCCACAATCTTGCAATCCCAGGACCCGAGGGCATCGGCGAAGGCCCTTGCAAGGGAAGCCGCGAGTGACCCGTCTGGTAACGCTACTCGCGGTCTTAAAGCTGCTGCTCTTGACCACCTGATAGCAAAGGCCACCAAGGGCGAGGGGCTTAGCGGTAAATCCATCCGCGACGCCATGGCCGACAAAAGAACACAGGGCGCACTGGCTGAAATCCTCAGCCCGGAAGAAATGCGGCGCCTTGGGCGAATTGCCGGAGAGTTGGAAAAGGTAAACGCTGCTGCTGGAAGATTGCCCGATGTTGGCAAGCCAATGGCCGACAAGGTAAATAGCGTTATCGGATTTCTTGGAACCACGCTGGGCGCCAGACAGGGCGCAAAACTGGGCTCTGGCACATCCGGCGCGGCCCTGAAAACAGCCAGCGAAGGCTCAAAGCGAGTTCAGCAACTGCTCTACAGCCTTACCAATGACAAAGCAGAACAGTTGCTGAAGGATGCTATCAGCGACCCTGAGTTGTTCCGGGCACTGCTTACTGGCGTAGATACTCCGCAGAGAGCCGCCCTGGTTGAGCGCAGACTGGTGGAATGGCTGGGAGCGGAGACCGGACAGGCAGTAGGCGCGGCTAGTGGACAGGAGACCGCCCCGGCGCCAGAAGCAGAAGGCCCGTGGAGCCGGTACAAGGGATCATCCCAAGCACCAAAACCTCCGTCACCTCAAGACATTCAGACCTCTGGTGATCATGTCAATGTCTCTGAAATGGGCCAAGAGGCCAAAACACGGTTTGTTGATTTGCAGCGCAAGTTTGGTTCACGCCTTACTGTGACATCCGGGTATCGCGACCCAGAGTATAACGCTCAGGTTGGCGGGGCCAGAAAGTCTCAGCATATGCACGGGGATGCGCTGGATATAGATACATCCGGCATGTCTTTGCAGGACAAGCAGCGCCTGATCAGAACCGCTTCAGCAGCAGGCTTCAACGGTATCGGAATCTATGATAACTCTATCCATGTAGACACAGCGGGCAAAAGGGCGTGGGGGCCGAGCTACAAATCTGACAGCGTCCCTGACTGGGCAAGGGCTCTTGTCAGATACCACATGGACGGACGATTTACCGCCCCAACGGAGAAGGCAGGCTAATGGTCCAGGAAGTTTTCAGCGACTGGGACATCGTCTCATCCAACAATATCACCGTCACGGGTGATGCTTCTGCTATCGATATAGACGAGGGCATGGCGCCCGGGCTGGTGAACAATGCCATGCGCGCCATTATGTCGGCGGCGGTAAAATCCTGGGGCGGCATGCACGCTGGCACGTCCAGGCCCGCAGATGTGCAGGCGAACCGTTTCTGGCTCAATACTACTTCTGCCACTGCCCCTGTGGTCACATGGTACGACGGCACGGACAATATTGCCTTTTTCACGGTAGACAATACGACCAATGTCATAACATTCGATACCGGGGTGGTGGTCCCGGGCGGCCTCTCAGCCATAGTAGAGGATACCACGCCCCAGCTTGGCGGCGCTCTGGATGTAAACGGGAAGGATATTACAAGCGCCTCCAGCGGCGACGTGACAATCAGCCCGAATGGAACCGGTACTATCATTCTCGAGGCTGGTGCCGTCTCCCGCGCGGACATATCCTCTTCTGGACTCAGGATTGGCACAGGCGCGAGAGTTACAACCATTCTTGACGAAGACGACATGGCGTCCGACAGCGCCACGGCCCTGGCCACCCAGCAGAGCATCAAGGCGGCCATTGACGCTGGCGGGTCGTTTGGCAGTCAGCTTCTGCACGTGCGGGAAGAGCAGACCAGTGGTACGTCGGGCGGTACGTTCACTTCTGGAGCATGGCAGACCCGCACCCTGAACACTGTAATAACCAACGAAATCACCGGAGCAAGCGTTGCCGCAAATCAGATTACCCTGCCCGCTGGAACCTACGCTATCTCGTCTTCTGCGCCCGCACACAAAGTCAACGACCACCAAGCCAAACTCTATAATATCACCGACGCCGCAGATGAACTAATCGGCACCAGCGAGAGAACCCAGTCAACTATCAGCGTGGGAACCCGATCCTTTGTTTTTGGGCGCTTTACCATTCCAGGGGCGGAAGTGTTCGAGCTAAGGCATCAGGCGCAGACGACAGCAGCGGTTGATGGGTTTGGTCAGGCCGTGACTTTCGGGGTTACAGAGGTCTTTAGCGAAGTTCAAATATGGAAGGTGGGCTGATGGCTGTTGTTCAACTTCAAGCCAATATCGTCATTGCCGTGTTTAGAGACGTGCCCACGGTAGCAGCGGCAAGGGCAAAATACCCCCATCTGAGAGGCAAGAGGCTAGAGCCGGGCTTTCACCCTGTTGGTTCCCGGTTTACAGGGGGAGTCTTTACCCCCCCCGTCGTGGCCCCCGTCGTAGAGGTTGAAAGCGAAGTTGTTCTCGCCCTGCGGGAGCTTGCGGACGAAATTGGCCCTGTCGCTGTGGCCAAGATCAACACCCGGTTTGGGGCGCCATAATGCTTGGTCTTGGCCTTTCCGTTCCAGAGGTTGCAATGGGCGCACTTCGGACGCCTGCCATCCCGGTTGCGCCCGTCTCTGAAACCATCGATATCTCCACGTTCTCTGGCGTCGCCACTCACGATATTACCCAGATAGACGCGATAGACATTACAAAATTCAATGCCATTTCGGCTTACTATGACAACGCCGCTACTACTGGGTCTGGGTCAG
>Ga0255047_10003315_pt1 | contig 10146 bp, 6 predicted proteins | sample JV7_2_1_MG_FD_183640 | JGI IMG/M metagenome (GOLD analysis project Ga0255047, IMG submission 183640) | Seawater microbial communities from Jervis Inlet, British Columbia, Canada - JV7_2_1 | ecosystem: Environmental > Aquatic > Marine > Inlet | place: Canada: British Columbia | collected 2016-10-06 | reverse complement strand
AAAGAGATGGAGGCGGAGGGGCGCAGGATATCGGCATATGACTCCGCTAGCTCTGCCGTAGATACTGGCCAGATGTTATTCTGGAGATCAGTACAAGCGCTGGGAGAGGCGCTTGGATACGAGCACTTAGCTCAGTCAGGTGCAGAAGGGTCAGAGGAAAATCTCCAGGAGATTGCGGAGAGGGAAACGGGAGTGGCGAGGGTGGAGTTCACTGACTTAGGGGAGAATCCTGAGTTGGTGGGGCAGTTTCTTAAAGAGGTGGCCACCACCCAAGGTATACTGATGCTGCCATCCATTGTGGCGGGTACGGCTGCCGCTGTAGGGGTAGGACTCGCTGCGGCCCCGGGGGTTATTGTAGGAGGGACAGCATTTTTTCTAGGCGCTCTGCTTCCTAGCTGGATTATGGGAACAGGGGAATCACAGCAACAGATTAAGGAGAAGTCGGACGGCAAAACTGTAGCGCCGTGGACCGCCATAGGATCTGGGGCTATCATAGGCGCTCTTGATGCTAGCATATTCAAGTTCGGCACATTAGCTAGGCGTATGTTTGGCCGCAAGGGTGCAGAGGTATTCTATTCTAAGTTAGCCGGCCGCATGGCCGCCAAAGTCACTGCTGTTAACGGGGGAAGGATAGCCCTCAAAGGAACTGGAGTAGAGATAACCAAGAGGGGTCTTCAGCGCGCAGCTATTACTGGAGTGTCGGCTAAGATGCACGAGGGCTTCACTGAGACGGTACAGGAGGTTGTCTCTGAGGTGGCCAGTAACTATGCTACAGGTAAATCAATCGAAGATGTACAAGCCTTCGGGAAAACATTAATTAATACATTTGCTACTGCGGCCATCACTGGATTCGCTATGGGTACTACCACCAGTCTGGCAACCGATGTCAGACGCGCTAGGCAGGTTAGTACCAGATTTGACAGGATGCGCGCGATAGCTAAGGAGACTGAGCTAACGACAGCGGACCCTGTGGCGGCCGGCGAGCACCGAGCTACTGTTCTACAGGATGCGGGTATAGATAATGTTTATATCGACCCCCAAGGATTAACAGCGGCGGCTAGGGAATTAGGAGGGGCAGAAGGCGTCCAGTTCCTAGAGGACTTAGGCATCGTCGAGACCTTAGCAGACTCTATGGACGCTGGAGAAGTTGTAGAAATAACGGGTGATGACTTCGCTAATGTTATATTAAATGCGGATGATAAGGTGTATGAGGCGGTGCGAGAGCACGTTAAGCTAGACCGTGGCCACCGCACTGTCACTGAAATGGTTACAGATGTACAGGCTATGCAGAAGGAAATTCTTACTGAGGTGGAAGAGATGGACGCCGATGCCTCATTGAAGGAGGCACTGGTCGAGCGGATTAAGAACACTGCTGAAAATCCTGGGGCGTTAGATGCGGCTCCTTCGCAGTTCCATGATATCCTAGCGGGGCTAGTGGATAATGTTGAGAAGAAGAGGGCTAGTGTATCTGAGAAGCAAAAAGCTGGCAGGGTAAAGCAGCTAGAGTCTGAAGTTAAAGCGCTAGAGCGAAACGTAAAAGATGAGGGCCGGCTGGCGGGGGAGAGGGACGCCCAAGGGGTCAGTACAGTAGCAAATGAAAATCGTATTGCCAAGATGGAAACACAGATTCTTGAGAAGCTCATCGAGATTGATGAGGTTACGGAGAGTGTGGCCCCTGAGACTGCGGCTCAAATAAAAACTCGCTCTCAGACGTTGGAGACTATTAGCGTACAAGAGAATCAAGCAGCGGTCAGCGCTGTTCGTAAGGCATTTGGAACCGCTGTTATGTCCGCCAGAACAGATATTCGTTCAGCCCAGAGCCAGCTTATGACGCTGGCGAAGGATATGGGGGTAGTCGCTGAGGATATTATACGGGACATCAGGGATTTAAGAGGGACCGTAGACTTAGCTAGAAAACTCCAAAAGTTACAAGAAAAGTTTATTAAGATAGCTGAGGCGCGTAACAAGAAGACGAGCCTAAAGGCTATCAAGGATGTGCTGAAGAGGCATAAAGCTAAGGGTACTAAGAACTCTAAGGTTGGCCCCGTCATACAGAATATATTGGACAGGCTGAGTACACTGGCCAAGATGAAGCCAGCGGAAGCGAAGGCGGAGCTTGACTCTCGACTAGAAGACAGTCTCCCGGGTGATAATATGGAGCAGGTGAACTCACTCCAAGTGGAGATGGAACTTCAATTCTTAGATTTACTTGTTAACCCTGAGTTATCGGATGCTAACATCAGTGAAGACTTCCTGCTTGACCTCAATTCGCTGGTTGAGATAGGGAAGGCAGATACCAATGAGAGTATTTTAGCTAGGGCTGTAGAGGCTCAGGAGCTTGCTGAGGAGGCGGTTAAACTTGTACCTAAAAAGGGTAATCGCTCCATAGATAGAGATAAGCACTCCGCCATCTATCGGGCTGCTCGTAATGCTATAGATATAGTATTTAGGGCGTGGAACGGTATTTATAAATCTAAGCTTGAGGGAATGTTCGGCGCAGGGGGTGAAAATACTGGCAGGGTAAATGCTGTTTTAGCTGCTATGGATCTTAATAAACAGGCGAGAGAGTATGAGGCAGGGCGACTAAATCAATTTAACAGTATTGTGGCGACTCTAAAAGAACGGCTGGGTTTTGACACTGATAAGCAAATTCTGGATAAGGTCAGAGAGGATAACCAAGGGCAGCCATTTGTGTACTCATGGGTATTAGATACTGGAGAGAAGATTACTGTAAGATATACTAGGGCTGAGGCTAGGTATCTATACGCAATGGGGCTGCGGGAAGATATTAGAAAGACCTCCCAAGACCCACAATCTAATAACTTCGATGAGAATATTTACTTTGAAGTTGAAAAGTTTTTAGATAATCAAGATCGTGTTATAGTAGATACTTTGATGGAATTTTATGATGGCTACTACGAGGGTGTAAACGAAGTATATAAGGTAATGAATAATAAAAACCTTACTAGAGAGGTTACGTACTTTCCAACATTAAGAAACATGGGGAAATCATCGCAGCCGGATGAGTTTTTAAAGGGTCATATTAATAGAGGTAATCAGGTATCAGGAAGGGCTGTTAAGGACAGGAAAGCAAATACTAAGCCTTATACAATTTTAGGAGACCTAGTATTTTTTGATGCACATATACACGAGATGGAGTATTACAAAGCCTACGCTGAGAAGATGAGATTTATAACTAGCGTGTTTAACCATGAGGGAGGATTGCTGTGGCGGACACTTGAGAAAATCCACGGTAAGACTCGTACTGAAACTTTACGAAAGGATGTTGAATACTTTTCTCGTAAGGGAGTGCTACAGTCCTTGACAGGTATTACCGCCTTCCAAAGTACCGCTAGGTTATTTAGGGCATCAGCATTAGCTCTATCCCCCATAGTAGCGGTCAAGCAGTTACTGTCAAGTGTGATGTTAGCGGAGGGAGTCCCAACCCACCTATGGCTGCAAGGTGTAGGAGACTTTATGTTGCATGGGCCTACTAGGTGGAAGCAGTTGGTTAACAAATCTGCTCTCTTTGAATCCCGTGGGCGGGGTGGGATGGATATAGAGATGCAGAAATTTCTGCATCAAGGGACATTTGGAAAAGGAAGATTCGCCGCATTCAAGGATTTTGGAACTCTACTAATAAGAGGCGGGGATAAATTAGCTGTCGGTATCGGTCTACACGCTCATTTATTTGCTAAGGAGAAGATGGGAGTTCCTCTGGAACAGGCTCTTAACGAGGCACACATTATAGCATCGGCCACCCAGCAAAGCTCAGATGTAGACCAGCTAACGGAGTTACAGAGAGGGCCGATTTCAAAAATATTTACCATGTTTATGACAAGTCCTAATGCGTTGGCTAGATCAGAAGCCGTTATGTGGGGCAAGTTTAGAAAAGGTCGGGTCGATAATAAAGAGTTTGCTAAGATGTTTATAATCCAGCACGTTATCATAGCTCAGATTTTACAGCTTATGGTAAATGTAGGGCACTGGGATAATAGTGACCAAGCTGAGGCGTTTTTGATGGGGAGCTTCAATGGGGTTTTTATAGCTGGTCAAGCACTAGAGAGAGTGGGCACCTTGTTAGTGGGTATGTTTAATGATGATGGCGAGCCAGTAGACCTATGGAAGCCAAATGTATTTCACCCCCTCCAAGGTCTACTAAATTTATTAGATGGGTTGGTTAAGATACAGAACTCTGATATCACGATTTCCGACGTTACAATACAGGCTGATGAGTTGAACAGTATTGCGAGGGGGGCGGGGGAAGTATCAGGACTCCCATTAAAAAAAGGTCTTGATGTAGCTAGGGGGTTAGACCCTGGGGAAGATAATACTTTAATGAGGAAAATACAACTGCTATTCGGGTATACCCCTTATGTACTTAACAAAGCGGAAGACAGAGAATAAGGAGTAACAAAAATGACTGTTGCATCGCAGACAACCAAGGTTACAACGGGGGCGGGGAACGGCTCAACAACTGTGTTCTCCTTCTCCCCCATTGTTATCTTTGAGACTGATGAATTGGAGGTAAAGCTCATAACCCTTGCCACTGCCGCCGAGACACTTCTAACTCTCGGCACTGGCACAGCGAACTATAGTGTGGCGGCCACCACCACGTTCCCCGGTACTGGCTCTATCACCTACCCTGCGACCTTGGGTACTCAGATGGCCAGCACACACAAGCTGTCAATCAAACGTGTGCTCACCCTTGAGCAGACCCTAGATATTGAGAATCAAGGTGGCTATCTCCCGGAGAACCAAGAGCAAGCGTTTGACAAGGGAGTGATGCTCGACCTCCAACAGCAGGAGGAGATTGATAGAAGCCTCAAAGCGCCGCAAGGAATTAGTAGCTCGTTCAACTTTGAGATTCCAGAAGGATTGGAGTTGGCCGCCAATGCTGGCTTTGGACTAGTGATTAACGATGACTCTGATGGGTTTGATATTAAAGGAATTACTGGTCCAACTACTGCGTTCATGACCACGATGTTAAACGATGCTACGGCCAGGGAAGCCAGAACCACATTGATTTCAGGTGTGAAAGGCGCTGATGTTGCTTCTACCGCTGGCATTATGACACTTGGGGTTGATGGTGATTATTTCGATATTACTGGAACCAATAGTATAACCGGAATAGCTACCTTGGGAATTGGTCAAGAAGTTACACTTCACTTCGATGCCGCTGCTACTCTCGTGCATGATGCCACTAATCTAATCATGCCGGCAGGTGCAAGTGTTGTCTGTGCGGCAGGAGATGAATTTACCTTTATAGAATATGCTGCCGCAGACTGGAGATGTACGAGTTACGCTCTGGCTTCTGGTCGGCCCCTTGTTGGCGGCGCGGGTGTGAAGGGTGCTGATGTCGCCAGTACGGCGGGTGTGATGACCCTCCCGGGAGATTCCGCCACATATTACGATATCACTGGAACTAACTCCATAACTGGAATAGCTACAAAAGGTATCGGAAGAGAAGTTACCCTACACTTTGACGCCGCTGCTGTGCTGGTTCATGACGCCACAAACTTTGTGCTTCCGGGTGGATCTAATATCACTTGTGCTGCTGGTGATGAGTTCACATTTGTAGAATATGCGTCTGCTGATTGGCGGTGCGTTAGTTACGCACTCGCTTCGGGTAAGGCCGTTGTTGTAGCAGTTCCAACAACAGTAACAATTACAGATAACGAAAGCACTAACGAGGATAACGCAATTATCTTTGCCGCTGGCGGAGACATTGACGGAGGGGATCTTGGGTTAGAATCAGACGGTGACCTTACTTATAATCCGTCTACCGGAAAGGTTACGGCTACTGGGTTTATTGGTGCGTTGACTGGCAACGTCACGGGTAATGCTTCTGGTACGGCCCTGACGGTCACTCAAGCCGCCCAAACTGCTATCACTTCGGTGGGAACGCTCACTGGACTTGCTCTAAGTGGAACATTCACCCAAGACAAGGGTGCGGATGTTGCTTCAACTGCCGGTGTAATGACGCTTGGTGCAGACGGAAATTACTTCGACATAACCGGGACCAATTCCATTACGGGAATTGCCACTCTTGGAGTCGGAACCTTCGTTACTTTGCACTTCGATGCCGGTGCTGTGCTCGTGCATGACGCTACAAACTTTGTGCTTCCGGGTGGAGCTAATATCACCTGTGCTGCTGGCGATGAGTTCACCTTTGTAGAATACGCATCTGCTGATTGGCGCTGCGTTAGTTATGTGCGCGCTACTGGAGCAGCCCTGGTGGGCGGGGGAAACACCACGACGGACGGCTTGTACGAGCACAGCTTCACTATCGCTGGGGCATACACCATTACCACCGGCAATAACGCACTATCTGCTGGGCCAATCACTATTGGTGGCAGCGGCTCAGTGACAATTCCGGCGACTTCCACTTGGGTCATCGCGTAGGAGCGAATAATGGCAAATGTAAAGATTCAAGGAAATGCGAGCGGCTCAGGTGTCCTGACTATCACAGCACCGGATACTGATGCGACACGGACTATAACGCTGCCTGACAGTACAGGAACGATTCAAACAGTAGATGGGGAATCTTATTCGCCTCGTGGCCTAATCTGCTCGAACGATACCGATGCTGACCATGATGTCGCTATCAGCGTAGGCGGCGTGAAGGACGCTACCAACACAGTGAATATGACTCTTGCAGCTATACTCACGAAGCGAATCGATGCTGCATGGGCGGTTGGTGACAATAACGGCGGGTTAGATGGTACGGAGAGTTCTGGCGGAACGCCTGATGCCAGCACAATGTATTATATTTGGTTAATCAAGCGGAGTGATACCGGAGTCGTAGATGCGCTGTATTCTGAATCTCCCACTAGTCCAACGATGCCCACGAACTACGATTACAAGAGATTGATTGGGGCAGTATTGACCGATGGCTCTGCAAACATTGTAACATTCACTCAAAGTGGTGATTACTTTCAATACTTGCAGTTCGACTCTGGCGGTCCCGTAAATGATATTGTTGATGCTTCGGTCACGACGTCCTTTGAGACTGGCACTTTGTCCGTTCCCCCACTTTGTATCGCTCATATTTATGGTGTTTCCTCCAACCCCGCCACTACCAGAACCGACATCCACCTTTGGTTAAGAACTCCGGGCCAGACTAATGCTTTCCACACCGCTGACGCATGGATCAGTGTTGACACTGCCACCAATATGGACGTCATTAGCAAGGAAGGTGTGATTAAGGTGGATGCGAGCAGACAGATAGACTATAGCGCGTACTACGATGAGGGCGGCGGGAGCCCGGCAGCTTCCGTCTCTGTTTCAACATTTGGATTTTGGATGCTGACAAGGAGTAACCCATAATGGCAATCACAATCGCCGGGTCAGGAATAGTCTCGGCTAACATAGCCGACAACGAGAATCTTGGCATCGAGAATTTCGTTCCACAGGGTCTTATCTGCTCAAATGATACTGATGCTTCACACGATGTAGCGATTAGTGTTGGCGGAGTACGGGATGCTACTAATGTTGTCAACATGCGCCTTGCAGCTATATTGACAAAGAGAATCGACGCAGCGTGGGCAGTTGGGGATAACAATGGTGGGCTGGATGGCACAGAAAGCTCAGGCGGAACTCCCGATGCGAGTACGATGTACTACATATGGTTAATAAAACGTAGTGACACTGGGGTAGTTGATGCGCTGTTCTCAGAGTCGGCTACTGGTCCCACTCTCCCAACTAACTACGATTATAAGAGATTGATTGGGGCAGTGCTGACAGATGCCTCTGCGAATATCCTTCCCTTCTACCAGAGGGATATGTATTTTGAGTACGTCACTCAGTTCTCTGACAACCATGATACTACCATTACGGGTGACACTGAAGAAACAGCGACCCTGAGTGTGCCTGCAAATTCAATAGCTCACATATATGCGTCGCTGGTAAACGATACGGCCACAGATATATACGCCCGGCTACATGTTTGGAATGCAGACAGTATTGTTGCCACTAACACATATTTTAGTTGGTCACTTATGTCCACTAACTCAAACCACAATCGCACGGGAGGCATTGGTATGGTCAAGGTTAGTGGAAGCAGTCAGGTCCACTACAAGGCCGTTGAGGACTCCGGGGCGGCGACTGTTAACATTTCAATGATCGGTTTCACAATGCTGACCAGAAATAACCCATAGGAGAATTACGAACATGGCTAAAGGATATTTTGTAGATTGGACAAAGGATTCTCCTGTCGCGTATTTGGGGCAGCGAGAAAACAAATCGAGGCTGGAAGACACGCACACTTGGGTTCCTGCCGACAACAGCGCGGACGCATTACTGGCACAAGAAGCCCTAGATATTGCTTTGGATATGAAATCGGTTAAATACTTCGATCCTGCCTCGAAGTCAATCAAGGACATGACCGCCAGTGAAGTCAAAACCGACACTTACTCAAAGAATAGGCAGAGTGAATACCCAACCGTTGGTGATGTGGTTGATGCTCTATATAAGAAAGATGCGGGCGATTCTACTGAATGGGATGCGATTGCAGTTTCTCGTGCTGCCGTGAAGACCAAGTACCCAAAGTCCTAGAAGGGAGTTTTACATGAGTACACTGAAATCAAGTTCGGATCATCTCACTATTAACGCCGATGGTGCTGCTAAAGATCTGAAGTTCCAACTTAACGGGGTACAGAAGGCGGACCTTAGCTCCGCTGGGTTAACCGTTGTGGACGACATCATTCCGTCTTCACCGATGAGCCACCGGAACATGATAATCAATGGCGAGATGCAAGTTTGGCAACGAGCAACAGCGGCTACGGCCACAACGAGTGGATATACGACAGTTGACCGATGGAATTTTGTTGAAACCAGCGCCGGGTCATACACCAGTGAGCAGCACACTATGGCTCTCGCTGAACTCAACACCACTGGGCATCGGTTAGCCATGAAAGTTGTTGTTACCGGAGCGGACACGAGTATTGCTTCGGGTGATATCGCATATTTTCAGACAAAACTTGAAGGTCAAGACGTACAGAACCTTCAGTACGGAACTGCCAATGCGAAGACCGTCACTTTATCTTTTTGGGTAAAATCAAGTCTGGCTGGTGTGTACACGACCTGTTTGGTTTCAAATTCTGCCACCACTTATTATTGTCCCGTTGAGTACACGATTTCAGATGCCGACACATGGGAGCAGAAGACCATAACGATCACTCCCACGGCTGGATCGACAACTCTCATCACAAATTCTGGCGGACTGACCCCCAACACTGCCGCAGTCGGAATGACCTTAATATTTAATTTGATGTCTGGGACGGGAAACAACGGCGGCACGACAAACGCATGGGCCACGGCAAATCAGGCTACATCCAATCAAACGAACTTGTTGGCATCCACCCATAATTTCTACCTCACAGGGGTTCAGTTGGAACTTGGGTCCAGTGCAACGCCATTTGAGCATCGTACTTATGGTGATGTGTTGGACCAATGCGACAGGTATTACCAAAAATATTCTTACGATTTAACGTCATCTGAGTACACAGGACTCGTTGGATGGAACACTTCTACCACCCAATGTTTTGCTCCCTTTATGTTCCGAAAGGAAATGCGAGCCGCACCAACAGGGACATTCACGGTTGGAGGCACATGGGAACACGAAGACACTGGTGGCACTACGACATGCGTAACTACTCCAACTATTGACGCGAGCGGAAGATATAGCTGTCGAGTCATTGCCGCCGGGATGTCTGGTCTGAACGATGGTGATGGTTGTTCTATACGAAGGCAGTCAACGAGTACGTCTTATTTTGACCTAGATGCGGAGCTTTAATAAATGAAAATAAATAGTGCTGACTGGACTGGCGTAGAAAAGTCTACCGTCAAAATCATCCTCGATACCGGGGAACAACTGTGCGTTCCTGCGAATGTTGACAATCGACACTGGGTCGAAGTGCAAGAGTGGGTCGATGGTGGTGGTGTGATCGCAGATCATGTGGTCGTTGCGATGGACGATGACACGTTTTTCCAACGAACCGACAAGACAATGGGCCGCATTGCTGAAGATGCGATGGTGTTGCTTTTGCAGAAGGAAGTCATCGCCAAGTCAGATATGCCTGATGCGATGTGGGCTAAAATCAATGCCCGTAGAGTCAAGCGCGGGTTGTCTGAAGTTTAAGGTGG
>Ga0255047_10003314_pt1 | contig 10151 bp, 6 predicted proteins | sample JV7_2_1_MG_FD_183640 | JGI IMG/M metagenome (GOLD analysis project Ga0255047, IMG submission 183640) | Seawater microbial communities from Jervis Inlet, British Columbia, Canada - JV7_2_1 | ecosystem: Environmental > Aquatic > Marine > Inlet | place: Canada: British Columbia | collected 2016-10-06 | reverse complement strand
AACACGGCCAGGTCGGGTAAGCGGATCTCGATGTCGTCGGGCTGACCGGTGCGCTGGAAGTCACTGACCAGCACGATCTCGCTCGCCGGCAAAGCGCTGTCGGCGAGGACACGGGCGGCGGCGCGCAGGCCGGCAGCGTAGGAGGTGGCCAGATCGCTCGGCCGCAGCCCGCTGAGCAGCCCGTCGCCAAACACCGACGGCGGCTGTGATTCGATCAGGATCTCGGCCTGTTCATCGAAGACGATCAACGAGACGCGGTCGCCGGCACTGAGTGCCGCCATCTCGGCACGCACGGCAGCGACTGCCCTGTCCCAATGGCCCTCGTAGCGCATGCTCCAGCTGCGATCGAGCAGCAGGACCACCTCGCGGGCGCCGCCCGCCAGCGAGGTCGGCGGTGCATCGCCGAAGAATGGCCTCGCGAAGGCCAACACCAGAAGCAGCAACGCCAACGAGCGGGTCGCGAACAACAAGCGGTGGCGCAGTTGCTGCCGCTGCACCGCGCGGTAGGGAATCCGCTCGATGAACATGAGCGAAGGAAACTCGACCGTGTCGGTCTTGGGGCGATTGCGCAGGTGCACCCATATGGGCAGTCCGAGCGCCAGTAGGCCGGCGAGAAACGCGGGCACCAGGAAGGCGAGACTCATCAGCGCACCCTCGTGAGTCGATGGCGCATGGACATGTAGGCGAAGAGCGCGTGATCGAGCGGCCGGGAGGTGTCGAAGAGCTGGTAGTCGATGCGGCGCGGGCCCAACTCGGCGCGCAGCGTCGCGATGTGCTCGGCTACCATCTCTCGGTACCGCTCGCGCAGGCGGTCGGGCAGAACCGGCACCGCTTCGCCCGTTTCCATGTCGACGTAGTTGGCCGCCTCGTCGAACTCGAAATCGATCTCCGAGCGGTCCAGCAGATGGAACACCACCAGGTCGTGCCCGCGGTAGCCGAGTCGCTGCACTGCCTCGAGGACGGCTCTAGGCGACTCATACAGATCCGAAACCAACAGCATGATGCCGCGCCGCCGGGAGGCGTCGGCAACCTTCCACAGGGGACGCTCGAGTGCGCTGCTGCCGGACGGCTCGAGGCGGTCGAGCGTGTGCAGCACGAGATCCAGGTGCTTGGCCGAAGGCGGTATGTAGTCGACGACGTCGTCGTTGAACGTCACGAGACCGATGCGATCCCGTTGCCTCCCGGCGAAGTACGCCAAGCTCGCCGCCAGGTACCGGGCGTAGTCGATCTTGGGGATGCCGCTCTTGCCGAACGCCATCGATCTCGACATGTCCAACAGAACCGTGAAGTTCGAGTTCGAGTCGGCCTCGTACTGCTTGATGTAGAAGCGATCGGTGCGCCCGAACACGCGCCAGTCGATGAGGCGGATATCGTCGCCCGGCATGTACTGGCGGTGTTCGGCAAAGTCGACGGAAAGCCCGCGGTAGGGCGAGCGATGCAGACCACCGATGAATCCCTCGACCACGGTTCGGGCGAGCAGATCCAGGCGATCGATCCGGGCCAGAACGCGCGGATCGATGAACCGCGCGCCGGGCCGTGACTCAACTGGTGAACGAGCGGCCACGGCTCCCCCTACATCTCCGAGCCGACCGGCACGATGGCTTCGAGCAGCTTGTCGATCACGTCCATCGAGGAAACACCCTCTGACTCGGCATGGAAGTTGGTGAGCACGCGGTGGCGCAGCACCGGCGGCGCCAGAGCGCGGATGTCCTCGAAATCCACCGCGAAGCGGCCGCTCATGAGCGCGCGCGCCTTGCCGCCAAGGACTAGATACTGGGCCGCGCGCACGGATGCGCCGTACTCGACCCAGCGGGTTACGAAGTCGGGACCACCCTCGCCTGGACGACTTGCCCGTACGAGATCCACTGCGAACTGAAGCACCGGCTCGGCCACGGGAACTCGACGGATCAGGTACTGGTACGCGATCATCTCCTCCGCGCTCACCACCGGCTCGAGGCTCGCGGTAGTGTCTGATGTCGTCGACCGCACCACCTCCATCTCCTCTTCCAGCGGCATGTGATCGATGATGATGTCGAACATGAAGCGGTCGAGTTGGGCCTCGGGCAGTGGATACGTCCCTTCCAGTTCGATGGGGTTCTGGGTGGCGAACACGTAGAACGGCTGGGGCAGATCGTACGTCTCGCCCTGCACGGTCACGCGGTGCTCCTGCATGGCCTCGAGCAGCGCCGACTGCGTCTTGGGAGGCGTGCGATTGATCTCGTCCGCCAGCACCACGTTGGCGAATATCGGTCCTCTCTGGAACACCAGCCTGCGACGCCCGGTATCGGGGTCCTCCTGCACGAGATCGGTGCCCGTGATGTCTGACGGCATGAGATCCGGCGTGAACTGGATGCGGGAGAAGTCCAGGTGAAGGACCTGCGCGACGGTCTGAATCAGCAGGGTCTTGGCGAGCCCGGGCACGCCTGTGATGATGCTGTTGCCGCCAACCATGAGCGACATCAGAACGTGCTCGACGACATCCTCCTGACCGATGATCCGTTTGCGCGTCTGCTCGAGAATCGCGGCCCGCGAGTCGCGTAGCCGCTCGGCAAGCTCGATGTCATCGGCGTCCTGCAGGGCATCAGGTTCGGGCACCGGACTTTCGTTCAATTCAACCATCGTCGTCCTTCGCTTCATCACTGGGGGGAATCGCTACACCGGCTCCGGCTCGACTGTCTCAGTGGAGCATCGAATACATCACGTAGTTGACGCCCAGCTTGAAGGCGTCGTTGGAGAGATCAATGAGCACATAGGGGCTGTCGGCGAACTCCCAGTACTCGCCGATGTCGTTGTCGTAGTTGGCAATCATCATCAGCCGCTTCGTAGGGTCGTTGTCTTCGAAGAGTCCGTAGTAACGCGGCATTCCGCCGCCCTGGTAACCGTAGTACTGGCCGCCGCCGAAGCTGAGATCGTCGATCTCGAAGAACGCGTGGAATACCGGGTGGCTCTCGGAGACCTCGATGAAGCGACCTTCGGGCATCACCTTCGCCATCTCGGCCTCGAAGTTGTACCAGTGCCAACCGGTAAAATCGTCGACGACGACGAACCCTCCCTTGAGCATGTAGTCGCGCAGGTTGGCGGCTTCTGCATCGGTCAGTTCCATGAAGCCGACCTCGCACATGTAGGCCCATGGGTAACGGAACAGCTCAGGAGCGCCCAACTCCACGATGTTGCTGCCGTCCTGATGCGCCTCCACGCCTGTGACCGCGTCGAGAATCTCGGCCAGGCGGCGATCGGCGCGCGGATAGTCGTGATTCCACTTCAGGTCGAGGCCCCAGGCGTAGCGGCCACCGCCCCAACTCGTCGGGTTGAAGCGCACGCGGGCAAACGTGAAGCGTCCGTCGTAGGCCATGTTCTCGTAGTCGACGTCCGGAGCCGGGCCCGTGTTGGACCAGCCCCGCGAGCGACCTCGCTGCGGCTCCGCCCCGCCCACTTCCGCGAGGACGAGAACGCCCGAGAGCAGGACGCTCAGGACAATTGTTCCCAATACAGCTCTTCGCGCTCCCTGCCGTGGCTGGATCATGTCTCACTCCGGCGGGCACGCAGTTCGAGCAGCAACTCCTGGGCTGCCTCGTAAGAGGGGGCGATCTCGAGCGCGAAGAGTACTGCGCGGCGGGCCGCCGACCGGTCGCCGGCACCGAGATGAGCGCGAGCAAGCTCATAGTGGGCGGCAGCGCGATCTACAGGATCGAGCCCCAGGAGTGCCTGCCGCGCTCTTACGACCGCCGGCCAGTTGCCGGCAACCTCGTGTAGTCGAGCAGCGCTGGCCAGCTCGTCGGGCAGATCAAGATCGATATAGAAAGCCGTTTCGAGCGCCGCGGCGGCTGCCTCGGGTGCGCCGCTCTCCTCGAACAGCTGCGCCAGCCACAACCTCGCCGCCAGGTGCTTGTCGGTCAGGGTCACGAGCGTGCTCAACTCGCTGGCGGCGGCACCCGGATCGCCGCGTTCGGCGTGGGCGCGCGCCAGGTAAAGGTACGGCGTGTCCGGCCCGGCGTGACCCGGAAACAACCGCTTGGCACGCGTCAGATAGGGTTCGGCCTCGTCCCACTGCCCGGCTTTGGCCAACTCGGTCCCTACCTGCAGATGTGCGACGAAGTCGTCGGCGTCGGCACTCGCGCGCGCCGCCTCGAGATCACCGAGTGCTCCGGCCGGTGGCTGTTCGCCCGCCGAAACGCGCTCCAGATGCGCCTGCAGCGCGGCGATCGGACCCGCGAAGCGAGTGCGCACGTACTCATCGAAACGCCCGTCCAGCTGTGCCATGTCCCAGCCGAGAACCGCCGCAACGGCCTCGGCGTCCGTCGAGCGACGGCCATACTCGCGCAGCAGGCGCGGAATCACGGCGAAGCCGAACTGCTCATCGAGGAACTCGAACACCAGCGATCCCTGGACGTAGGAATGGCTGAGGTGCTGCGGGTAGCGCGGGCGGAAGAAGCCGTCATTGATACGGCTGACCGGCAGCATGTCTCCGCGCAGGTAGGCCAGGAGAAAGCCCGGATCGACGTGTTCGCCCCACCCGGGCCGAGCCTGATGTTCCTCGTACACGGAGAGTCCTTCGGTGAACCACCGTGGCACGCGGCCGTCGCTGAGCCCCATCGCCACCACATGGGCAATCTCATGCCACAACGTGGATCCCCAGTTGAACTCGCTCATGCCCGCCACGCCGGGCGCATCGACGGCGATCACCGGCCCGAAGGCAACGCCCAGAGCACCCAGGCCGGCCAGGCCGACCGTCCGCACGGAGAAGTCGGCATGGCGCTCGAACACCTCGACGCGCACTCGAGCTGGCGGCACATACGCATACTTGGTCGTTAACGCCGCCCAGGCCTCTTCCGCCACGGCCCCCAGATACGGCGCGATCAGGTCGGCCCGATCCGCCCGCATGAAGAGCTCGAAATTGGTGGTATCAACGCCCCGATAACCGGCGAACGTGTCGAGAAGGTCGAGCGTGTTCTTGTACCAGACGTTGAAAGGGTCGCCCGCGAACGCACGCTCCAGACTCTCTCGCCCCGCCTCGATCTCTCCGATGCGGAGCTGATTGAGCCCGAGTGTTCCCCACGCCTCCCAGGAGTTCGGGTCGGCATCGACCGCCTCCAACGACAGGGCGACCGCCTCCCGATACAGGCGGTTCTGCGCGGCCTGCTCGGCCACGGTCTCGAACAGGGTCGCGGATCGCGGGTTCCTGGCGGCTGCGGCGGCGCGCGTCTGGGCATAGGCCTGCTCGTCGCCCGCCAGATACTGGGCAGCAGCAAGCACCGCCAACGCCTCCAGCGAGCCTGGGTCGACCGCGAGCGCCTGCCGAGCGTCGTGAGTTGCCTCGTCCCGGCTCCCTGTCGCCAGCAGCATCGTTGCCCGCTGGACCCAGGCAGGGACGAAGTGCGGGTTCAGCTCGAGGGCGCGCTCGGTGCGGGCGAGCGCATCGGCAGAGCCCTCGAACTGCAGCCGCGTGGCCTCCGCTACATGCGCGCGGGCCCAGCGCTCGTCCAGGCGCAAGGCCTCTCCGATAAGCCCGGCGGCCTCCGTGGAGTCGTACTTTTGCAGGAACAGTTCGCCGAGCCGCAGCCTTGGCTCCGGGTCGCTCGGGGCCGCTGCTATGGCCTGATCGTAGGCGCGCACCGCGTCGTGAAAAAGCTGAGGGTCCTCGAGGCCGAGATAGGTACAGGCGCTCGCGACCGCCATCAGGTCCTCGGCGCTCCTGGCCAGCCCTTCGTTGTAGATGTCGATGAACGAGTCGAAGCGCTCCATCGCCTGCCGCCTGGCGCCGCGCTCGAAGTCGGCGATGGCAAGATTCAGCCGCGCCGTCAGCGCGTCCGTCGACTCGGCTGCCATCGCGCCCTCGAAACGGCGCCTGGCGCCCTCGACGTCGCCGGTGGCACGGAGTGCTTCGCCAAGCCTGTTGAGAACCTCCCCCGCCGTCGCCGGAGATGCCTCGACGTAATCTCGCCCCATCTCGATCGCGCGCCTGTACTGCCCGATCCGCATGTAGGCCGCCAACAGGCCGCGCATGTCGGCCGCCGTGGCGCTGCCCCGCCCATGGAGAGCCTCCCAGGTCCGGATGGCCTCCTCGTAACGCCCCGACCACAGTGCGGCCTCGGCCTCGGACGACTGGGCGCCCGCCGCCCCCGGCGCGGTCGCCAGGACAAGGACGAGTGCGCCCCTCGCTACGATGTGCCGCCTCACCGCGAATCTCCCCTGGCGCGGATCGCCGCGTCGGTCTCGGCGATACGCACGAGCAACTCCTCGAGCTGAGCCAGGTACTCGTCTTCCGCCAACGAGTCTTTGCGCGCGCGAAGCTCATCGAGCGATGTCTGGAGCGTGGCCCGCTCAGCGAGCAACTCGCGCAGCTCCGGATCCTCCGCTTCGTCGGCCAGCGCGTTCCGGACCGCGCCACCCAGCGCCAACTGGCGGGCAAGTTCTCCGTCGCCAGCATCCGCCAAGGGGGCCCGCGAGGCCTCGGAGTCACCGCTGTCCTCGAGCATCGCGTGCTCTGGCTGCAGTCGACCGCTGTCCTCGTAGAAACGCGCTACCTCGCGGGAGGCGTACTCGAAGGCCTCGGCGAGCGAGATCCGCTCGTCCTTGTCGAGATCCGCGGCGCCGGCAGCGAACGCCTCTACGAAGAATTCGCCAAAACGCGGCTCCTCGCGCTCGCGGAGGTTGGCCGTGGCGGTGATCACCACGCGTCCGGGCGCGGCCAACTCGAGGAAGCCCCCGGAAGTGCTCGTGGTGTTCACGAACCCGAGGCTGCGGCCGTCGAGAAGCTGCAAGTGGGGCTCGAAATCCGCCGGCCCCAGGTCCGGGCCCAGGATATTGAAACGGCCGGAAGGTTGCTGCGGGCTGCCGTGGCCGAGCAGCACCACGAGCACCATATCGCCGGGCGCACTCGTTCGGGCGATGCGCTCGAACGCGGCGCGAATGCCGGCCGCGTCAGCGCGGGCGGCGGCACGCTGGACCTCTGCCGGCCGCTCGGCCACGTAGATCACCCGCGACTCATCCACGCCATATCGCGACGTCGCCGCAGTCATCAACGCCTGCGCGCGGCCATCGAATGCCGCGCGGTGTTCGGCGTCGCCACCGACCCCACATATCACCAGTAGCCAGGGCGACGGGGTCTGGGGTAGCACGGCCACCGCCGCGGCCAGTATCCCTGCCACGAGCGTCATGCCAGCCTCCGCCACTTGCGCACCGTCCACTCGGTGCCGATCATGCCGACGAAGATGAAGAAGAAGATCGGCATGTCCCAGAGATCGAGCACCTCGGTCACGGTCGTTCCGCCCTCGGTAAAAGCGATGTCGCCGGCGAGTTCGTCCAGATTGGCAGCCGTGTAGAAGCGACCGCCCGTCTCGTCGGCGACACGCGTCAATAGCTCACGGTTCATCTCCGCTCCGAAGAACTCCTGCGTGAGTTCCGTAGCCTGGCCGGTCGCCGCATCGTTGCCCAGTGGCCCTTCGCGGCCCTCGGCGACGACGCCCACGCTGTAGAAGCCTTCGGCCTCGGCCACGAAAGAGGTTTCGTAGCGGCCGTCGACATCTACCGTCCAGGCCAGGTCCAGCGACTCCACGTCATCATTCGGCCCGGTAACGACCGCGCGCACCTGCGCGTCGTTGACGGCCAGGTACGTATCGTCGAAGACATCGGCAACGATGGTCACCGTTTCGCCCGGGGCGAACCGCTCGCGGCCCAGCCGCACGCGTACCTGGCCCGACACGTCGGCCACCAGCCAACGCAGCATCTGCTGCCAGAAGGTCTCGTGCGTCATGTCTTCGAGCGGCACGTCGTAGTGCATCTGCCACTGCCACGTGTCAGCCACCGTGAGGGCGATCGACTTGCCCGCGCCGTAGCGTTGATACGCCAGAACCACCTGCTTGTCATCGAGGCTCTCGTGGCTGCCATCGAGAAGGGTCGCAGCCCCCGGCTTGATTCTGGTGACACGGTTCACGGCCAGCAACGGCGGCATGGTCTCCCACCTCGCCGCACTCTCTTCCGCATCCGCCCCGAACTGGACAACCGGATGCGAACGGCCGAATAGTGTCGGCGCGATGCTCAGTTCCGAGTACCACGGCTCGCCGACTGCCCGCGGGGCTTCGATTACGACCGGTAGCGCCTCCGCCACCGGGGTCCCCACATAGCCGCCTTCGGCAAAGGAATGACGGCCGCCCAGCGCGAGCAACCCGCCGCCGCGCTGCGACACGAAGTCGGCGATCATCTGCAGCTGGTCGCGAGTGAAGAACTCGGCCTCGACGCTGCCCAGTACGATGGCGCCGTAGCGGTACAACTCCTCCCGGGTCTTGGGAAATCCGCCGAAAAGCTCATGCTCGCCACCGAACTCGTCAACCGGATCGACGATGAGGCTCTGGAACTTGTTCGGGGCCGAGCGAACGAGCGTCGCGAGGGCTATGTTGCGATCCGCATGCAATGCTCGGCGGATGAACGCCACCTCGTGCCGTGGTTCGCCCTCGAAGTACAGGATCCTGGCCTGCTCATCGCGCACGGTCACGAGCGTCTCGAGGGCGTTGTTCTGCCGTACCATCTCGCCCTCGGCGACATCGATGCGGAACGTCAGAATCCGCGGGCCGGCCTCCTCGGCCACGAAGCTGGCCCGTACCACCGTGCTCTCTCCCGCCCGCGGCATGGTCACGTCCACAGTGCTTACGATCCGGCCGCCATCCTCGACGAGTAACAGGAACGTTTCGCCTTCGTAGCCGCGCTGTCGGACAACCACATCGGCTGCCACCGCGGAGTTCTGCATCACTTCGCTGGGCGTCTCAACGCGAGCGATCTCGATGTCGCGGGCGAATTCCTCGCGGCCCACCCCCACCGCGAACACCGGGACCTTCGCGTCGCGCAGGCCGTTCAGTGTCTCGGTGAGCCCACTGCTGTCGTTGTCTGCGCCATCGCTAAGCAGCACCAGCCCCGACAGCGGTAGTCCTCCGAGCTCCTGGCGACCGGCCTCGAGCGCACGCGACACGTTGGTGCGGAGCCCCTCGAAATCCAGCTCCTCCACACCGTCAAGACGTCGGGTCGCGTCAGAGAACGAGAACAGCCGCAGCCGGAACCGTTCTTCGAGCCGCTCCAGCAGTGCCGCACCGGCAGGGTCGAGCCATTCGCCTACCTGCTCGGCACGCGTCTGAGTACCGCCCTCCGAGACGCGCATGCTGCGCGAGTCGTCGATGAGCACCCCGACGAAGTTCTGCTGCGGCACAGCCGTGGCGACGACCAGCGCGGGCCGCAGCAGCACCAGACAGCCAAGCGCTACGATCGCCGCCCGCAACACCGCCAGGGCAACACGGTTCCGGGGAGTGCTCTGGCCACCCACGCTGCGGTATTGGCGAACGATCGGAACGGCGATGACCACCAGCACACCCGCAGCCACCACGGACCCCGCCGTTGCTGCCAGGACGAGTTCACCCTTCGCGAAGACAAAAGGTTTGTACTTGAAGAGGAACTCGAAGATGGATTCGAAAACGGGCGGCATCAGTGGCTCATCGAGTAGAGGATGGCGTTGACCGCCAGTTGGTAGGCAAAGTTGGAGTACTTCAGCGGGTAGAACGGGTTATCGACCCACTCCCAAGCGTCGCCGAGGTCCGTATTCCAGTTGATCAGCACGAGCAGGCGGCCGTCATCGTCGAAAATGGCGCGCACGTAAGGCACGTAACCATCCTGCTCCCATGTCGGGCCGCCTCGCACGATGCGCACGCTCGGCACCTGCTCGATGTGTTCGATGTCATAGAAGCTGTGAAACACCGGGTGATCGAGTGGCAGGTCGACGATCTGGTGCCCGGGCAGCACACGGGCGATCTCGGTCTCGAAGTTGCGCCATTCGTAGGTTCCCCAAAAATCGTCGATAAAAAGGAACCCGCCGGCGAGCAGATAGCGCCGAAGGGCGTCGACCTCCTCGGGTCGCATGGTCATGTAGCCGACTTCGAGGGCGTAGAGAAACGGATAGCGGGACAAGTTCGGATCGGTGAGCGGGATGGCATTGTCGCCCTGGAAAGCGTCGATGTTGGTGAGCCGCCGCAGCCCGAAGACGAATTGCTGGTCCGCCTTGGGATAGTCGATCGCCCAGGTGCCGCCTCCCCAGTAGCCACCCGTGCTGGTGTACATCGCGCGCGTGAAGTAGAACTCGTGCGGCGATGAATCCCGATCGACGAGGGATC
>Ga0255047_10003313_pt1 | contig 10151 bp, 10 predicted proteins | sample JV7_2_1_MG_FD_183640 | JGI IMG/M metagenome (GOLD analysis project Ga0255047, IMG submission 183640) | Seawater microbial communities from Jervis Inlet, British Columbia, Canada - JV7_2_1 | ecosystem: Environmental > Aquatic > Marine > Inlet | place: Canada: British Columbia | collected 2016-10-06 | reverse complement strand
GGCGCCGAAGCCATACCGCTGGACGATCAACGGGCGCCGGGACAAGGACGGCAAGTGGTGGTTCACGCTGTGGGATGGGCCTAAGCTGGTTGAATCAGGGTATGAATCCGATCCGCTTAAGGTTCGGGCAGAGGAAGGGCAAGCATGAGCAATCAAAAGCTACGCGTGGTGAGCGTGAGCGGCGGCAAGGACAGTACCGCAACGCTGTTGTTGGCGCTCGAAACAAACTGGCAAGACGACGTGCGCGCAGTGTTCGCGGACACCGATAACGAACATGAGGCGGTTTACGAGTATCTCGATTATCTGGAACGAGAGACGGGCGTAACGATTACCCGCGTGAAAGCGGACTTCACGAAGCAAATGGCAACGAAGCGTATCAACCTTCAGCGCATCGCGAACGGCGAACCCGAAAGCGCGGTGTATGGTAAACGCCAATTCTCAGCACTGTGGACACCAGAGCGCGCACAAAGAGCGGCGGAGCTGATGGAGCCAACGGGTAACGCCTATCTTGACATGTGCTTAGTGAAGGGCGGATTCCCGAGCCGCAAGCGCCAGTATTGCACTGAGAACTTAAAATCTATTCCGTGTGATAAATATGTATTTTCTCTGCTTGAAGCGGGACACCACGTCGAGCAATGGCACGGTATTCGAGGCGATGAATCACCGCGCCGGGCGGCGTATCCAGATTATGAGTGGGGGCCGCTAATCAGCGTTCGCCGCCCAATACTGCGCTGGGACGTTAATCACGTTTTCGAGCAGCACAGAAAACACGGGATAAAGCCCAATCCACTGTACACCGAGGGCTTTAAGCGTGTCGGGTGTATGCCGTGTATCAATTCAGGGAAGGCGGATATATCGCGCATCGCCCGCCGCGCGCCAGAGCATATCGACAAGATACGTGAGTACGAAGTGCTTGTTGCGGAATGTTCACGTAACCAGATCCCCGCCACGTTTTTCCACATTAATTCAATCGGGGGAAGGCAAGGGGTTGATCAAGCCGTAGCGTGGTCAAAAACAACACACGGTGGGAAGCAGTACGACCTGTTAGGCGAGGCTGAGGACGTAACGATGTGCTCCAGCGAGTACGGGTTGTGCGAATGAGGCGTAAACTCTCCCGATGACCAAAGGCACCAAGCACATGACCACCAAGCAGCACGGGTTCGCTTGTGATGTGCTGGCTGGGATGACGCTGGTCGACGCGTACAAGAACAACTACGCGTGGGAAAACATGAAGTACGAGACCATCAAGCGGAAAGGGGTCGAGACCCGTGACCACCCGCTGGTGCTGGCCTTCATCGAAAAGGGCCGGGCTGAGATTGAGGAAGAAGTGAAGTCCGGTATCGTGATCGATATCCAGACCCAGACCGAGAAACTGGAACGGATTGCGAGCATGTATACCACTGACCCCGGCCCGGCAGTGCGTGCGATCGAAGCGCAGTCGAAGCTGCATGGCCTACTCATCGAGAAGCGTGAGGACATTACCGGCAAAGGCGTCCTGAACATTATGCATTGCCCTGATATCGAGACCGCCGAAGACGAGGCGCCCTCGCCGAATGTCTGACGTGAACTACAGCCTGGAGCACGCGCCAACGCTGGGGCGCTTCATGGCCTCGCGTCAGGCGAACATCGAGGGGCTGATGGGGCCATTCGGTTCTGGCAAGTCAGTCGCCTGCCTGATGAAGCTGATTATGCTCTCCAACGAAATGCCTCCCATGTCTGACGGCATACGGCGCGCCCGGTGGGCTGTCGTGCGGAACACCTACGGGCAACTCGAAGACACCACCATCCGCACGGTGCATACCTGGCTGCCCGAGCATAAGTGGGGCAAGTACCGCAAGGCAGACCATAGCTACCTTGTCGACGGCTTCGAAGGCATGGAGATCGAGTTCATCTTCAGAGCGCTCGATCGGCCCGACCACGTCCAGAAGCTGCTATCGCTCGAGTGCACAGGCTCGTGGGTGAATGAGGCACGCGAGGTGCCGCGCGAGATTATCGGGCCGCTATTCGGGCGCGGTGGTCGCTGGCCGCCTCGCGATGAGGTGGGTCCGTACAGCCGGCGCATGATTATGGACACCAACCCACCCGACACTGACTCGTGGTGGTATCAAGACTTTGAAGAAGAACCACGGCGCAAGTGGAAGCTATTCAAGCAGCCAAGCGGGCGGTCTGCGCAAGGCGAGAACCTGCCCTTTCTCGATCCTGACTACTACACGGACATGGTCGACGTGATGACCAAGGACGAGGTGCAGGTCTACGTCGACGGTGAATACGGTTACATTCAGACCGGCAAAGCCGTCTATCCTGAGTACGTGGATTCATTCCACTGCCGTGAGTTTGAGGTCACGCGCCAGCCGATACTGCGCTGCTGGGACTTTGGGCTGACGCCTGCGTGCGTGTTCCTGCAGCTGATGCCGAATGGGCAACTGCGCGTCATCGATGAGCTATGCGCTGAGCGTGCGGGTATTCAGGCCTTCGCCCCATTGGCGACTGCGCACCATATGGCGCGGTATCCGTGGGCAACGCCAGATCGCGGATTGGTGATGGATATTGGCGATCCGGCAGGCGGCACACCCGGCGAGAACAACGAGCAATCATGCTTCGATATCATGCACAACCTGGGCATCGAGATTGAGGCGGGCGAGCAGCAACCGACACTGCGACAAGAATCTGTCCGCTTACCGCTCATGACTGCGCTCGATGGGCAGCCGGGCCTGCTGATTCACCCGCGCTGCAAGATGCTGCGCAAAGGCTTCCAAGGTGAGTACAAGTATCGCCGGATGCTGGTTGGTGGCACCAATGCGCGCTATGCCGATAAGCCTGACAAGAACAAATTCTCACACCCGCATGACGCGCTCCAGTATGGCGCGGTGCGGTACTTCGGTGACCGGGTTCGAGGGCGAGAGCCACGACCTGGCGAGCAGCGTCAAATTACCGCAGTTAGTGATTTTGACGGGTTGGACTACAATCTAGGCGTGAATAACGGGAACGACCAGACTCACGCAGTTTCTGACTTCGATCCGTACAACCTTTGAGGGCTTCATAGTGGCAGCGTTAACAATCAATCAGCACTTCGATGCGTGGAAGTCGGGCACGCTCCCAGAACGATATCCGCAACGCAAGAAAGCGACCTCTGGCACGGCCTCGGGTGGCGGTCCTACCGTCAACGCAAAAACGATTGATTACGCTCAGCCAGGCTCCGGTGCCGCTGGTTACGGGATAACCAAGACCAACGCTGTCAGCAAACTCGATACGCTGTACCAGAACTACAAAGTAGGCGGCGACAGTGGGGGCGGTAACGAAACCATCTTCAACGCAGTGCTCGCTTGGGGTGGAGGTTACGAAGACCGAGGCGGCACCGGTGACCAAGGCACGAAGCTCGCAGAGTGGGGCAAGACCGGCAAAACGACCGGGCTGAACGCTATCACCGCACTCAATTCTCTGGACTACGCGTTTCGTGAAGCAGGCCGACAACAGCAAACCAAGGTTGGGTTCTTCGATACGGTGGTCGGCAAGGTGCTCAAGATTGGCGCGGTCGCAGCGGCGGCCTATTTTGCCCCGGCGGGGTTCGGCGCTTACGCGGCTGCAGGCACGAGCGGTGCAATAACTGCAGCCGAAGGCGGGAGTATCGGCGACATTGCCCTAGCAGGCGCGAGCGCTTACGCCGGGGCTAAGTTTTCTGCTTACGCTTCCGAGAAGTGGGCGGGGTCTCTTGCTGGGACGGGCTCGAGCGGTGGGGCTGCTTCGGGTGGTGGCTTTTCCTACGGGGCAGATGTGACGGCAGGCGCGGCATGGAAAACACCGAGTTCGCTCTCTGCGTCGAGCTTTGCCGGATCTGGTATTGGCATCGCCGGCGCTGCAGCTAGCCCCAGTGTAAAAAGTAAGGCTGCCGCCACCAGTCCGTCAGCCAAGATATTTAATAGTTTCGGGAGTAAGGCTGCAGGCGGTGGCGTCAGCGCTGCAGTGCAGAAGGTAGGCAAGGCCTTAACCCTCGACAATCTGGCAAAGGTTGCGATGATCGGCTCAGTTGGCGTGTCTTTGTTAGGTGCTAAGGCCGCTCTCGATCCGAAGGTTTCAGCTGCACCCACGCCGGTGTCCGCACCTAAGGTACTGGGCTTCCCCGACACGGACGAAGTCTTCAAGCCATCTGAGCCACTGGCTGCAGCTATCGATATCCGCAAGCAGCGCAAGTACACCGACACCAATCTCACATGGGGCACAGGCCTGACCGGCAACGTGCAAGTGCCGACATTGTTCGGCGCAGGTTCCACAGCAGGAGCGTTCTAGTGTCCAAGGTTCATGAGATCATCGAGATGCACAATTACCTCGACACGACCAAGCGCACGCTGGCGACGGAGTTCCAAGAAATTGTCGACTACGTGTTGCCCGACCGGTCGAACGTGCAGCGCTGGGAGTCACCGGGGCAGCGACGCGGCACCGTGCGCTATGACTCGACGGCGGTAGAAGCGGCTGAGATTCTGGCCGGTAATCTGGCCGCGACACTCACCCCTCAAGCCTCGGTCTGGTTCCAGTTGGTCACCAAGAATCCACAGCTGCGGCAAATGAAAAAAGTAGTCGATTGGTGCCAGGAAGTGCGCGACCTGATGTTGGGCGCGATGAGCACCTCCAATTTCTACCTGGCGATGGATGAGGTTTACCTTGACCTTGTCGGCTTCGGGACTGCGGCACCGTATGCCGAAATGCTGAACGGGCGACTGCATTATCAGTGCTGGCCTATCAAGGACTACGTGTTCACGGTCGGCATTGATGGTCGGGCCAATGCTATCTACCGCAAGTTTAAGATGACCGCTGAGCAGGTGTTTAATCGCTTCAGCCGCCACCCGGGCAAGAAAGAGCTCGGTGACATAGTCACTGCGGCCATGTCATCGACTGCGGATGCGCAGGCTTCACAGCGTGAGATTGAAGTCATCCACTGTATTGCGCCGCGCGAGAAGTACACGCCGGGCAAGCCAGGCTTTCAGAACATGCCGATCGAATCGGTGTACGTGAACGTCGATGACCGTGTGATTATGGCCGAAGGCGGCTATGAAGAAATGCCAGTGTCAATTGCGCGATGGCGCGTGACTTCAGATGACGCAGGCTGGGGGCGCGGACCAGGCTCCACCTCGATGCCTGACGTTCGCTCACTGAATGCTGCCAAGCGGATGATTCACCGGGCCGCTGCTAAGGACTTGGACCCGCCTCTGATTATCGAAGACCGAGGCGTGATTGGTAGCGTGCGGACCACGCCCAACGGGATTACCTACAAGCGCAAAGGCGCCGAGGTCGATTACCTGACCAGTGGCTCGCGTATGGACTTGGGCATCTTCGACGTGCAGGAACTCAAGAGCCAAATCCGTAGCGTGTTCTATGCCGACCATCTGCGCATGCCGCCCCCACAGGGCACGCCGATGACCGCTACCGAAACCCAGATCCGGTGGGAACTGATGGAGCGCCTGCTTGGGCCGACGCTTGGCCGGGTGATGACCGAGCTATTGAATCCCGGCGTTGAGCGGACTTTCGGCTTGATGATGCGGACGGGGCAGCTACCCGAGCCGCCTCAGGAAATGATGGAAGAAGAAATCGACATTGAATACCAGGGGCCACTGGCACGCGCGCAGAAGCAGCCCGAGATTGCAGCCATCGAGCGCACGTTCGCTGCGGCGGCAGGCCTCGACCAGATGACCCAGAGCAACGCGGCTACGATGAGGCTCAACCCCGATGAGGCGGTCAAGATACTGGCTCGCTTGCACGGCTTCCCGGCTGACGGGCTACGTGATGACGATGAGATTGCAGCGATGCAGCAGCAGCAGCAGGAAGCCATGGCTGCACAGCAGGAACGGCAGGATGCGGCGCTTGCGGCTGATATGGCGGGCAAGGTTCAGGGAGCGGCGGCCTAACCGATGGCGGCTGACGACCGAGAAACATCAGCCGCCCGAGAGCACGCCCTTGCGCGCCTCGAAGGCGAAGCGCCGGGGAGCATCCGCGAGGCGACACGCTCAGCCTACCGCGACGTCCTCAGTACCGATTCCGCACGGGTTGTCCTTGAGGACTTAATCCGCGCATACCACGACCGCACCTCTCCACAGGTAGAGGAAGCGGTTGCAACCATCGACCACCCCTACCGCGCGTATTACGTCGAGGGTCAGCGCTCTGTGGTGCTGGCTTTACGGGAGTTGGCCGAGGAATTATTGAGAGGCGATGAATCATGAGTGAATTTCTGGACGCGTTACCCGAGCACCTGCGCGGTGCCGTTGAGGGTGCCGGTATCGATTCGGTCGAAGGCTTGGTGCAGAATTGGGCAGATGCGCAATCAGCGGTCGGTTCAAGTATCCGTATCCCAGGGCCGGACGCTGGCGCCGAACAGGTTGCCGAGTTTGACAGCCGGCTGCTTGAGAAAGTACCACGACTGGTGCGGCTTCCTGATGGCGAAAGCGCCGAAGAAGTCTCAAGATTTTACGGCGCATTGGGCCGACCAGAAGCACCAGACGGCTACGCATACGGTGATTTGCCCGCTCTGGATGCAGGCTCAGATTCCGACAAAGCGACTTGGACCGAGGCTGACAAAAAGACCCGCGAGTGGATTAGCAATATCTCCCACAAAGCGAACCTGACAAACACGCAGGCCCAGGTGTTGTACTCAGACATGATTGAAGATGCGCGCGCGAACGTCGCAACGGCTATCAATCAGCGGGACACGATGGCCTCCAAGCTCCGCGAGGACTGGGGGCAGGACTATGACCAGCGCATGGTGATGGCTGGGCACGTGCTCAAGGTGTTTGGCGGCGAGGAAGGTGCAGCGCTTGCGGCACAGGAGTTGGATGCGACCGGGCTGTCTAATTCCCCCGCTATGGCGCGGATACTGCACACCATCGCGTCCAACCTCAGCGAAGACCAAATCATCGACACAGGGGTCACGCCGTCGAGCCTGACCAAGACCTCAGAGCAAATCCGGGCGACGCTGAACGAGATGCGCGGGAACAAAGACCACCCGATGCACCATGCTTCAGACCCACGTCACGGTGATGCGATGGCGAAGATTGATTCGCTCTACAACGAACTTGAGGCCTTGAAGCGGCACGCCGCTTGAGCTAGTCTCAGTTCTGAAGAAAGCAGTTTGCCCTGCAGTCGCCCACCGGATACCCCCACGTTCCGGTGTGGCGACACTTCTCGGGGAGTCCGCAAGGGTCCGGGTGACACAGTGAAAGCACTGAAGGCCAGCGACCTTTAATCGCAGACGGGTCCGGTTCGAGCGGGTAGTCCTTCGAAAAGTTGTTTTAACTTTCGGAGGACAGATCCATGTCAACAGAAGTATCCGTCGCACACGTCGAAGCGTACCGCGACAATGTCATCATGCTGGCGCAGCAAAAAGGCTCGCGCTTGATGGGCACTGTACGCAATGACGGCGATATCATCGGGCGGACGTGTTACTACGACCGCATCGGCGCCACTTCTGCCTCGCAGGTCACGACCCGCCACGCAGATACCCCACTCACAGACACACCGCACTCACGTCGCCGTGCTGAAATGACTGATTGGGATTGGGCCGACCTCATCGATTCCGTCGATCGCATCCGCACCATCTATGACCCAACCAACCGCTATGCGGTCAACGGGGCATGGGCTATTGGGCGCGCCGTCGATGACGTGATCATCGATGCAGCCAGCGGCAACTCGTATGAGGGACAGTCTGGTGGCACGGTTACCGCACTGCCCGCCGCGCAGAAGATTGCGCATAACAGCACGGGGCTGGATTTGGATAAGCTGCTCGAAGCCAAGGAAATCATTGACGCGAGCGACGTGGACCCAGAAATTCCGCGTTTCTGCCTTGTTACAGCGGCCCAGATCACTAACTTGCTGAACGTGACGGAGATTCAATCAGCCGATTACAACACCATCAAGGCGTTGGCGTCCGGCCAGGTTGATACCTTCCTCGGTTTCAACTTCATCCGCACACAGCGGCTGGATACGGACGGCACCAATCGCCTCGTCCTGTGTTACACGCAGGCTGCTATCGGGTTGGGCATGGGTCAGGAACTCATGGTCGACATTGGCCCACGCCGGGACAAGCGCAACGCCACACAGGTGTACGTGTGTGCTTCACTGGCCGCAACGCGAATCGAAGACGAACAACTCGTCGAGATCGCCTGCGTCGAATCGTAAGGTCGGAAGACCTCAAGGAGTAGGCTGATATGGCTATAGAAGAAGTATTGTCCGGGACGATCACCAACCGTGATGCGATCCCGATTGCGTTTAGCGCGGGGAACTTGGCGGCTGGTACTGCCAAAATTGCCGTGGGCACGGTGGAGATTGGCGTCTTTGACGCCGGTTCGACTTATCGCATGTTCGAGATCCCCTCGAACGCGATTGTTCACCGGGTTGAGATTAGCTGCGATGTAGGCATTGTTGCCGCCATCGCCAATGTGGGCATCTACCAAACCACCAATAATGGTGGTGCGGTGGTTGACGCGGACCTGTTCGGTTCTGCTGTCGACCTCGATGCTGCAGCCCTGACTGACTCAAGCATCATGCACGAGTCGGCGGTAGTGGGGATTGAAGACGTCGAAAAGGAACTCTGGTCTGCGCTCGGCTTGTCTGCCGACTCAAATCGGGGTTACGACGTGGTCATCACCACTACCGTGGCTGCTACAACCGGCGGAACGGTAAGCCTGCGAGCCTGGTACACCACGAACCAGTAATCGCGTGACTACCTGGTCCTCGGAAGTCGCGATTTGTAACGGTGCTCTCAACCTTTTGGGTGCTGAGAGCATCGTCGCGGTCTCCGATTCCCGTTTCTGCGACGCCTACTTCGACCAGGCGCGGGATGAATGCCTGGCCGCATACCCTTGGAACTTCGCGGTTCGTCGCACGGATTTAGGGGCACCGCTCGCGGCAGGCTCCGAAGGCTATCCGGTTTATGAATGGACTTACGGATTCTCTCTGCCCCGGGGGGATAACGACTTCTGCCTGCGTGTGATGGACACCAAGAACGGCGAGCCTTATCGCGTTGAGGGCAAGTGGCTGTATGCCAACCACAACTCGGTCTACATCACCTACATTCAGCGGATTGAGAGCATTAACGAATGGTCTCCGCACGCGAAGATGACGCTGTCGGCCAAGCTGGCTTCGCTGATTGCCTATCCGATCACCAAGTCTTCGACCATGTTCACCAACATGCACGGCCTGTATATGAACTTGCTCGCCGATGCGCGGCAGGTGGATACGCAGGAAGGCACCCCGGACGAAATCCGTAGCGACGAGATACTAGACGCCCGCTTCGGGTATTATCCCCACTTGTCGGGTAACCGATACTAAGGAGTCGGCAATGGCGCGAGTCGTTCCGGTTCACACGAACTTTACCGGTGGCGAGATATCCCCCCGCCTGCTGGGCCGGGAAGATATTGAGCGCTACCGCTCAGGATGCGCGACGCTCTCCAATTTCGAGATACTGCCGCATGGTGGCGCCCGTCGCCGGGCTGGGTTCCACTACGTGGCCTCGGTCAAGGATTCGGACGAAGTCTCACGCCTGCTGCCGTTCGAGCACAGCGTGTCGGTCGCCTACGTGCTCGAGTTCGCGGATCTGTTCATGCGCGTATTTCGCGACAACGGGCAGATAGTTACAGCACCTGACACCCCCTACGAGATAGCCACGCCTTACCTTGAGGCCGATCTGTTCGACATTCAGTACGCACAGGCTTCCGATGTGATGTATCTGACGAGCGCGAACTATTGGCCGCGCAAGCTGTCGCGCACCGGCGACACTGCATGGACGCTCTCCAATTACGTCCCGATTGACGGGCCATACCTCGACGCCAATGACACCGCGACGACGCTCAATCCCAGCGGCACCACGGGCAATATCACGATCGTGGCAAGCACTAGCTTTTTCAATGTGGGGCATGCACCGGTCGGCACTGAGCCGGGCGCCTACTTCCAGCTGCATAGCGGCTACGTGCAAGTGACCGCTTACAACTCAGCTACGTCCGTCGACGCCACTGTGCTGGATACGCTATCAGCGTCCACAGCGACGACAACCTGGCGCGAGGGCGCATGGTCTTCATATCGCGGGTTTCCCAGGGCAGTGAGTTTCTTCGAAGAGCGGCTGTACTTCGGCGGCACAGACTTCCAGCCACAGACGCTGTGGGGTTCTGCTG
>Ga0255047_10003312_pt1 | contig 10152 bp, 8 predicted proteins | sample JV7_2_1_MG_FD_183640 | JGI IMG/M metagenome (GOLD analysis project Ga0255047, IMG submission 183640) | Seawater microbial communities from Jervis Inlet, British Columbia, Canada - JV7_2_1 | ecosystem: Environmental > Aquatic > Marine > Inlet | place: Canada: British Columbia | collected 2016-10-06 | reverse complement strand
GAAGCCTCTTGTTTTGACATTGGGCGGCCGGGCGAATGCCTGGATGGTGTTTGTGTTTTCCCCGATAAATACATATTCATCCGTGAGATAGTTGAATCCCTGGCTTGCCAGCCATGTGCTGAGCGTGGTTTTTCCACTGCCACTGCATCCCGGCAGTACGATTCCCCTGCCATTTCTTGACAAAGCCGCTGCGTGTAATGCCATGCCATCACTGTTATTGTCAATCAAATGGTGGATCGTCTGCCGAATCAACGTGGTGGCCAGATCTGACTCCTCCCGGCCCCGATAGAGACGTTGTTCCCCGTGTCTTAATACCAGTTCGACTCCATCCCGCGTTATGGTGAGGGTTACGCCGGGAGACACGACTTCATCGTCATTGGTGTCGCTATAAAGGAACTCGATCAGCCCCGAAATTTCAGTAGGGTATTCGATGGACAGACTTTGGCCTGCAAAATTCACGTAGCGTATGTTCACGGCTGACTGGTTCTATATGGTGATTGCCCCATGGTCGCTGAAGGTTTTCAGCGTCGCTTCGACATCTTCCCGGGTGCGGGCCCCGACCTCCGGATAGGACGAATTTATCAGGTCGATGATCTCGAACACAGTCCGTTTCCCGTCACACAACCGCCAGATAATGGACGCAGTCTGATTCATATATACGATGGTCGTTTTGGTCGGATGATAGAGCAACAACTCGTTGTCCAGTTCCTCCAGCGTGAATTCTTTGTCGGGGACGGGTATGCTATCAGAATCCATAGCCTGTACTCTTGCTTGTTGAGAGCAACGCACTATATCAAGAGCAGGAGAATGAATCACGACATCTGATCCTCGTGAGATCAGAAGTATACTAGTTTTGCTGCAGCAGTTTGTGGAACGCCCCCCCCGAATCAACCAGTTCGGTGGGGGAACCCTGCTCGACGACTCTACCGTTTTCCATAACCAGGGTGTATTCAAACTTCCGGGCCAGTTCCAGCCTGCTCAATACCGCAATCATCCCCTTGTTGTTCATGTGTCTAAGGAGGTTATCGATCATTCGGGTTTCCGCTGCTGGGTCCAGCGGGCTGGTCGCGTCGTTCAGGATCAGGACATCCGGGTTTTTCATCAGCCCGCGCGCGATCGCCAATTTCTGCCGCTGAGCCAGGGCCAGCCGTGAACCTCCTATGCCGACTTCGTATTCCAGCCCGGCATTCATGATATCGTGCCTCAAACCCATTGTATCCACGGTTTCACTGATCAGCTCACCGACACGAGACTGTGCCCGCGCTTTCCCGTAAGCCAGGCGACCGAAAAGGATATTGTCCTGGATAGTGAGGGCAGGGTTGAATTTTTCCGGGTCGAAGAAACTGATGTAGTCGTTATCTTCGCCAAGCTCCGAATAAAGCACACCGCGTGCATTCACCAGGCGCTGTCTCATGGAGTCGTCGATGAGGTCCAGTCGGTGGCGGGCGGGAATAAGCTTGAAAGGCAAGGACAGCAACAATACTCGATCTTCATCCGGCAGATTGTCGAGCCTGCCCTCTTCGGTGCGGTTCAACAGGCCGTGAAACACGGGTAAATCATCCGCGCTGATGAAGCTGAACTGCTCGAATAGCTCACTGTCCGACGGCACATCGGCAAATAGATCAAGCATTACATCGGCAATTTCCCGCCCGATCTTCAGGAATTCCGGGATCAGTTCACCTTGTTCGAGTACCTTGATGACTTGTGGGTTGTGTGAAAGATTTTCTGTGTCGAACGAAGCATCGATCGCCGATCCAAACAATAGATTCTCAGCCACGGACATATTGGTGTTGTAGTGATTGCGGTCAAAGGGTTCCACCAGGTCTGCTACACCGGGGTCGGACAGACGCTCACGCAGAGCCGTGCGGGCCTCCAGCACACGTTGGGTTAATCCTGCGAGGCGGTTGTCATCCGTTGATATGGTGCCATTGAGGCCCAGCTTGTATATATCGTCTGTCAGTTCGGTAACCTTGAATATTTCGAATATTCGGTCGATAAGCTGGTTCCCGTTATCCACTCTGGCCGACTGATAGTCTATCCAGTCCGCATCGAGATTATCCGCGCTGACCCCGGATGCCCGCGCTTCCTTCACCACATGGGCGTGCTGCTTCGCCTGTGCTTCATCATATTCGGGGTCTTTAAGCGGGTAGTGCTTGAGTCCATAGACCACGTTTTCAAACACCGTTCCGGAGAAAATATGGGCGTTGGGTCCGACGTAGGCGGTGCGCCTGCCGAGAATTGCTTCGGGTAATTCGCTCAGGTTGTCATTGTTGATCGTGATACGGCCCGCTGTGGGTAAGATCAATCTGGCAATCAGTTTGGCAACCTCTTCCTTTCCACTGCCGGTTGCACCGATCGCGCTGGTATGTGTATCCAGGTCAAGGCGAAAATTCGCGCCATCGACCAGTTTTACCACTTGATCCTCGCTGTAAATCAGGTTATTGGACACCAAGGTGCCCGATATGGGGTCGATACTTTCCGGTATCTGGTCCTGCAGTTCGCTGTCCAGCATGTGCTCAGGCTGGAACTGCTCGATAATCTGGGCATATTTCACACGGACATCTTCCGTGATCTGGTAGAATTTCAGCAGTTCGCTCCAAGGCGGACCGATGTCCTTGTAGGCGGCAAGTACGGCAACAAGCGCACCCAGAGAAAGTTCGCCGATGATGACAAAGTAACCACCAACTGCATAGAAAAAAAATGGCGTCAACTGACCGAGAAAATTGTTCAGGAATTTTATGAAGAACTTCCGTTTGTAGATCTCGAAGCGGATGTCATAAATGGTGCCCAGTTTGTTCGAGATCTTGGCCTTTTCAAAAATTGAAGTATCGTTGGCATGGATTTCGACGACTCCCGACACCGATTCGCCGACCCCGTCCGCAAGTTTTCGCACCGTCTGGACCCGCCTCTTGGCCAGGGCATTGACTTTTTTCTGCAGCTTGGGGATCAGGTAGATCTGTATTGGGTAGAGTGCGACAGCGGCCAACCCCAGCAAGGGGTCCTGAATGAAGATGAACGAAAGATAGGTCAGCAGCAATCCACCCTGGAATGCAGGCAAGGCAAATGCATCCCCGATAAAGCCGCCGAGAGGTTCCGTTTCGGCCGTAATCATGGGAATGATCTCGGCCTGGGACAGACGTTTGAAGTGAGGCAGTGGAAAACGCAGGATGCGGCTGTAGAGTTCGAAACGGAACCGCCGTAACATGCGTTCACCCAGGACGCCGCGGTAGACGTTGATCACATATTTCAAGGCGCCGCCCAGCAGGACCAGCCCCAGATAGGCGAAGGACAAAACGAGAAGATAGGAGATCTGGTCGACGTCGAAGCCTAGTATATTTTCCGGGATGCTTACACCGCCGATGGCGTTATTAACGATCAGCTTGGGGATTTCAAGGGTGAGGTACACGAGGGGCATGGAAGCTGCCGTCATTAGAATCAGAAATATCTGGTCCCGGAAGGTGTGCTTCAGGATGTATCGGTAGATCGAAGGGTCTAATACGTCTTTTTTATCGGAATTACTTCGCATTGATCAGATGATGACGTGAGAACACTCTAGATGAACCTGCGTAGGATAGCTTATATTGTTATCAGATGCCCCTATATTGACGCTATGAACGCTGTGCAACCGAGTGTAACGATAATCGTCAAAGGTTATCCCCGGTTATCCGAGACCTTCATTGCCCAGGAGATCCATGCACTGGAAGCGCGCGGGCTCGATCTGAATATTGCCTCACTACGAAGGCCAACTGATCCTGCTTTTCATCCGCTGCACAATGAGATTAGCGCGCCGGTATTGTACCTGCCGGAGTACTTGTATTTGGACCCACTACGTCTGTTGCGCGCCTGGCGGCTATGCCGCCGCAAAGAGCGGTACAATTCGGCGTTAAAGTCCTGGTTGGCGGATCTGTCGAGGGACCCTACGCCCAATCGCGTACGTCGCTTTGGTCAGGCATTGGTTCTCGCAGCGGAACTGCCGGACCATTGCGGGTTTTTATATGCGCATTTTTTGCATACCCCCGCTTCGGTGGCGCGCTATACCAGCATGATCACCGGACTGCCGTGGGCCTGTTCCGCCCACGCCAAGGACATTTGGACTACGCCGGATTGGGAAATCAAGCAGAAGCTCGATGAGTGCGAGTGGCTGGTCAGCTGCACCAATGCCGCGGTACAGCACCTGCAATTACTTTCACCGGATCCGGGGAAAATCTCACTGGTTTACCACGGGCTTGATTTCAATCGCTTTGCCGAGCCGTCAGGTTGGCCGCGAAACCGAACGCCCGGGACCGGCAAAACCGGCACCTTGTGCATACTGTCGATAGGGCGAGCCGTGGAAAAAAAGGGATTTGATGACTTGCTGCACGCGCTGGCCAGCTTGCCCCGCAGCCTGGATTGGCGTTTGGTGCATATCGGAGGTGGTTCACTGGCCGAACGGCTAAAAAAAAACGCACAAGAGCTTGGCCTTTCGAGAAAAATCGAATGGCGGGGCGCGCAATCTCACGACGACGTTCTGTGCGCCTATCGTTCGGCCGACATCTTCGTCCTGCCCAGCCGTGTGGCTGACGACGGCGATCGGGACGGGCTGCCGAACGTGCTGCTCGAAGCACAGAGTCAGAAAGTGCCCTGCATTTCAACGCGAATTTCCGGAATACCCGAGCTGATAGAAGACGGTGTGACGGGGATTCTTGTCGAACAGCAAGACCCCGCTGCGCTGGCACGTGCGATTGAATTACTTCTGGCCAGTTCTGAGTCGCGGGCCCGTCTCGGGCAGGCGGGATTCGATCGGGTCCGTGCCCGGTTTTCACTACTCAACGGCATGGAAAAACTCATACAACAATTTCCGAAACGCGTGTTGCCTGGTGGAGATCGCATTCTACGCACCGCTTAAGTCTCCGAGCCACCATCGCCCATCCGGCGATCGACTCATGGCCAGACTGTTGCAGACGGCGATTGCAGCCAGTGGTCACCAAGTGGAACTCGTCAGTAACTTCAGATCATGGGACGGGTCCGGCGACGCCGCGCGCCAGCGCCGACTGCGTGACATCGGAACACGGATCGCCCACCGATTGGTCAGTGCTTATAGTTCCGCCGGCCGGCAACCGGAACTGTGGTTTACTTACCACGTCTACCACAAGGCGCCGGACTGGATCGGCCCGCACGTTAGCGCCGCGCTGCAGATACCGTACGTCGTTGCCGAAGCGTCTTTTGCGTCGAAGCAGAACGACGGCCCATGGCGCATCGGACACGAGCAGTGTCGAATGGGAATCTGCACGGCACAAGCCATTGTCAGTCTGAACCGGCAGGACGATCCGTGCCTGCAGGGTTTAATGCACCCCGCGTGTGAGTTGATCGAAATTAGACCTTTCATGTCCTTAAAAGAAGTGAATGCCGCAATCGCTGACCGTTCGATGGTCGCCCGGAAATGGGGGGCGCCACTTTCCGAACCCTGGCTGGTTTGTGTGGCGATGATGCGTGAAGGAGACAAGCTCAACTCGTTCATGCAACTGGCCCGGACATTGTGTTCGCTGACAGATGAACGCTGGCACCTGATCATTGTCGGCGATGGATCTGCAAGGTCGCGGGTAGCACAATTGTTCGAGCCGGTGGCAACCCGTGTCACCATGACGGGGTTGCTGGACCGGGACGAAATTTTTTCTATCCTGAAAGCGAGCGACGTGTATGTATGGCCGGCAGTAAACGAGGCCTACGGCATGGCCTTACTGGAAGCGCAGGCTTGTGGGCTGCCGGTTATCGCATCAGCATCTGGAGGTATACCCCAGATCGTCGAGCACCGGCTTACCGGCTTGTTATCCCGGGCCAGCCACTCTGAAATGATGGGCCGACACATACGTGAGCTTCTCCACGACCCGGTGCGCGGCAGAAAGATGGGAGCTCTGGCCGAAAACAAGTGCCGCAGCCAGCACAACCTGATCGAGGCCAGCGTCGCGCTGGATGGCCTGTTTGCCCGATTGAGACGTTCAGCATGATACGCAGCTCAACGAAAATTTTGTTTATTCGCCACGGCCTGACGTCGTGGAATGCTGCCGGGCGCATACAGGGACACACCGATGTACCGCTCAGTGACGAGGGTCGTACCCAGGTCGGCAAGCAAAGAATACCGCAGGACTATATCGACGCTCGATGGGTGAGCAGTCCACTGGGACGCGCGGTGCAGACTGCAGGCCTGATGGGATGCAGCAATCCGGAGATCGAACCGTCACTGATAGAAATGAACTGGGGTGATTGGGAGGGATTGACACTGGTTCAATTGCGCGATCAACTTGGTGACGAAATGCGTGATAACGAGAATCTTGGTCTCGACTTCAGACCTACAGGAGGGGAAAGTCCAAGGCTGGTTCAGCAACGCCTGAATCAATGGCTGCTGAAGGTGGCCGCCGCACCTTATTACTATGTTGCGGTCACCCACAAGGGCGTGATTCGCGCAACACTGGCCCTTGCAACTGACTGGGACATGACCCGGCCACCTCCTGTGCAGTTGGACTGGACCTGCGGTCATGTATTTTCACTGAGCGGCGATGGAAAAATTTCATTGTGCCAGGCGAACCTCCCGTTAGTGGAGGGCTAGTTCTTGCAGTCGTTTAACAAAGCGACCTGCTTTTTCATATTTTCCCTGGCTGTTCGCTCATACCGCTCCTTATAAAAATCTGAGGAGTAAATGCTGGGCCTGTCCAGGAGCTGTTTCAGGAACCGGCCGTTTTTTTCCGCAAATTCCCGGTCAGTCAGGCCGGGGAGCTCGTTTCTTACGTTCTGGTTGTCTTTGATGAATTCCTGCCACGGCAGGCCAAAGCCGGACAGGTCGATATCGGCGACGTATTTCTCATCCTCGGCCTGGGGCGGATCGTTGTGGATGGTGATCATTATCAGCCGGTAGATCTGAGCGATGAGATCGGGGCTCATATTGCCCAGGGCGACTCGTTTGAAGCGATCGGCGCTTTTTAACTCATTGTCCGCAGCAATCGGATCGTACTCGACGTCATGGAACCACAACGCCAGCTCGATGGCATCGGCATCATTCTTTATTTCATCATGCGCCAAGTCGAACTGGCGCAGACAATGCTCGACATGAGTGCTGGTGTGATAGTAACGGTGTGGTTCGCCATAACTGGCCTTGATTCCGCTGAACAGGTTTTGCACGGGTGAACCGGAATAGCAGCAACGCGACCACAGATTTTCGAACCTGGTTTGATTCAAAAAGGATTACCGTGACCGGAATTCTAGGTTTGCGGTAATTGCGATTGCAGGCTCTCGACCTGCTGGCTCAACTCACTCACCATAGCCGTGGATTCAGCCAGCTTCAGGCTGAGCTGGCGCATCACGTCGAGCGCAACATGAGGACTGTCCGTCATCATTTTGAGGAACGCATCGTTGGATATCCGCAAGGTCTGGACCGCACCCTTGGCGCGCAGCGTGGCGGATCGGGGCGAGTTGGTAAGGATGGCCATTTCGCCAATCATCTCGTTTTTGCTTCGGGTCACAACCGGCATCAATCCGTCTTCCGTTTCCACCAAAATCTCGACTTCACCCGACATAATCACGTAGGCGCAGTCAGACGGGTCGTTTACATGGAATAAAATGTCCTGGTCGTGGAATTCGATGGCTTCGCTGGTGAAAGCCAACAGCTTGAGTTTCGACGCCTCTAATCTCGAGAACATCGGCACCCGTCTCAGTTGCTCTGCTTCCTGGTAAAGATCCAAAGCCGATACCGAACCTAGTTCATGTTATTCATTAAGAATGACACGCAATGTTGAGTAAATCAAGGTAATATGACGCAGTTTGGGGTGCCCATTATTCCCCATGCAGTGCAGATTCCTCAGGCGCGGGGGCCCGCTACGGACACATTTTGCCCGTGGCCTGTGTCGAACATGTTATTTATACGATGGTGGATGGTGTTGAGACCGTCCAGAAGCCCAGCTACGGCAGCTGCCCCGGGGCGGGGTTGATGGGGCAGCCGCCTGAGTGCGTCGGCCATGGTTTTCCAGGGGCGCGGACCGTCTCCATCCAACATTTCCACCAAGCCGAGTTTCTGGGCCTGGGTAGCCCTAATCAACTGTTCCTTGCGGGGTGTCGATCGCGGAATCAGCAAGGCGCGTTTATCCATGGAAAGAATTTCGCAGAATGTGTTGTATCCGCCCATTGCGACAATACCGTCGGCGTGCGACATCAAAACTTCGATGTGGCTGTCGAATGTTATCACCGATAATTTATCCAGCAGTTCGATACGCTCAATGAATTCGTTTTGTTCATGCACAGGCATGAACGGTCCCAGTACGATCAAGGCTTTGTGATCCAGGGTTCTGTCGTTCTCATAGGCCCGAATCACCCAATCGATCATGGTCCCACCGTCACCACCCCCACCACCCGTGATCAGCAGATAGGATTCTTCGAGGGGCAACGGCGGGCGAAATGACGTGTCATGTGGAATTATGCGGGGCAAATAGCCCGTGTATATCGTTTTCAGACGAACATTTTCCGGAACATCGATTCCGCGCAGGGTATCACCCATGAGCGTTACGCCGTATATCCAAATTTCACTGTACAAATCCTTCAGAGCGGGCATCGCTTTTTTTCGATCCCACTCTTTTTTCAGTGCGTCGGGCGCGTCCATTACATCGCGCAGTCCAAGGATGTTGTACGCACCACGGGCCTGCAACATTTCCAGGGTCTCGTGAACTTCTCCCCGAAGGCCCAGAGGCTCCTTGTCTACCAGGAAAAGATCGGGTGAAAAAATATCCGCAGTGTGGCGAATGATCGATGAGCGCAGAGCTAGCGTATGTTCCAGGTCGATATGAAGGCCAAGCGAGGTGTAATCCCCATTGTGTAGTTTGATCACTCCAGGTATCCGAACAAAATCCACGCGGGCCCGAAAGTCGAAGCTACCGATAATGGGCGAGCCTGACAAAATGAGTACGCTCAGCCCTTTATACCGGTCGACCAGGTCATGCGCGATGGCGCGGCACCTGCGTAAATGGCCCAGCCCAAAAGTATCGTGGCTGTATATCAGGATGCGGGCGCCGTCCAGGCGTTCAATCATGGGATAATCCGTCGATTCAGTTGATTGGATATGGTCAGGATATACCACATGGGAAAGTTTATCAGCCCTGGAAAGGGGTCAGTGTCGATTGATACCATGACATTGGATTTTGGGATTTTGTAATCTTTGCAATTATCATTCGACACTGACCCCTTTGATTCGGTCCAGCAGGAATCTTGTCGTCATGAGGTCCAAATGGCCCCCACCGCCATTTTTGAATAGAGTAATCTCATCCGCGTTCCGTCGTCCTGGATGTTTGTTGCGACACAGATCGTAAAGATCGGCAACAATGTCCTCCGCGGTCATGACGCCGTTGGCAATCGGAATCATGATTTCGCCGACATCAAGAACCGTAGTCTGCCGTGAATCCACGAATACCGTACAGTTGCCGAAACACGCGTCATCAGCTTCACGCATATCGGCAGTGAACGCACCAACCAGGTCGAGGTGGGTGTGTGGGCTCAACCAGTCTCCATAGATCAAGGGTTGTCGTGACATGGTCGCACAGGAGACGATGTCGGCGCTACGTACCGCTTGTTCGAGTTCTGCGGCGCACTCGACCGATAAGCCATCCAGTTCCAGTGTCTCGGCAAGATGCCTGGCCTTTTCAGGCGTTCTGTTCCAGATCGTAACTCTGTTGATAGTCGGACGTGCCGCCTTGTGTGCGGCTATCAGGTGGGGCGCCATGGTGCCCGCGCCTACCATGAGCAGGTGTTTTGCATCTCGAGGGGCTAGGTAGGACGCACCCAGCGCAGAATCCGCGGCAGTTTTCCGGCAGGTCAGAGCAACCCCGTCAACCGCGGCGAGGGGCTCACCGTTTACGCCGTCGAACAACACGTACACCGCCTGGATCGCGGGCAGTGACTTGCGTCTGGTGTTGTTTCCGGGAAAAACGGTGACCATTTTCATGCCGATGGCCTGATCGTATTGCCATGCTGCCCGTATCAGTAAATGATTGCTGTGGTGTTCCCTTACCGGTTGCTCGAGCAGCAGGTCTTCTATCTTGTGCGTGTCATCCAGATGAAGCTGTTTGAGCCCGGCGATCAATGCAGAATAGTCCAGGGCCCGGTGGACAGTTGACGCATCGATAAATTTCATTAATT
>Ga0255047_10003308_pt1 | contig 10156 bp, 8 predicted proteins | sample JV7_2_1_MG_FD_183640 | JGI IMG/M metagenome (GOLD analysis project Ga0255047, IMG submission 183640) | Seawater microbial communities from Jervis Inlet, British Columbia, Canada - JV7_2_1 | ecosystem: Environmental > Aquatic > Marine > Inlet | place: Canada: British Columbia | collected 2016-10-06 | reverse complement strand
GAACGGGCAATGTGTTTCAGCGACGTCGACGGCCGCGTGGTTGAAGCGAACGAAGCGTACCTGCATTTATGGGGGATGACCATAGAAGAAGCGAAATCCGACGACTGGATGATAAAGTTGACCGCCCCGTCGCGAGACAGGGCGATAGCTCGCCTAGAAGCCGTGCTGGCTAGCCACGACCGGTTCATGTTCGACGATTTGGAACTCAACGACGGCACACAGCGGCTGGTGAAGATCATCGCTACCCCGATCCTCGACAACACCGACAAGTTCGTGGGGTACGCGTCGGTGCTCATGGTGATCGGTCACTGGTCGTGAGCATCGTCGGTGTAGCGATCGTCGTGCTGCTCGTGTTGACGTTCATTCTGGAACTGGTTGGTGTGAGTCGCTCCGACCGCCAGCAAGTCGACACGATCACAGAAGTCTATGAGCTGGTCCGCGACAACATGCCCAAGCCGCTTGCATACTTATGGGTGGTTGTAGTAGTAGGGCTGCTAGTTTGGACGATCCCACACTTCCTTGGTGTGTGGTGAAAGGCTCCCCCCGAAATGGAAACCTGTTGTGACGAAATCAACTGCTGCTGCTTCGTGCCCGCTCCCTCGCTGGTTAACAGCGGTACCCGTAGCCCTGCTGCGCCCGCTAGCGGTAGCAGCGACGGAACGGATGGCTCTGTCGATCCATTCAATGACGACCGCCCCCTCGCGTGTGGAATAGAGGACGTCGAGTCCTGCGAGAGTTGCACCTGATTTAGAAGTGTAGTAGCGTATGGGAATGCCCAGCAGCAACCCAGATATGGACCCATCCGAGTTCGAGGCTCTATTCGGCTTCGACGAATCCGACTCCCATTCGATGCCCAGCCAAGAGGAACTCTTCGCGCTTCGGGCGCATCTAACCGACGCCGAGCAGCTGATAGCTCTAGCGTGCGAGCTGACTGATTGCGCCGACATCGTCGAACGCGGCGAGACTGACAACCCCGAGTTGGCTCAGCGTGTTCTCGAAACCGCCCAACATCTGTTCGCTGCCTTCATGGCTGATCTCAGCGAGGACCCCGCACGAATGACGACAGTCGTCAGTTTTCTGATAACTGACGTCGTTTCCGAATGGCGCATAAAGAGTGTAGCGGCAGAGGAAGAAGTCGACTCGTTCGTCCCTAGCTCCCTAATGTTCTTGGCGTACACATGGCGCTCCCGTACCCGCGACATGGGGGCATCGTGAACGCTTGCCTAGAATGCTCCGCCCTACCCATGTTCGACGAGTGGGACAAGGACCTGTGCCACAACTGCACAGCGAACGTGTTGCAGTGGCTTCACGATACTGGCGCTCAACGGTTCGAGATCAGCCTGTCAGCGGTGACCACCGTCACAGCCGCCGAAGTGTGGCCCGAACCAGAAGAACGCCCCGACCACATCACCGAAGAAATGGTAGCGAACGCTCTCCGCATGTCTGACTGGTGGCAGGATGACATAGCCGTACTGGTATTAGAGGACGCAACGGAGGTCCCCGCAATATGAACAACCGTGAAGTGATCTTGATAAAGGTCAGCGAAGAAGATGAGAACGGCAACCTAGTCGGCGGATCCATGTCCGCCCGAGGGGTGAAAGCATACGCACTGCGCGAAGGCGACAAGCTGTCGGGCGGGATCGTCGACAACGTCACCAAGTTCCGGCAGCTGCTCCCTTCGAGCCCGTCAGCGATGAGAGCCCGGTACAAGTCGGTCGTTATGGCGTTCGATGAAGACCAAGTGTGTCTCGGCGAGTGGTGCAGAGACACGCTGGTCGTGTTGGAAGCCTAATTCCGGCTGGGGTGTCAGCCTCTGTGGGTACGTTGGAGGTATGAGTGACGACTCCACCACCACCACATCCACCAAGACTGCCACCACCGTTTCGACCATCAAACAGTTCAAGAGCCAACGCTCTCAGCCGGTCGAGTTCGAGGTTGACGGCGACAAGTTCTACGCTGTGGCGGTTATCCCCGCAGAGGACTTCGGCCGCATTGCTGAACTGCAAGGTCATCTGACCCCACAAGAAGGCAGCACTGACACCAACCTCGACACCGGGGAAACGATCCGCACACTGCTCGAAATTGTGGAGCTGATGATGCTCCCCGATTCCGTTGAACTGCTCGCTGAGCGTCTCCGCTCTAAGACGAACCCGCTTGCTGTCGAAACGATCGTCGAAATCATTGCGTGGCTTATGAACGAGAACTACGGCGACTCCAAAGACGGCGACAGCCGCCCTACTCAGCCAACGTCCGACTGACCGCTTGGATCGGGGCGAACTGGCCGTGGTTCGCTGGGATGTTGGCATCTCGTGGAGTAGACCTTCGTAGTTTCGACCAGCGTCGTCTACTGGATTGCGCTATGGCCGTTATAACTGAGCCGTTGGCGGATCACCCGTCGGAACGCGAAGACTTCATACAGGACAACCTGTACGCCCCGCTTGCCGAGACGAAAGAAGCCCGAGTGAAGGCGCAGACCGATGCTTTGGCCGCTATGGGCTTGACCCCCGAAAAGGTGGGCAAGTTCATGTCATCAGGGAAGGAACCAGCCGACTCGTAGGATAGGTCCACTTGACCACGTTCTCGATCCGGCGGTAAACGACCCCTCATGCCTCTACTCGCTGATGCTTACGCAGAAGCCCATCTTGATCTGGACCCGCTTGACCGTGACCTTGATGAAGCTCAGGCGAAACTCACCGCGGCGTTTCGGAAGTTGGAGCAAGCAGCCAAGATAGACGTCGAGTTGGACACAGCTCAGGCTCAGAGGGAAATGAAGACCCTCGAAGCGAGCATCCGTGACAAGGCTGTTCAGATAGAAGTCGAAGTCGATCAGGACTCGCTGGAACAGCTAGCACTCCAGTTTGAGGGCATCGACCAGCAAGTAAAGATCGAAGTCGAACTGGTTGGCACAGCTCAGGCTGCGAGCGAGTTGGGCGCGTTGCGCACTCTTGCCGAGGCGGTCGACAAGGGCGCTATCGACATTGATGTTGACGCGTCGGAGATAGCTACCGCTTCCGCTTTGCTTGCGGCCTTCCAAGTTCAGCTGTCTGAAGCTGACGCCTACAAGATCGACGTTGACGTCAACACAGATCAGGTCCTCGCCGCTATCGCTGAACTCGAAGTACTCGTCGCTAAATTGGAGCGCGAGGACGCCACTGTCGAAATCCGTGCCGACGTTGACGGTGTGACGAAGGCGATTGCCGAACTGGAAGCCTTGCGTCAGACGGCCGCTAACCTGAACAACAAGACGGTCCGTATCGACGTGGAGGTCGACGGCCAAGCAGCGACGCTCGCCGAGTTGGCGTTGCTGGACGCTGAAACAAGCGGTCTTGACAAGGTCATCCACATAGACATCGACATCGACGATCTGACCGGCGTGATGACCGCTTTAGCCGGATTGGGCACCGAACTTCAGGGGCTGCGCGCAACAACCGCCCGTCCGATCAACATTGAAGTCGACCTGAAAGGCTTGGAGACGGGGCTTCTACAGATCGTTGGGATCGAAGCGGCGATGGCCGCTGTCGCCGGTCAAGACCTCGATTTGTCTATCGACATCGACATTGAAGGTGTCACGGCTGCTATCGCCGAGTTGTCGGTTGTGAAGGCGGCGGTTGAATCGTTGCGTGTCGACGACGTCATCATCAGGATCCGCCCCGGGAGCACGACTAGCACTATCGCCGAATTGTACGATCTGCGACGGGAATTGGCGTTGATCCAAAGCGGCGCCGAACTCGACATCGACGTCGACGTTGAGGGCGGCGCAGAGGCGATCGCCGAGTTAACTGTGTTGGACAACCTCGTTCAGAGTTTGACTGACCGGGCGATCCGTCTCAATGTGACGATCAAAGATTTGCCTGAGACGATCACGAAACTCGCCGATTTGGAAGTGCAGGTGGAGGCTCTCGACGGCAAGAACGCCAACATCGACACGAAGCTCGTTGGCAGCGCCGACGTTCTAGCCCAAATGGGTGCCTTGCAAGTCGCTGTCGAGTCGATGCCTGAACACATCACATACAAGGTGGACACCGACGGGGTAGCTCAGGCGCTCAGCGAAGTGACGATCCTTGACGAAGTGTTCGACCATGTGGATCGCACGACCGCTAGACCCGAGATCGACGTGAAGGGCATTAAAGGAGCGTTGGCCGACATAACGAAAGTGATCGCCGGTCTGAAAGCGATCCCTAACCGGGTGAGCACCACTATTTCGACAAAGGTTTCTGGGCTGTCGCGGCTCCGCTCGTTAAGTAGCCTGCTGAAAGGCGGGAAGGGTGGCCGGGGCGGGATATTCTCCGGGTTGACCCGGGCCGCTTCTTCAGCTTTCTCCGGCGTCACACGAGCCATGTCTGGAATGTTTCCCGCTATCACCCGTGGGATCACCGACATGTTGTCCCAAGTCAGTCGGGGGATCGGCGCCTTCACACAGTCGCTCGGTTCGGGGGCGTTCGGGCAGATCAGTGAAGGGTTCAAGGGTGTCACCGCTTCGGTAAAGGGGTTGGGGGAAACCGTCCCGATGCTCGGTAAGGTCGGCAGTGGGCTAAGTAAGGTCGGCGGCGCTTTCACTTCGATGGCTGGGCCGATGTTGAAGTTCAATGCCTTCGCCGCACTCGCCACCACCGCAGCGGTGCTCGTAGCGTGGCTCATCCCGCTCGCCGCAGGCTTCGTCGCCGCCGCCGCCGGGTTGGTTATTTTTGGTGCTGCTGCTGGTGCCGCCGCAATCGGTGTCGCCGCTCTCGCTGTTCTACTCGATCCGTCGATCATGGAAGAGTTCAAGGCCGGATTCACAGGTCTGAAGCTGGTTGTCGAGAACGAGCTACAGCCGATTATTGGGCTCGTCAAGAACCAGTTCATCCCCCAACTGTTCGGTGCTCTCGGCACAGCCGCTAAGTCCCTCGCCCCTTACATCACCGACTTTCTGGTGCCTATCGCTGACTCTGTGTTCCTGTTGATAGAGGACATCGGGCAGATCGCTGGCCCAGCCCTGAAGCCTCTAGCTGACGGCCTTTCCTCGTTCATCAACATTCTTGGCAAGTTTATGGTTGCCTCTCAGGATCTGGCTGTGACGGGTATCGGCGCACTGTTTGACTCACTGAACGCCATGTTGGAGCTACTCGGCCAAATCGGTGTTGCTATGAGCCCGATTTTGGAGACGATGGGGCGCGGCTTCGCTGAATTGAACATCAATTCCATCGGTCCGTTCATGCAGATCATCCATTCCTTCGGTCAGGCGTTGGAACCGCTGGGTGGGTCGTTGGGCCGGATATTGCGGCCGCTCGGTGATCTCACTGTGACGTTCGGTGAGATCGTGGCGCAAGGCGCTGGCGTTCTCGACGTGTTCTACGATATGGCGACGCTCATCTTTCCGCCGCTCAACTTCGCTGTGATGCAAGACTTGGCGAAGAATACCTTCCCTTCGATCCTCGACTTCGCTCGACGCCTTCAAGGCCCGATGCAGAAGATGAAGGAGACGATGGGCGACATCTTCCAACGGTTGTTTACGCCGGAGAACACGGCGAACATTCAGGGGCTATTCGAGGGCATCATGGTAGCGATCGACGCCGTCCTGTCTGCTTTCGACTCCGTCGGCACCACAGACATATTCGGCTTCCTAATTGAAGGGGCGGCGCAATTCATAGCCATCCTGTTGCAAATCGGGGCGATCGGCGCTGACGCTATGGGCGGGCTGATTCAAGGGCTCGACGTAGTCCTCGAAGGGATTGCCGGAGTCGCCGACGGTTGGGGCAAACTGCTCAACACGCTCGACTTCTTGCCGTTCATCGACAACGGGGCCGGAGACGGCATGATCGAGTGGGCGGAGAACACCCAAGACGCCCTCGACGACACACGAGAAACCCTGTTCGGGCTCGGCGACGGCCTACGGACAGGCGCCGAAGCGATCTCGGGGTTCTCCGGGGAACTTGGTGTAGCGGGCAATGGACTCAACATCCTTGACGAAGACCTCAAATCGAACTGGCAGGCACTCGAACAGATCGGTGCTATCACACCGCTAGTCGTCGGCGAATACCGTGCACTTGATCCAGCGGCACAGGCCGCGGCCCAGTCGGTGGCAGCACTAACGGAGCAGTTCAAGGCGACGCTGTCTGCGACCGAAGAGTTGAACGCTGAAGGTGCCAGCAAATCCGGGTTCGCCGAGTTCATAGACAAAGAGGCGTTCTCTGTGTCCGGGGCGTTGGACGATTACCGGTCGTCGATCACTCTGAAGCTCGACAACCTGAAGAAAATCAACTTCCTTGACGCTCTCGGGTTCGACGACATCCAATCACAGCTCGCTGATCTTGACCCCGAAATGTTCTCTAAGGCGTTCGACGAAATCTTCTCCGAGGGCCTCGATGGGGCTCAGGACATCGAAACACAGTTCGAGGCTCTGTCTGCCCGTCTCGATTTGGCTGCTGCCGGGTTGAACGCCGACCTTTCCAGTCTGCTTGATGAGGGTGGCGACGAAGCCGCCCTCAACATGAAGAAGTTCTTCACGGACATCCGCGACGCCGTACAGGCTGGACAGAAAAGCATCACGGACCTGAGTACCGGCGAGAAGGTCGACATCACAGGAATTGAAGTCGCATCTGACGGTGCTGTCCCGCCAGACGTGCAAGAGTCGATTGATTCCACAGCGGGCGCATCCGGCGAGGCGTACACGTCGGCGATGGAAGAAGCGTTCAAGGGATCAGGGGAAGCAGTCAGCGCGCAGATAGGGGAAGCGTTGAACACCGCTGTCACCGACCTGTCGCCCGTGATGGAGGCGTTCGGTAAAGAAGTTGCTGTCGCTATAGGCACCGGTTTCGCTGCAACTCTCGACGAGGGCGACGAATACGGCGTCCAAGCTGCGATGAAGACGCTGTTCAGTACGCTATCAACCGACAACACCGAACTCGCTGAGAAGCTCGGCGACGACATCGGGTTGAAAGTTATGGAAGGCTTCTCTACCGGTATAGACACCGGGTCGGTAGCTCTTGCTGCTGCTCTTGGCGAGCTGATGGCAAGCATCGGCGTTGTCGGAATGCTCACTTCTGAAGCTATCGGCCGGGTAATCGGATTGCAACTGTCAGTCTCGCTTGCCGAGGGGATGATTAGTACCACTGGGGTCGCTGTGGCAGGCGTCCAAGCGATCGTCACAGCTGTTGGGGAAGCGGCTATCTTTGCTTTGACTTCTGTCGGGGATCTCGTCGGCAAGCTGTTCGCTACATCTATCGCTGCTGGGTTGCTCGGATTTATCGGAGTCGTCAAGGGCGCTGTCACAGCGACTATCACCGCTGCGTTCAGTCAAGGTGCCGCTCTGGTTATCCCTCTCGGATCGTTGACCGGGCGACTGTTCGCTCTCGGCATTATGACCGGGATTCTCTCATCGAAGGCGCTTATCCAGTCGGCGTTGGCTTCAGCTGTCAACCCGGGAGCTGTACTCGGTCTGGCGCAGGCCCTCTCATTCGCTCTAGGATCCACCATGTCGGCCGCTATCGCCGCAGGGGTCCTTGCCGTCGGGGCTGTCATTGCGGCTGCTGTGTCGGCTGTGGTGGCCGCTGCTGCCCGTGTCGGTCAAGCTGTCGGAGTCGCTACGATGCGAGTCGCTGGCGTGTCGTCCGCTGTGTCGTTCGCTTCAGGGGTTATCTCCGCTATGGGCGCTCTCGCCGGTTCCGTCGCCACGTTCGCTCGTGTTGTCGGGGTCCGGGTTGGGCTCGCGTTCACTGCTGGCCTTCAGACTGGCATCACTTCGGGTATGGCTGGGGTCGACGTTCCGATCGGGAACCTTGCTTCGGTTGGGCCCGCATTGCGAGCTATCGGGTTCAGTGCCGGTAACCAGTTCGGTGCAGGCTTGTCCTCTGGTATCCGTGCGGGGCTTGGTGCTGCTGAAGCTGCTGCTCGTGCTACCGCTGCTCGTATCGCCGCTGCCGTCAAGGACGCACTCCAAATTGCGTCGCCGTCGAAGGTGATGGCGAAGATCGGTAAAGAGGTCGGCAACGGTCTTGCGAAAGGCATCGAAGACTCTCAGGTCACCGTTGATGCCGCCGCCGCCGGTATGGCGAAACTTGTTAAAGAGTTCGATTTCACCGACAGAGTGGAAGTGGGGCTCGCTTCCGCAGGGCAGATACAAACGAACTCGCAAGACGCGAAAGACATGCTCACCCTTGTCGACGCAAACCGTGTAGCGGCCGCAGCTGGGGCGGTCACGCATGAGGCGCCGTCTATCGTGAATAACAACAACATTACAGTGCAGAACCCGTCCGGCGACCCGGCACGGGCAGGCACCAAGATAGCTAGACGACTAGAGCTTGGATTTAAGGGCTAAATAGATGCCAGCAGCAGATTTCTTCGCTATGTGTGCACCGGGCGCTCCGGCTCCCGTTGAGTTCGCTAACGCTGCGCGGCTCGACGCCTACATGGACAACGGATTGAAGCCGACGACGTTTATCGCCGGGTCGGCTTGCCTGAACGACGGTCAACTGCGGGATCTGGTCGGCCAAATCTGTAACACGCCAACTCCTAGCTATGAGACACCTGCCACTGACAACGCCCCTTGGTACGATCCGCTGATCCCTGAGTCCGCCGGGTTCGCTGGCGTGCTCGTCACAAAGGTCGAAGGGCTAGACAAGGCACCTATCGACCGTGCCGTCACCCGCCGAGTTAACGGTGGCGCTGCGATCGGTCCGATGCGTTACACCGAACGTGTCCTCGATTTTGAGATTCAACTAATCGGCAGTTCTTGCTGTTCTGTCGCTTACGGGTACCGTTGGCTGACAGCGATGCTTCAAGGCTGCTGCTCTGACGGATGCGAACTCCCCGATCTGAAGTTTCTGGAATCCATCCCTCGCGAGACAGCTCAAACGTATTGCGCTCCCGGGCTAGACGCCGGGGTGTTGACCGTCCCCAACGAGTCGAACCGGAATCCGTGGCGGACACTTCATCAGGTCGCGTTGATGGAGGGCCCCGAGGTCGTCGAACGTCGTGGCACTGGCTGCGGTTGCGGTTGCACCCCGGTGATGACTGTCGAGTTCGCTCTGGTAGCTGGACTCCCTTGGATCTACTCGGATCCTGTGGAAGTGGTTGCTCCTACAACTCTGCTTGATGGCGGAGAGCTTGACTGCGACAACCCGAACTACGTTTGGCGGTTCTGTGAGACGGCCGTCAACTGTGACCCGACTTACCCCGGCTACGACCCCCAGTGCGCCACCCCACCGGCACCACCGGCTCCGGTTCCCCCGGCGTTGTCGTGTTTCTGTGAGCCGTTGGCGTACAGGGAGAAGTCGTTCACGTTCACTTCCGCAGCGCCGGACTGGTTTGAGCAGTCGGCGATCATCACTGTAGAGAACACTTCCGCTGATCCGCTACGCAATCTGACTGTCAGGTTCGCTCAAACAAACGCCGGTTGCATCGGGTTGACCGACTGCGACTGGTGCTCGTCACTGGGTGTCGAGTACATTCCGCCGTTCTCGAAGCTCATCATCGACTCTGCTCGCCGTCTGATCCTATTGGAGACGAACGGCAACTTCTACAACGCTGAACGGGCTGTCGTGTCAGCTATCGGGACCCCTTTCTCGTGGATCGACATAGCGTGCGGTACCTACTGTGTGAAGATAGAGAGTGATGCGTTCAACACTCCCGTTACAGCCACCGTCGGCATCGAAGTCGCTACAAAAGAGCTTTAGGTAATGCCCGCATTCAGGTACGTCGTTAACGACGACATCGACCGCGGAGACAATCACCTTTACGACCTCAAAGATATTCTGGTATCCGCAGCGGCGGTACCTGCGTCAGAGATTGAAGCTGTCACTTCGGTGACTTTCGAGTTGAACATCCAAGACGATCTGGTGCAAGCTGACGCTGTTGCTGCTTGGCGGCTTCAATGTTTCTCCCAAGGTTCGATTATTCAGTCGAACTGGACATCGAGCGACGCGAACGTCCCCGCTTCGGTTGAGGTGGGCCGGATAGGCAACATCGGTGTTGCCTACACCCCGCCGCATCCGGGTCAACAGATAGCCGACGGCACAACACTCGTCACGTTCTACCCGGTTGATGGCGAAGCGGTTGTGGACGGCTATCAGCCGGACGGCACTTACATGGATGTCGCTGTTCGGGCTGTGACTGCCGCTACGGGCGCTGATGCCCCGGCGGGGGATAACTGTACGGGTCAGCTCGTCGCTATGACGAT
>Ga0255047_10003305_pt1 | contig 10163 bp, 6 predicted proteins | sample JV7_2_1_MG_FD_183640 | JGI IMG/M metagenome (GOLD analysis project Ga0255047, IMG submission 183640) | Seawater microbial communities from Jervis Inlet, British Columbia, Canada - JV7_2_1 | ecosystem: Environmental > Aquatic > Marine > Inlet | place: Canada: British Columbia | collected 2016-10-06 | reverse complement strand
GTCCTGCTTCGTTCGTACGCTCACCTGTTTACCCGCTATCGCCGACGCTATGCGCTCGGGATGCTGGCGCTGGTACTGACCAACGCGCTTTCCATGGCCATTCCGCGCATCTTCGGTGCCGCTGTGGATGCCTTTACCCAGGGCGCCGATCGGGACCGGGTGATCACGTTTGCACTCGTGATCGTCGCGATTGCCGCGGCGCAGGCGATATTTCGCGTGGCGTCCCGGATCGTGGTACTGGGGACGTCGCGGCGCGTCGAATACGACCTCAAGGGAATGCTGCATGACAAGCTCGTGCAGCTGGCTCCGAGCTTCTACGAGGCGTTCAGCACGGGCGATCTGATGTCTCGCATGACCAACGACGTCATGTTGGTGAGGGCGCTGGGCGGCCCGGGGATCCTGTACTTCACCAACGCCATCCTCGTGTACGTCCTCGGCGTGGCCTTCATGGTGAGCCTGAGCTGGCAGCTCACCATCGTCGTTCTTGCCCCCCTGCCTGTGATCGCCTGGCTGGTCCGCGGGACAGTCCACCGAGTGCGGGCCTACGCGCTCTCCTCACGGGAAGCGCTGAGTGCCCTCAACACTACGGTCCAGGAGAATCTTGCGGGCGCGGAGGTCGTACGTTCCTTCGCGCTCGAGGAGGCTCAGGTGAGGCGCTTCGAGGAGCGTTCCATGGCGTACCTCGACTGGGGGCTCAAGGAGTCACGCGCGCGCGCGCAGATGATTCCTCTGATCGGGCTTGCGGGCGGGCTCTCGTACACCGCGGTGCTCGCGCTGGGTGGCCCCATGGCGGCGGCCGGCGCTGTCAGCATCGGCGATCTGGTCGCTTTTGTCGGCTACATCGGAATGATGATCTTTCCCACCGTAGCGCTCGGGTGGATTCTCAGCTTGCTGCAGCGCGGCACGGCAGCCCTCGAACGCCTCGACAAGATTCTACGGGCGCCGGTCACGATTGACTCGAGCGAAGGCGCGGTGCCCTTGCCCGAGTTGCGCAGCGACGTGACGGTTTCCGACTACACGTTCCGCTATCACGACGCGCTAGATGCCTACACGCATCTCCAGGATGGCGATGCAGCCCACGAGCGACCGCCGGCGTTGCGCGCGGTCTCGCTCCGAGTGCACGTCGGTGATTTCGTGGCACTGGTCGGGCGCGTCGGCTCGGGCAAGAGCACGCTGTTGAAGTCGTTGCTGCGCCTGGTGGAGGTGCCGCCTGGAGCCATCACGATCGACAGCACCGACATCAACGACTACGACGTTGCCTCGGTGCGGCGATCGGTTGCATACGTGCCGCAGGATGATTTTCTCTTCTCGGACTCCGTGGCAGCCAATATCCGTTTCGGAGTCCCGGACGCAGACGACTCCAAGGTCGTGGCGGCTGCCGAACTCGCCGGTATCGATCTCTCATCGGAAGGGTTGGTGAACGGTCTCGAGACCGAGGTTGGCGAGCGCGGTGCCAATCTCTCGGGCGGCCAGCGCCAACGCGTTGCCCTGGCTCGTGCGCTTCTGCGCGATGCGCCGATCCTCGTCCTGGACAACGCCCTGTCCAACGTGGACACCGACACCGAGCGCCGCATTCTCGCCGGCCTGGCCGTGCAGCGGCCGGGACGCACCGTGATCGCGGCGTCGAATCGCATCACGGCCGTCCGCGACGCCGACCGCGTATATGTGTTCGATGATGGCGAGGTTGTCGATTCAGGGCGGCACGACGAGCTCGCCACGAGGCCTGGACTCTACGCGAGCATGCGCGAGCAACAGCAGCTCTCAGCCCGGTTGGAGGAGCTGTCATGAGAGCGCCAACGAAGCGAAAGGTGGCCAGCCTGAGCATCCTGCGACGGCTGCGGCCGTTCGTCGCCGCGCACGGCAAGCTGCTCACGCTGGCCGGCCTCACGTTGCCGTTCCTTGCCGGTGCGCAACTCGTCGCCCCGTATCTACTCCGCGTTGCGATCGATCGGCATATCACTCCGGCGGCGAACGGTCAGTCCGGCGCGTTGGACGGGCTATGGACGCTGATCGCCATCCTCCTGGCGGTGCTGATAGTGGAGGTGGCGCTGCGTTTTGCGCAGTTGTACCTGATGCAGATCGCCGGCCAGCGGATCATGCACGACCTCCGAATGGCCGTTTTCGGACACGTCCAGAAACTCTCCATGTCGTACTTCGACCGGCATCCGATCGGGCAGGTGATGACGCGAGTGACGAGCGACGTGGAGACCCTCAACGAGCTGATGTCGCAGGGGCTCGTGGCGATGGTGCGCGACGTGGTGACGCTGGTGGGGATCGTGGCGGTGATGACGTGGATCGACTGGCGTCTCACCGTGGCCTCGTTCATCGTGTTTCCGTTCCTGGCCGTGATCCTCGGCGCCCTGCGCGTACGGCTGCGCCGCACCTACGATCGCTCGCGCACGCTGGTGGCCAGGATGAACGCCTTTCTGCAGGAGTCCATCACCGGGATGGGTGTCATCCAGGCGTTCGACGAGCAGGGGCGCAACGTCGTCGAGTTCAGGGGGCATCGCGACAACCTGCTGAAGATCGACCTGCGCGGCGTGGGCTTGTCGTCGTTTCTTTCTGCGTCCGTGCAGTCCGCGACGACCGTGTCGACGGCATTGGTGCTCGCCTACGGCGGTTTCGGCGTGATCGGTGGCACCGTAACGATTGGCATCCTCGTGCAGTTCATGGAGTATCTCGGTCGCTTCTACCGGCCGCTCGAGGATCTGTCGGACAAGTACGATTCGTTGCAGCGCGCCGCTGCCGCCAGCCACAAGATCTTCACGCTGCTCGACGTGGAACCGGCGATCCACACCCCGGTGGACGTGCGCGCGATGCCGGATTTCCAGGACGCGATCCGTTTCGAGGGCGTCACCTTTGCATACGGCGAGGGCGACACAGCGGTGCTGTCAAACCTGGACCTGACACTGCACCGCGGCGAGAAGGTGGCACTCGTGGGCTCGACCGGAGCGGGCAAGTCGTCGATCGTCAAGGTGATGCAGCGGCTGTACGAACACCAGGACGGCCGCGTCACGATTGATGGCGTGGACACCCGCGAGTTGGACCCCAGGGCGTTGCGCCGCTTCTTCGGCACCGTTCCGCAGGATGTCTTCCTCTTTACCGACTCAATCGCGGCGAACATTGGCCTGGACGACGAGGCGGTTTCTCCGGAGGCCGTGGCGCGGGCTGCCGAGCTCGTCGAGGCAGCCGAGTTCATAGGTACGTTGCCCGGGGCCTACGAAGCCCGGCTGGGGGAGCGCGGTGCGAACCTCTCGTTCGGGGAGCGCCAACTGCTGGCCTTCGCCCGTGCGCTGGCGAGTGATCCGCAGGTGCTCGTTCTCGATGAAGCGACATCGAGCGTTGATTCCGAGACAGAGGCACGGATTCAACGCGCGTTGCACAATCTTGTCGCCGATCGGACCGCGCTTATCATTGCGCATCGGTTGTCCACCATTCGCCAGGTCGACCGCATCGTCGTGCTGCACCATGGGGAGATCCGCGAGCAGGGATCGCACCGCGAGTTGATGGCACTCGACGGCATCTACGCATGCCTGTACCGGCTCCAATACGAGCAGGACACGGGCAACGTCGCCCAACAGGGTGCCTAGCGGCCGGCTTGGGTGATCGCGACGAGCAGGTCCATCTCCTCCCACGTCTCGAGTCCTCCGAAACGGCCCGCGACCACGCCGCTGGGCCCGATGACGGCAGCGCCGAGTGTCTGAACGGTGTCACCGTCGGGGCCCGGCCAGGTCACCACCCCGAATCGCGCCGCAAGATCGGCGACCGCCTCGGGGTCGCCTCGCAGTGACTGCCAGCCGGCGCGTTCGACTGGTGACGACCCGTCGCCGGGCCCGGGCAGAGTCACGAGATAGCGACCGACACGGATGGCGTCCGCGCCAAGGCGGTCGTAGACGTCGTCGATGCGACTCAGGAAGGGTCCGGGTTGGGCCGCGCCCGGCACGGCGAACGTCAGCGTGCTGACGGTCCCGAGGAGGGTTGCCGGCGTGACCGTATTGCCGGCCTGATCTCTCAGCAGGAACTCGGGGAGCCGGTCACCCGCCTCGACCCGAGCCGAGGTCGGGCCGGGAGTCCCCTCCGTAGCAGGAGCGGCGATCGGCTCGCATGCGAGGCCCCAGACCAGCGACAGGAACAGCGCGCCGCGAAGACACATGCTCCTCACTGGCCGGCGAGGCCGAGCGCGTCGGGAGTGAGGGGCGCCTGCCCCTCGACGTATCGCCGTACAGTGGTCGCGTCGACGAGGTCGGTCAGAATCATCCGCACCGCTGCGGAATCCAGCGGCTCGATGCCGTCGTAGGCGGTCTCGAGGGACTCCCAGAGGGCGCGCTCGAAAGGCCGGTCGGGATTCGCCCGGCCCCACTCCAGCTGGAGCAGTCGGAACACCAATTCGCCTCGCAGGTAAAGGAGATTGCGCCTGTCTTCAGGACCGGTGCTCGCCGCCGGCAGACTACCGGCACGGTAGCCGCCGATATCGAGGTAGCGCCTGTACGAAAGGCCCAGACGGCGGGTTCCGGCAGCCTCGTCGAGCCACCCGGTAGCCACGGCCGCGCGCCGCCCCATGTGCATTGCCCACCCCTCCGATAGCCAGGACAACTCGCGCGTCACTTGCACACCCGTCGGTATCCACAGATGAAAGAGTTCATGTCCCAGGAAGACGGCCATGGCCTCGGCGATGCCGGGGTGGTTCGACGGGACCAGCGGCGCTTTGGCGGCGTAGACGATCAGAGTCTGGCCTCGGACCATGCCTGCGGTCCGCAGGTCGCCGCGCGGCGACAAGGGCTCTGGCAGCGGGCTCAAGAGAGCGAGGGCGCGTGTGTTCTGCGGGGGCGCGAGCATCTCGCGGTGGCTCATCAGAAGTGCTCCCACCAGTTGCTCGACCTGGTCGGTCATGATCTCCCAGTCGGGGTGCAACGCGATGCGAAGGCCCGCGACCCCGGGCAGCTGGACGGTGTCGAACGGGCCCAGGGCGAAGATGCTGCCCACCGGGTGCTGGCTCATGGCGAAGCTGTTCGGTGCTTCCTCCCATGCCGCCGAAACGACTCTCCACGCTGGATTCGATGTTGGGAGCTGGAAGCGCGCGGTGGCGCCTGAGACCGGGCCGGCAGGTCGGGCCTCCGGTGAGCGCGTCAGGGGTGTGGGGTCGGAGTAGAAGCGTGGCCAGGCATCCGAGCCCACGAGGATGAGATAGTCGTCGCCGCGCGTGCTGGCGCGATAGAACGAGTCGTCCTCGACATCTGGGCGGAGTCGCAGCCGGTAGGTCAGGCGCCAGGGCTCGCCGTTGGTCTCGATCCGGTAGCCGGCGCGGCCGGCGGCCACGATCTCGAGCGCTTCGCCGGTGGCAGAGAAAGCCGCGACTCCCACGATCTGATCAACAAGTTGCGGTGACGCTCCAGGTCCCACTCCGAACCCGACCCAGGCAGTGGCCGGGCCGCCCCGAATCTCCGCGACAATCTCGGCGCCCTCTTCGTTCGGACGCACGCTGAAGTCCACCCAGTAGGGTTCCGGTGCCTGCGCACAGGCAGTGACGAGACTGAGCCCGAACAGGGGCAGGAGAAGCTTGTGCATGGACAACGGTGGGGTGCCGAGGACGAGTGCGTGCCGCCCGATCGTAGCAACCAGGGCGGGTGTTCCGAAGCACGTTTTGCTGACTTCCTGGCGCCGCCGGCAGCGCAGCGCCCCGGCGGCGTTGGCTGCTACACTGTGGCCGCCTCTGCCCGTCGGGAACGATCCCTCGTCTCCTCTTCGGGTGAGCAGAGGGATGTTGCATCTTCAGCGCGAGTTGGGGGAGGACCCGTGTCCACGGCATCTGCGCCACCAGCGGTCGATATCGAGACCCTAGCTGTCAACACCATTCGCGTCCTGTCCGCCGAGGCTGTGCAGGAGGCCAACTCGGGCCATCCCGGGATGCCGATGGGCTGTGCGCCGATGGCCTACGCCCTCTGGCGGCGGCACCTGCGGTTCAATCCCGCCAACCCTGGCTGGACCAATCGCGATCGCTTCGTGCTCTCGGCAGGCCACGGATCAGCGTTGCTGTATTCGCTGCTGCATCTGACGGGCTACGAGCTGTCGCTCGACGACATCCGCAACTTCCGCCAATGGGGTAGCGCGACTCCCGGCCATCCCGAGTACGGCGACACCCCCGGCGTCGAGACGACAACGGGGCCCTTGGGACAGGGGTTCGCGAACGCAGTGGGCATGGCACTGGCGGAAACGCGCCTCGCGGCCGAGTTCAACCGCGATGATCACCGACCCGTGGATCACTTCACCTATGCGATCGCGGGTGACGGCGACATCATGGAGGGAGTTCAGGCGGAGGCGGCCTCGCTTGCCGGGCACCTGGGCCTGGGCAAGCTCATCGTTCTCTACGACGACAACAGCATCACGATCGACGGGCCAACGGATCTCGCGTTCAGCGAAGACGTGCGGGCGCGGTTTGCGGCCTGCGGCTGGGAGACGGAGCTGGTCGAGGACGGCACGGACATAGAGGCCATCGACCAGGCGATCAGCGCGGCAAAGGCCGTGTCGGACAAGCCTTCGCTGATCGCGGTTCGTACGCGGATCGGACACGGCAGCCCGAATCGCGAGAACACGTCGAAGGCCCACGGTGAACCTCTCGGTGACGACGAGTTGGTGCTCACCAAAGAGAGCCTTGGCTGGACGGCAGACGACCGATTTCATATCCCGGCAGAGGTGCTCGGCCATTTTCGCGAGGCGCTCGAGGAGGGCTTCGCAGCCGAGCGCGAATGGCAGATTCAGTGGGACGAATATGCCGCGGCGTACCCGGAACTCGCCGCCGAGTTCCAACGCCGGGTCGCCGGCGAACTGCCCGCGTCGTGGGACGCCGATCTGCCCGGGTTCACGGTCGCGGATGGTCCGCTAGCGACTCGTGGGGCCTCCGGAAAGGTACTCAACTCGATCGCCGCCAGGGTGCCGGAGCTCATGGGCGGCTCCGCAGATCTGGCCGGATCGAACAAGACGAGGGTGGAGGGAGGTGACGATTTCGCGCGCGACAACAGGCGCGGGCGCAATCTACACTTCGGCATCCGCGAGCATGCGATGGGCGCCATCATGAACGGCATGGCACTGCATCGTGGACTGCGTCCCTATGGCGGCACGTTCCTCATCTTCTCCGACTACATGCGACCGGCGATCCGACTCGCAGCGCTCATGCAGGTGCCAGTGACCTACATCTACACGCACGACAGCGTCGCGGTCGGCGAGGATGGTCCGACACACCAGCCCGTCGAGCAGATTGCGTCGCTCCGCGCGATACCTGCCCTGACCGTCATCAGGCCTTCCGACGCCAACGAGACACGTGAGGCGTGGGCGGTGGCCATGCGCGAACCGGGTCCGGTGGCGATGGTGCTGACGCGTCAGAAGTTGCCCGTAATCGAGGGCGATGCCGAGGGCCTGCAGCGCGGCGCATACGTTCTCCAGGATGCGCCGGATGGCGCCGCGATAGACGTCATCCTGATCGCGACAGGCTCCGAGGTGCACATAGCGGCCGAGGCGGCCGAGGTGCTCGCCAACGAAGGTGTTCATGCGCGGGTCGTGAGCATGCCGAGTTGGGAGCTGTTCGAGCGCCAGGAGCAGGCGTACCGCGACCAGGTGCTGCCACCGAGTGTGTCGGCGCGAGTCTCCGTCGAGGCTGGCGTGACTCTCGGCTGGAGCCGCTACGTAGGCGACGCCGGTAGCTCGATCGGCATCGATCGGTTCGGTGCCTCTGCGCCGGGCTCGGAGAACTTGTGGCAGTTCGGTTTTACCGTCGAGAACATCGTCGATACGGCCCGCACTGCGTGCGGGCGATAATGGCGTACCAAGCAAAGGAACAGTATGGCTACTGATTCAGAGGGCGGGGGTCGCCTGAGAATCGCGTTGGGATCCGATCACGAGGGCGAGGCCCTGAAGGACAAATTGATCGGCCATCTCCGTGAGGAGCGCCACAGCGTCAAGGACTGTGGCGTGCACAACGCGGAGCCCGTCGGCGTGCCGGAGGTGGTGAGCCTCGTAGCGCAGGCGCTTGCCGCGGGAGAGGCCGACCTGGGTATCGTGGCCACCAGTTCGGGAGCCGTCGCGAGCATGGCAGCGAACAAGATTCCCGGGATTCGATCGTGTCATTGCCAGGACACCTTCAGCGCGCGCCAGTCGCGCCGAACTGTCGCCGCCGACATGCTGTGTCTGGGGGCCCGCGTCCTGGGCGATGAACTCGCCGCGGAGATCGCGGACGCGTTCGTCGGCGAGGCACCCTCTGACGACCAACGGCACGAACTCCTGCGGCGTGAGATTCAGGAGTTCGAACAGCGTTTCGAAGCACGTCAGGCCGAGACGCAGCAAGCGCGGGCCGGCGAGTCCGACGCCTGACCGGGCTGCCAATGCACGGGGTCGTAGCGCGGAGCTTTCTCGGCCCGCTCGCCGAGCGTACACAGGCACGCCTGAGTCAGTTCGACACGATCGACCTGGGGCGTCGGTTGGCCGCCGCCGACCCCACGATCTGGTCGAACAACTCCATGGTCACGGGCCGCATAGCGCAACGGCTCGGCTGGATCCGCTCGCCGCTCGACGCCCCCATTCGCGGAGTGCCAGCCGCCGCCGGCCGCGTCATGCTGCTCGGCATGGGTGGGAGTAGCCTCGGGGCCGCGGCATGTGCGCGCGCCTTCGGCGCTGCCGAGCGTCTGCGCGTTGTCGACTCGACGATCCCCGCCGCGGTACGGGCAGTCGATACCTGGCTCGAGGAGGTCACGGATGTGGTCGTGGCCAGCAAGTCGGGTGGCACCATCGAGACGGCGGTTCTGGCGGACTACTTCGAGGCCCGCTGTGACGGCCGTGTGAGATTCCACGCGGTGACGGATCCCGGATCCGAGCTCGAGGATCGAGCCGCTGCCCATGGCTACGCTGCGTGTCATCTCAATGCGCCGGATATCGGCGGCCGCTTCTCCGTCCTGTCACACTTCGGGTCGGTGCCCCTCGGTCTCGCCGGCGTGGAGGTGGGCGGAATCGGGATGCGGGCGGCGGCGATGGCGGGGCGATGTGCCACGCCCGCGGCTGTCGAAAACCCCGGACTGTGGCTGGGTGCCGTACTGGCTGCCGCGGCCGCCACGGGGCGCGACAAGATCCTGCTCCAGGCCGCACCGGGACTCGAAGGGTTGGCCGACTGGATCGAACAACTGGTGGCGGAGAGTACGGGCAAGGACGGCGCGGGCCTCGTGCCGGTGACACACGCGGAACCGGATGGAGGCGTCGAGCTGCCCGCCGACCGGACCGTTGTCCTGCTGGAATGGACCTCGCCTGCCGATGACGAAGGCCGGGTCGAGGACTGGGTGCGGGCGGGGGTGCCCGTCGTGCGGTTGGCGCTGCGCGAGCCGCACGATATCGGTGCCGAGTTCTACCGCTGGCAGGTGGCCGTGGCTGCCGTCGGCGTGGCGCTGGGAATCAATCCTTTTGATGAACCCGACGTCGCCTCCGCGAAGCGTCGGACCGGAGAGATGCTGCGGGCGACGGAAGATGAGGGTCGTTTGCCCAGGCCGGTCCCGGATTGGAGCGGAGATCGCGTGCAGTTGTTCGCGTCCGGGATGGTCGGCCGCGGCGGCACCGAGATCCTGACCAATATCGTAGAGCCCACCGCCAGCGGGTACCTGGGCCTGTTGGCTTTCCTGCCCTCAGATCCTACGGTCGAAGCAGCGTTGGACCGTCTTCGTGAGGTAGTGGGTGGTCCGAATCCAGTGACCCTGGGGTGGGGCCCGCGGTACCTTCACTCCAGTGGACAGTTGCACAAAGGTGGCCAGCCGACCGGCAGGTTCCTGATGCTGACCGCCGATGATGCCGAGGACGTGGAGATCCCCGGCCGCCCATGGACGTTGGGCACTCTCGCCCGTGCCCAGGCTCTGGGTGATGCGTTCGCGCTCGAGGAGGTTGGGCGCACAGTCGTGCGCGCGCATCTGAGCGGCTCGCTCGAACCGGCGATCGCGGAGTTGGTCAGCCTTCTGAAGCAGGCACGGTAGATTCGAAATCAAGCAAAGGAATGATGAATGAGTAAGCCCGGCGATTCGCCCAGCTACAGGATCGCGTTCGAGGATGTCGAGTTCCTCGGGCGGCCGGAAGTGCGCAGCTATCGTCTCGCGCTCGAGTACGTGAAGCCACAGTTGATCCAGAGCGAGATGCACGTG
>Ga0255047_10003302_pt1 | contig 10164 bp, 7 predicted proteins | sample JV7_2_1_MG_FD_183640 | JGI IMG/M metagenome (GOLD analysis project Ga0255047, IMG submission 183640) | Seawater microbial communities from Jervis Inlet, British Columbia, Canada - JV7_2_1 | ecosystem: Environmental > Aquatic > Marine > Inlet | place: Canada: British Columbia | collected 2016-10-06 | reverse complement strand
GACCCGGACGGGTTCGGCACGGGCCGACCGATAGCGGGAGCGAGAGGGTACAGCGACATCTCCGAAAACGACGGCGTATGGATAATCCGTGACGGCGACGGCTCCTACCGGGCGGCAGCGACAGAGCAACAGGCTCAGATGATGGTGGAGCCGCGAGCGTACCGTCTAGTCGAGAGCCCGCACTGGAGCGGCTTCAACAACATCATCGCACACGCACGCACGACCAGGCGACGGCTCACGAGTACCGAACCAGTGGAACGCGCGACGGCCGTCTCCTCCACGAAGCCGCAGGGCGAAGACGTCCTCTACATCGAAGAGTTCCAATCCGACTGGGCGCAGGAGGGACGGACGTCGGGATTCCAGGACGTCGGTGTGGCCGAGATACTCAAGCGTGACATGGAGGCCCTCGGTATCAGTCAGATCGTCGGGTTCGGGATCGACGACCTCGACCGGGTGTCTCTTCGCAACGCAGAGATGATTTTCCGGCGCGCGTACGCTGCCGAGCTGTCGCAGCGATACAACGTAGGGGACAGAGTGAAGATCCGCGGGGAAGCCGAGCTCGACGATTTCTTCGTCGAGGGCGACCCCGACGCTACTGGCCACATCCAGCGCGACGCACTCGACATTACCGAAGAGGGAAGGGAAGTCGGACAACCCGTGCGGCCCTCCGGGCGGAACTTTATCGTCGTGGAGGCCAACCCTCCGGCGCAGGGCTCACTGTTCGAGCCCCCTCCTCGTACGTTCACGGTTGAGGACTTAGTAACCGGCGATCGAGCGCATGGCGTGAGTGCGGCGCTGTTCGAGATCGACTACGGCGCTAGTTCGATCGCCGGTGATCCACTACTGACCCAGTGGCGCGACTTGTTCAACCGGCTGTCCGCTTTCCAGGATGCCAATCTCGGCAACAGGAACCGCGTACCACTCGGCCCATTCTCGAAGACCGAGGGTTGGATCGGACTCGTGTTGCGTCGCCTGATCGCCGAGGCCGTCGAGAACGGCTACAACCGTGTTGCGTGGACTCGGGGCTCACAGCAGGCGGCACGGTGGAACAGGGCCGTGCACGAGAACGTAGACGAGATCCGCTGGAGTGCGGACGCCCTCTCTGCTGGCGCAGGCACCAACGACCACCGCGTCACTCTCGCGGTGTATCGGGACGGCAACCTGCTGGGCGAGAAAACCTATCGCCGAGACTCGCTGGACGCTGCCGTTGGCCGCACGATGGCCGAGCAGATCAACACCGAACTCGACGCCGGTATCCATGCGTACGACCTCGCGGTCCGGGATCCCGTTACCAACGCCTTGCGTAGCGATCTCGTTGCTCCTGACCGTGACACGCAGGTGGTCCGCGGCACGCTGCGCGGAGAGAACCTCGTCGTCGGTGAGCGCGGCTTCCTCACCCTGTACGACGAGATGATCCCGCGGGTGGTGCGCAAAGAGTTGAAACGGCTCTTCAAGTACAAGGCTCCACTGGACAACATCCAGTTCGAGGACATGGGCGACGTCAGCACACAGACCTCCGTATCCCGGCTCTCGGCCGCGGGGACGACGGAAGAGGTTGACGTTATCCATGTAAGCGAGGCGATGCGCCGCATCGAGCAGCGCCTCCTCTCTCTGGGCGCGTTCAACGAACGCCTCCTCGTTGACGCAGGGACGGGGACGCCCTTTAGGGCCGAGTCGCACCGGGACGTCACGATAGGGCGGTTCGATCCCGACCAGATGCGGCGACCAGGAGAGCCGGAGATAGTGACCGCCGAGCGAGGCAACGTGCTGCCAGGTCAGGAGGCGTTCAGGCGCGCGGACGTGTATATGCACAACCGCAACACCAGGGCGGCCGAGGTCCGACAGCAGATCGACCTAGCCGTTCAGGCGCGCGGACGCGCACGACTCGGGGAGGCTGACGAGGCGGTCGCAGACCTGCGCGGCATGGAGGGAACTCTTGCCAGTACAACGGACAACGAGCACATCGCGAACCTACGGATCGAACTCGGACGAGCGAACGCGGAAAGCGTAAACGCACAAGACACGCAGAGGTTGATCTCGAACTTGAACTACCTCGCTCGAGTGAGGGAGCGCATGATCGGGATGCGGGAGGAGTTTATCAATGCGTTGGTTCCAATGGGTGGCGTCGATAACCTGAGACTATCCAACCAGCAGGCCATCGTCGAGGAGTTGCGTCTCACGTTCGGTGAAACCACGACCAGCAACGACGCGCCCATAAACCAGTCGTTCCCGATCACCGACGCCATGCGACAGGAGGTGGCCACGAACGGGCTGCCACTGGGCGCCGCGCCGCGCGAGGTGTTGCAGATGGTCGCAGCCGCGGGCGTAGGGGCCAGTGCGGGTGCGGCGATCGACGAGGACAACAAGCTGCGAGGGTTCTTCGCCGGACTCGGTGTCGGTATCGCTGCCGGGCGTGGGCTGCCGATCGTGCTCGCTCGAGTACGCGCACTGAACGAGGCGGGCGTCGTTGCTCTCGGTCGCGAGTTCCCGGCCGACATGCCGGGCCGCTCCGTCGAGCAGCACATCTCGATCCTTGCGGAGCTCGGCCGTATCGACGCAGCACAGAACCTCGAGGACTTCATGCGGGGCTCGCAGTCTCGCACGATCGTGTTCCGGGGCGACAACAAGGGCTCGCGATTCGGTACACGCTTCCTCAAGAACAGGCAGAGCGAGAGCGCGGGGTTCTTCTTCACCGAAGACGCCCGCATTGCGAGCAACTACGCAGTCGGCAAGAACGACGCGGGCGCGTACGCCGGTTACGAGGAGTGGTACGAGATCCCCGTGTTCCGGGGTGAGTCGGGCCGGGCAGACAAGCGGAGGCGCCAGCCGAACCTCGACAACGCCTGGCATCACCTGACGAAGCAGCAGCGCGACGACCTGATCGACACGCTGCTGCGCGCGTACGAGGACGAAGAGGGTCTCGGGATGCGGTTCGGTGACATCGGGGACTCGGTCGTCGGCGGGCCCGAGGGCTGGGCCCACTTCGTACAGCGGGAGAATGGCGACTGGCTGCGCGCCGCCAAGGAAGTGTGGCTGAACGGCGGCACCTTGTTCGATCGCGAGGAGGGGTTCGCGAAGCTGCTGCGCCGTGCCGGGATCCCGTTCAGGTTTACGAGTGCCATGCACGACAGCCCTGCCGTGATGCCGCTCTTCCTCTCGATCAAAAAACCGATCGACGCGGGCGGGGTGCAACGAGACCTGATCGAAGCGGTGCGCCGTGAACGCGATCGCGCCCGCGGGAAGCCTGCGTCCGCCCAGGAGAAAATGGAGATGGTGGTCTGGGGCTCGACGACTGAGTTCGACTTCCGTACCTGGGCGACGATGTGGCTCGACGACGTTGAGCAAAACTCGACGATGTGGGCGACGCGGATCCATCCGCGGTTCGCTCGCATCGCACAGGAACTCGGGTACGACGGGATCCGGGACGTCGGCGGCAAGTTCGGCGGACCCCACCATCCCGTCTGGATCGCGTTCGAGCCCGGCCAGATGAAGAGTGCGATCGGCAACAGCGGAGAGTTCCGTGCGCCGTTCTCGATCACCGACCAGTCACAGCGCACGCTGCGCGGCACGAAAGGGCGTGTCATCACCGGCAACGACGACGCACTCGAGCGCCTGCGCGACCAGCCGCTCGAGACGGTCCCGATCGAGAAGCCGCTGGCAGAGCACAGCGTCGAGGAACTCCAGCAGCTCCAGGAAGCGGTGAGCCGGAACCAGCAGGTCTTCGATCTCATTCAGGAGGGAGAGGACGTCTACACGGGGAACCTGGGCGCAGCTCGTCACGATGCGCTGGCGCTCCAGCGTGAACTCGACACCCGCACCTCCGAGCCGCCTCCGGGGTTCGGCGAACGTGGACAGGCGAGCGCGGAGGCGATCGGAGTGCTCGCAGGTGCAGGAGTTGGTGCAGGCATCGGCGCGGTAACAGACGCAGAGCACCCGCTCGTCGGTGCGTTCAAGGGTGCAGTCGGGGGTGCAGTGGTTGGCGCAGGAGTAGTGAGCTTCGCGCGGCAGGCGAAGACCCGTATCCGACCGAGGCCGAAGATTGACCCGGCGCTCGAGGAGCGGATGCTGCGCGTGCTTGACGATCTCCAGGGAGACCTCGAGACCCACCGGCTCAAGCTCAACGAGATCGAGGGAGAGGTCGGCCGGTTGCCCATCCGGCAAGAGCAGGCCGCGGGCGAGGCGGCGGCCGTCGTGACGCAGATCGACCCGGACGAGTACGTCAACGTCGCGAAGTTCGGGCTCGACCCGGACGGTGAAGTGCGGCTGCGCAGCGAGGTGGAGCGCCTGGTGAACGCGGGCATCATCTCCCGGAAGCGTGTCATCACCAACGCGGAAACCCGACGCGAGGCGTCTCGGATGGGTCTCGACGTCGAGGACGTCCTCGACCTACCCGACGATCGCAGGCTCACGGGTGCCGAGATGCTCGGGATCCGCAACATCATCAACACGAACATCGACTCGCAGCGACGGCTGTCCGAACGACTGGCGCGCAGCGCACACCCGGCTGGCGAGCTGGACCTGCTGTCCGATGCAGAGCGCTCCGCGATCGAGTACGTCATGCAGTCGATGGACGCGCAGAACGAGGCGCTGCTCGCACGGTTCACGGAGGCGCGATCGCAGACGGGCCGTGACCTCCAGAACCTCAAGATCGTCGCGCACAACACGCTCGACCCGGCCATCTGGATGTCCAAGGCACGCCGGATGCTGGCCGACCAGCCGATCACCGATGAGATCCAGGCCCGCATTATGGAGTTCATCGACAAGCGCGATCGCGCAGGTCTCGTGCGTTACGTCGCTTCGCTACGGCAGGCGACGATAGGTGAGCAGCTCGCAGCGTTGTGGAAGGCGGGGCTGCTCACCGGACCACCCACTCACCTGGCCAACATCTTCGGCAACTTCTCGATGCTACTGCTCGAGACGTCGAAGGATCCCGTGGCGTTCGTGGCTGATCGTCTGCTGCGTGCGTTCACGGGCCTCGAGACGAAGGCGCCGTCGTTCCGTGGGCTCATTGCAGAGAGCGCGCGAGGTGCGCAGGACGGGTGGAAGAAGGCCCGCCTCGTGATGCAGGGCGTCTCGATTGACGACGCCGCGATCAAGATCGACATGTTCAAGGAGGTCATCATCGACCTGCCGTTCCTGCCGGTCGGTGCGAACGCGTTCCTCGACATGTACCAGAAGGCCATCTTCCGTTCGCTCACCGCGATGGATCGGGTCTTTCACGGCGCGGCGCTGCGTCGCTCGCTCTACGAGCAGGCACGCATCATGGAGCGCCTGAACCCCTCGAAGAACGTCGAGGAGTGGTTCCTCTCACCGAGCGATCAGATGGTAGCGCAAGCCGTCTTCGATGCGCAGGTGGCGACGTTCACGAACCGCGGCGTACTGGGTGGCATAGCGACGGGAGCCAAACGCGGAGCTCGTCAGGGCTTCAAGGTGGGTGGCCTCAAGTTCGAGGGGAACGACTTCGTCGCGCTGCTCATGGAGGGCATCGTCCCGTTCTCCAACACTCCGGCCAACGTGATGGCGCGCGTCTGGGACGCGACCCCGTTCGGGATTATCAACACCACGGCCGACGTGTGGCGGCTGTACCGGCACTTGCGGAAGTACAAGAAGCTGGGCAGCGAGATCGCCGAGCGCCTCGAGACGCGGATCACGGGGGAAGTCGCGGATCCGGCCGTACGCACCAACGTGGACCTGACTCCCGAGCAGGTACGAGAGCTGGGAGCTCCGGCAGGACTGGCGCGGCAAGCTGAACAGGAGCGCTTCAAGGCCGCCCTGTTCCAGAAGCGCGCGGTCGAGCGGGTGGGTCGCATGGCAGTGGGCGCGGTGCCCATCTACGCAGGGTTCGTGTTGGCGAAGGAGAAGCTGATGTCGGGCCGCTACCCGACCACGCAACGCGAGCGGGATCAGTGGGCCCTGTCAGGTAAGCAGGAGAACAGCGTGCTCACGCCGGGCGCCGACGGGATCCCGCGTTGGCGCACGATCGAACGCATCTCGCCGCCCGGCAACCTGATGGTCTTCGGCGCGTACATGCACGACATCCTCCAGGACAGCGAGCTCACGACGACCGAGCGGTTCGGCGAGGCGCTGACGGCAGTAGGTGTCACGGTCACAGAGCAGACGTTCCTGCGTGGTGTGCGCGATGCGATCACCGCTCTTACCGGAGAGCGCGGGGCGGGCGCACGCTGGATCAAGAACCAGATTTCAGCTCCGGTCCCTGCGATCATCCGGCGGATCGCCTACGCACTGGATCCCGTTGTGCGCGAGCGCGAGACATTGGGCCAGGCCGTGCAGCGCGTCATCCCGTTCTACTCGAAGAAGCTGCCCGCACGGATCGACCAGCTCGGCGACGAGGTCGTACGAGAGGGTGGGATCATGCGGCAGCTCTTCGATCCGTTCTCGAGCCGCATCGACCGGCGCGGTACGGAGCCGCTGATCGCGGAGCTCGAGCGCGTAGGGGCGGGCATCACCCGGCTGCGGCAGAACGAGGGCGAGTCGCGCGAGGACTTCCGCCTGCGCTTGCGGGTCTGGGGTCAGGCGCTCAAGCGCCAGCTCATGGACCTGATCGACAACCCGATCTACCTCGAGCAGCCCGCGATCGCGGAGGCGCTCGAGGCGTCGCTGCCCCAGTTCTCGGGCCGATCGGTGAACGACATTGCTCAGGAGCTCCAGCGCGAATTGATCGAAGGCCGCGTGTCTCGGGTACGACAGGCCCTGAGACGCACACCTCTCGCCGAGGCCGCGAGCTGGTCGGGCGTGGACACCAACCTGCGGGCGGAAGCTGTGCTCCGGGACCTCCAGGAGCCCGACGAACCCGAGGGAGAGGAGTCTTAGAATGTCGCGTTTTGCCGCTAGACCAGGCGGTTCGCAGGGCATATTGTCGAGGGTCCTTGTCGGGTTGGAGAAAATGCCCATAGCCATAAAGAGCGCGCTCGCGGTGGTGGCTCTCGTCAGCGTCACCGTCACGGCCACCCTGGCGGTCAACGCGGAGTTGGCTCGCCCGGCCGCTCTCGAGGCGGGGCTCGTGGAGGTGACTACGGCCCTGGAGGCCCATGTTCTGGAGTCAGCTCCCCTGGCGGACGGCGTGCAGGCTAACGCCGCAGCGATCGGTGAAGTTCGCCAGATTGTTGGGTGCATGATGCTCGACCTCATGGGAGACCAGACGGCCGAGTCGTGCATAACCGAGGATCTTCGCCGGAGACTGAGGAACGGAGGAAGCTGATGCCAGCACAAAGACCCAGCGGCAGCCGCACCATTCACATGGCGCAGGCAGTCGCCAAGACCGAGACGTGGAAGCTGAACGCGGTGTTCGTGTTCAGCCTCCTCGCAGCGGCAGCTCTGATCTACAGGATAGTGGTGCACGAGCACGCCGAGGGAGGGCACACCATCCCCGAGTTCATCTTCAACGGCAGTGTGCTTGCGCTCTGTTTCTTTGGGATGCTGCCGGTCCCGATGTCGAAGGTGTTCCTGTTGGTAGCGAGTAAGTTCGGCACGAAGAAGTGATACGATTTCTGATGCGGGCGGCAGGCTGGGTGTTCCGCCTGCTGTGGCGTTTCAAACCAACGAGGTGGATCATGGAGCAGATTTTCACAGCACTTGAGCCGTCCCTCATGGGCGGCATTGCCGACGCTCTGGCGAGACCCGACGTCCAGGCACTCCTGCGACCGATGATCGCGGAGAACGTGGCCCGGATGATAATCGCCGAAGCTACGGCCACGCCGCCAGCGTAAAGTGCCCGTCCAACTGACGGACCACTTCACGCTCGAGGAACTTGTGGCCTCCAACACGGCCAGGGCGAAGGGCATCGACAACACGCCCGGGCCTGACGAGCTCGTGAACCTCTATCGGCTGGCACTCGTGCTCGAGGTTGTGCGGGTGCGTGTGTTCGGCGGGAGAGGCCTGGGGTTGAACTCGGGTTTCCGCAACCTGGAACTCAACGATGCGGTAGGCGGATCCAGGCACTCGTACCATATGCGCGGGTGCGCTGCCGACTTCGACCCACCGCCGGGCATGAGTCACGACCTCTGCCAGCACTCGATCGAGGCGTCCGACGCGGTCTTCGATCTCGTGCTCGAGGAAGGCACCGTGAAGCCGGAGTCCGAGGGAGGGTCTCGATGGATCCACCTTCAGATCCCACTGCGCGGGCAACCTGCTCGACGACTCGTGAAGGACGCGACAGTAGACCGACTGGGCGGTAGGATCACGCGGGTGAGCTCCGGATGAACCGACTCACACTGGGACTCGGTGTTGCGGTGCTGCTTCTCGGGACGGTCCTCTGGCGGCGGGAGATCAGTGCGGCCGAGGCCCGGGGGGCTGTCAAGGAAGCGGTGGCCCAGGTCCAGGCCGATCGAGCCGCCTACCTGGCCGACTCCGCGAGCTGGTCCCTGCGGGTCGGCAACCTCCAGGCCCATATCTCGTCTCTAAGCGACGATCTCGCCCAGCAAGCCGAGTCCACTCTGACACTCGAGATCGCCCGGGAGCGGGCAGAGGTGCGTGCGGACGGGGCATTAGCGCAACTCCGGGCGAGTGCCGAAACCCCGGCGGACAGCCATGCGGTGCTCGAGGTGGCTGCTGCCCTGGACACGGCCATCCAGGCATCCGAGCAATGCAGCCGCACCCTGGCCACCTGCCACCTACTGAGCGACAGCAGCTCCGCGGCCCTACTCCTGTTCCAGACGAGACTGGAGGCGGCCGAGACTCTCAGCTCGGACCAGGCCACCACGATCGACCGACTAGAGGCGGTCAGTTCCGGAGGATTCGGCTTGTCGGACCTCGTGCCCTGGTTGCTGGCGACGGGACTCGCAATCTTACATCTTGTCAGATGACAGGGAGACTAGACGATGGCACCACTGACCACTGCACAACTTGCTGCGCTGAACGCCAAGATCGACGGTGATACGGCGCTAGTGGCAATGAAGACACCCGACGGCGCGACGGGTCTTGTGAGTCGCGCTCTCAACATGGAGGACAGGGTACTCACCGTGCAGCGTGAGCCGGTGCCGAGTGAGTTGGTTGCGCGAAGGATTCCAGCCTCTGCGGTGCAAGACTGGGCGATTTTCCGCGCCGCACTCACGCCGCCGATGTTTGACCCGAATGACGTGAATCAGGTATCGCAATTGAAGGCGTCGATTAAGCCTACAGCGACAGCGGTGCTTACGGCCATTGATGATTTCGCTACCCGCAAGGCATCGTGGGCCGAGAAGAACATGGGCCGCGCACTGACCAACTTCGACATTGCACGAGCGTGGGGTAACGCTGGTGTGGTCATCGATGAGAGTACGATTGTCGGATCGGCCTCGTGGAACCGCGATCAAGGGCGCATTGCACTCGGGCTCGCTCAGACTGAGATGGCGCGGGTCAGACGGATGCTTGCAGGGGAGGCCGGATAATGGCTACCAGGCTACGAAATGTCGAGTCGGAACGTGCGACCAATCCGGTTTCGCTAGAGACGACGGGGCTCAACTCGCTGGCTGACGCGAGCGGCGTGTTGTCGAGCGCGATCAGCAACGACGCGGCGACGGAGCTAGATCCGTTCGTCAACTACTTCTTCCTGCGCAAAGGCACCGCTACACCGCCGACCGAGAACACGTTGCTGACGCTTACGGAAGTGCTACAGGATGGCACGACCTATGTGACCAGCAACACGGCCGAGGCCGAGACGCGGCCGGTGGATGGCTACCTGGGAGGGTTCGTGATGGATAACCTCACGTCTACTGACGAGGAGATTCCGTTGGCGCGTAAGCTGGCAGGGCACCGCGACTTCAAGGTGATGACGGTCAACACCGGAGGGACGGCGCTTGCCGCCACGTTGAACACGTTGCGCGGGGACTTCTTCGGATACCAGAGCGTCTAGTGCTGACGCAGCTTGATCTCGCGAAGGCTCGCGAAGGCGCAGTGCGCGAGCAGCGCGTCATTCATGTACAGACCTCTCGCATCGTTCGCGAGGGTCAGCGTGGGTTCATGCGCTGGTTCCTGCCGAATAAGCGGTGTGTCGTGTGCGCGCTCACGATCCGTACCCACCCATACAAGTACGATCTGCTTTTCAGCTACGAGGACGACGCAGCGCACACGGTCACGAGTGAGACTCCGATGAGGCTCGATCTCGGGGCAGAGGACGAGAACCTGCGTGTGGCGGGCGTGATAGAGAACGAGTTGGACGACGTGATC